>Ga0308169_10001377_pt1 | contig 28650 bp, 24 predicted proteins | sample PhyBR1_2_FD_202139 | JGI IMG/M metagenome (GOLD analysis project Ga0308169, IMG submission 202139) | Phyllosphere microbial communities from UC Gill Tract Community Farm, Albany, California, United States - DLSLSB.R1 | ecosystem: Host-associated > Plants > Phyllosphere > Unclassified | place...
TCGCCCGGGGCAAGACCGCTCACGCCAACCTGTCGGCGATTTACCTGCTGTCGCCCACAGCATTCTGGGATGGCGGATCGGCCCTGGCCGAACTGGCTTGGAACCGCACCCTGAGCGTCACTGAAAACGCCGCCGCGCTGGATTCCAACACCACCCGCGATGCCACCGCGCTGCGAGTGTTGATGGAGCCGGCGTACTTTCAGATCGTCGACGGAATCGACCTGACCGTGCCGATCGGCATGGGCGTGGTGCTCGATGGGCGGTCCTCGGCCGTCAACAAGTCCGGCTTCGGCAATACCCATTCCGGCGACTGGAGTGTCGGGCTCAAAGCCACCTATTTGCAGCGCTGGGACGTCGGCCTCAACTACGTGAATTTCTTCGGCGCACCGAAAGCCGGGCTGCGCGAGGACGGCAATTTCAGCTACGGACAATCGCTGGCCGACCGCGACTTCGTCTCGCTCTACGTAAAAACCTCATTCTAATAAGGTGGATTCGCCATGCAGAACAAAGCATTCCTGAACACCTGCGTCCTGGCCCTTGCCCTTGCCGGCATGAGCCTGGCCCAGGCGGCGGTGTCGCCTGAACAGGCCGCACGTTTGAAAACCGATCTGACTCCCCTGGGCGGCGAGCGCGCCGGCAATGCCGATGGCAGTGTCCCAGCCTGGCAGGGCGGCTACACCCAGGTCTCACCCGGCTATAAAGCGGGCGACAAGCGCCCCGATCCGTTCGCCAGCGAAAAACCGCTGTATACGATCAAGGCCTCGAACATGGAGCAGTACGCCAGCGAGTTGGCCGAAGGCACCAAACTGCTGTTGAAGAAGTACCCGGACTATCGCCTGGACGTGTACCCGACCCATCGCTCGGCCGCCGCCCCGCAGTGGGTGTATGACAACACCAGCAAGAACGCCACCCGCGCTACGTTGGACGTCGACAGCGAGAAGGTCTCCAACGCTTATGGCGGCATCCCGTTCCCGATCCCGGAAAACGGTGCGCAAGCGCTGTGGAATTACCGGTTGTCCTGGCAGGGCGGCGACACCATCAGCTCGCCTTTCGATACCTGGCTGATGACCGCAGGCGGCAAGAAAGTCCAGGCGACCCGGGCCCAATACACCTACCAATTTCCTTATTACGTCGAAGGCGGCAGCCTGGAAAACTATTCGGGCAAATACCTGCTGGGCAAACTCTTGACCGAGCTGCCGTCGTCCAAGGCCGGCGAAGGCCTGATGACCCATTGGGACCTGGACCCGGCCAATCGCGCGGCCTGGCAATATCTGGTCGGCCAGCGCCGGGTTCGCCGGGCACCGAACATTGCGGGTGTCGGCCTGTTCGACGAAGCGTTCATGCTGTTCGGGCCTACCGATCGTTATGACCTCAAGCTGGTGGGCAAAAAAGAACTGATCGTCGCCTACAACAATAACCGTGCCGCGCTGGCCAAGAGCGACGACCTGGTCAAGGTGAATTTCCTGAACCCCGATCTGGTGCGCTGGGAGAAACATCGGGTCTGGGTGGTCGAGGCCACGCTCAAGTCCGGCAAGCGCCATGTCGTCCCGCGTCGGACTTACTACATCGACGAAGATTCCTGGCAGATCCTCATGGCTGACGGCTATGACGCCCAAGGCAAGCTCGGCCGCCAGATGTATTCGTTGACGCTACTGGCCCCGGACCTTCCGGCCCTCACCGCACAGGTCATGTGGGGCAGCTATAACCTCGACACCGGCGCCTACTTCCTCAACTCATCGAGTAACGACCTGGCGGTCCAGTACCAGAAAGTCGCGAAGCCTTCGGCGTCCTATTTCACGCCGGATGCCATGGCCAACGAAAACATGCGCTGATCCGGTGGCGGCCGTGGCGAGAAAGAGCTTTGCCGCGGTCGCTTACGATTGTTCTGGCGGGATAACGATATGAATATTGAAAAAATCGTTGCGAGACGCGGTCCGCTGTGGGGTGTTTGTGCCTTGGCGTTATGCCTGTTGGCGAGCGTGTCCCTGGGGGCACAGGCCTCGACGTTTGCAGTGCTGCAGCAGCCGGCATTGCCAACTTCCAAAGCCCCGCGCACGGTATTGCTCGGGCTGACCCGGGCCGGCGACCGACTGGTGGCGGTCGGCGAGCGCGGGATCGTGTTGCTTTCAGATGATGCAGGAGTGAATTGGCGCCAGGCCAAGGTGCCGGTCAGCGTCAGCCTGACGGCGGTGCAATTCGTCGATGCCGAGCAGGGCTGGGCGGTCGGTCATCTGGGCGTGGTGCTGCATACCCAGGACGGTGGGGAAACCTGGCAAAAACAACTCGACGGTGAGCGGGCCAACGCACTGGCGGTGCAGATCGCCGAGCGCGACGCCCAGCAACCCGGTGGGGCCAGCCACCTGGCGCAAGCACGACACATGCTCGATGACGGACCGGACAAACCGTTTCTCGACCTGTATTTCAGTGACCGCCTGCACGGCTACGTCGTGGGCGCCTACAACCAGATCTTCCGCACCGACGACGGCGGGCGGAGCTGGCAGCCGTGGATGCGGCATGTGGACAATCCGCAGGGCTTGAACCTGTATGGCATCCGCGCCTTGGGCAACGATCTGCTGCTGGTGGGAGAGCGCGGCCTGCTGTTGCGTTCGACCGATGCCGGCCAGTCATTCCAGGCGTTGAAATCGCCTTATGAGGGCAGCTTTTTCGGCCTGCTCAGTACCCGCGATGGGGCGTTGATTGCCTATGGTTTGCGCGGAAACGCGTGGTGGTCCGATGACCGTGGCGGCAATTGGCGACGCCTTGATACCGGTGTCGAATCAACACTGGCGACCGCCCTTGAGCTGCGCGACGGCAGCCTGCTGTTGGCCAGCCAAAGTGGTGAGCTTCTATTCAGTCATGACCAGGGTCGAAGCTTTGACAAGCGTCAGAGCCGCAGCGGCCGGACCGTCGCCGCCATGCAACAGGCGGTCGATGGCAGCCTGGCCAGCGTCGGTTTGAGCGGCGTGGCCGCTGACCAGGATCCGCGTGCCTCCGGTAAACCTTGAAACTTCACGGTGTAGCGCTATCGGGCCACGGCTCGTGCAACAGGGAGTCAAACTTGAAAGACGACAAAATCCAGACCGTGATCAGCCGCCAGGAAGACTTCGACCGGGCGTCAGGCAACTTCGCCGAACGCGCGATCTTCAACCATCGACCGCTGGTGATCCTGCTGTGCCTGATAGTGACGTTGGTGCTCGGTTGGCAAGCCACGCGCATCGGCATCAATGCCAGCTATGAGAAAACCATTCCCACGGGGCATCCCTACGTCGCCAACTTCCTCGACAATCGCAGTGAGTTGAGCGGCTTGGGCAACTCGTTGCGCATCGCCGTGGAGGTCAAGCAGGGGAGTATTTTCACCAAGGACTACCTCGACACCCTGGCCAAGCTCAACGATGAACTCTATCTGTTGCCGGGCGTCGACCGGCCTTATATGAAGTCGCTCTGGACGCCGACCACCCGCTGGACTGCCGTCACCGAAGAAGGACTCGACGGCGGCACGGTGATTCCTGACGACTACGATGGATCAGCGACCAGCCTCGAGCAGGTGCGGACCAACGTGTCCCGCTCCGGAGAAGTCGGTCAACTGGTCGCGGGCAACTTCAAGTCCAGTGTGATTTTCGTGCCGTTGCTGGAAACCAATCCACAGACGGGCAAGGCGTTGGACTATGGCGAGTTTTCCCGTCAATTGGAGGCGTTGCGAGACAAGTACCAGACGGACGACCTGCAGATTCATATCACTGGTTTTACCAAGATCGTCGGTGATCTGATCGAGGGGATGACCCAGGTACTTCTGTTCTTTGTCGTGGCGGTGCTGGTGACGGTATTGGTGCTGTTTGGCTACACCCGTTGCGCGCGCAGCACCCTGGTGGTGGTGATCTGTTCGCTGGCGGCGGTGCTCTGGCAACTGGGGCTGCTGGCCCTGCTCGGTTATGAGCTGGATCCTTACTCTGCATTGGTGCCGTTCCTGGTGTTCGCGATTGGCATGAGCCATGGCGCGCAGAAGATGAACGGCATCATGCAGGACATCGGCCGTGGTACTCACAGGGTGGTCGCCGCGCGCTATACCTTCCGCCGACTGTTTGCGGCGGGCATCACCGCTTTGCTCTGTGATGCGGTGGGCTTTGCCGTTCTGCTGTTGATCAATATTCGGGTGATCCAGGACTTGGCAATCACCGCCAGCCTCGGTGTGGCGGTGCTGATTTTCACCAACCTGATCCTGCTGCCGATCCTGCTCAGCTATATCGGCGTGAGCCCGGCGGCGGCACAACGCAGCCTGAGTTCGGAAACCACCGAGCAGCAGGCGCAGATCAAGCATCCGCTGTGGCGTGTACTCGACCTGTTCACCCAGCGGCGCTGGGCCATTGGCGCCATGGTGGTTGGCTTGCTGTTGGCCGCGTGTGGTTTTGCCGTGAGCTTGCATTTGAAGATCGGCGATCTGGACCCCGGCGCTCCGGAATTGCGCGCCGACTCGCGCTACAACCGCGATGCGCTGTTCATGACGCAAAACTATGCGGCCAGCTCGGATATTTTCGTGGTCATGATCAAGACCCCGGAGGACCAATGCACCCGTTACGCCAGTTTGTCGATGGTGGACGCGCTGGCCTGGCAACTGGAGCAGTTGCCCGGCGTGGAGTCGACCACTTCGATGGCGGCACTGAGCAAGATCGCCACGGCCGGTTATAACGAAGGCAACTTCAAATGGTATGAACTGATCCCCAACGACGGCGCGTTGGGCGCCGTGCAAACCCGTGCACCGCGGGAGCTGTTCAACCAGGGTTGTTCAATGCTGTCGTTATACGTCTATCTTGCCGATCACAAAGCTGACACCTTGAACCGGGTGGTGGAGGCCAGTGAGCAGTTTATCGCTGGACATCACGTGCCAGAGGTCAAGTTCATGCTGGCGGCCGGCAGCGCGGGTATCGAAGCGGCGACTAATATCGTGGTGAAGAAGTCCATGCGCGAGATGCTGTTCTGGGTCTACGGTGCGGTCAGCCTGCTGTGTCTGCTGACCTTCCGCAGCTGGCGCGCAACCCTGTGCGCGATGCTGCCGCTGATGCTCACCTCGATCCTGTGCGAGGCACTGATGGTGGGGCTAGGCATGGGGGTGAAAGTTGCGACGCTGCCCGTCATTGCCCTGGGCGTGGGCATCGGCGTCGACTATGCGCTTTATGTGCTGAGCGTGATCCTGGCTCGAATGCGTGCCGGTGACACCCTGGCCCAGGCGTATTACCAGGCGCTGCTGTTCACCGGCAAGGTGGTGTTGCTGACAGGTATGACGCTGGCTGTGGCTGTGTCGACCTGGGCCTTTTCACCGATCAAGTTCCAGGCCGACATGGGGATCTTGCTGGCCTTCATGTTCCTGGTGAATATGCTCGGTGCCTTGATCCTGCTGCCGGCCTTGGCCTGGCTGCTGCTGCCACAGAAGGTCTTCGCAAAAAAGCCTGAACTGACCCGCCAGGAGCGGTGGGTTAGGGGGTGACTGCGTTCATTCAGGTGAACATCGAATCTGTGGGAGCGAGCTTGCTCGCGAAGGCGGCGTACCAGTCGACCTGTTGCTTCCTGATGTACCCAATCCAATGCTGTGGGGCAGTGGCAAATAGGTTGAATTCGCTGACATCATCGCGAGCAAGCTCGCTCCCACAATTGGATCGAAGCACGCCGAAGAGTCAGGCCGCCTCGCGGCGGCCCACGGAGCAATGCCGAAAGTGAGCCGCTGTGGGAGCGAAGCCATAAGCCGCCGTTACGGCAACAACGGACATGTACGCCGAATCAGGAATGCTTCACAACCGGCTTTGCCGCCCCGAGCCCCAGCCCAGTCGAACGGCGCATCACCCCAAGAACAGCCAGCGTCGCGACCACCAACCCCGGTGAAGTCGCCAACAATACGGCAGCAGTCCCACCCCCAGCCGCCAGGATCTGTCCAGCCGCCAAAGGACCAGCAACCGAACCCAACCGTCCGATAGCGACCGCCGCACCTACGCCAGTCGCGCGCACAGCAGTGGGGTAGGAGGGCGGTGCCAGGGCATAAAGCACCAACTGCGCAGCCATGACAAACAACCCCGCGGCGAACCCTGCCATCGCCATCGGCACGATGCCGACGGACAAGCCGACCCCGGCCAGGGCGCTCAGCAGACCGGCATAGACAAACAGCACCACCTTCACGCCATTGCAGCGGTCCAGCAACAGGCCACCCAGTAACGAGCCAAGTGCACCACCGATGTTGAACAGCATCTGCACCAAGCCGGCCTGGGGTTTGCTGAAGCCCTGTTCCACCAATAACGATGGCAGCCAGTTCAGCAGCATGTACATGACCGTCAGGGTGAAAAAATAGCTCAGCCACAGCGCCACGGTAGTACGGCTGCGACCTTCACCGAACAGCGCCTGGGCGGTTGTGCCGCGCCGTTGGCCGCCATCCTGCGCCTGGCGAAAAGCGCTGGATTCGGGAAGCCACAACAGCATCAGCGGAACCACCAACAAGGGAGCCAAGCCACCGATGAAAAAGGTCATCTGCCAGTGCTCGCCAAAAACCATGGCGACCACCGCGGCCAAGGCACCGCCCAACGGCACCCCCGCATACATCACGCTGATGGCCGTGCCACGGCGTTCTTCTCCCACGGCTTCGGCACACAACGCAATGAGGTTGGGCAGGGCGGCGCCCAGGCCCAGGCCGGTCATGAAGCGCACCAACAGCAGGCTGGAAAAATGCTCGACATGCGCAGTGCTGAGGGAAAACACACCGAACAGCAGGACGGCGGCGATGAGGATCTTCTTGCGACCGATGCGATCGGCGATCCAACCGCCGAAGAACGCTCCAGGCAAAAGGCCGATGATCCCGGCGCTGAAAACCCAACCCATCATTTTCGGGTCCAGGGCAAACGTCTGCCGCAAGCCGGCGGCGGCAGTGCCGGCCGATTGCAAATCGAAACCTTCGATCAACGCAACGATAAAACACAAGGCAATGGTCAGCGTCGCACGACGCGCCGGCTGGTTCATGGCAAATCCTCTTATTGTTTTTGTCCGGGCACCGGCCTGGGAAGCAGTCCGGTCGCTGGATTTAAGATTAACAAAGCTAACTAAAAAATGAATGACATGCAGTGGAGGGCTGTAAGTGGAAGGATTCGGCCTAAGAATCAGAGGCTTAAGCATAAAGACAGAGCAAAACAGTAAATTGGTTAATGATATTAATGTTCGATTATCGGTCACTGCAGATTGACGAAGCGCCGCCACCGTTTCCATTCTTTGTGCGTATGGCCCGCCGACACCCAAGGCCGGCCGATCAAAAACAACAACAATAAGTGGACTCGAACATGCCGAAAATTGCCCGGGGCGCTGTTGCGCTGCGTCCTGTTTCACCCTTCGTCCCCCTGCTGGCCTGCCTCGGCTTGAGCCTGGGTTCCAGTGCCGTACTTGCCGAGGGATTGCTCGACGACAGCCACGGCACGTTGACCCTGCGCAATTACTACCTGGACCGCGACTACAAGGACGACGGCGCCAAGACCGCAGCGCGGGAATGGGCCCAGGGCCTGATGATGAACGTGGAGTCCGGGTTCACGCCGGGCACCGTCGGTTTCGGCATGGACGCCCGGGGATTGGTGGGCATCAAGCTCGATTCGTCGCCGGATCGCAGCGGCACTGAACTGCTGCCGGTCTCCAGCAGCGACAAACGTGCAGCCGACGAATATTCGCGCTTGGCACTGACCGGCAAGCTGAGGGTTGGCCAGACTTTGGTAAAGACCGGCGATGTCTCGATCTTCCTGCCGTTTGCCTTTGCCAGTCCGTCGCGCCTGCTGCCGCAAACCTTTCGCGGCACGACGCTCAGCTCCAAGGATATCGACGGACTGACGTTGAACACGGGCTACATCGACCGGATCAACCGCCGCGACTCCACCGACTACCAGCCGATGACCATCGCTTCGCCCAATCGCCGTTTCAATGGCGCGGCAACCTCATCCCACATGGCGTATCTGGGCGGTGATTACCAAATCAATAAAGACCTCAGCGTGCGGGCCTACCACGCCGAAGTGGCGGACCTGTACCAGCAGGACACCCTGGCATTGCTGCACAACCTGCCGTTGGGCAACGGTGTGTTGACCACCGACTTGCGCAGCTTTTTCAGCGATGACAACGGTGCTGCCAAGGCGGGAAAAGTGGATAACCGCAATGTCTCGGCGCTGATCGGCTATCGCTTGGGTGGGCATCGCGTGAGCCTGGGCTACATGCATTCCAGCGGCGATACGGCCACGCCTTATGTGTCCGGCACCGAGTTGATGGGCTTGAGCGAAATGACCATGAGTTCGGATTTTCTCAACGCCCGAGAACGCACCTGGCAGGCGATCCATGATTATGACTTTGCGGCCGTGGGCGTACCGGGCCTGAGGACACGACTGCGTTATGTGCGCGGCGATCACATCGACCTGGCGGCCCTCAACGCCGAGGATCGCAAGGAGCGTGAATTCCAGATGGAACTGGGCTACGTGATCCAGGGCGGCCCGCTGAAAAACGTCGGGCTGCTGGCGCGCAAGTCGATCTACCGTAACGATTTTCCAGGCACGGCGGCGTTTCGCGATGAAAACCAGACCCGGTTCCTGGTGACCTACAGCGTACCGATCTGGTAGCGAACGGTGTGCCTGTCAGTTACTGCTGATAAACCTTCTTCAACAGCTGCAACAATTGCGTCCGCTCGCCGTCCGAAAGCGCCGCCGTGGAATCCAGATCGCTCTGCACGGCAATCTGCTGGAGTTCTTTGAGCAGGGTCTCTCCGGTCTTGCTCAAGAAAATCCCGTACGAACGCTTATCCGGCTTGCAGCGCACGCGCACGGCCAGGGCCCGGCTCTCCAGTTTGTTCAACAGCGGCACAACCTGCGGCGGCTCTATCGCCAGGGCCTTGGCCAGGTCGGCCTGCATCAGGCCAGGATTCTGGTCGATGATCGCCAGGGCCGAAAATTGGGCGGGCCGTAAATCGTGCACGGCGAGCCGGTTGATAAGGTTCTGGAACAATTTCAACTGGGCGCGGCGCAGGGCATAACCGATCAGGTCATCCAGCGCAGCGTCCAGCGGCGCCTGCGCGTCGGTACCGGTGGCCAGTGGCTCAACGGGTTCGGCAAGCTTGGAAGACTTGGCCATCGAAGTGAACATCCTCAGGTGAGTGGTTAACAAGGCTATCCAGTTTGCCGGGGTTGCGCCGCCGTGGCTACGGCCGAGCGCGAAATTCAAGATCCCGCCAATCCCAGCAAGTACTCAGAAAATACAGATAAACGAATTAATAGTTAATTGACATAACTAAATTTGCGGTTTAGCTTTTACTCATCTTCAGCCAAGAACAAGAGAGCGCGCATCATGAGCAATTACGACGGTCGCTGGAAAACGGTCAAGGTCGACATTGAGGAGGGTATCGCCTGGGTCACCCTCAATCGCCCGGAAAAACGCAACGCCATGAGCCCGACCCTCAACCGCGAGATGATCGACGTGCTCGAAACTCTGGAACAGGATCCCGCCGCCGGTGTACTGGTGCTGACCGGGGCCGGCGATGCCTGGACTGCGGGCATGGACCTCAAGGAATATTTCCGCGAAGTGGATGCCGGGCCGGAAATCCTCCAGGAAAAAATCCGTCGCGAAGCCTCGCAATGGCAGTGGAAATTGCTGCGCATGTACGCCAAGCCCACCATTGCGATGGTCAATGGCTGGTGCTTCGGTGGTGGTTTCAGCCCACTGGTGGCCTGCGACCTGGCGATCTGCGCCGACGAAGCGACTTTCGGCCTGTCGGAAATCAACTGGGGCATTCCGCCCGGCAACCTCGTCAGCAAGGCCATGGCTGATACCGTGGGCCATCGCCAATCGCTGTACTACATCATGACCGGCAAGACCTTTGGCGGGCAGAAAGCTGCCGAGATGGGCCTGGTCAACGAAAGCGTCCCCTTGGCGCAACTGCGTGAAGTCACCGTTGAACTGGCGCGCAACCTCCTGGAGAAAAACCCGGTGGTGCTGCGGGCCGCCAAGCATGGCTTCAAGCGCTGCCGCGAACTGACTTGGGAGCAGAACGAGGATTACCTGTACGCCAAGCTCGACCAGTCCCGTCTGCTCGATACCGAAGGCGGCCGCGAGCAGGGCATGAAACAGTTCCTCGACGACAAGAGCATCAAGCCCGGCCTGCAAACCTACAAGCGCTGAAGCGCCAAGGCGAACAGCGGGCGCATCCCGCTGTTCGCCGTGTCGCCCTGGCGCTACTGTTACACCGCTTTGATGCATTCCCGATAAAGACAATAAAGAGGAATCACCATGCTGGACGTGCCCCTGTTGATCGGCGGCCTGTCGTGTCCCGCCCGTGACGGCCGGACCTTCGAGCGCTGCAATCCGGTAACCGGTGAGGTGGTCTCGCGCGTTGCCGCCGCCACCCTGGAAGATGCCGATGCCGCTGTGGCCGCCGCGCAAGCCGCGTTTCCCGCCTGGGCCGCGCTGGCCCCCAACGAACGCCGCACCCGCCTGCTGCGCGCGGCCGAGCAATTGCAGGCTCGTAGCGGCGAATTCATTGCTGCTGCCGGCGAGACCGGTGCCATGGCCAACTGGTACGGTTTCAACGTGCACCTGGCGGCAAACATGCTGCGCGAAGCCGCTGCGATGACCACCCAGATCAATGGCGAAATCATTCCTTCGGATGTGCCCGGCAGCTTCGCCATGGCCTTGCGTCAACCCTGCGGCGTGGTACTGGGTATCGCACCGTGGAACGCGCCGGTGATTCTCGCCACCCGCGCCATCGCCATGCCGCTGGCCTGTGGCAACGCCGTGGTGCTCAAGGCTTCCGAGATAAGCCCGGCCGTGCATCGGTTGATTGGCCAGGTGCTCCAAGACGCCGGTTTGGGCGACGGCGTGGTCAATGTCATTTGCAACGCCCCGGCCGATGCGCCGGCGATTGTCGAGCGCTTGATCGCCAACCCGGCGGTACGCCGAGTGAATTTCACCGGCTCGACCCATGTCGGCCGTATCGTCGGTGAGCTGTCGGCGCGCCACCTCAAGCCGGCGTTGCTGGAATTGGGCGGCAAGGCACCGTTGCTGGTGCTGGACGACGCCGATCTGGACGCAGCAGTCGAGGCCGCAGCCTTCGGCGCGTACTTCAACCAGGGGCAGATTTGCATGTCCACCGAGCGCCTGATCGTCGACGCCAGCGTGGCCGACGCCTTTATCGCTCGGCTGACCGCCAAGGTCGCCACGCTGCGCGCCGGCGATCCCGCAGTCGGTGATTCGGTGCTCGGTTCGCTGGTGGATGCCGGCGCCGGCCTGCGCATCAAAGGGCTGATTGACGATGCCTTGGGCAAAGGGGCAACGCTGCTGGCGGGCGGACAATTGGACGGCAGCATCCTGCAGCCGACCCTGCTCGATGGCGTTACCGAACATATGCGTCTGTACCGCGAAGAATCCTTCGGCCCCGTGGCGGTACTGCTGCGTGGTGAAGAACTGCTGCGCCTGGCCAACGACTCCGAATTTGGCCTCTCGGCGGCCATTTTCAGCCGCGACACCGCGCGTGCACTGGCCCTGGCCCAACGAATCGAATCGGGCATTTGCCACATCAATGGTCCGACCGTGCACGACGAGGCGCAAATGCCCTTCGGCGGGGTCAAGTCCAGTGGTTACGGCAGCTTTGGCGGCAAGGCGTCGATCGAGCATTTCACCCAGTTGCGTTGGGTGACCCTGCAGAACGGTCCACGGAATTACCCGATCTGAAACCCGCCGCACCGCAGGCGACGCGCTTCGAATCCGTCGCCCGGTGCAGGCCAGAATAACAATGACAAGGCCGCAGCCAGACGCTGCGGGGCTGCGCTCGCTTTGTGCGAACCGAGTCTGCCTTGGTGGAGGAAATGTACGTGAGTTCCCTATTCAGATCGTCCTCCCAACCCGGCCCAGGGCGTTATCGCCAGGTGTCGATTGGTCATCCCGCCGTCGAAGTCACGCAAGAGCACGGCATCTTGCACATGCGCTCCCTCGAGCCCTTGGCCCCGATGCCGGCGCGTCTGCTCGATCGCCTGGTGCATTGGGCCGAGGTGCGTCCGCAACAGACTTTCATCGCGGCTCGCGAGGCTGGCGGCGGCTGGCGCAGGGTCGGTTATGCCGAGATGCTCGAGCGTGTCCGGGCCATCGCCCAAGGCCTGCTGAGCTTCGGTTTGTCGGCCGAAAGGCCCTTGGTGTTGCTCTCGGGCAATGACATCGAGCATTTGCAAATGGCCCTCGGCGCGATGTACGCCGGGATTCCGTACTGCCCGGTATCGCCGGCCTATTCATTGCTCTCCCAGGATTTCGCCAAGCTGCGTCACGTCTGCGACCTGCTGCAGCCAGGGTTGGTGTTCGTCAGCGAGGCCGCACCGTTCGAACGAGCGATAAATGCGGTATTGCCGGCGGATATTCCCTTGGTTACGGTGCGCGGCGAGGTACCGGGGCGAGCCAGGACCGGTTTTGCCAGCTTGCTGGCACAACCCGGCGGCGTCGAGGCCGAGAGGGCTTTCGCGGCCACCGGCCCGGACAGCATCGCCAAGTTCCTGTTCACCTCGGGCTCCACCCGGCTGCCCAAGGCGGTGATCACCACTCAACGGATGCTCTGTGCCAATCAACAGATGCTGTTGCAGACCTTTCCGGTGTTTGGTGAAGAGCCGCCGGTACTGGTGGACTGGCTGCCGTGGAATCACACCTTCGGCGGCAGCCACAACGTCGGTATCGTGCTGTACAACGGCGGCACATTTTACCTGGACGACGGTAAGCCCACGGCCCAGGGCTTTGCCGAAACCCTGCGCAACCTCAAGGAAATCTCGCCCACCGCCTACCTGACTGTCCCCAAGGGCTGGGAGGAATTGGTCAGTGCCCTGGAGCAGGACGCTCAATTGCGCGAGCGCTTCTTCAAGCGCATCAGCCTGTTCTTCTTTGCTGCGGCCGGCCTGTCACAAAGCACTTGGGATCGCCTCGACAGGGTCGCCGAGCAGCACTGCGGGGAGCGCATCCGCATGATGGCGGGCCTGGGCATGACTGAGGCTTCGCCGTCCTGCACGTTCACCACCGGGCCATTGTCCATGGCCGGTTACATCGGCCTGCCGGCCCCTGGTTGTGAAGTGCGCCTGGTGCCGGTGGACGGCAAGCTGGAAGGACGCTTTCGCGGGCCGCACATCATGCCTGGCTACTGGCGCTCACCGCAGCAGACGGCCGAGGTGTTCGACGAGGACGGTTTCTACTGCTCGGGAGATGCGATCAAACTGGCCGATTCGAGCAATCCGCAGTTGGGATTGATGTTCGATGGGCGGATCGCCGAGGATTTCAAATTGTCGTCCGGTGTGTTCGTCAGCGTCGGGCCGCTGCGCAACCGCGCGGTGCTGGAAGGCACGCCTTACGTTCTGGACTTGGTGATTACTGCGCCTGATCGCGAATGCCTGGGCGCGCTGGTATTGCCACGGCTGGCGGAATGCCGACGTCTCTCAGGCCTGGGCCCGGACGCCAGTGATGCCCAAGTGCTCGCCAGCGCAGCGGTCCGCCAATGGTTCGCCGACTGGTTGCAACGCCTGAATCGCGAAGCCAGCGGCAACGCCAGCCGCGTGGAGTGGATTGCCTTGCTCGATGAACCGGCGTCCATCGACCGCGGCGAAATCACCGACAAGGGCTCGATCAACCAAAGGGCAGTGCTGCAATGGCGGGCGGAAAAAATCGAGGCGTTGTACCGCGGTGAAGACACATCAATCCTGCGTGCGGGATCGCAAGGCTAGATAGAACCCCCTGTGGGAGCGAGCAAGCCCGCTTCCACAGTTCGTGGTACTTAACGCCGTCCGAGCAGCAGGCCCACCACCAAACCAAAACCGGCGGAAATCGCCACGGTTTGCCATGGATGTCCGCCAATATAGACCTCAGTGGCATCGACCATCGGACGGGTGCGTTCGCGTGCGCTGTTCAGCGAATCCAGGGCCTGTTGCAGTTTCTGGGAGATCTGGCCGCGCAGGTTTTCCGCGTCTTCGCCAACCAGCGACACGCTGCTTTTGAGCAGCTTTTCTGATTCTTCGATCAGTGCCTGCAATTCGCTGAACGCTTGATCCTTGATTTGCTCTCCGTTGGCTTGGACAGTGCTTTTACGGGCCATTGAGGTACTCCTTGGTGATGGTGCAGTGAACAATGGAGTGCGGCGCCTGGGCAAAAGTTGCAAGTGACCGGCCTTCGCAGCGCAGCCCATCACAAATGGGTTAAGACGTTTCCCTGCAAGGTGTAAGATGGCGCCTATTTACGCAACAGGTAATTCCCATGAGTTTCAATCTGGCTGACAAGCCCTTGGCCGAGCGTGCCGCGCTGGAAGACGAAAAATCCCGACTCTTTGAACTGTGGCAAAACAACCTGGGCAAGGCCAAGGGCGATGCCGCCCGCCTGTTCGGTGAGCGTTCCAAACGCAAGGGTAAATGGGCCGAGTGGGTGCGTGCCGAGCTGGATGGCATGTCGCCGCCCGAATACGCCAACATGGTGCGCAGTGAAGTCAATCGCTTGATGGCCGCCAACAAGTAAGCCTTATGAGAAGGTCGCGACGATGGACTCACGAACCCTGACCACCGCCGGGTCCATCTGCGTGGGGGTTCGCCAGCCCAATTCGATAGGGTAGCGGGGCAGAGCCAAGGGGCAGGGCAGCAAGGCCAGGCCGCTGAGGGATGCGATGGCCCGGGCGGCGTGGGCCGGAATGGTCGCCACGGCCTGGCTGCCCCTGAGCAGGAACGGTAGCGCGGCGAAGTGCGTGGTGGAGGCGCATACCCGCCGACTCAGGCCAAGCCCGGCCAACCCTTCATCGGTAATGCCGATAAAACCGCCCGACGACACCAGCAAATGCTCACGAGCCACGAATGCGTCGAGGCTGAGCGCCTGCTGGCCCTCCGTCAGGCTGGCCGGGTCCACCAGGCAGGCGTAATCGCCTTCGCCCAGGACGTGACGGCTTAGCAACCGCTGCGCAAATCCGCCCGCCGTGATCGCCAGATCAAGGTTGCGCTCCATCAGGGCCCGTCCGACGATCTGGCTGTGGGTTTGCCGGAAAATCAAGCGCAGGCCCGGGGCCCGGCGGGCCACTTCCTCGATCAGCTGTCGCCCGTGGGCAATCTCGAAATCATCAGACAAGCCAACGATCACCGAACGGCCTTCGTAATGGCTGGCGTGCGGGTCGACCATCGCCAGGCTCTGGCGGCATTTGTCCAATGCGTCGCTGATCACCGGTTTCAACTGATTGGCCCGCAGGGTGGGCGCCAGGCCTCGACCGGTGCGCACGAACAATGGGTCGCCATACAAATCTCGAAGCCGGCGCAGGGCCGCGCTGATGGCTGACTGGGTCACGCCCACGCGCAAAGCCGCACGACTGGCGCTGGATTCGTCGTGCAGGGCTTCGAAGATCTTGAGCAGGTTGAGGTCGACGTCGGCGATATTCATATGGCTCATATCATTTAGCAGCGATTGGGGCTTTATTCATGATCGGCTGGCGTCTGAAAATCAGCAACACCTGATGACCCGAGGAGTTGTGGACCATGCCCAAATCCATTGTCGCCGCCCTGCAGATAGGTTCGATGCCTGGAGGCAAAGAGCAGACCCTGGCGCAGATTCTTTCTTACGAAGATGCCATTCGCCAGGCCGGTGCCCGTCTGGTGGTGATGCCCGAAGCCCTGCTGGGCGGATATCCGAAAGGTGAGGGGTTCGGCACTCAGCTGGGCTATCGTCTGCCGGAGGGGCGCGAGGCATTTGCCCGCTATTTTGCCAATGCCATTGACGTGCCCGGTGTCGAGACCGAAGCACTGGCCGGCCTTTCGGCACGCACCGGAGCGAGCCTGGTGCTGGGGGTCATAGAGCGAGCCGGTAGCACGTTGTACTGCACCGCGCTGTACTTCGAACCCGATGCCGGCCTGGTGGCCAGGCACCGCAAGCTGATGCCCACCGGCACCGAGCGGCTGATCTGGGGCATGGGCGACGGTTCGACCTTGCCGGTGGTCGACAGCCAGGTCGGTCGTGTCGGCGCGGCGGTGTGCTGGGAAAACATGATGCCGCTGCTGCGCACCGCGATGTATGCCAAAGGCGTGCAAGTCTGGTGTGCGCCGACGGTGGATGAGCGGGAAATGTGGCAGGTGACCATGCGCCACATCGCCCACGAAGGTCGCTGTTTCGTGGTCAGCGCCTGCCAGGTCCAGGCCTCGCCGCAGGCGTTGGGCATCGACGTACCGAATTGGCCGGCCGAGCGTGCGCTGATCGCCGGTGGCAGCGTAATCATCGGTCCGATGGGCGAGGTGCTGGCGGGGCCGCTGAAAGACACGGCCGGGTTGTTGACGGCTGAAATCGATACCGATGAACTGGTGCGGGCACGCTACGACTACGACGTGGTCGGGCACTATGCCCGGCCCGACATCTTCGAGCTGGTGGTGGATGAGCGCGCCCGGCCCGGCGTGCGTTTTACCGGCTGATCACCATGTGGCCGTGGAGCCCCGCAAGTCGAGGGTGCCGCGATCGACGAAACGCATCGTGCCGAACAAACCACCGGCGAGCTTGCCCTTGAGTACATAGGGTAAGTTGTCCAGGCGTTGGGTCTGGCTCAGGCCCAGGGTCTGGCGCAGCACGGTAAACGCCGAGATGCTCACGGGGACCGTCAGTATCGCTTCGGAAAAGCGGGGGATGGAGCCGGTCTGGTCACTGACCCCGGTCGCGAGCGTACGGCCGTTGACCTCCAGGTCCAGGGCCACGCCGTTGTAGTCGATGGTGGTTTCGTTGGGGTTCTGCAGGCGCAGTTTCACGGCAAAGCGCACCTCCAGATCCTGGCTGGCCAAGGGTTCGATGCCGACTACATTGATATTCAGCGGATCACGGTGGGGGAAGAGGGCGCAGGCGCTCAGGTTGAGCAAGATCAGTAAGAGGGACAAGCCGAAGATTCTGCGCATGGGTAGTGGTTCTCATAATAAAAAGGCAGAGCTATCGCTCACCATAACTCACAATCTCCAATGCCGGAGGCAAGCGGGTAGGCTCCTGACAGTTTCTGACACCAGCCTCTGCTAATCTGCATCATCTTTTTTTCCCAGGCTATCCATCGTGTCGCGTACCAGTCGGCTGCTCACTTTGCTGCAAGTCTTGCGGGGCAAGCGTTGTCCGGCCACCGCCGCGAGCCTGGCCGCCGAGTTGAAGGTCTCGGAGCGCACGGTATACCGCGACATCGCCGAACTGACAGCCCTCGGCGCGCCGATCCAGGGCGAGGCGGGTATTGGCTATGTGTTGCGCAGCGGGCTGTTCCTGCCGCCGCTGATGTTCACCGCCGATGAAATCGAGGCCATTGTCCTGGGCTTGCGCTACGTCGACCAGCGTGCCGACGAGGTGCTGGGCAAGGCCGCTGCCGATGCGTTGGCGAAGGTTGCCGCAGTATTGTCGCCAGACGTGCGTGATGCCTTGCGCAACCCCACGGTCCTGCCCGGGCCAGCGGGTTATGGTTATCCGCAGAACACGGTGGAGCTGAACGTGTACCGCCAGGCCATTCGCGCCCAAGCCAAGCTGCACATTGATTATGCCGACGTGAACAAAACCCCGAGCCAGCGCTTGATCTGGCCCCTGGCCCTGGGCTTTTTCAATGAGGCGCGGGTGGTGGTGGCCTGGTGTGAACTGCGCGGCGCCTACCGGACCTTTCGCACCGACCGGATTGCCGCCGCCACCGAACAGGGCGAGCGTTACCCCGGCCGACGCAGCGACCTGCTGCGGGCCTGGTTCGCGCTGATGAAAGTCGATGAGTCAGGGCGTTTTACTCCTGACAATAACTGACACAGCGCTGGTCTAGCATGGAGCCCGATCGATAAAACAAGGAGCCGTATCATGTCCAATCCAGTCGCTTCCCTGGCCCCGGCCATCGCCGGCTACATCGCCGCCGCCAATGCCTGCGACAGTTCTGCAGTAACGCGTTTTTTTGCCGAGGATGCCAACGTGTTCGATGAGGGCCAGCACCGCGTCGGTACCCAGGCCATCGCCCAATGGATGGAGGACACCGCCCGGCGCTTCCGGCCACGGGTTGAAGTGCTCGATGTCCAGCAGCGCACCGGCAAGGTGCTGGTACACAACCTGATTTCCGGGACATTCCCGGGCAGCCCGCTGGAGTTGCGCTACACCTTCCGCCTCGATGGACAGGGCAAGATCACCCGCCTGGATATCTCGACCTGAAGGCGCAACCTGGAAGCTGTTCGGGTAGTTTCATGGTGCAGGTGTAATCACTCGCTCAAGGGGCATGGCATACTCCTCACTTTTGTTTACCGGACCTGGGCCGTATGACTTTCGACTCCCCCCTGAGCGCCTGGCAGCAAGCCATCGAACAGCATGGCTTCGTCCAGGACGAGGCCCAGGAATTGGCCATCATGGCCTTGGAACAATGCCATCAGGCCTTGCATGAAGGGCGCAAGTCAATCAAGGGTGTCTACCTCTGGGGGCCGGTGGGGCGCGGCAAGACCTGGTTGATGGACCGTTTCTACGAAAGCCTCAAGGTCCCGGCCCGTCGCCAGCATTTCCACCATTTCATGGCCTGGGTGCATCAGCGTTCGTTCCAGCTCACCGGTACCCCGGACCCATTGCAGGCTCTCGCCCGGGAACTGAGCCAAGAAGTCCGGGTGCTGTGTTTCGACGAGCTGTTTGTCAACGACATCGGCGATGCCATCATCCTCGGGCGCCTGTTTCAGGTGATGTTCGAGCTGGGCATGGTCATGGTCAGCACGTCGAACCTGCCGCCGGAGGAACTCTATGCTAACGGCCACAACCGGGAGCGATTCCTGCCGACCATCACCGCCATCAAGCAGCACATGCAAGTGGTGCCGGTGAATGGCTGGCAGGATCACCGCCAGCATCCGGGCACGCTGCAGCAGCGCTATTGGGTACGCGAGGCCGGGCAGCCCGACCCGCTGGCCGAAGTCTTCGGCCAATTGGCCGCAGGACAGGCGTTGGGCAACGGGCCGGTGGAAGTCGGGCATCGATTGCTGGAGCCGATCCAGGCCAGCGATACGGTGCTCTGGAGCCGCTACTTCGATGTATGCGAGCAACCGTTCTCGGCGGTGGATTTCATGGCCCTGTGCGACCGCTTCAGCGTCATCCTGCTCAGTGATGTGCCCAGCCTCAGCGCCGTTCAACGCGAAGGACGCATCGCCCGCGGTACGGAAGATGGCGTCGAGCGGGTCGAGGCCGGTGATCGCGAGCTGCCGCAGTTGTCGGTCCATGACGATGGCGTACGGCGCTTCATTGCCTTGGTCGACGAGTGCTATGACCGCAAGGTGCCGCTCTACCTTTCGGCCCAGGTGCCCATGGATGAGTTGTACACCGAGGGCTATCTGCAATTCCCGTTTCGCCGTACGCTCAGCCGCTTGCAGGAAATGCAATTGCAACGTTTCGGTCAGCCCGCCTGACCAGTCACCCGCCGACGGCCAGGCCGCCGGTTTTACTCAAGAGAGATGGTAATGGTCATGGAAGAAGCCAGGGATGTCCTGGTACTGCAAGCCAGCTACAGCAATCCGGTCCACGCTGAAGCGATCTGTCATGTGCTCAACGCCTATGCCGAGGATCCGATGGGGGGCGGTCATTCGCTGCCCGCTGAGGTGCTGCTGCACCTGCCCGAGGAATTGGCCAAGCGCCCCCATGCATTCAGCGTGCTGGCGTTCGTCAACGGCGAACCGGCCGGGCTGGTCAATTGTTTCGAAGGATTTTCAACGTTCGCCTGCCGGCCGCTGGTCAATATCCACGACGTGGCGGTAATAAAGGAATTTCGTGGGCTCGGGTTAAGCCAGAAGATGCTGCAGAAGGTCGAGGACATTGCCCGCCAGCGCGGTTGCTGCAAGATCACTCTCGAGGTGCTCGAAGGCAATGCCGTGGCCCAGGCCAGCTATGCCAAGTTCGGCTTTGCCGCCGGCATGTTCGACCCCGCCCACGGGCGTATGCAGTTCTGGATCAAGCCCCTTCAGGCGTGATGCTGTTCAATCGGGTGTTGTTGGAATGACTGGCGCGGGAGCAAGCTCCCTCGCCATAAATTCCCTAGATCCCTAGCCGCTCAGCATTGCCTGTAGAAGCGGGGCGCCTATCGATTTCGTTACTTCTGTACGACTTCAGCCACCGGCGCCTTGGGCTTCATCAGGCTGAAATCGATCAGCCCTTTGTGCTGGCTTTCGTACGGGTTGCCGATCAACAGCGGCCGTGCCTTGAAATCGTTGCTGACCAGGCTCTTGCTGCGATCCAACTCATCGAAACTCAGGCCCGCCAAGTCTGCCCAGGTATGGATCAGTTGGGAGCTGCTGTAGGGCCGTGACAGATCGCCGGCAAAGCTCCAGTCGTGGGTTTCGCGCCACTTGGGCGAAGCCCAGGCCATGAACGGGATGGTGTACATCGGCGCGGTCGGCTTGGCTTCGTTGCGGCCCAGGGTGCTGTGGCCCACCGAGTCGAAGACATCCTCCCCATGGTCCGACAGGTACAGCAGGAAACCATTGGGATCGCTCTTGGCATAGTCCTTGATCAGGCTGGAGACCACGAAGTCGTTGTACAGCACGGCGTTATCGTAGCTGTTGTAGGTCGGGACCTGATCGTCGCGCAGGCCCGCCGGTACACCCTGGCGGTCGGTGAACTTGTCGAAGGTCGGCGGATACCGGTACTGATAGCTCATGTGGGTACCGAGCAGGTGCACCACGATCAGTTTGCGCGGTGCGCTGTCGGCCAAGGCCTTGTTGAACGGCTCGATCACATCGCCATCGTACTGGGCGGCGTTCTGGTTGCGGTTGTTGTTCAGGTACACCTGTTCATCGGCCTGCTGGGAGAAGGTCGTGAGCATGGTGTTGCGCTTGGTCATGGTCTGCTGGTTGGTGATCCAGAAGGTCTTGTAGCCCGCCTGTTTCATCATGCTGACCAGCGATGGCGTGCTCAAGTACAGGTCTGGGTTCTCTTCGTCAGCGAACGTCAGCACTTGCTGCAACGCTTCGATGGTGTAGGGGCGCGGTGTGATGACATTGTCAAAAACCGACAGTTGGTCCTTGAGCTTGTCCAGTTCCGGCGTGGTTTCCCTCGGGTACCCATAAAGGCTCATGCGCTGGCGGTTGGTGGATTCGCCGATGACCAGTACCAAAGTGGCTGGCTGGTCAGCCATGGTGTCCTTGAGATTGCGCAGCGGCGCGATGTTGCTGGCGCTATGGAGCATGCCCTGCATGTTTTCCAACTGCTCACCGTAGCGACGATAGGCCACCAGCATCTGCCATGGCACCGCCGGCTCGATGCGATCTTCGAACTTCTCGAGGCCTCCGGCGAAGCTGCCGGTACGCTGGGTCTGCTTGATCAGCGGATAACCGACCACCGCCAGCACAATGGCGGCTGCCGCTACCAGGGCCTGGCCACGTGGCAAGTAAACCGGGCGAACCCGAGTCCACAGCAAATAGCCGACAACGGTATGGGCCAGGAACGCGGCGACCATCCACCAGGCAAAATATTGCGTCAGGTACTCGCCCGCTTCAGACACGTTCGATTCGAACATGATGAAGATGACGCTCTGGGAAAATTCCTGCTGGTAAATGAAGAAGTAGCCCAGGCTGGCCATGGAGCAAGCCCACAGCACGATGCCGATCAGGGCGGCGAGCAGGCGGGTGCGGGCGGGGAAGAGCAGCAGGGGCGCGAGCCACACCGCACTCATCACGAACGCTTGGCGAAACCCCGTGAAGCCGGACGTGTCACTCAGCAGGATGAGCAGTTGGGTGATGCCCGAGAAATACCAGAAAAACAGAAAAAGCCAGCAAAGTCCGGCCCAGTCGAAACCTTTCGCAGTCGTTTTGCTGCGTTTGAACAAACTCATCAAGCGCTCCAGCCTCAATCGACGCAGCAGCCGGCACCGGATTGGTGACCGCAGGCCTGCGCCGAGCAACCTTAAAGGTTGCAAGTATCACGATTGGGGTGTGAAAACTTTGTGAGTTTTTCGGTTATAAAACGCTGGCTTGAGTGCGAAAGCACCTGAGGCCAGGGAGTTTGCTCCTGCTGGGGCGAGTAGCGGCCCCAGGTTTTTGCGGTTGCTGCGCAACCGAGTGGGAGCAAGCCCCCTCGCCACAGATATTGCTTGCCATGCCGCGGGCGCGTTTACCGCGCCACAGCCTGGCCTTGGTGGGGGAGTTGTGCGTGTTGCAACTGCATGCGCAACTGCATCACTTCATCGAGCAGCAGATCACGTTCTTCCTTGAGAAGGCGCAATTCGTCGCGACGAATGGTCACATAAAGGGTTTGGGGAGGACGTGCGGTAACGACAGGGCCCATTGCTCACCTCGCAAATGGCTACATCAACTATAGAGATGCCGCCAGGTTTTGGTCGACACCTCTACTATCGGCGCCGATTCTGATTTCTTTTGCTTGTGATTGGAACTTTTTTATTTTTCATGGTCGCTGTGTCTTCGGCCGGATCTTGAGCGTTATCCCTTGTGATCGCTCGAATTACCCGGAAACTATGTCGCAATGCTCTGGACTAACCTCCAACTGTCGTTTGAGCTAAACCTTTGACTTACCTTTATTTGTAGTAGGGAGCATCAGCACATGCAACTCGGGATCATCGGACTGGGCCGTATGGGCGGCAATATTGCGCGGCGCCTGATGCTCAATGGGCACACCACCGTCGTCTATGACCGCAATGCCGCTTTCGTCGAAAACCTGAGCCAGGAGGGCGCGACGGGCGTCGCGGACCTGCCGGCGCTGGTCGCCGGCCTGGAGAAACCGCGGGCGGTCTGGGTGATGCTGCCAGCCGGCGCACCCACCGAAGACACCATCGATGTCCTCAGCGATCTGCTTGAGCCGGGGGATGTGATCATTGATGGCGGTAATACGTATTACAAGGACGACATCCGACGCGCCCAGGCCCTGTCGGAAAAAGGCCTGAGCTACATCGACGTTGGCACTTCCGGCGGCGTTTGGGGCCTGGAGCGTGGCTATTGCATGATGATCGGTGGCGACACCGACGTGGTGAAACGCCTGGACCCGCTGTTCGACAGCCTGGCGCCGGGCATGGGCGACATTCCGCGCACCCGCGACCGCAAATCGGACGATGACCGCGCCGAACGTGGTTATATTCACGCCGGACCGGCAGGCTCCGGGCATTTCGTGAAGATGATCCATAACGGTATCGAATACGGGATGATGCAGGCCTTTGCCGAGGGTTTTGACATCCTCAAGACCAAATCCAGCGAAAGCCTGCCGCCGGAACAGCGTTTCGACCTGAACGTGGCCGACATCGCCGAAGTCTGGCGCCGTGGCAGCGTGGTTTCGTCCTGGTTGCTGGACTTGACCGCCGACGCGCTGGCCAGCGATCCGAAACTGGACGGTTTTTCCGGCGAAGTCGCCGACAGCGGTGAAGGGCGCTGGACCATCGAGGCCGCCATCGAACAAGCGGTGCCGGTCCCGGTACTTTCCAGCTCGCTCTTCGCCCGTTTCCGTTCCCGCCAGCAAAGCACCTATGGCGACAAAATGCTCTCGGCGATGCGCTTTGGCTTCGGCGGCCATGTGGAGACGCCGAAAAAATGACCTCGATCGCCAGCAAATCCAAGGCAGAACCCGCGCCGCCGACCACGTTGTTCCTGTTCGGCGCCCATGGCGATCTGGTCAAGCGCCTGCTGATGCCGGCGCTCTACCACCTCAGTCGTGACGGTCTGTTGGGCGATGGGCTGCAGATCATCGGTGTCGACCACAACGCCATCAGCGACGTGGACTTTGCCAGGAAGCTCGAGGACTTCATCCGCAACGAAGCGGCGAGCAAGGGCGGCGATGCCGACCGCGCGCTCGATCCGGTGCTGTGGGCCAAATTGGCCCGGGGCATCAGCTACGTCCAGGGTGACTTTCTTGATGACAGCACCTACCAGGCACTGGCGGCTAAAATCGCTGCCAGCGGCACCGGCAACGCGGTGTTCTACCTGGCCACCGCGCCGCGCTTTTTCAGTGAAGTGGTCAGCCGCCTCGGCGCCGCCGGGCTGCTTCAAGAGCAGGAGGATGCTTTCCGGAGGGTAGTGATCGAGAAGCCGTTCGGCTCCGACCTGCACACTGCCGAAGCGTTGAATACCTGCTTGCTCAAAGTAATGAGCGAAAAACAGATCTATCGGATCGACCATTACCTGGGCAAGGAGACGGTGCAGAACATTCTCGTCAGCCGTTTCTCCAACAGCCTGTTCGAGGCGTTCTGGAACAATCACTACATCGACCACGTACAAATCACCGCCGCCGAAACCGTCGGTGTGGAGACCCGTGGCAGTTTTTATGAGCACACCGGCGCCCTGCGGGACATGGTGCCCAACCATCTCTTCCAATTGTTGGCGATGGTGGCCATGGAGCCGCCGGCCGCATTTGGCGCAGACGCGGTACGCGGGGAAAAAGCCAAGGTGGTGGGGGCGATTCGGCCCTGGTCGGTGGAACAGGCTCGTGCCAATTCGATACGCGGCCAGTACACCGCCGGCGAAGTCGCGGGTAAACCGGTCAGCGGCTATCGCGAGGAAGCCAACGTGGCCGCCGACAGCAGCACCGAAACCTACGTGGCCCTGAAGGTCATGATCGACAACTGGCGTTGGGTGGGCGTGCCGTTCTACCTGCGCACCGGCAAACGCATGAGCGTGCGGGATACGGAAATCGTCATCTGCTTCAAGCCGGCACCTTACGCGCAGTTTCGCGATACCGAAGTCGACGAATTGCAACCGACCTACTTGAGAATCCAGATTCAGCCCAATGAAGGCATGTGGTTCGACTTACTGGCCAAGCGGCCGGGGCCGGCCCTGGACATGGCCAATATCGAATTGGGTTTTGCCTACAAGGACTTCTTCGAAATGCAGCCGTCCACCGGTTACGAAACCCTTATCTACGATTGCCTGACCGGTGATCAGACGCTGTTCCAGCGCGCCGACAACATTGAAAACGGCTGGCGTGCGGTGCAGCCGTTCCTCGATGCCTGGCAGCAGGACGCCACGGTCCAGCCGTATAGCGCCGGAGAAGACGGCCCGTCGAGCGCCAATGATTTGCTGACACGCGACGGTCGCGTCTGGCATGGCCTGGGATGAGCGATCCGTTGAAACAGCCCATCCGCTTTTTGCTCAGTGACATGGACGGCACCCTGCTGCTGCCCGATCACAGCCTGAACCAGCGCACCATCGAAGCCGTGCGTTCGCTGCGCGAGGCCGGCGTGTTGTTCAGCCTCGCCACCGGGCGCCCGCCTCGGGCGATGCTGCAGCAGATCGAGGCCTTGGGCGTCGACCTGCCTACGGCCGCGTTCAATGGTGGCACGTTGGTACACCCGGACGGCAGCTTCCTGGCGGTTCATTACCTGCCGCCCGAGGCGGCCCTGGCCACGCTGGCGCTGTACGCCGACCAGCCAGGCATCGAGGTGTGGGTCTTTGCCGATGGCGATTGGCTGGTGCGTGATGCCAACGGTCCGATGGTGCCGGTGGAAACCCGTGGCTTGGGCTATCCGCCTGTGCAGGTGGAGAGTTTCGAGCCTTACCTGGACCGTATCGACAAGATCGTCGCCACCAGCGCCAACACGGATTTGTTGGTGGAGCTGGAGGCTCGGTTGCATCCGCTGCTCAAGGGCCAGGCCCAAGTGTCACGTTCGCAGCCGATCTACCTGGACGTCACGGCGATGAAAGCCAACAAGGGCGAAGCGCTGTCGACCCTGGCGGCATTCCTGGAGGTGCCGCTGGAACAGACGGCCGCCATGGGCGACGGCGGTAACGACCCGGCGATGTTCCATCGCGCGGGCTTGTCGATTGCCATGGGGCAGGCGGAGGAGGCGATCAAGCGTCAGGCCGACGTGATTACCGCAGCCAACACCGAAGATGGCGCGGCCTTGGCGATCGAACGATACATCCTGCCACGCTGACCCTGGCTCTTGTGGCGAGGGAGCTTGCTCCCGCTGGGCTGCGCAGCGGCCCTGGCCCTTCGATCTGAATCAGCAATGAGATATCACAGGCTGTCTTGAGGGGCGCTTCGCGCCCCAGCGGGAGCAAGCTCCCTCGCCACGGGGTTTCGCTCAGCCCAGCATTTCTACAGCCAGTACGTCACCGCATACCACCCCAAGCCGCCCATCACCACGGTGTAGGGCACCGCCATCCAGACCATCCGGCCATAGGACAGGCGAATCAGCGGGGCAATTGCCGAAGTCAGCAAGAACAGGAACGCGGCCTGGCCGTTGGGCGTGGCGACGCTGGGCAGGTTGGTGCCTGTGTTGATGGCCACCGCCAAGGTCTCGAACTGTTCGCGGCTCATGTGTCCGGAAACAAAGGCTTGCTTGACTTCGGTGATGTAGATGGTTGCCACGAAGACGTTGTCGCTGATGGCCGACAGCAGGCCGTTGGCGATGAACAACATGCCCGGTTGCTGATCGGCGGGCAGGGCCAGGACCCATTGGATCAGCGGTGTGAACAGCTGCTGATCATGAATGACCGCGACCACGGCAAAAAACACCACCAGCAACGCAGTGAATGGCATGGCGTCCTTGAACGCAGTGCCGAGCCGGTGCTCGTCGGTGATTCCGGTGAACGCGGTGATCAACACAATGACCATCAGGCCGATCAGGCCGACTTCAGCAATGTGCAGGGCCAGGCCAACGATCAGAATCAGCGCGGCGATGCCCTGTACGATCAGGGCCGCGCGTTGGCGTGAGGTGCGTTCGCGATTATCTTGCTCGGCATAATCAGCTAGCACGGCGCGGACATTGTCCGGCAACAGCGTGCCATAGCCGAACCAACGCAGTTTTTCCAGAATCACACAGGTCGCCAGCCCAGCCACCAGCACCGGTAGCGAGACGGGCGCGACTTTCAGGAAGAAATCCACGAAATGCCAACCCATCTCATGGCCGATCAGCAGGTTCTGCGGTTCGCCTACCAGAGTGCATACGCCGCCCAGGGCCGTGCCTACGGCGCCGTGCATCAGCAGGCTGCGCAGGAATGCCCGGAACTGATCCAGGTCGGCATGGTGCAACGATGGTAATTCATGATCTTCATCGACGCTGCTGTCCTGACGTGGATCGTTGCCCGACGCTACGCGGTGATACACCGCATAAAATCCCACCGCAGCGCTGATAATCACCGCTGTGACGGTCAAGGCATCGAGGAACGCCGACAGGAACGCCGACAGGAAGCAGAACATCAAGGCCAGCAATGCCTTGGAGCGCACGCCCAACAGCAGGCGCGAGAACAGGAACAGCAGCAGGTCCTTCATGAAGTAGATCCCTGCCACCATGAACATCAGCAGCAGGATGACCGGGAAGTTGTGCAGCAGTTCGTCGTACAGCGCCTTGGGCGTGGTCATGCCCAACACCAGGGCCTCGACCAGCAGCAGCCCGCCGGGCATCAGGGGGTAGCACTTGAGGGCCATGGCCAAGGTGAAAATGAACTCCACGACCAATAGCCAGCCGGCAGCGACGGGCCCCACAGCCCATAGCACCACGGCATTGAGAATCAGGAAACTGATGATGCACGCCTTGTACCAGCGCGGGGAATGCCCCAGAAAGTTGTGCGCGAACGCTTGAGCCATTGAACCGGGCATTGGCTGCTCCTTTTAATTAGAAGCGGGCAAATTGCCGTAAGAAATGGAGAATATCAAGCGTAGGAATGAATACCGGTTTCCCTGGCAATCCGGCTCAGGCCCAGTATCGCGTGACTACTGCACGGTAATGGCCATGAAGCGAGTAACCCCCCACCAGGATTTTTCCGTCGGTCTGCACGGCCAAGGCGGTCGCGGTGTCCAGGCTGTAGCCGAGCCGAGTACGGACCCAGCCGGCACCCTGGCCGAATTTCACGTCGAGGCTGGCGTCCGGCAGATGCCGGGCAAGTACGAAATCGGCCTCGATGCCGCCGATGGTAGCCCCGGCGCTCAGGAGCTTACCGTCCGGTTGAGCGAGGGCCGCAGTCCACTGGCTGCAGGAGTGACCGATTTTCAGCAGGTGGCACTGGCCCTCGTTGCCATGAGGGTCGGGTTTGCCGTCCGGGCGGACTTTCAGGGACATGGCGTGCATCGGGTCGCGGCTGCTGCCGAACGCCTGCAAATCACCGTTCCTGTGCTGGACGATCTGGTTGATCATGGCGCTGTGGCCCTGGGCCTGGATTGACACGAACCCGTCCTCACCGAAGCCCTCATCGAGTTTGCCCCAGGGGTCATAGCGGGCCAGCAAGCCTTGCTGGGGCAAGTCAATGGAGCCACCTACGACAATGTTTCCGTCGGCCTGGAGCGCCAGGCAGCCCAGCCAGGTATTTTTCAGCAGGCGCCGGACCATCACGAACCCGCGACCGTTGAACGAGTCATCCAGTGTTCCGTCGGGCAAGAGCCGGATCAGAACGCCGACATGGTCGCAAAATTGGTAGTGATGGTTGGCGAGCAAGAGAATTCGGCCATCGTCTTGTACGCGTATGTCGCAGGCTTCAAGGCCGGGTATGCCAGGCGGTAGCCAGCAATCGCGCAGGCCTCGGGAAAGGTTGCCGCAGAGTCGGACGACCTGTCGGCCGCCATGACCGAAATGCGGGACGAGACGGCCTCGGGGATCGAACAATGCCAGGGCGGGGAAGGTGTGGTCGCTGTTCTCATAGTGGAGCCCGGACAGCAGGATATGCCCATCGGGCAATTCAACGACCTTGGCTGCCGTTGCTTCGGAATCGTTTTCGAACGAGCCGATCACGCAACCGC
>Ga0308169_10001378_pt1 | contig 28635 bp, 23 predicted proteins | sample PhyBR1_2_FD_202139 | JGI IMG/M metagenome (GOLD analysis project Ga0308169, IMG submission 202139) | Phyllosphere microbial communities from UC Gill Tract Community Farm, Albany, California, United States - DLSLSB.R1 | ecosystem: Host-associated > Plants > Phyllosphere > Unclassified | place...
ATGCGAGCCCTCGGGTCCGCGCAGGGCGCCCTTGACGCCCTCGCCGCGCTGCTCCCGGACGAAGCTGAGCGCATCACGGACAGCGGCACCGAGACCGTCCCGGTGTCCGAACTCAACCCCGGCGACCTGGTCCTGGTCCGTCCCGGCGCCCGCATGCCGGCTGACGGCAACGTAGTGGACGGGCAGGCCGAGTTCGACGAGTCCATGATCACCGGTGAATCCAAGACCGTACCCCGGGGCGCCGGAGACCCCGTGGTAGCCGGCACCGTGGCCACGGACAGCAGTGTCCGTGTCCGGGTGACGGCCGTGGGGGACCAGACCGCCCTGGCCGGGATCCAGCGGCTGGTGGAGGAAGCACAGGCTTCGTCCTCCCGCGCCCAGGCCCTGGCGGACCGCGCCGCGGCGTTCCTCTTCTACTTCGCCGCCGGGGCGGGTGTCCTGACCTTCATTGCCTGGACCCTCCTGGGAAGCGTTCCCGACGCCGTCACCCGGACGGTCACCGTCCTGGTGATCGCCTGCCCCCACGCCCTTGGCCTGGCCATTCCGCTGGTGATCGCCATCTCTACGGAACAGGCGGCGCGGGCCGGCGTCCTGATCAAGAACCGGATGGCGCTGGAGCGGATGCGTACCATCGACGTGGTCCTGTTCGACAAGACCGGCACCCTGACCACCGGCGAGCCCGAACTGAAGGACGTCGCAGTGGCCGAAGGAGCCGAGGCTGACGCGGTGCTTGCCCTTGCCGCCGCCGTGGAGTCGGATAGCGAGCACCCCGTGGCGCGGGCCATTGTGCGGGCGGCCAATGCACGCAACCTGGCACTCCCGAGGGCCACGGGCTTCACCTCGCTGACGGGCCGTGGCGTCCGCGCGAGCGTGGACGGCCGCACCGTGCATGTTGGCGGGCCTGCCCTCCTGCGCGAGCTCGGCGTCGTCGAGCCCGACGCGCTGGCGCACAGCACCCGGGCGTGGATGGACCGGGGCGCGGCCGTGCTGCACGTTGTCGACGACGGCAACGTCCTGGGTGCCGTAAGCATGGAGGATGCGGTGCGGCCGGAGTCGCGGCAGGCTGTATCAGCCCTGCAGCGGCGCGGAGTCAAGGTGGCCATGGTCACGGGCGACGCCCGCCAGGTTGCCCGGGCCGTGGCCGCTGACCTGGACATCGACGAAGTATTCGCTGAGGTCCTGCCCGCCGACAAGGACAAGAAGGTGGCCGAGTTGCAGGGCCGCGGACTGAAAGTGGCCATGGTGGGCGACGGCGTCAACGACTCGCCGGCGCTGGCCCGCGCCGAAGTGGGGATCGCCATTGGCGCCGGAACGGACGTGGCGGTGGAATCCGCCGGCGTGGTGCTGGCTGGAAACGATCCGCGCGCCGTGCTGTCCATGGTGGACCTGTCCCGGGCCAGCTACCGGAAGATGTGGCAGAACCTGGTGTGGGCCACCGGCTACAACATCTTGTCCGTGCCGCTGGCCGCCGGGGTCTTGGCATTCGCCGGCGTGGTCCTCTCCCCCGCGGCAGGGGCGGTGCTGATGTCCGCATCCACCGTGGTGGTGGCGCTGAACGCCCAGCTGCTCCGGCGCCTGAAACTGAACCCGTCTGAGGTGCGTTGAGTACTGTGAACCGAGTGGAAGGAGGGACCGTCATCACCACCCGTGCCGTGGCGTCCCTCCTCCGCAAAGCCTGGCTGCTCGCCGCCATCTTGGCCGTGATCGCAGGACTGCTGGGCATGCACGTGCTGACCTCCGGGCACGCTTCACACCGGGCAGCGGCAGGGCACACCGCCGTCGCGCATTCAGCCGGCCATGCCGGCCATATGGCGGACGCCTCCACCACTGACATGCAGGGGCTTACCTCTGCCATTTGCGGCGATTCCTGCCCCGGCGCGCAGGAATCGGGGGCGCCGTGCGTGCCCTCCGCTCCCAGCGGCCCGGTCACTGTTGCCCCGCCCGAGGCAGCACAGGCCGTGCCGCTGCCGGGGGCAGCCGTGAACGCCGGTTCCGGCTACAGCTACGTGCCACCCAGCCCCACACCCTGCGAGCTGTCCATCAGCCGGACGTAAACGGACTGCGCCACCATCACGGCCCAATTCCGTTACCTCCCTGAAGGACAATCATGAACACCCCTTTTAAGACCCTGTCCATTGCTGCTGCCCTGGCCGCCTCGCTTGGCCTGGCCGGCTGCGCCGCCAACGCCGGTTCCGGCAACAGCATGCCGATGGACCACGGCACCTCCGGCGCCATGTCCAGCACAATGCCCAGCGGGATGCCCAGCACTGGCAGCATGATGCCCAGCGCCAACGCCGACCACAACCAGGCGGACGTTATGTTCGCCCAGATGATGATCCCGCACCACGCCCAGGCGGTGGAGATGAGCGACATCATCCTGGCCAAGCAAGGCCTGCCGGCCGAAGTGACGGCGCTTGCCACCAAGATCAAGGCGGCCCAGGCCCCGGAAATCGACCAGATGACCGGCTGGCTCAACAGCTGGAACGCGCCCACAGCGATGGGTGATCACGCCGGCCACGGCATGACCGGCATGGTGGACGACGCCGGCATCGACAAGCTCAAGTCCGCCCCCGGGACCGAGGCCGCGAAGCTGTTCCTTGAGCAGATGATCAGCCATCACGAGGGCGCCATCGACATGGCGCAGCAGGAGATCGGCGCCGGCAAGTTCCCGGACGCCGTGAAGCTGGGCCACGACATCGTGGACGCCCAGCAGGCCGAGATCACGCAGATGAAGCAGCTGCAGGCTACCCTCTAAACCGGCCCGCCGCTGCGCCTGGGGAAGGCCTACGGCGCGGCGGCGGCACCCGTTTCGGAGCCGCCGCCGCGCCGTTGCGTGTTAAGTTGAAAGGCACGGGCCCGAACGGACCCGTCACCAGCTGGGAAAAGAGAACATCTCCTTGGACACTTCCGCACCAGTCCGAATCCTGACCGTCTGCACCGGGAACATCTGCCGGTCGCCCGTGGCTGAACGGCTGTTGCAGGCAGGATTGGACCAAGTGATCCCGGGCGGTTTCCAAGTAGCCAGTGCCGGCACCCGCGCGCTGGCGGGTGAGCCCATGCAGCCCATTTCGGCGGACATCGTGCGCACCTACGGCGGCAATCCGGACGGCTTCGCGGCGCGGCAGCTCACCCCCAAGATCCTGCGCGGCGTGGACCTGGTGCTGACCATGACGTCCGGGCACCGCGGCGAGGTCCTCCAGCTTGATGCGTCCCTGCTCAAGCGGACGTTCACCATCCGCGAGTTCGCCCGCATGCTCGATGTCCTGGCCCAACGTGCCACTGATGCCGGCAGCCAGGAAACTCCCCAGGAAACAGCGTCCGACGACGATGGGCGGCTCGTTGCCAACGCCGCTCTTTGGCGGGACTTGCCTGCCCGGGCCGCCGGCGTGCGGCACCTCTCGCTTCCGGCGGACCCCTCGGACAACGACATTGTGGACCCGTACCGCCGGGCGCCGGAGGTCTACCGCGAGATGGAGGACCAGCTGGCCCCGGCGATCGTCTCCATCCTGCGCCATGCCCGGCTGAACGCGCCCGTTGCCCCCAACGCCCCCCAGCATTAGCAAGCAGCTGCAAAGGAAGTACACCCGCGCCCTTGGAAGCGTGCGTCGATCCCTTAGGTGACGGTTTGGATACTCCTGTAGCCAATGGAGGCTTACGGGACGGAGACTGATCCCACCAGTCACAATGAGGTGGAGGCGTCATGAGCATTCCAGGCGGTTCTGATCCATCCGGGCCCGGCGGCGCCGAAAACCCCGGTTCCCGCCCACCGGAGTCCGCCCACCGGCCCGCCTGGATGATGGCGCTGGGACGCCGCCGCTGGATCGCCGCGTTGCTGGCGTTGGTGCTTGTGGTGGCAGCCGGCGTGGCAATCTTCAGCCTCAACCAAGCCGGGAGGGAAGCACAACCGGCGGCTACCCAAACGCAGACGCCCAGCCCAACCCCCACCCCGACTCCCACCGAAACCCCGGCCCCGGCTCCCCCGCCCCCGCCTGCACCGATTCCGGAACTGCCCGCCGCGGCCATGAACATCCTGGTCATCGGCAGCGACAGCCGCGACAACGCCCGCGCGCAGGCTGCGCACACAGCGGAAACCGGCGAGGCCTCGGACCAGCGCTCCGACGCCCTGATGGTGGTCCAGGTGCCCGCGGACCGGCACACCCTTTATGTCATCTCGATCATGCGCGACCTGTGGGTGGACGTGCCCGGCGTAGGCGGCTCGAAGATCAACGCGGCCCTGCAGTACGGCGGCATCGACCTCACCACCCAGACCGTCCAGCAGCTGCTGGGCATCACCATCGACCACACGTTGATGCTTGACTTCAACGGCTTCAAGGCGCTCACCGACGGACTGGGCGGCATCGATGTCAACGTCCCCTTTGCCTTCCAGTCCACTATCGAAACCCAGCATGTCTTCAGTCAGGGAGTCAACCACCTGGACGGGCAGGCTGCCCTGGAGTTCAGCCGGGAGCGCTACGCCTTCACGGACGGTGACTACCAGCGGGTCCAGAACCAGCGCACCATGCTCCGGGCCATCCTGGCCAGGCTCACCGCCGGAGGCGCCTTGAACGACGTGACCGCGGTACGGTCGCTGGTGGATTTCGCTTCCTGCTGCCTCACGGTGGATAAAGCCTTTGACCCCGTCCAGGCCGCCATCCTCGCCTACAGCCTCCGCAACCTGGACGTGAATGCGATCGGCACCATGACCCTGCCTACGGCTGGAACGGGGATGGCCGCCGGCCAGTCTGTGGTGTTTCCCGACTATGGCGGCATCGCCGCCGTGGGGGCCGCGCTCCGCGAGGGCCGGATCGGGGACTTCGCAGTGCCGTAGGGGAATTTGCGTGCCGTATGCCGCGGGTTCACCGCCGGGACAGCGTCCGTGCGTCCTCCCACGGAAACCTGAGGGCATGACCTCCAACCTCCACGTTTCCCGCCGCACCATCATCAAGGGCTCCGCCCTGGCCGCCGCCGTGGCGTCCGTTCCCGCCGCAGCGCAGGCAAATGCCACCCCGTCCGGTGTTGCGCTGGTCCGCAACCGCCTCACCCTGCCCAGCGGCATCGCCACCGGGGACGTCACCTCCGATGCCGCCGTGCTGTGGGCCCGCGCCTCGGGCGCCGGCCGGATGACGGCGGTCCTGCGCGCAGTGGACGACGGCGGGGAGGTCCTGCGCGGACGGGGCGCCTTCGAGCGCGCCCTCGGCGGGCCCCGCGCCACGCAGGCGTCCGACTTCACCGCCAAGATCCATGCCGGAAACCTGCCATCCAACACCCGCTTTGCGCTGGAGATCAGCTTCGAGGACGACGGCGGCGCGGCCGGCGAAACGGTCCGCGGCAGCTTCCGCACGGCGCCGGACGCCGGAACCTTCAACGGCAAGGGACGCACCGGTGACACCAGCAACGGCGGTGACGTCCCGGCGTCGTCCGCGCAAAGCTTTATCTGGACCGGCGACACCGCCGGCCAAGGGTGGGGCATCAACGAGGAGATCGGCGGGATGCGCGGCTACCGGGCCATGCACCAGACCCGCCCGGACTTCTTCATCCACTCCGGAGACACCATCTACGCAGACGGGCCCATCGCCGAAACAGTGGTGGAGAAAGACGGCCAGGTATGGCGGAACCTGGTCACGGAGGAAGTGTCCAAGGTGGCCGAAACGCTCACCGAATTCCGCGGCCGGCACCGCTACAACTCCATGGACGCCAACATGCGCACCATGTTCGCCGACGTGCCGGTGATCGCCCAATGGGACGACCACGAGACCCACAACAACTGGTACCCGGGGCAGATTATTGACGACTCCCGGTACACCGTGCGGGATGTGAACACCCTTGCCGCCCGCGGACGGCAGGCATGGCAGGAAAACATGCCCATCGCGGACAGCTCGGCGATCTGGCGCCCGGGAACCTTTGACGACGCCGGCCAGTACCAGCCTGCCCGCATCTACCGCAAGATCTCCCGCGGGCCCCAGCTGGACATCTTCTGCCTGGACATGCGCACCTACAAGTCCCCGAACACGGACGGCAAGGAGCCCTACGCCACCGCGATCCTGGGCCAGGAGCAGGTGGACTGGCTCATCAGCGAGGTGTCCAAGTCCAAGGCGACCTGGAAGGTGATCGCCAACGACCTGCCGCTGGGCGTGGTGGTTCCGGACGGCCCGGTCAACGAGGAAAGCCTGTCCAACCGCGACCCCGGGGCGCCCCTGGGCCGCGAACTGGAAATCGCCGCGGTGCTGAGCGCCTTCAAGCGCAACGGCGTCAAGAACACGGTATGGCTGACCGCCGACGTGCACTACTGCGCCGCCCACCACTACTCCCCCGAGCGGGCCTCGTTCACCGACTTCAACCCGTTCTGGGAATTCGTGGCCGGCCCCATCGCCGCCGGTTCTTTTGGCCCCAATTCCATGGATGGCACGTTCGGGCCGGACGTGGTGTTCTCAAAGTCAGGGCGCTTCGCCGGGGAGTCCCCGCGCGACGGCGAAAACCAGTTCTTTGGGCACGTGCAGCTGGGCGGGGACAACAGCTTCACCGTTAGCCTCCGCAACGCCAACGGGGCCACGGTGTTTTCCAAGGTCCTAACGCCTGAACGGTAGCGCGCTTCCAGCTTCCTTCTGGCCGGCGTCGTCCGTTATTTTCCGCAGCGCCCTGGGTACGCCGTAAATAGTGTCCCTGCATTCAACAATGCATTCGGAACGGTACGGACGGGGTGATTGCGTGAAGGACGACGACGGCCTGACGGAGGCGGTCCAGGAGGCCGGGGCGGTGGAGCTGCTGCTGATCCGGCATGGTGAGAGCGAAGGCAACGTGGCGGCCACCGAGGCCCGTGAGGCAGGTGTGGAAGTCATCGAGGTTCCCGCCCGGGACGCGGACGTGGACCTGTCGGGAACCGGAAGGGACCAGGCCAAGGCGCTGGGCACCGCCCTGGCACGGATCGCCGAAGAACTCCGCCCGGACGCCGTGGTCTCCTCCCCCTACGCCCGCGCCCGGCAAACCGCTGAGATCGCGGTGGAAACAGCAGGCTGGCCGCTGCAGGTGCGCATCGACGAACGCCTCCGGGACCGTGAACTCGGCATCCTGGACCGGCTCACCCGTCTGGGCGTCGAGAACCGCTACCCCGAGGAATCCGAGCGCCGGGAGTGGCTGGGCAAGCTGTACTACCGGCCGCCCGGAGGGGAATCCTGGGCAGACGTGGCGCTGCGGCTGCGGTCCGTCCTGGCCGAGCTGAACAACCTTGGCGTGGGGCACCGGGTAATGCTGGTGTGCCACGACGCCGTGATTATGTTGTTCCGGTATGTGCTGGAAGGGCTCAGCGAAAAGGAACTGCTGGACCTGGCGGCCAGGGAAGCCATCCTCAACGCATCGGTGACCCGGTTCGTCCGGCCCTCGGGCGTGGGGCCGTGGACGCTGGAAAGCTTCAATGTGGCCGACCACCTGGCGGAGCAGGGCGTCACCGTCACCCAGCATGCGGGAGACACCAGTGTCCGGCCGCAGTGATACGTCCGGCGCCACCTTGGTGACGCCGTCGCTCCTGCGTGATTGGCCGCTGCCCGCGCCGGGCCAGGACAAGTATTCGCGGGGCTCGGTACTGGTGGTGGGCGGAGCCCGGGCCACCCCCGGCGCAGCCCTCCTGGCCGGCGCCGCCGCCCTGCGCGCCGGAGCCGGAAAGCTCACGCTGGCAGTGGCCGAATCGGTGTCCGTGCACCTGGGAGTGGTGATGCCGGAGTGCGGTTCCATCGGCCTCCCCGAGACGGCCGCTGGTTCTGTGAAGCCGGAGCTGGACCGGATTTCCTCCTACCTGGACAAGGCCGACACCATCCTGGTGGGCCCGGGCCTGGATGATCCAGACCTTGCCGCCGAGCTGCTGGAAAAGATGCTCCGGCGCGAAGACGGCACTGGCGGTCGCTCACATGCTGACGGTCGCTCAAAGGGTGACGCCAGCGCCAAGGAAGGCGCCGCCGTCGTCCTCGATGCTTACGCCCTGGGCGCCCTGGTGCAGCTGGAAGACCAGCTGGACCCCTGGCGCGGCCGGCTGATCCTCACACCCAACCCCACGGAAGCGGGGGTCCTGTTGGGGCGGGAGGTGGGTGAGCTTGAGAAGGACCTGGCGGAGATCGCCGCCAGGTTCGACGCCGTGGTCAGCTGCCAGGGGCTGATCACCCAACCGCCGGGGCTGAACCCGGATGAGCCGGAACTGTGGAAGATCACCACGGGATATGGCGGGCTGGGCACCTCCGGCAGCGGCGACGTCCTGGCCGGAGCCATCGCCGGGCTCCGTGCCCGCGGAACCACGGGCTCGCAGGCGGCCTGCTGGGGTACGCACCTGCACGCGGCCGCGGCCGACCGGCTGGCCAGCAGGTTGGGTCCGCTTGGCTTCCTGGCGCGCGAACTGTCCGATGAACTTCCCGCGCTGATGCTGGAATACAGCGTCTAAGGCTCTGTTTGGGGAGCTTGCCCTGTTTGCGGAGCTGGGCCGGCTGTTCCGGGAGCGGTACGCGGGCGGCCCCCGGCCGAAGCCGGGGGCCGCCGTATCGGGAGGTTAAGGCCTAAGCTGCCGATGCGCTGTCTGGCGCTGTGGCGTGCACAGAATGGCGATTCGCCCCAAAAGGCAGTCAACAGATGTGGCCGCCTCCCGAGCTTTTGCGGGATCCTCCGGGTCCCGCGCTGAGCCGTGTACTTGCGCTGGCTATGCGGAGATCTCCTGCTTTGCCCCCTTCGTTTCGATCTCGATCTTGCGCGGCTTCGCTTTCTCGGCAACCGGGATCCGCAGCGTCAGGACGCCGGAGTCGTAGCTGGCCTTGACGTTGTCCGTGTCCAGCGTGTCGCCCAGGATCAGCTGGCGGCTGAAAACTCCGCGCGGCCGTTCGGCGGCAATCAGCTCGGTGTCCTTGCCCACGGGGTCGGGACGCTCAGCCCGCACCGTCAGGACATTCCGTTCCACATCAAGGTCCACCGAGTCCACTGCGACGCCGGGCAAATCGAAGGCCACGACGAATTCCTGGTCCTCACGCCATGCGTCCATCGGCATCGCCGCCGGGCGTGCGTTCGTACCAAGGACCTGCTGGGCCAGCCTGTCCAGCTCGCGGAACGGATCGGTTCGCATCAACATGGCTTCCCTCCTTGTAAGAGATGGTCCAACACCGTTTTCGCATCAGCCGATCTGTAGTGGCTGATATAGATTTTTTAGCACTGGAGCATCAGGTCCTCAAGGGGTTCCACAAGGAAATTTTGGTAATTTTCGACAGGAATTTTTGGCTCTGCAGGAGCGTGCCACGGCCCTGCCGGGAACATCAGAAAGGGGCCTTCCGCGCAGCTGTAGGCTGGCGGAAGGCCCCCTGCGGGAGCCGCTATCTGCGGTTTGCGCTCAGTCCCTGGTGGGGTCCGGACGAAGCGGCGCGGGACCTGGATCCGGCACCGGAAGCGGGCCGGGCGCCGGCGGGGCCGGGAACGGGTTCGGGGACGGCGGACCGGGTGGCCGCGGCTGGGTAGGGTCCGGGGAGGTGGGCTCCGGACCGGGTTCGGGCGGAAACGGCTCAGGTTCGTGCACTGGCGGGATGGTCATGAAACTTCCCTTCTCACACTGGTTGGATCAAACACTGGGCGAATCAAACTTGGCAATCGAAACATGGGCGCTTGTCCCTTGAACTGAACACGATACGCCTGCAGCCCTTCGGCAACTACCCTCCCCTCCGCTGTTGCTCCATCAGATGTGGTTCCTAAACGGCCGTCTTAGGAGCCATAAGTGATGGAGCATCACGACGGCGGGAGGTTGCCTTCAGTCACGGGCCTCCGGTCTCGAACAGCGCCCACCAGCCGCAGCCAGTCATGCAGCCGGGCGGGGTCGGCATCGCCGCAGCGGAAGCCCACGTACCCGTCCGGGCGGACCGCCACGATGCCGCGGCCGGCGTGGCTGGTGAGTCGATGCAGATGCAGCAACGGGGGCCGGCTTTCCACCGCGCTCTCCAACGCCGCAAAGGCGGGACCTGCACCTGACGCGGCAGGGCCGGCGTCGCGCTCCAGGAAGAGGTGGATGCCCGGTACGGCGGTCAGTTCGTGCAGGCGCACCTCGCGGCCGTCGACTATCGCCGGCGCGTCCGGCAGCCGCTCGCCGGGCCGCGGCCACCCTGTGGCCTTGGGCGCACAATCACGGGATATGGCACTGTTCCGGTAGTTCACGAACGGCTGGGCCAGCAGCCTGATCCCCTTGGAGGTGAGCCACCGCTGGCGGAGTAGCAGCGGCAGGACCGGAGCGAAGGCCGGCAGGATGTTGCGTACCAGCCTGGCTGCAGGGTGCGGCGAGGCTTCGCCGAAGAAGATCAGGTGCGTCAGTGCGAGCACCCGGCGGGCCGCGGGCAACCGCTCCTTCCCATAGCTGTCCAGCAACTCCGGGAGCGGCCTGCCTGCCGTTGAGGCGAACCCAAGTTTCCAGCCGAGGTTGAGTGCATCCAGGATCCCGTTGTTCATGCCCTGCCCGCCCGCCGGGGAGTGGGCGTGGGCGGCGTCGCCGGCCAGGAACACCCGGCTGCTCCCGAACGAGCCGGCAATCCGATGCTGAAGCGGGACCCGCGCCGACCACCGCACCTCCCGCACGGCAGCGCCCAGTCCTGACTCCAGGACCAGGCGGGCCACCTCCTCCGGCGGGACGGGTGGCCCGGGTTGGCCGAAGGGGAGGCCTGCACGCGGGAGCGCCGGCCGCGTGGCCAGCAGGCGCCACGTGGCACCTTCCCCCAGGGCAAACGCGAAAGCCAGCCCCGCACTGCCCACCGCGACGTGGAGCAGCCCAGGGTCCAGGGGCCCATCAAGTTCAAGGTCGGCCAGGACGGCTTCCACCCTGTACGGTCCCCCGCGCCATAGGGCGCCCGTGATGCCCCGGACGGTGCTGGCCTGCCCGTCGCAGCCGGCCAGGAACCGCGACGCGTGGTGCGCAGGCCCGCCGGCTCCACGGAGCTCCGCGCGGACCAGGCCGTCTTCCTCCTGCAAGCCCCGGAACTCCACCCCCCAGTCCACCGGCACGCCCCTGGCCCGCAGCGCCTGCCAGAGAACGTCCTCCACGTCGGCCTGCCGGACCAGGGTCAAATGCGGGAAGGCGGTGTCCGGGAGATCCGCGTGCCCCAGCCGCGCTTCCACCACGCGCCGGCCCAGATGGATCCGGGCTTCGGGCGTGGTGTCTGCCCGATCCAGCAGTTCGCCGGTCACGCCGAGCGGGCGGAGGCCCTCAAGGGCCCGTGCGTGCAGCATCAGCGCCCGTGAGGGGCGGATCCGTTGCTCCCGCCGGTCCACCACCCGGACGGTGGCGCCGTGCGCACTTGCCTGGAGGGCAGCGGCGAGCCCGGAGGGACCTGCACCGACCACCAAGAGGTCAGTATCCGCCGTCGCGCCTTGCCCGCCTGCCATGCGCGCCCGCCGTCACTTTTGTGTGCGGAGCCGCCACCAGGCATGGTCGGACCCGGCTGCGGCAATCCTGGCGGGGTTGGCGAGCACCTCGTCCCGGCGCAGCCCGGGAAGCACTTTGTAGCTGATGGAGCCCGGAACGCTGACCAGTTCCAGGACCCGCCACAGGGCCGACGCGTACTTGCGGGCGCGCTCGGCGCCGTCCCACTCGTACAGCCCGCGGTAGGCGCCGAAGGTGTCGTGGGCGCACCAAAGCTTGTTCACAAAGCCAGGGAACCCCACGAAGAGCGGGGTGTTCAGGAGGCTCTCCGCCTCGAACAGGCGGTGCGCCCGGCCCCGCACCCACCTGAGCGTGAACGCCACCACCAGCACGCAGGGCTCGCTTGGCTGGAGGTCGACGGCGGTCTCCCGGTAGACCCGCGACGTGCTTCCGTCGGCAAAGCGCAACACCCGGCCCACATTGTCCTTTGGAAGATGCACCTGCCTTCGGGCCAGCATGGCGCAGGAGGTTCCCACACTGCGGGCCACCGCCAGCCACGCTTTGGCCCGGGGAGCGGGTCGGGATTCGGAAGTCATGGTGTCTCCTCTCCTTGCAGAGCTACGTTGCACCGCCCTTCCAGCCTGCAGGGAACCGCGAACCTGCCCCAGAGTCTTTCGCCCCACCAGTGCAGCGGTGTCTCCCCCATCAGCGAACGGCATGCCGACTTCTCCAAGGCGGTCTATATATTGAATCCATGACCTCCACTTCCCTGCAGGACCCCACCGGCACCGCGATCCCGGCGCCCCCTGTTGCCAAGAAAATCCCCACCGAGCGCACCCACCACGGGGAGACGTTCGTGGACAACTACGAGTGGCTGCGGGACAAGGAATCGCCGGAGGTCGTGGAGCACCTGCGGGCCGAAAATGCCTATCAGGAAGCCGTTACGGCGCACCAGGAGCCGCTTCGCGAAGCCATCTTCCAGGAGATCAAGGGCCGCACCCAGGAAACCGACCTTTCCGTCCCGCACCGCAAGGACGGCTGGTGGTACTTCAGCCGCTCCGCCGAGGGCAAGGAGTACGGCATCCACTGCCGGGTGAAGGCCCAGGACACCGGGGACAAGGTTGCCGACTGGACACCGCCGGCCGTAGAGCCCGGGGTCGGAATCCCGGGCGAAGAGATCCTGCTGGACGGAAACGTGGAGGCCGAAGGCAAGCCGTTCTTCTCGGTGGGCGGCACGGCCGTCACCGTTGACGGCAACCTGTATGCCTACGCCGTGGACAACTCCGGCGACGAACGGTTCACCCTCCGCGTCAAGGACCTGCGCACCGGCGAACTGTTGCCGGACCTCATTGAGAACATCTTCTACGGCGTCGCGTTCTCCCCCGACGGCTCCCGGCTCTTTTACACCGTGGTGGACGAGTCCTGGCGCCCCTACCAGGTAAAGGCGCACGTCCTGGGAACGCCCGTGTCCGAGGACGTGGTGGTGTACCAGGAGGACGACGCCGCCATGTGGCTGGGCTTCGAGCTCTCCGCGGACCGGCGCTACCTGGTGCTGGGGATCGGGTGCTCGGAGTACAGCGAAACGCGGCTGCTCCGGTTCGACGACCCCACCGGGGGCATCACCACCGTTATTTCCCGGGACGAGCGGATCCTTTACGAGGCCGAGCCCTTCCTGCTGGAGGGTGAAGAGAAGATCCTCCTCACCCACAACCGCGGCGCCATCAACTCCATGGTGTCCCTGGCGGACCCGGCCCAGCTGGACAAGCCGCTCGCCGAGCAAACCTGGCAGACCGTCGTCGAACATTCCGGCGACGTCCGCGTCAACGGCGCCGGCGTCACCGCCACGCACCTCATCGTCTCCATCCGCAAGGACACCATCGAGCGCGTCCAGGTGATGGGACTGGCCGGACTGGGCACCCCCGCCCAGCAGGAACCCGTGGAACCGGCCTTCGACGATGAGCTCTACACGGCCGGCGTGGGCGGATCGGACTACGAGGCACCTGTCATCCGGCTGGGCTACACGTCCTACTTCACGCCGTCACGCATCTACGACTTCGTCCTGCCAACCCCGGAGCGGCCTGCCGGTGAGCTGCTGCTCCGCAAGGAAAGCCCCGTCCTGGGCGGCTACGACGGCAGCGACTACGTTGCCACGCGTGAATGGGCCACCGCCGGGGACGGCACCCGCATCCCGCTGTCCGTCCTGCGGCACAAGAGCGTAAAGCAGGATTCGACGGCGGCGGGCCTGGTGTACGGGTACGGCTCCTACGAGATGAGCATGGATCCGGGCTTCGGCATCGCGCGGCTGTCGCTGCTGGACCGCGGCGTGGTGTTCGTGATCGCGCACATCCGCGGCGGCGGGGAGCTGGGCCGGCACTGGTATGAGGACGGCAAGAAGCTCACCAAGAAGAACACCTTCACGGACTTTGTGGATGCCACCGATTGGCTCGCCGGCTCGGGCTGGGTGGACCCGGCACGGATCGCGGCGCTGGGCGGTTCGGCGGGCGGGCTGCTGATGGGTGCCGTGGCGAATATGGCGCCGGAGAAGTATGCGGCCATCGTGGCGCAGGTGCCGTTCGTGGATCCGCTCACAAGCATCCTGGACCCTGACCTGCCGCTGTCCGCCCTTGAGTGGGAGGAATGGGGCAACCCGATCACGGACCCGCAGGCCTATGCCTACATGAAGTCCTACTCGCCCTACGAAAACGTGCGGGAGGTGGCCTACCCCAAGATCGCCGCCGTCACGTCCTTCAACGACACCCGCGTCCTCTACGTGGAGCCGGCCAAATGGGTACAGGAGCTAAGGAACAAGACCACAGGATCCGACCCGATTGTGATGAAGATCGAAATGGACGGCGGGCACGGAGGGGCCTCCGGCCGCTACGTGCAGTGGCGTGAACGGGCCTGGGACTACGCATTCATTGCCGATGCCGTAGGTGCCACCGAACTGCTTCCCGGGGCCGGGCTGAAGTAGCTTCTTCATCGCCGTACCCGAAAAAGCTAACCATGCTTACTATTGGGGAGCACGTGTTTTCCGGTTGGAATACCAGAGGAGCAGGCATGTCATTGAGCAAGGGAACGCACGTGGAGTGGAACACTTCACAGGGCAAGACGCACGGCAGGATCGTGGAGAAGAAAACCAGCGACTTCGAACTCGACGGCAACACGCACCGCGCCAGCGGGGATGAACCACAGTACGTGGTGGAATCGGACAAGACGGGCGCCCGGGCAGCGCACAAGGCATCCGCGCTGACCGAGAAGAAGTAGCGCCGTGGCTGCCCAGCACGAGGTAGTGATTATCGGCGGCGGCAACGCCGGCATCTCCCTGGCCGCCCGGTTACGGCGCTACGGCGTGAAAGACGTAGCCGTGATCGAGCCCCGGGACCACCACCTCTTCCAGCCGCTGTTTTCGCATATCGCCGGAGGGCGGGCGCAGGCCCAGGAAGCCATCCGGCCCCAGGAATCGGTGATCCCCCAAGGCGTCACCTGGATCCGCGATGCCGCCGCAGGCGTGGACGCCAAAGCCAACACGGTGGCCCTCGCGTCGGGCAGCTCGGTTGCCTACGGGCAGCTGGTGGTGTGCCCGGGACTGCAGTATGACTGGGACGCCGTGCCCGGCCTGGCCGATGCCGTGCACTCGCCGTACGCCGCATCCCATTACGAGTTCGACCTGGCCCCCAAGGCCTGGACCCTGCTCAGCACCATGACCTCTGGCACGGCAATCTTCACCATGCCTGCCGGGCCCATCAAGTGCGGCGGTGCGGCGCAGAAACCCATGTACCTCGCGTGCGACTACTGGCGGGAACAGGGGGTCCTGGACAAGATCCGGGTGGTGATGGTCCAGCCCTACCCCACCGTGTTCGGGGTGCCGGAGGTGGACCGGGAACTGGACCGTAAGATCGCCGAGTACGGGATCGAGCTGCGGACCAACAGCGAACTGGTGGCTGTGAGTCCGGCCGGCCGGAGGGCCACCATCCGCGACAACGCCGCGAATACCACCGAGGACCTGACGTACGACGTCCTCAACGCAGTCCCCCCGCAGTCGGCGCCAGACTGGCTCAAGGCCACCGATCTGCCGGCCGCCGGGGATGCGGGCGGGTTTGTGGAGGTGGACCGGCAGACCCTGCGGCACCTCCGGTACCCCAACGTGTGGTCCCTGGGCGATGCTGCCGGCACCACCAACTCGAAGTCCGGTGGGTCGCTGCGCAAGCAGGTCAAGGTGGTGGCCAAGAACCTCGTGGCAGCCCGGAAGGGGAAGCCGCTGCGGGCCAAGTACAACGGCTACTCGGTGTGTCCGTTCACGGTCTCACGGGACACTGTGGTGTTCGCCGAATTCGACGACCGCTACCGGCCCATGCCCACCATCCCGCGGCTGCCAACCTGGAATGAAAGCAAGCTCTCCTGGGTGCTGGACCGGGACCTGTTCCCGAAAATCTACTGGAACCTGATCCTCAAGGGCCGGGCGTAGGGCTAGGACCGGGACCCGATGCGCCACTCGTCCGCCAGGATGGCGTAGATGAGCTCGGTGGCCCACTGGCCTTTGTAGTGCCATTTGTCGATGTGCCGCGCCTCCAGCCGCATGCCCAGCCGGGTGCAGAGTGCTGCCGAGGCCGTATTGAGCTCGTCCAGCCGGGCCTCGATGCGGTGCATGCCCAGTTCTTCGAAGCCAAGGCGCAGGACGGCCTCGGCGGCCTCCGTACCGTAGCCCTTTCCGCGGGCTGCGGGGGCCAGGCTCCAGCCCACCTCACCCTGCCCGCGTCCCGGCAGCCATTTGAGGACAACTTCGCCCTGCAGCCCGGGCTCGCCGGCTGCCTCGATGGCGAGGGCTATCCAGTCACCTTCCTTTTCGAAGACAAAGTTGGCGTACCGGCCCACCCGCTCCATGGACTGCGTGTAGCTCTTGGCCGGGCCGGGAAGGTACCGGGCAGTCTCGGGCAGCGAGTGGTAGGCGTGGAACGCGTCCAGGTCGCCGCCCTCGAACCGGCGCAGGACCAGCCGTTCGGTGCGGACCGGCAGGGAAATTTCCGGCATGCGGATCAGCGGCTGGCGGAGACGACGGCGGCCGTCGCCTCCGCGATGGCGCGCTCCTCATCCGTCGGGATCACCAGGACGGGAATCGCCGAGGACGGTGTGGAAATCACACGCGGTTCCTTTGACCGCTCAGCGTTCAGGCCGCCGTCGAGCTCGATGCCCAGCGCGCCCAGCCGGTCCACCACCTGCGCCCGGAAGTGCTGTGAGTTTTCGCCGATCCCCGCGGTGAACACCACCGCCTTCGCCCCGCCCACCGCGACGTGGTACCCGCCGATGTACTTCGCCAGCCGGTAGGAGGCCACCGCCAGGGCCATGGCAGCGCGCTCATCGCCGGCCTCGGCCGCTTCCACCACGGAGCGCATGTCGTTGTGACCGGCCAGGCCCTTCAGCCCCGATTCGCGGTTCAGCATGGTGTCGATATCCTCAGGCGACCAGCCGGCCCGGCCCAGGAACACCAGGATCGAGGGATCCAGGTCGCCCGAGCGGGTGCCCATGACCAGGCCCTCGAGCGGCGTGAACCCCATGGAGGTGTCCACGGAATGGCCGCCGCGGATGGCGGTCACGGACGCGCCATTGCCAAGGTGGGCGATGACGCCGTCGAACTCCTCGACAGGGAGGTCCAGCAGTTCTGCTGCCCGTCGTGCAACGTACTCATTGGAGGTGCCGTGGAAGCCGTAGCGGCGGATGCCGTGGTTGGTGTAGAGCTCGTCCGGGACCGCGTAGCGCCAGGCGTGCTCGGGCAGGGTGCGGTGGAAGGCGGTGTCGAAGACGGCCACCTGCGGCATCTTGGGCCACTTCCTGGTGATGGCGCGGATGCCCAGCACGTTGGCCGGGTTGTGCAGCGGCGCCAGCGGGTTGAGGCGCTCAATGGCGCGGGTGATCTCGTTGTCCACCAGCACAGGCTCGGCAAACCGCTCCCCGCCGTGAACCACCCGGTGCCCCACCGCGCCGAGTTCAAGGTCACCAAGTTCCTGGTGGATGGCCGCGTCCACCTGCTCCAGCGCCTCCGCGTGGTCCCGCGGGCCCACGATCTCGCCATCCCCGCCGCCGCCATTGCCCACGCCGATCTTTTCAATCAGCCCCTCGGTGAGGACCGTCCCGGCGGCCACGTCCCGAACCTGGTACTTCAGCGACGACGAACCGGAATTGATGACGAGCACGAGCATGCGGGGCCTCCTCAGCCTGGCGTCTGCAGTTCAACCCCCACTATAGGTTGCGCCGCACTTGTGGTCCTGGCCTTCGGCGCTGGTAACGCTTTCGCTACAGAGCGTGAGGAGGCTTGCCAAAGATATCATCAGCATGCTTACTATAGATGCAGTCGATCGGAAACGGCTGCGAACGGAAAATCGAGAAGGGTGCGCTCAGCGAACGGGGCGCACCTTTTTCGTGCCCGCGGGGTTCCTTGCGGATGGGCGCAGCCTGTGCATAGAGTCGGCAAACAAGGCTGGACCACGCCGAGAGGACAATTCCATGACGAACGAGCCGAATTCGATCGACGAGAACGACCCCACCAACACGGGATCCAGCAGCACCGCCCCGCTCAACGCGCAGCCGGACTCCGGCAGCAAGGACGATCCCACGGGCGTAGAGGGCGCCAACCCGGCCCTGGACGATACCGGCAACTTGAAGGCGGCCGAAACCGGGGAAGCACCGGAGGCTCCGGAAAACCGGGAAGACCTGGACCTCACCCCGCAGGGCCTCTCCGACGAGCCGGCCAAGCAGGAGGATCCGGAGAGCCTGGCCAAGCCGGACAACAGCTGACTGTTCCACACGCAAAAGGACGACGCCGGCACTTTCCCGAGTGCCGGCGTCGCCCTTTTCCGCGCGGCGGCTACGCCGTTGCTTCCTGCCGCTGCCGGGACAGGTAGTCGAAGAGTTGCCGGAGGCCGAAGGACCACTCGGGCAGTTCCTCGCAGGCACCCACGCGGTTCACCAGCGCACCCAGGTGGCGGCTGCGGATGGTCACCACGTCGCCGTGCTTGTGCGTGAAGCCCTGCCCCTGCTCGTCCCGGTCCTGGGTAGGCGCAAACAGGGTCCCGGTGAACAGGGCAAAGCCGTCCGGATACTGGTGGTGGTTTCCGCGGGTCGCTGCCACCAACTCCTCGAAGGGCCTGCTGATCCGGGCGACGCTGTTCCGCCCCTCGAGCAGGTACCCCTCCGGGCCGTCCACCCGGAGCAGGATTTCCTCGTTCCGCAGGGTCTTGAGGGTGAATGAGCCGTCGAACAGCCTGATCAGGGGTCCCAGTGCGCTGGAGGCATTGTTGTCCTTGGCCTTGCCCAGCAGCAGGGCGCTGCGGCCCTCCACGTCGCGCAGGTTGACGTCGTTGCCCAAGGTGGCCCCCACCACCCGGCCCTCCGAGGTGGCAATCAGCACAAGCTCGGGTTCGGGGTTGTTCCAGGAGGAAAAGGACGGAATGCCGATCCCCTCCCCCAGGCCCACCGATGACAGGACGGGTGCTTTGGTGAAGACCTCGGGGTCCGGGCCGATGCCCACCTCCAGGTACTGCGACCAGAGCCCTTCGGCCATCAGGACCCGCTTGGCTTCGGCCGCCTCCGGGGAGCCCGGCCGCAGGTCGGCGAGGCTTCCGCCGAGGGCACGGCCCACCAGCTCCCGCACCTCCGCGGCGCGTGCGGCGTCCCCCGCGCACCGTTCCTCGATGACCCGCTCGATCATGCTGTCCACAAACGTGACACCACAGGCCTTGATCACCTGGAGGTCGACAGGTGCCAGCAGCCTGGGCCTGCTGCCGTCCCCGGCCAGGGAAGCGTTGACCACGTCGGCCGTTGCCCAGCGCGGTTCGGCCAGGTTCGGGTCCTGGAGGGCTGCCCGGACCGCAGCCGCCGGGTCCGGAAGTTCCAGCAGCTCAACGACAGTCCCCGCAAGGCCGTGCAGGTCAAAGACAGTCTCCCCGCTGACGGCCACCGGGCGGGGTCCGGCCGTTTCAACGTCCCAGACCCGGCCGATAAGCAGTGCCTGATCGGCGTCTTCGGGAAGGACTGATCCGATGGTTTCGGGGTTCAGGGCAGTCACAGCGCGTCCTCCCGTCCAGCGCCTGCGGGCTGCGCGGCGTCCGGGCGCCGCCAGAGGCCGTCGACCCTTTGCGGAACCCGCCACGGGTTGCCGTCCTGCAGCGGCTCGGGCAGCCGCGACGCCGGGAACGACTGGTATGCCACGGGGCGCAGGAAGCGGCGGATGGCGGCCGTTCCCACCGAGGTGGTGTTGGAGGTGGTGGCAGGGTAGGGGCCGCCGTGGTGCTGGGCATAACTGACGGTCACGCCGGTGGGCCAGCCGTTCCAGAGGACCCGCCCGCTGATGTCCGCCAGGCGGGCAGCGAGCGCGGCAACATCGTCGTCGTCCTCGGCCTGCAGGGTGGTGGTCAGCTGCCCTTCGAGCAGTTCCGCCAGGCCGGGAAGCTCAGCCTGGTCCTGGTACTCCACCACCAGGCTGGCGGGGCCGAACATTTCCTGCCGCAGCAGCTCCGGGTTCTGCCGGACGGCCTCGGCGGTGGTGCGCAGGACCGTGGGGGAAGGTTGCTCGGCGAAGTCCCCTTCCAGCAAGACGTCTACTCCGCTGCTGTCCCGCAGGGTGCTGACGGCGTCCGTGTAGCCCGTGTGCAGGCGGTCACTGAGCAGCCGGGCGGGAGCGAAGCCTGCCAGGGCCTGCACGAGCTGGCTGTGGATGTCCCCGGCGTCGCCGGCCGGGACGAACAGCAGCCCGGGCTTGGTGCAGAACTGGCCCATGCCCAGGGTGAAGGACCCGGCATAGCCGTCGAGGATTTCGCCGCGCCGGGCCGCCCACGCTTTCGGCGTGACGAAGACGGCGTTGATGCCGCCCAGCTCCCCGAAGAACGGAATGGGTTCGGGGCGTGCGGCAATCCGGTTGAGCAGGGCACGGCCGCCCGCGGTGGACCCGGTGAAACCGACGGCCTTGACCAGTGGGTGGTCCACCAGGGCCTCGCCTGCCTGGCGGCCGGTCACCATGGAGAACAGGCCCGACGGCGCCCCGGCGGCCGCCAGGGCCTCGGTCACCACCTGCGCGGTGCGGGCGGCGAGCTCCCCGTGCGCGTCATGTGCCTTGTGCACCACGGCGCAGCCGGCGGCCAGGGCCGAGGCACTGTCCCCGCCCATCACGCTGAACGCAAAGGGAAAGTTGGAGGCACCGAACACTCCCACCACGCCGAGGGGCACGTTGTAACGCCGCAGGTCGGGGCGCCGACCCATGCCCCAGGCCGGGTCTGCATGGTCGATGGTGGCATCGAAATGTTCACCCGTGCGGATTTCCGCCGCGAACAGCCGCAGCTGGAACACGGTGCGCTTGAGCTCTCCCTCGAGCCGGGGGGAACCGAGGTGGGTTTCCCGAACGGCAGTCTCCACCAGCCCGGCAGCGTCCCGTTCCAGGCCGGCAGCGATGGCTTCGAGCCAGGCGCCGCGGATGTCCGGGTTTGCGTGGCGGGCCTGTTCAAAGGCGAGGTGTGCGCCCTTGACGGCCGCATCCAGTTCCCCGGCGGTAGTGGGCCCGGAGGCTTGTGCCCCGGTGCGGACGACGGCGGCCTCCACTCCCGCGCTCATCGGCCGGCTCCGGCGGGAGCCAGGGCTGCGCCGGTGACGGCGGCGCGGTTGCCCACTTCCTGCCAGCCCTCGCCGCCGGGGAATATCCAGCGGTCGCGGGAGGCGGTGAGCATTTCTGCGCCCGTGCCCGGCAGTTCCGGTGCGGCATACCGGCCGTTGATGATCCGGACGGGTTCGGCAAAGTGTTCGTGCAGGTGGTCCACGAATTCGATCATGCGGTTTTCGTGGCTGCGGCCCACCACGGCGTAGTCGAAGAAGGAGAAATGCTGCACCAGCTCGCACAGGCCCACTCCCCCTGCGTGCGGGCAGACGGGCACCCCGAATTTGGCGGCCAACAGCAGGATGGCGATGTTCTCGTTGACGCCGCCAACGCGGGTGGAGTCAAGCTGCAGCACGTCGATGGCACCAGCCTGGAGGAGCTGCTTGAAGATGATGCGGCTGGCCACTGCTTCACCGGTGGCAACCCGGACCGGCGCCACGCCCTTGCGGATTTCGGCGTGGCCCAGGACGTCGTCGGTGCTGGTGGGTTCCTCGATCCAGTAGGGGTTGAATTCCGCCAGCTGGTTCACCCACTCGATGGCCTCGGAGACTTCCCAGCGTTGGTTGGCGTCGATGGCGATGGGCAGCGTGCCCACGGCTTCGCGGGCCAGGGCCATGCGCCGGCGGTCGTCGTTGATATCGCCGCCCACCTTGAGCTTGATCATGGAGAAGCCTTCCGCCGCGGCTTCCTTGCTCAGCCGGACCAGCTTCTCGTCGCTGTAGCCCAGCCAGCCCGGGGAGGTGGTGTACGCGGGGAACCCGTCGGCCTTGAGTTCGGCGATGCGCTGGTCCCTGCCGTCCTGCCCGGCGCGGAGAATCTCGAGGGCTTCCGCCGGGCTGAGGGCGTCGCGGATGTGGGTGAAGTCCACCACGCTGACCAGTTCCTCCGGGGTCATCTCGGCAAGCAGGAGCCAGAGCGGCTTGTTTTCCCGGCGGGCGCGGATGTCCCACAGGGCGCTGACCAGGGCGCCGCAGGCCATCTGGGTGACGCCCTTCTCCGGCCCCAGCCAGCGCAGCTGGGAATCATGGATGAGAAGCCTGGAGGCCGCTCCCAGATCGTAGATCAGCTCATCGATGTCACGGCCCACCAGCAGGCGGGCGTAGGCGTCGATGGCGGCCGTCAGGATCTCGTTGCCGCGGCCGCAGCTGAAAACAAAACCATGACCTTCGTCGCCCGCGTCGGTGCGGATGACTACATAGGCGGCGGAGTAATCAGGGTCCACGTTGACCGCGTCTGAACCGTCGAGCTCGAGGGACGTGGGAAAGCGGACGTCCTGGGTATTGATGGACGTGATGGAAGGCATGGATCTCAACTTTCGGAGCAGAACTGGAGAAGGGAAAGATTCGGTTCCTATACGAATTTCTAAAATCATATAGGACATGTGATCCAGGTCAAGGCTCCCGCCGCCTTCGAGTAACACGACAGCCCCGCCCTTTACCGACCGGGGCAGTTCGGTTTCTAGCTTGTGATAATTCGCCTGCGCGGCGGCCCGCTGTCCTCCAGAGGAGCAAGCTCCCCTTCGAAGGCCTGGGCAAATCTGTCAAAGGAGTTGCGGATGTGGGTGGTCATCGCCGCCTCCGCGCGCTCCGGATCGCACGCCTCGATGGCCTCCCGGACGGCCGTATGCTCGGCCACGGTAATGGCGCCGTCCACATCCGCCGGATAAAGCCGGAAGGTGTGCAGGTGGCAATGCGTCTGGGCAAAGGCATGCCGGACCACCGGATTTCCGGCGGCGGCAAGGATAGTGTCATGGAACCGGGTGTCATGGGCCACGAGAACCTGACGCAGGTCCTTGGTGCGCTTCATGGCACTCCGGAAACCCTCCAGCTCCTTTTCGAGTGCGCCGGCAGGATTGGCAAGGCGGTCCACGGCAGCGGCCCGGGCCGCCCAGGGTTCCACGAGGAGGCGGAACTCAAACAGCGAGCGCAGGTCCGGCAGCTCCAGCAGCGGCGTGGTGCTGTAGCCGCGCCCCGGGTTGTAGACCACCAGGTTGTCACCCTCAAGCCGCTGCAGGACCTCCCGGACAGGCGTCTGGGACACTCCCAGGCTGCGGGCCACGGCATCGATGTTGATCCTGGTTCCCGGCGCAATTTCCCCTTCCAGGATGGAGGCGCGCATGGCGGAGTAGACGTCGGGGACGGCTGCCTTGCCGCGGGACGTATCGGACGGCTGACGTGGGGGCACGCGGTTACCTCTTGCAGTGTGGTGGGGACGGGAGTCGCTTGGGGGAATCATAAGCCACGCGGCTTCACGCGCCGCCCGCAAAAGCTTTTCGGACCAAGGACTTGATCTGGATCACGTTGTCTATATGATTAACCAGATTCCTATATGATTTTGGCGCTGACATCTTCTGCGTCTTCCCCTCCCACCGTGCACCCCGCACCCGAAGCCATGTACCTGTCGAAGGAGACCGCATGACTACGCTCGGAAGTAAGACCGCCACTACGAACCCCACCCGCCAGCCGCGCCTGATGACCCGCAAACGCTGGGTAATCATCTGGCTCGCCTTCATCGGCCTCAGCATCAACTACCTGGACCGTTCCAGCCTCAGCGTCGCCCTGCCCTTCATGGGCAAGGACTTTGAACTCAGTGCCACGCAGCAGGGACTGATTTTCGCAGCCTTCTTCTGGGCCTACGACTTCTTCCAGCTCGCCGCCGGATGGTACGTGGACAAGGTCGGCCCGCGCCGGTCGTTCTCGCTAGCCGCCCTCTGGTGGTCCGTCTTCACCATGGTCACCGCCGCAGCTTCCAGCTTCTGGTCCCTCTTCGCCGCCCGCTTCCTCCTCGGCGTCGGCGAAAGCCCCGCACCCAGCACCGCCGCCAAGGTAGTGGCCACCTGGTTCCCCGTCCGCGAACGCGCCTTCGCCACCAGCATCTGGGACTCGGGCTCACGGGTGGGAGCAGTGATCGCGCTGCCCATCGTCACCCTGATCGTCGCCTTCACCTCCTGGCACGCCGTGTTCATCATCATCGGCGTCCTCGGAATCATCTGGGCCGCCGTGTGGTGGAAGTACTACCGCAGCCCGGAGGAGCATGCCGGTGCCAACGCCGCCGAGATCAACTACATCCAGGAAGGCGGAGCCCGCGGCGCGGCAAGCGACGACGAAGGAGCGGCCAAGCTCCCCTGGCGTGCGCTCTTCAAGTACCGCACCATCCTCAGCATGATGTTCGGCTTCTTCTGCCTGAACAGCGCCATCTACTTCTTCATCACGTTCTTCCCCAGCTACCTGGTCAAGGAACGCGGCTTCGACCTCCTCAAGCTGGGCTTCTTCGGCGCCATCCCCGGCATCTGCGCCGTCCTGTTCGGCTGGCTGGGCGGCTACCTGGCAGACCGCGCCGTGCGGGCCGGTTCACCGGTCAGCAAAGTCCGCAAGACGGCCATCGCAGGCGGACTGGCCGGCGGTTCCGTCATCATGTTCGCTGCACTGGTTCCGGAAGCCTGGATGGCCCTGGCCCTGCTCTCCATCGCCTACTCCAGCCTCACCGTGGCCGCCACCGGCATCTGGTCCCTACCGGCCGACGTCGCCCCCAGTTCCCGCCACGTGGGCTCCATCGGCGGGCTCCAGAACTTCGCCTCCAACCTGGCGGGCATCTTCACCCCGATCCTGATCGGCGTCCTGGTCGACCAGACCGGCTCCTTCGTGGCGCCGCTGGCCGTGATCGGGGCAATCTCCCTCATCGGCGCCGCCAACTACCTCTTCGTCATCGGCAGGATCGAGCCGCTGAAGGTCAAGGCAGCCGCCTAGGCTCCTGCCCCCACCAGCACGAAAGGACGACGCCGGCACTCACCCGAGTGCCGGCGTCGTCCGTTTCAAGTTAGGACGTGGGTGCCTGCGCCTGGATGGCCGTGATGGCCACGGTGTTCACAATGTCCTCCACGGTGCAGCCGCGGGAGAGGTCGTTGACCGGCTTCCGCAGGCCCTGCAGGACCGGTCCCACGGCCACAGCGCCCGAGCTCTGCTGCACCGCCTTGTAGGTGTTGTTGCCCGTGTTCAGGTCGGGAAAAATGAACACGGTGGCCTGCCCGGCCACGGATGATCCGGGCATCTTTGAGGCGGCGATGGAAGCGTCCACGGCGGCGTCGTACTGGATGGGGCCTTCCACGGCGAGGTCGGGCCGGCGCTGGCGCACCAGTTCGGTGGCCTGCCGCACCTCGTCCACCGCCTCGCCGAAGCCCGATACTCCCGTGGAGTAGGACAGCATAGCCACCCGCGGCTCCACCCCGAACTGTGCGGCGGTCTCGGCCGACGCCAGCGCGATGTCCGCCAACTGCTCCACGTTCGGGTCCGGATTCACGGCACAGTCGCCGTAGACCAGCACCCGGTCCGGCATGAGCATCAGGAACACGGAGGACACGATCTTCACGCCCTCGCGCGTCTTCACGAACTCCAGGGCCGGCCGGATGGTGTGGGCGGTGGTGTGGGCGGCGCCGGAGACCATGCCGTCCACCACGCCCAGCTGGACCATCATGGTGCCGAAGTAGCTTCCGTCCTGCATGATTTCCAGCGCCTTGGCCAGGTCCACGCCCTTGTGCGCCCGCAGCTCGGCGTACTTCTCGGCGAACTTCTGCCGCAGGTCGGAGGTGGCGGGGTCGATGACATCGATGCCGGACAGGTCGACGCCGTTGGCGGCGGCGAGCTCCCGAACCTGGGACTCCGGTCCCAGCAGGGTCAGGTTGCAGACGTCGCGGCGGTGCAGGATTTCGGCTGCGCGCAGGATCCGGACATCGGTTCCCTCCGGCAGGACCACGTGCCGCCGCTGCGCCCTGGCCCGCTCGATCAGGTCGTGCAGGAACCGCAGCGGCGTCATCCGCTCCGCCCGCGGCAGGTGCAAGCGCTCCACCAGCTCGGCCTCATCCACGCGCCGGGACCAGAGACCCAGGGCTGATGCAACCTTCCGCCGGTGCCCGGACCAGATCTCGCTGCGCACCTCGGACACCCGGCGGGCCGTCTGGTACGTGTCCTCGTCCGCCGCGAACACCGGGAACGGCGCCTGGGCCAGGAGCGGGTAGATGTTCGCGTCAGGGGCCAGGCCGCCGGTAAGGATGAGCGCCGACGCCACCGGGAACTCGGGCGAGAACGAGGACGCCAGGCAGGCCACCATCACATCCGCCCGGTCCCCCGGCACAATCACCAGTGCCCCCTCATCCAGCACATTGAGGAAGTTCCCCACATTCATGGCCGCGACCTTGATGTCCTTGACGTCGCGCTCCATGTCCGGCGTCCCGGCAATCTGCCGCACGCCCAGGGCCATGGCCACCTCGCCCGTCGTGGGCCGGGCAATCTCCTCCAGTTCGGGCAGGATATACACCGGCCGTCCGGAGGCGCCGGGCTTGAGGGCGGCGGCGATGGCGTCCAGGTCTTCCGCGTCCGCCCGGTTCACCATGATGGCCAGCAGCGCGCACTTCTCAGCGGCGAGTTCCTTGCGCGCCACCTCCACGGCGGCGGCGGTCTCGGCAACAGTGCGCCCCTTGGCACCCACCACGGCCACCACCGGGGTTGCGAGATTGTTGGCGAGCCGGGCATTGAGGTCGAACTCGACGGCGGCGTCCTGGCCCACCAGGTCCGTCCCCTCCACGATCACGACATCGCAGTGGCGGCCGATGTCCGCGAAGATCTCCACGCACCTGGCGTCGATTTCTGCGCGGTTGCCTTCGGCCAGCAGCGTGCGGACCTCGTCATGGGTGAGGCCGCCGCGGCACCGCTCGTCCTCCAGCGCGAACCGGGACTTCATCAGCGCCACCATGGGGTCATTGGCCGCCGAAGGGCCGTGGACCACCGGCTTGAAGAAGCCGATCCTGTCCGCATGCCGGTGCAGGGTATCTGCCACGCCCAGTGCGATCAGGGACTTGCCCGATCCAGGAGTGGTTGCGCTGACGTAGATGCCTTTAGCCATAGTCCGCCCTTTGCTGTTCTTGCCGGTGCCGGTTCCCCCATCCTTGCACTCCGATCCGCGCCGGGGGCACCTCTACCAGCGTCGATTGCTCCGTAAACGTCGTTTTGAGCGCTCAAAACGACGTTTACCCAGCAATGGATGAAGGGGCGGGGTCCATCCGCGGCAAGGGTGCGCGCCGCCGTCGTGCTTTGATGCCCAGTTGCTTTTCCAAGTGGCTGGCGGCGCGCCGCGGACGACGGCGTGTCCCCGGTTTCGGTGGCCAGGAAGGGCAGTACAGGAGCCGCTTCCCCTTGACAGCGCACCCCCTCGTGGGATTACCTAATGAACATTCGGTAAATAAAGCTGGAGGCAATGACGCATGGCTGAAACGACAATTTCCGGGGCCACCCACCCCATCCTGGAAAACGACTATGCCTCCGAATGGATGGGAATCGAGGTCCTCGCCCTCAGCGACGGCCACGCCACCATCCGGATGACCCTTCGGCAGGAAATGCTCAACGGTTTCGGCATGGCCCACGGCGGAATGATCTTCGCCTTCGGCGACACCGCCTTTGCCCTCGCGTGCAACCCCATCCACCCTGCACCGGGCGAGGAAGCCACCATCACGGTTGCCTCCGGCGTGGACATCAATTTCCTCAAGCCGGCCTTCCGCGGCCAGGTGCTCACCGCCGTCGCGGACCGCCGCTCCAGCGCCGGCCGCAGCGGGCTCTACGACATCCAGATCTTCGCCGCCGATGCCGCCACGCCGGCTTCCGAAACCCAGCCCAGTTCCCCGGGCGAGCTCATCGCCGAGTTCCGCGGACGCAGCCGCACCATCCCCAAGAAGTAGGAAAACCATGACCCTGCATGCCCCCGAAACCCCCGCCGCTGCCGTTTCCACCCCGGCGGACACCACAGCCGGCACGGACGCCGTCCTGGACCGCGAGGAAACCATCTCCCGCGACGAACTTGAGGCCCTGCAGCTCCAGCGGCTGCAGCACACCGTGGCCTACGCCTATGACCGGGTACCGCTGTACAAGCGCAAGTTCGATGAAGCGGGCATCCACCCCAGCGACCTGCGCGAACTCGAGGACCTTGGCAACTTCCCCTTCACCACCAAGGAGGACCTGCGCCAGGAGTACCCGTTTGGGATGTTTGCGGTGCCGCAACACGAAGTAGCCCGGATCCACGCCAGCTCCGGCACCACCGGCCGCCCCACGGTGGTCGGCTACACCAAGCAGGACCTGGCCGACTGGGCCAAGCTCGTTGCCCGCAGCTTCCGCGCCTCCGGCATCCGGCCGGGCATGAAGGTCCACAACGCCTACGGTTACGGCCTGTTCACCGGCGGCCTGGGCGCCCACGCCGGCGCCGAAGCCTTGGGCTGCACGGTCATCCCGATGTCCGGCGGCCAAACCGAACGCCAGATCCAGCTGATCCAGGACTTCAAGCCGGACGCCATCCTGGCCACGCCCACCTACCTGCTCACCATCGCCGACGCCATGGCGCACATGGGGATCGACCCAGCCTCCACCTCGCTCAAGTTCGCAGTCCTGGGCGCCGAGCCGTGGACCCAGGAGATGCGGCACGAGCTTGAGGTCATGATGAACATCAAGGCCTGCGACATCTACGGCCTGTCCGAGGTCATGGGCCCCGGCGTGGCCGGCGAGGCCGTGGAGACCCAGGACGGCAGCCACATCTGGGAGGACCACTTCCGCCCCGAAATCATCGACCCCTTCAACCCGGCCCCGGGCAAGGAAAACGTCCT
>Ga0308169_10001379_pt1 | contig 28624 bp, 19 predicted proteins | sample PhyBR1_2_FD_202139 | JGI IMG/M metagenome (GOLD analysis project Ga0308169, IMG submission 202139) | Phyllosphere microbial communities from UC Gill Tract Community Farm, Albany, California, United States - DLSLSB.R1 | ecosystem: Host-associated > Plants > Phyllosphere > Unclassified | place...
TGATGGTAGGTGGTGTTCTATACAACCGATACCACACACGATCTATTAGCTACTACCGAGGTATGGCTAGTGTTATGCCTGTATTTACAGTAGTATTCTTCTTTGCTATCTGTGCTAACATGGGTGTTCCTCTATCAGTTAACTGGGTGGGTGAATTCATGGCTCTAGCTGGGGTAATGGAACAATCATTCCTAGCTTGTGCTCTTGGAGCTACAGGTATCGTACTTAGCGCATGTTACTCTACATGGCTATGGGCCCGGATCAGCGCAGGTACTCTAAGCCCCTACCTTACAATTGCAGGTGACCTTACACGAACAGAAGCTATGACAGTCCTACCCCTAATCATCATGACTCTGTTCCTTGGTGTTATCCCTGGGGTACTACTGTCTGGTCTAGAAGTTGAAGCTTCAGCACTGCTTTACAGTGTTCCAACTGTATAATATTTTTCTTTTAAACAATTATAATAGTCCCCTGTATTGAATAGACATTATCATGAGTCTATTACTTATAGTACTACTATAGGTAATAGGTTGTAGTAATAGAGCAGTGTATTGCGGTAGTAGCATAACTGGCAGTGTCCAACGTTGTCAACGTTGTGAGTGTGGGTTCGAATCCCATCTGCCGCGGAAAAATTTATCATAAATTCTTTAAAATATAGACCATATTACTCCTTTCTGAGGTAAGTAATAGTGCAAGAGGATAGCCCGTAACTCAATGTTACTGGTCCACGTACTGATATTATTCTACTGATAAGGTAGTTTGTTTGGGAACATACAACTACTTATCACTTCCCAACCCTAGGGTCTCAGAAGGGCTGGGATAGTGTGTGACATGATCACTATCATGGATGCCAAGTACTCCTATTGTACAATGTTTTAAATATGGCCTTCCGCCTATCACGAATGATTGTCCCATGACTCTATCGCTTGTACTGTTCCTTGTTGGTGTGCTAGGGTTTAGTCTTAACCGGCGTAGCCTTCTCATGCTACTTGTGAGCATTGAACTGATGCTGCTCGCGGTGACACTACTCGTTCTCACTACGGCTAACAGCTATGGTGATGCTGCTGGAATGACATTCAGTATCATTATCATCGCTACGGCTGGAGCTGAAAGCGCTATTGGTCTTGGAGTACTAGTAGCCTATTACCGCCTACGGGGGACACTGAGCCTATCATCTCCACGACTATAGTTTATGTACCTAGCTCTTATTCTTCTACCCTTCCTAGGTTCAGCAGCAGCTGGTCTACGAGGGCGAGCACTTGGTAGCACAGGTTCACAACTAGTAGCCACTGTTTGCCTAGTGCTATCAGCATGCCTATCACTAGTAGCCTTCTACGAAGTAGCTCTTTGTCGTTCACCTGTAACTATTGTTGTAGGTGACTGGCTTACGGTTGGAGTACTACAAGCTCAATGGGCTTTTAGTTTCGATGACCTTACAGTTGCAATGCTTCTACCTGTTCTATGCGTTTCTAGCGCCGTACACGTATATAGCATGTCATACATGGCTGAAGACCCACACACACCACGATTCTTCAGCTACCTTTCACTATTCACTGGAAGCATGGCTCTGCTGGTAACAGCGGACTCATACCCACTGATGTTTATTGGATGGGAACTTATTGGGGTGGCATCATTCCTTCTTATTGGGTTCTGGCTTACACGGGTACAAGCATCTAAGGCTGCTAACAAGGCTATGATGGTTAACCGTGTTGGTGACACATCTCTTAGCATTGGTTTCTTCCTGGCTCTTGCAGTATTCGGTAGTCTAGACTACGCTACTATTCTTAGCACTGCTCCTCTTCTAAACGAAACTGTGCTGACTGTTATTGGTCTACTATTCCTTGGAGGAGCTATGAGTAAGAGCGCCCAACTACCTCTACACACATGGCTTGCTGATGTCTTTAACTCAACTATTTAGCGTCAGCTGCACTTTTTATTGCTAGTACATGAAAATATCCATAACTAGCAGCATAACATCATAAATTATGATTAATGTTCAAAGACCATAGTAGTATTCATTATAATCTTAATATCTATGCGTCATAAAGTTAAATCTGTTACGTATATATAAATATTTTATCATGGTTGACATGGCCTGCTCAATCCTGATATGGATTGTCTACTAACAAATACTGGCTATGGAGGGTCCAACTCCTGTGTCTGCTCTTATCCACGCTGCTACACTGGTGACTGCTGGGGTATACCTTATGCTCCGTACATCACCTCTACTAGAATACGGTCCAACTGCTCTAGTAGTAACAGCTTGGCTTGGTGCGGCAACTGCTACATACGCCGCAACATGTGGTCTACTAGTGAACGACCTAAAGCGAGTAATTGCTTTCTCTACATGTTCACAGCTGGGTTACATGATGATGGCTGTAGGGCTCTCACAATTCAGCGTGGGACTCTTTCACCTTGTTACACACGCGTTCTTGGTGCGCGTTTTATACCTTATCGTGACAGATTGCTGGCATGCCTAAACTACGTTGACCTAATGTCGCCTAGTAGTGATACCAGGGCTATCAGCACACCCATGCCTATACCCTGTATAGCTAGGTGTCAACGATCATCCTCACGACGTCCCACTGATGGACGTGTTATATGATCTATATTAGGGAGTATTAGTAATAAGTCTTTCACGACTAATATGGTATATATATATATATATATATATATATATACATATAGTATGGGGCACTATACTTATACACCTTTTAAAGGCTTCAAGGCTCTTCTGTTCATGGCTGCAGGTAGCGTTATCCACGCTATGGCTGACCAACAAGACCTACGACGACTAGGTGGACTAGCTCCACTACTACCATTTACATACGCGGCTATGCTGATTGGTTCACTGTCACTTATGGCCATGCCTGGACTGACAGGGTACTACAGTAAGGACCACCTACTAGAACTAGCTATGGGTACATACAGTCTAAACGGAACAGTTATTTACTGGGCCGGTACACTAGCTGCTGGTCTCACAGCGTTCTATAGCATCCGTCTTATCGCTCTAACGTTCTTTGGTACTGTAAATGGTACACGGCAAGCTTACGACAACGTGCACGAAGCTCCAGTTCTACTAGGTGCTCCACTAGTATTCCTTGCAGTGCTTTCAGTACTGTTTGGATACATGGCTAAGGACCTATGGCTAGGAATGGGTACTGACTACCTTAGCGCAGTACTACCACAACACCCTTCTCACGTATCACTGGTAGAAGCAGAATTTGCACTACCTGTGCTATACAAGCAACTACCACTAATCATGACACTACTCGGAGCAATGGGTGCTGTATTCCTATACGGTCCTGGTATGCGTCTAGCTGTTAGCCTTACCGACAGCGCTCCAGCACGAGCCCTATACGGATTCATTAACGGGCAATGGCGATGGAACGCTGCAGTAACAGGACTAGTTATCACACCTCTTATGAACCTAGGATACGTGGCATCTAAGGTTCTTGACCGTGGTCTGATCGAAACTGTTGGTCCTTATGGACTATCGACAGTACTACCTAACATGGGACGTACAATTGCTTCTTACGACACATCAGTCGTAACAAATTACGCCCTATACATTGTTCTAGGCTTCCTATCACTTGCTCTTATGGTTATTGCTCCTCTAGTACTACCAGGAGTACCATCCGCAAGTGTTACTGACGTTTCTCTAGTTCTACTAATCGTAGCTGGACTAGGACTACTACCATCAGTAAGCCAAGGTAGCAAGTCATAATGCATTAGCATATCTTGTACCATCATTATAGACCCCCTATTTATACTTTTCATATAGGCCTACCTCTTCTGGGGAGGTAAGGTTTAGTAGAGAGATTAGTATAAAAGGGTTGGGAGTAGGAGGTATTATAGATATTAGTGGTATAAAATAACCCCTATAGCAGTTTATATCTAGTATACAGACTCAAATCTTTTATTATACTTTAAATGTACAAGGTATAAATATACCAGAACTAGACGTATAGCATAGTTGGTTAGTGCGCATCGTTGATGTCGTTGTGGCCCTGGTTCGAGTCCAGGTATGTCTATTTGTCGATGGTAACGTACATGTTTATAAGCATGTTATAACCCACTGAAACGTTATATTATATTTATCGTATCAGATCCTTTTATTAAAGCAAAGCACCATATTTATTTTATATGGCGTAGTAATCTTTTTTTTTTACGCCCCTATGGGGTACCCGGTCATAGATATTAATTTAATCCTTTCTATGGCCACCAGTGTAGGAACGATGCGTCTGCTAAAGCATCGTTCCACTACTACGACTATTAAACTCTTACGTTGTCGATAGCCCTCAACCAGCTAACCTGTCCTTAACCCCCCCCCCCTATGGGGGGGTGTTAGTGGAACTTTGGATCACTTCTAGCTACATGTCTAGGACTACAAATTGTAACAGGTGTTATTCTAGCTATGCACTACACCCTAATGTAGACCTAGCTTTCGTAAGTGTTGAACACATCTAAAACTCTTAAGAGTGATAGTGACAGTAAGTTATTTTGGTAGTAATGTTAGGTATTAGTATTATCCTTATAGTAATGGGTAGTATTTTTAATTATAATTATAACTATAGTGTTATATTCTCTCTAATTAATAAAGTTAGGTTATGTATATAACTGTGCAAGATATATATCATATTAGGTTGGTAGTCCACTACCGGCCCCCATAGGGGGTAGGGGGGAGGTAGTGATTGAGGTTCGAATCCCCATATGTCTAGCGGTGGTAACGTAGTATACTATTTAAGCATAGTAAATAACCTCCTTATTTTTATTAATAACCATGTTAGATTTATTACTATTAACATGACATCTTTCTACTAAAATGTCCTTGCGAGGATACCTGTTCATCATGCTTTATTGTTATCCATGTGATGGGCATTACTAGCGTAATATGCGTCTGCTAAAGCAGTACCCACTACTACGACTAGTAAACTCTTACGTTGTCGATAGCCCTCAACCAGCTAACCTATCGTACATGTGGAACTTTGGATCACTTCTAGCCACATGTCTAGGACTACAAATCGTAACAGGTGTTATCCTTGCCATGCACTATACACCCAACGTAGATCTTGCATTTGTAAGCGTCGAGCATATCATGCGAGATGTCAACTACGGATGGCTACTACGATACCTACACGCTAACGGTGCTTCATTCTTCTTCATTCTAGTGTACGCTCACATTGGACGTGGTCTTTACTACTCTTCATACAAGGCACCACGAGTAATGCCATGGTCAGTAGGTGTTATCATCCTAGTGCTTATGATGGCTATTGCTTTCCTTGGATACGTTCTACCATACGGACAAATGTCACTATGGGGGGCTACTGTGATTACTAACATGCTTTCAGCGATTCCATGGATTGGGCAAGACTTTGTACAATTTGTTTGGGGTGGATTCAGTGTAAACAACGCGACACTTAACCGGTTCTTCTCTCTTCACTTTGTACTACCATTTGTACTATCAGCACTAGCTCTAGTACACATGATGACGCTACACACACACGGGTCAAGCAACCCTCTTGGACTCTCATCTAACAGCGACAAGCTGCCAATGGCTCCATACTACCTATTCAAGGACCTGGTGACTATGTGGGTATTCCTTGCTGCCATCACAGGTATTGTGTGCTACGCACCTAACCTGCTAGGTCACAGCGACAACTACATTCCAGCCAACCCTATGAGTACACCGGCCTCAATTGTGCCTGAGTGGTACCTACTTCCTTACTACGCTATCCTGCGGGCTGTACCTAACAAGCTTCTAGGTGTGGTAGCCATGCTTGGATCTCTACTTATCCTACTGGCTATGCCTATTCTGGACACTAGCCGTGTACGTGGAGGACAATTCCGACCACTATGGCGAGTAGCCTTCTGGTTCCTTGCTGTTGACCTAGTACTACTAGGATGGCTTGGTAGCCAACACGCCGAAGAACCGTTCATTACTATCGGTGCTATTGCAAGTATTTTCTACTTCGGATGGTACCTTGTAATTGTTCCTGTAGTAGGTATTGTGGAAAACACTCTATCTGACCTGGACGTGCCAACAGTTGATGTTACAGCCGCCACAGCTCCTGCTGCTACAGCTCCATCAATGCAACAATAGCTAAATGGTGATAAAATAGACCCCTTTCTACTTTTCTGAGCATTATTCAGAGGTGATAAAAATTAAGTACTATAAAGGTGCTGTATTTAATATAAATAGCAGGTGTAACCATGTTAGATTACGTATAAATGTTATTTTGATGAATAGCATAAAGATCTTAGCATGACGAGTAACATAGTACTACGAAGTATAACACTGTGGTGATATTACTTACCCCCATTTCTAACTTTTCTGCTACCACCCCTTGTCCTTTGTAAGGGGTTCGAAGAGTAAGAGTAGAAGAGTAATAATAAACAAATCTATTTAATAGTGTATAGAATTCCTTACTACGTGAGTGCTGTAATTGGTAGCCAGGCGCGCCTTAGTTTACACCCCCTTCGGGGGTGTCAGTGTATCGAGAGATCCTCTCTCTCTTTATATTAACTAGGCTGTTCTGGAATATATAACAGTTATATATAATATAATGATTACAACAATCTAAAAGTATAGAGATTACTAACATACTACGTTTGTGCTGTAACTGGTAGCCAGGCGCGCCTTAGGAGCGTGTATCGAGAGATGTGCAGGTTCGATTCCTGTCAAACGTATTAATATAAAACAGCATAGTACCCTAAATAGACCTTCTCAGCCCTTCCTTAGGGATTATGGTGTTGTCCCATAATAGGTTGTCTATATATAAATAAAATTGTTCTTGAGAATAGTATAATTATTACTGATCAAATGGTTGATATACAACACTAGTCTTTTCCTGTGCCTATAATGATAGGTTATGGTAATATACTTGTCAAAGGGGTCTAGAGTATCTTTTTTAGGACTTAGGAGAGTCTGGTGAGCGAGTATTGATTGCTAGTTTATAACCATGATAGATACCTCCACGTTGTAGAGAACGGTTAATAGGTGTACGGTGATAGGTATGACCTGAGTGCTTATTAATGAGTTCGACGAGATGGTTGATAGAGACAGCTTATAGGGTTACACCATCCTTAGTAGATGTGCAATAAGTACCCTTTCCCATCTTTGTTATTGTCCTTGTAGCTATCGAATAGCTGCTTTGCCCCTTCTGAGTCAAGCAGGTCAGAAGTACTGTTCGCAACAGCAGTAGAGCTGAAAAACAGTGGAGTATGGCCATACACGCCACCATTCTTAAGTTGTCGTGTAAAGAAGGATGGAGACATACCTAGTTGACCACTACCTCGGCGCTGAGTGTCGAAGACATGGCGTAGGACAAGATCCTTAGCTGATCCATTATCAATAACTTCGTACATATAAAGCAATAATAAACATAAATTTTGTGATTATCATTTTTAATAGTGCGAAGAGAATTGGACCATTATCCCCCGGGAGGTTCGAGTCCTATCTCACGTATAAGCCTTATACACTATAATTATAAGATACTTATCCACTTAAAGTATTATTATAATTACAGTCTACATAGATATAGTAACTCCTATGGATGATTAATGGTTATTTTAATTAGCGTCATTCTAACCCCTGATAACCCCCTAAGAGGGGGGGGGGGGGGTAGGGGGTGGGGGGTTTTATAGCTAGCTACTCCATAACTCAGTAACTAACTACAAAGAGTTCTGGTAGGTATTAATTATAATAGCTATATAGCAAGTACGGAAATTGGTGAAAAAATGGCCAGTAATATAAGTATTTGTACATCAATGAAAAATGGTTAGCACCTATAGCTCAATGGTAGAGCCTTCGGTTTCGGCCCGACAGATGGACGTTCGAATCGTTCTAGGTGTTTATTTATGGTATAGTATTGATTATCATTTTAGAGCTTCAGTGTGACCACTCCTTAACCCCTTCTAACTCTTTTAACACCCTTAGTATTCTGACGCTGCTAAATAGGAGGGGGTGTGTCACACTATTACTATTATGGTTTGCTTCAAATCTGTAATTATATATCTGAACTCCTAATAGTACATAGACAGCCCCGATGGCTTAGTTGGTCAGAGCAGCTGAGTGAAGTTCAGCAGGCCGTGGTTCGACTCCACGTTGGGGCAAGATCTATCGTACATAGGCAGGGTACCCCTAATTGGTAAGGGAGCTGGCTGTAAACCAGTCGGGCTATTGTCCACTGCACGTTCGAGTCGTGCTCCTGTCAGTGGTCTCTAAGCAGTGACCGATCTTGCCGCTCCTGCCTTTTATATAGGCATATAATGGATTTACCCTCCTAACTAGCCCTTGCCACCCTTCTAATATCTTACCTTTCTTACTCTTCTGCTTATCTTATAGCAGGGGTAAGGGAGAGGGGGTAAGTAACAGGGTTGGTAATGGTGTATAGTGTGTGACCAATGGGGTAATGGTAGCCCTGCTCTTTTTGGTGGAGTCTGTCTACGTTCGACTCGTAGTTGGTCAGCATATGATGGATAACATTATTATACGATCTTATGTTTTGTAAAGGTATAGTGTTAAGCGGTTAGCTCAGCGGTAGAGCGCCTGGCTCTTAACCAGTGTGTCATGAGTTCGAATCTCGTACTGCTTACAAACATATCCTAACCTATTACCAGTAGACCTCTCTATAACCACTCTATGAGTATAACTGTAATTAATTATTAGGGTAAGTAAGTTTACGATAATTAGTCCGTCATTATATATAATATACATAATTGGGAGCAATACTCGAGGTAGCTCAACTGGTCAGAGCGTATCACTCATAACGATAAGATAGAGATTCAATTTCTCTCCTCGGGATCACATTGAGTCTTTATTCTATCAATCATTTTACTGCCCTAGACTCTTCTACTATCTATACTACTCTTATACTGATACTTTCTTATATTATCCCTTATTATTAAGTTAGCGTTAAGAATTATTACATTTTTATAGCTATCAACTTTTCTATCTATCTATCTCAATACATCTTTATACTGATCATCCATTGGTCGCACACTTTTTATCATTATTAATATGGCACATCTACAACTAGCACCAGGTGCACTACACACATATGTGTCAGACTCTTACGTCGACGAGCAAGTACTACACACTATTCACAATACACTAAAGGTTTTTAATAATTTTGAGGCTGGACACCAAGTCGCTTGGAGTCGACCCACTATTGTTACACTACCCCTCCAACAAGTACAAAATGGGGAGGTAGGTACAGCCGGAAATTCTTCCTCATCTAATACTTGGGGTAAGGGTCGAGGAGGTATTAGCCTAAAGGTTGGTTACTACGCGCCATCAAACCACGCCCTGTCGTCACTAACTATTCTGCAACTACAAACGGCACTTTCTGAAGTATGCCAACGACCTGTAATGCTAATTGTTACACGACTATCTGGCCCATATATGGACGCTACAGTTCTTGGTCACTACCTGGCACGGGAACTTAAGACAAAGAAGTTTGGACGGGTTATCAACCGTATGCTTGGTACTATTGGTACAGTATCCAATGCTACTCCTATCACTACCTATCCAAGTATCAACGGAGTGCAGCTACCAGCAAGTCTGGTGGGGGTACAAGTATCAGTTCATGGTCGTCTATCTGCCGAACCAGCACGACCACGTATGACAGAACAACGTATCGTTGTAGGTTCACTAACTGCTAACGACCAACAAGTGCTAGACACATCCTCTACCACTGCGATCAATAAGAAGAATGTGTATACAGTCAAGGTAATGCTTACACACCGTCTATAGACTGATGTATAGACCCCTATTGAATATACAAATAAGAGTGACACATTAACTATACTTATATTATTATATAGGCATAGACTATTTAGCTTATTTTTTATAATATTATGCTTATTCAAAATAGTACTTTAATATTTATAAAAACTTCACCTTAGCAGTGAGGGGGCTATAGACATCCATAGCCAGAGTCCTGTTAGTGCTGATAGGGTCTATATACATGGGCCTAATATGGGTGGCTCTTCTCATGGATAGTAACTAGTTATGGGTATATCCCAGCTAGTGATAACCATAGTTTTCTATGCCTATTGCCATAGCTTGTGCTATCCCTATCATATATTAACTCCCACTTTTTATTTAACCTTATAACTAATACTATTATATACTTACCGTAAGATGGTTAAAGAAGGTTAGTAGAGGGGTAAGTAAAATGGTAAAAAGTTGTTGAGGTCTGTAAAAGGTGTATGATGGTGAGTATATTTTTGAGGCATACTATATGCGGCTCTCTGAGCTTCCTACGGTTTTATTAATAAAATTCGTTTTATTCCGTTCAGCACTGTATGTCTACAACCCACTGTTATCATCTTAAACACACAGGTATAGAGGGTTTATTATAAATAAGCATAGGTTAACCTTTTAACAATAACTTAACTTTGGATTGTATTTCATTAAATAGTTATGTAATATAGCAGCTACCAGAATAGTTGAAAAGTAGGTAAATAGAGCTTGAGGGGAGTTGAACCCCTTCGCACAGAGTTGCAGTCCACGCGTGAGGCCGCTCACAAGCTCTGTCATCACTAGCTATATGTATCAGTAGTAGCGGTTTCATCTATTTTATTACCTATAATCTAGGGTCATATCTAGTCGTAGGCATGAGTTTACGCCTTATCACTATTAAGATAACCTAGTAGTTCTTAATTCTATTATGTAGCTTAGTAGTTTGTTTAGCGGATAATCAACAAAAATTTAAGCGTAGCTATTTAAGCCTACTCTTAGTGTTTGATATATTTTTTATTATATTTTTTTTTCGTCGTAAAATAAACTTTTTTAATTTTCTTAATCATTTTTAAATGATAAATATACCTAAATAAATAAAAATGCAAAACTTTACACTAATCCCTTCTCCCCTTGAACAATTTGAAGTAGTTCCTCTTATTAGCCTTAACATCCCCGTTATTGGGGATTTTGTACTAGCTCTAACTAACCTGGGTCTTTACACACTCCTTACAGTTGGACTTCTAGTAGGACTACACGTTGTAGCTAACAACGGATACAGTCTTGTACCTAGCCGATGGAGCCTAGTTCTTGAAGCTGCCTACGCAACACTTGCCGGTATGGTACGAGACCAAGTAGGTAGCCGACACGAAATTTACACACCGTTCATCTACGCACTATTCATGTTTATTCTTGTTGCTAACCTAAACGGTAACATTCCATACGGATACACAGTAACTACAAGTGGTATTGCTGCTCTTGGACTATCTGTATTTGTTTTCCTAGCTGTAACTATTCTAGGTCTACGTCTACACGGAGTACATTTCTTCTCATACTTTGTACCTAGCGGTACTCCTCTCGCCCTAGTCCCGATGCTTGTACTGATCGAAACCGTTTCATACCTTGCACGAGCTGCTAGTCTAGGTGTTCGGCTATTCAGTAACATGACTGCTGGTCACACACTACTTAAGATCCTTGCGACATTCCTAGCCAAGCTATTCAGCGCTGGAGTTATTGTTGCAGTTATTACACTAATTCCATTTGCAGTATTTGTAGCTCTTATTGGTCTAGAACTAGCTGTGTCTCTAATTCAAGCATACGTGTTCTGTGTTCTTACATGTTCATACCTAAAGGACGCTATTGAACTACACTAACTATAATAATGTGTTGGACCCCTTATTCCCAAATAGAATCCGGTCAAAATGTATTTTACAGGTATTTATCCCAACCCTAATATTTCTATGATAACATAAACTTTAAACTATAGATCGGACATTTCGACTTTTCTGCCAGAAGATGAGCAGAGGAAAGTATGAGTAGATAGATGGGCAGACGGGGGGGGGGGGTTAAAGGGGGGGTAACAGGAGGGTTTTCCTTACCAGAGGGTAAAAATAATTAAAGGGTATCTCATGAGGATATTCTAACATTTTATATGTATATAGATCTAGGTCTATAGTATAAGCGATAAACAATAGTTACCATAGCTCAGTGGTAGAGCAGGGCACTGTTAATGCTCCGACCTGTGTTCGATCCACAGTGGTGACGATGTGTATTCCCAGTGGGACATCTATGGCAGCAAGCTCGACCTGGATGCTATGACAGTGAATAAATACTTTGACTTATCATCTGCAGCGGCAGATGGTATGAGTATGACTGTCACCTATCATCATAAAAATGACTAGCTTTGTACTAGAACTACTGGCACTAGCCACTGTTGTAAGCGCTGTAATGACCATCACAGCTAGCAGCCCTATTGTAGCTATCCTTTACCTAATTGGTGTATTTGTACTAGCAGCTTGTTACCTAGTATGTCTAGGTATCACATACGTAGGTCTTACATACCTAGTTGTATACGTGGGAGCTGTGGCTGTGCTATTCCTATTCGTGGTGATGATGCTTAACGTACGTCTCTCTGAAATTACAGCTAGCGGGCAAGAATTTACTCAAGGACTACCACTAGTATTCATCATTGCTGGAGTATTCCTACTTGAAGCCTTTAGCGTAATGCCTAGTGTTACATCAACAACTATGAGCGCTATCACCGGAGTACTATACAGTCTTAACACTCTACTTCTTGGCGATGGACTACCAGTTATTACATCATCAATGACGGATGTATTCGTTGTACATGGTTCACAAGCAGCTGATGCTTCATACGCATACCTGTCACAAGTACAAGCTCTTGGTCTTAGCCTTTACACCTATGGGTTCCTATGGCTAGTTCTTATCAGTTTTGTACTGCTACTAGCTATGCTTGGTCCTATCGCTCTATGTCTACGAGCACGACAATAATATAAGAAATATTATTTCTAGACCCCTCCCTTGCCAAATAATTTATTTAATTATATAATTACTAGTGCTAATGGAGGGGTGATAGTACAGTTGGTAGTATGCTGCGTTTGCATCGCTGAGAGCACGGTTCGAGTCCGTGTCACTCCATTTTTATAACTTTAAAAGATTTAAAAAGGTTATCAGTTCTATACTAAGTAACATTGATTATGAATAGTAGTATATATTTAGTAGTAGTTTTATGGTTATAAGTGTGGATAGATTCTATATTTACAGTTATTTAATTTATGGTTTAGTCCTTTATCGATCTAGCTAACCTTTTATTTAACCTATTAGTCAGAATATATTATCAGGATAAAAGACAGATCAGGATTGTAGAGGCTTATTATGAAGTTTAATGGTGCTTGTATAGAACACTAATATAAGGATGGTTATTTATAGTATAAATACCGGATTTATACTTATAACAGTACAGTATAGTATATTTATTCGCAATAGTTCTATCACTATCTAAAAACAAGCATGGCGTAAGAGTAGCGTTTCTGCCTTCCAAGCAGATGGTCCGTGTGCAAATCACGGTGCTTGTATTAAAACACCAAAGCATAAATTTCTTCTGAAAGAGAAAATAAGAACAGGAGTATTAAAACACTCTTATCTGTATGCTACCCTAAAAATATAACTTTCTACTATTTTTGTAAACCTCACTAAATCTCAGCCTCTCTAGCATACTTTCCTTATTCCTTATATTTACCTCCCTTACTTTACTCTTTCCATCACTTAACAGCCTCCACCCCCTGCCCATCAATAGATGGGCAGGTGCAGGGTAAAAGTTTGAGGCTGCAAGAGTTATAAGGGTGAGTAAGGGTAAGTAAGGGTAGAATAGAGGCTATATTCTTATTCTGGTGAGAGACTATTGATAAAGAGTTGGTAGAGAAATGATGAATAAATAAGTTTAGTAGAGAGTAAATAGCGTGAATAATTGAAGAGACTAATAGCATGGTACTTTGTTTATGCTCATTAGCTATGATTTCCAGCACGTTCTACTGCTTCAAAGGGGGCGGTTACAAAGTTGTATAACCGTACCATATTTGTTTAAAGTTTGTTGGGATTTTTTTAATTAAGAAAAATACACAAGAATTCAGGTGGGCTGGACTCGAACCAGCGGCCTCATGCTCCCAAAGCATACGTCTTAACCAAACTCGACTACCACCTGTGTACTGTTAGTTACTGGTCCTATAAAGTCCTAATATATACAGATAATTAAAGCCATTCATATTGATTATTTCCCTAAGTAAGTGGAAGGGTTGTATAGGCAGAAGGGCAGCTATAGTGAATAATACTATGTTGAAAGCTATGGTCTACTTAATACTGATGAGTAATACTCTATTATCATTATTAAAGCGATAGCGACTGTGCCTATTATTCATATCTATGGATTGTCTTATTCTAAAACCTATGTTCTATTGACATGTAATGATGAGGGGATTTTTTTATTATTAATAAAAGGTTTAAAGGATATTACCATTATTAGGCCAGAATAGATTTTATAATCGTGAGTAGGTATAGTATTATAGCTCAATATTCTAATAATTATAGCTTCTTTATATTATAATTATATATTGAGATAACTATTATTATTATGACCACCACCAGTAATGCTTACACTAGCTCTATTTATTCTACTGACAGCCGTTGCGCTTCCTTCGGTCTATGCTACGCCAGCTCTCCTCACACGAGTGACAGTTCTAACATTCCTTTCAGCTGCTGCACTGGCCGCCAATGCCTATAGCTGGGAAGGAGTAGGATCAGGTCTAGGTCTCTATAGTGGACTTATTGATCTGACTGGTCTATCACTAGCTGCACAAGTATTTCTACTATCTGTAGGTGCTATTGCTCTAGTCCAATGGGCTCCTCATGCTCATCTCTCACCAATGGCAACTCCTCGTATTGCCACTTATCCTCTATTTGCACTTCTTTCTAGCATGGGTGGATGTCTTCTTGTTGCCAGTGGTGACATGGTTACTCTATATCTTGCTCTAGAACTACAATCATTTGCTGTATATGTACTAGCTGCTCTTTACCGTGATTCAGAGTCCGCTACTCATAGTGGTCTACTCTACTTCCTACTAGGTGGTCTATCATCATGTCTTATCCTACTAGGTTTTGCCGTAGTTTACAACCAAACAGGTATTACTAATCTAGAATCTCTAGTAACACTTCTAAGCGTTGGAGGATCAGACTCTATCAGTATCAACTGGGCTCTTGCTCTTGGCTTTACAGCTGTTATGACTGGTCTACTATTCAAGGTTACAGCTGCTCCTTTCCACAACTGGGGTCCTGACGTTTATGATGGGGTTCCTACTATTGTAACTACATGGATTGCAGTTCTACCTAAGATCAGTCTACTAACACTACTATACACACTAAGCAGTGGTCTTATCAGTGCTATGCTTGTTGTTGTTGATACAGCCTCTTACGATGTATGGGCACTACTACTACTTATGAGTAGCACACTGTCTCTTGTTGTTGGTGCTGTTGTAGGTCTAGCACAACGTCGTATCAAGCGACTACTAGCTTACTCTACTGTCTCACACGTAGGGTTTATGCTTCTAGCTATCAGTGTAAACAGCCCTGAAGCTACTAGCGCTTTTGTGTTCTATCTAGTACAATACACACTAACAGCTATGCTTTCATTCAGTCTACTTGGAGCTATTAGCCATAGCTCATCACGTGGCGGTGACATTACTCATGACGTATCACTAATTTCACAACTAGCTGGTCTACGTGTACGAAACCTGCCTCTAGCCTTTAGTCTACTAGTACTACTATTCTCACTAGCTGGTGTACCACCACTACTAGGATTCTTTGGTAAGCTAGAAGTGCTTTACAGCGCCATCAGTGGAGGATACTACTTCGTTTCACTAGTAGCTATTCTCTCTAGTGTTATCAGTGCATCATACTACCTTAATGTAATCCGAGTAGCTTGGTTCGACCCATCAGCACCAGTTAGCCCACAAGTGTTCCCACATGACCACTTTGCTAACTCTCTTACCCCCGGGGGGGTAGGGGATTACTACTGGGCTGTTACGCGTAACTCAGAAAAGCCAGTAGAAATTACAGCTGTACAATCATACACAATTTCTCTACTTACTGCCATCCTAGTCTTCTACATGGCATCACCATCACTACTACTAGATAGCGCTCGTCTCCTGGCTCTTTCACTATTTAGCGTATAACCATGACTATGAGTACTACTCTATACAGCCTAGTTATCATTGTGCCTGTACTGGCTGTGATTCTACTGCTTGTAAACGCACTACTATCTGTAGCTCGTCCTGACACTGAAAAGGTCACTACTTACGAATGTGGCTACGACGCCTCTCGAGGACAAACACGAGCTCCATTCAGTATCAGCTTCTATCTTGTTGCTGTTCTATTCCTAGCTTTTGACCTAGAAGTTGCTACACTGATCCCTCTTGCCCCTAGTCTTGGACACGTAGGTCTATATGGTTTCTGGGTTGCCGTAATCTTCTTCCTAGTACTTACACTAGGGTTTGTAGTTGAAGTAGCCTCTGGGGTACTACAAGTAACAGACCAACGTTCAGCGATTACACCTGTATCGCTAGAAAACGCTCCATCAAAGCTATCACGATAAGTATTCCACAAATTATTTTTATAGCATAGACCCCTTACTACCTCACCTCACATAAATATCTATATATAGATACATAAGCGAATACTTATTAGTACTGCTAATAACAATAGCTATTGATGACAAAGATTATTCTATTGATCATGGCCAATAGTTATGATGATAAAGGCTAATTGTGTATCTATGGATTTGCACAACTCGTAGCTACACCACACACAATTATAATAATTATTATTGTAAATTATATTTAGAAGAGTATCATATCTAGTACGAAAGATCACATTATTATATTGATAATTAATGATAGATAAATAGACCCTATACCTATCACTGTTAGATAATATTATGCAGATTAGGGCAGATGTAGTTAGTTAGTGGGTGTATCCTTGTGCACTACTTATAGATAGTTTAATATTATCGATGCTTCTTAAGATAGTTAAGTTATATTGACTAACAGTGCTTAATTACAAAATTTATACCTAATAGTACAATACGAACCGCGTTTAATTACGCATAAGACGATCATAAGATCCAGACTATAGCCTTTAATAATTATTAAAAGGTGGTAACTGGTATGATCTAGACCCTTAAATAGTACCAATTTTATACTGATTAGTGATAAATATAGGTCTTGATAGAAGGGATAATCGCGATCGTTTCATCGTGGCGAGCCATGAAGGGTATCTAGGCGTATAACACATGCAAGTTTTCCGATTCATTAAGGTGAGTAGGAGCCAAATGGTCAGCAGTGCTGTAATTATGCGCAATGGCCTCTATAGCGCAGGGATAATCATCATAAATAGTATAATAAATTGATCATTATTTTGATGTTATATTGAATTAATATTTATTTATGGTGCAAAGGTAATCCACCATTTTGACGCAAATTCAGCCCCTACCAGCTATGAGGTTACTTAGGCTATGACGGGAAGGGGATAGTGATAGCTATGTATCCGACACTGGCCGGCCAGAGCACCCATGTGCGCAGCAGTGAAGAATCCTTGGCAATGCACCGCTGCCTAACCCCCCTTACAGGGGGGTAAGGCTGGGTGTGACCAGGTGACCTAGATTGGATATCTTAATATCCAGATATAATAGATCATATTGATGCTTATTATATTCAAGACCCGTCCAACCATCTGTGCCAGCAGTCGCGGTAACACAGACGGGTCAGCTCTTATGGTGTTGAATGGGCGTATAGGGTACGCAGCCATCTCTAACAGGATACGAGTCTACATTTGGTACTACCAACACTGGGGGGAGGGCTGAGATCCTATGATCCCTAGGGGTGGGCAATGCAATTGGTGCTGGTGACAGACTGACGGTAAGGTACGAAGGCTGGGATACCGACACAGAGTAGAGCCTGTTTAGCCCCAGCAGTGAACCATAGTTGCCGCAGTGGGGAGTGCGACTTGAATATAGAGTGTAATACTTGACGTCAAGCATAGTCACAATTTTAACCCCTGGAAGGCTAACGCCTGAGCAACTCGCCTGTAGGGTATAGTCGCAAGACCGACACACTAACGATGAGACCGCCGGAGAGCACACGGGCGCGGGGCATGCTGTTTAATCAGACGATACGCTTAAAACCTTACCTTCCCTTGCATATTTTACTGTTGGCTCGCTCATAATGTTAATATTTTATAGAGCGAGTCTAGTATTTTACAGGCGTTGCATGGCCGTCGTCAGTTCGTGGTCGTGAGCCCTACGGTTGAGTCCAATGAACGAACGCAGACCCGTCTGTCTATGATGTTAATTAATTGATGTATAGGCAGTAGTAGCCTTATAAGGGATACGAGTACGGGCCTATGTCAGGCCGTCATGGCCCTTATGGGAAGGGCTACAGGCGTGCCACAAGTGTGTGTGTCAGATGAGAGCAATTCTTATAAAATGGAAAAGCATCCAAAACTACCACAAGCATACAGATCGCGAGCTGATACTCGTTCGCGTGAAGCTGGAGTCCCGAGTAATCGCTCATAAGTATGGAGCGGTGAAGTTTAATCTCTCTGGGGTACTAACCGCTCGTCACGGGCTAGTATGCTGGTAGGGTAACGTGGGTGAGCGCTGCCTGTAATTAACTATAGTCTCATATAATATCTAGATTAATATTATGGGTTTACCTGTAATTATTATACTGGAGAGACCTCCCATTGATATCAATGGGTGCTAAATACAGTAATAATGGTGGAGCTTGCTACAGAGCCTGGCCAGCTGACTGGTCTGAAGTCGAACCATGGTAGCCGTAGGGGAACCTGCGGCTGATAGATGAATGGTAAATTAGCCCCCTTATCTGGTTAAAGGTTATAAGTATAGGTGTAAACATTAGTTATTATCAATATATATTTATCATGAATCTCTTATTAACCCTCTAAGATAATTAATTATTAGTTTGCACTAGCAAATAATAACTGATCTACCACTAATTCATATGCCATTATCAATATCACTCTAATTAAAAGTATAAAACCGTCTAGTCAATAATAATGATAATAGATCTATAACTAATAGTTATTATTGTATAATAAATTTATGACTAATAACTCTAAAACCTACTGTAAATAAACCTAGGTTAAGATTTCTATTAATATACACGGTATTGGATTACTAAAAATATTAGTAAAAGCTGTTCGATTCAGCTAACCGTAATTAGCTTGTAGTCATTTATGATTATTTAGCACCCCCTTAACTTCTGACACGTCAGCATAGTTTTAATCTCTATATTCTCTTATCTGTAAGTTACTAATTAAACAAGAAAACTAGGGCATTTTCCCTTGTAATGAGACTATAGAGTGACTATGGCGTCACATGGTCATAGGACCACTATCATTGCGGCCATTAACCTATATATAGGTTGTAGTCATTGATAGCGATTGACACGACTAGCTCAATATTTCAAAAATACATTATATAGCATGCTTTCACTATTCACATCACTACTTACAGCTACTTGTGACGCTCCAGAGCCATGGCTTCTAGGATTCCAAGACGGTGCTTCTCCTTCATTCGAAGGGATCACTGAACTACACGACACTATCTTCTTCTACCTTATTGTTATTGGTGTAGCTGTAGGATGGATGCTCGGATCTATCGTTATCTCTTTCGTAGACACACGAGCTCCTATCGCTCACCGATACAACAACCACGGTACTCTTATTGAAGTAGTATGGACTGTTGTGCCTGCACTTATTCTTGTGGCTATTGCCTTCCCTTCATTCAAGCTGCTATACCTCATGGACTCCTTATAGGGCATAGAAACCATAACTATGAGCTGTTTTATCGATTTTTAATCTTAAAAATTAAACAGTTACTCTCGTCCATGTATTACCACTGTATACCTGACTGGGTAACATCCCGTACAGGTAGGCCATAGGCCTCAGAGACTACAACGGTGCTATTAGTCATATTATTGTAGTTTTAGACAATGATCGAATCTATAGCAAGGCATAGTCCTAATCAGTCTCTTTACATTACCCGGCTTAAAGTAAGAGACAACCACACGGAGGTGGTTAACCCAGCGATGACTGTTAAGGCTATTGGTCACCAATGGTATTGGTCATACGAGCTATCAGACTTTGCTGGTGACGACAACGAAACAGTTGCATTTGACTCATACATGGTTCCTGCTGACGAACTAGAAGCTGGTCAACTACGACTACTAGAAGTGGACAACCGACTAGTTCTTCCAGTTGACACGCACATCCGAGTCATCGTCACAGCTACTGATGTTCTACATGACTGGGCTGTTCCATCACTAGGTATTAAGGTGGACGCCTGTCCAGGACGACTTAACCAAGTATCAACACTAATCCAACGTCAAGGTGTTTACTACGGACAATGTAGCGAACTTTGCGGTGCATACCACGCCTTCATGCCAATTTGTATCGAAGCAGTATCACTACCAGAGTACCTAGCATGGCTAAAGTCACAAGCCTAGGTAACTAATCTACGTTCAATATCATAGACCCCTATTTTCCGCCAAAACTATAACCTATCATTTATTTATCAGTATTAGTATTATAATACTAGTCTTTAACAGAAATAGTGATTACCATGCTTATATGTATAACTAATCGATACTTATAATTAAAAATGTAATAATTGTGTGGTACAGTGATGTACTTTTTGTAAATATGTACTAATCTTAATACTTTCTCTATTTGTTAGTGATAAAGTACGCCCATACCTCCCGACTGATTTTTTGTTTTATTTCATTTTCTAAGTATCACGGGTTTTCATGTCAACAAACTACATAATATAATATGCTTTCTACCCTATTTTCTATTCTATCGGTGCTAGCTGTACTTGTACCTATCCTACTTGCTGTTGCCTTTATGACCATTATCGAACGTAAGGTTCTGGCTGCAATGCAACGACGAGTAGGGCCTAATGCTGTAGGTGTTTATGGAGTACTACAACCGTTCGCAGACGCCCTGAAGCTCGTGGTAAAGGAAACCGTTGTACCGGGAGCTTCTAACACTGTTATCTTCTACCTTGCACCCGTTATTACACTGGTGTTTGCCCTTCTTGGTTGGGCTGTTATGCCATTTGGTCCTGGTGCCGCGATTGCTGACCTAGAACTAGGGGTTCTATACTCTCTAGCTGTTTCTAGTGTTGGTGTTTACGGGGTGCTACTAGCTGGATGGTCTGCCAACGAGTCATACGCTCTGCTTGGTGGGCTACGATCAACAGCTCAAATGATTAGCTATGAACTAATCCTAGGTTCTGCTGTTCTAGCTGTACTGATTATGGCCGGTAGCCTTAACCACACAGCTATTGTAGAATCACAAGCACCTATTTGGTTCTGTGTTCCACTAGCACCTCTGTTCATGCTATTTATTATCTCTGTGCTAGCCGAAACAAATCGTACACCATTTGACCTACCTGAAGCTGAATCAGAACTTGTTGCTGGGTTCATGACAGAACACAGTGCTATGCCATTCGTGCTCTTCTTCCTTGGTGAGTACTGTAGCATCGTGCTTATGAGTACGCTATCAGCTACACTATTCCTAGGTGGATGGGGATTCCCTGAAGTAATTGCCAATGGTACACCACTATCACTATCATCACTAGTCCTAGCCATTAAGACTTGTGCCGGTTGTTTTGGTTTTGTATGGTTCCGAGCCACACTACCACGACTACGGTACGACCAGCTGCTCTCTTTCTGTTGGACCGGAATGCTTCCGCCAGCTATCGCTCTTCTCCTACTGGTTCCAAGCGTACTTGTAGCGTTTGATATTGTACCAGTATAGTCCCCTTATGACTTAAACCCTTTTATTCAGACATACACTCTTACCCTTTAATACACAAATTAACTTTAACACAACACATAATTAAATTTATTATTTTTTAACACTTTTATTATCATACACAATTACCTTCACTACTAAAATAGACCCCTTCAACCCTTTATACTGCGTCTTTTACCCTCTATTTACCCTTCTACTCACCCAAGGATAAGAAAAGGTAGTTAGTTAGAGTAATTTATAAAAAGTATTTAGGCTACTATATAGCGGCATTAATGCCTGGGTATTTGACTGTATTAGTAAATTCAAAACTAGACATACACGATTAGACTCTGAGAGATTTATAGTTTAGTAATAATATTTTAAAAGATCAGAAAAGGGTAAGAATACAGATGATAGGATTGTAAGAAGTAGGTAAATTAAGCTTATTGAAATTGTCATTTAAGCTTAAATTTTTACTAATATTCAAGTTGTTCATGTTACTATTTAAGATATTCAAGTTTAATACAATTAACAACACATCAACTTAAAACACTACTTATGCCGTAATCTCATTACTCTAAAATCCTTTAGATTACAAAAATCATAAATATTCTAGAGAGATTAAAGGTAAATGTGTCTAAACAGTACCACGTTAATTTAAACAAAGTATCTTACTTACCAGTCAAAGATCATTACTATATAACATTACTTTATAAGATTTATAAATTTTAATAACAACTTTTCTATATCCCCCCACCCAACACTTAAAATTTCTATATGATAACCTAACTGCTACAGATAAAGCAGGGGTCTAGTATAGATGTGTGTTATGGAGCTCCCCACCAGTATACTGTAACGTATAGGATAACCCAAACGACGTCCACAAAGTGCCAGTAAAGGATAGCTCCTTCCAGACCGATGTGGTGAGTTGATGTAAGTTGGTAGTTAATAAGTCGCGCAAGACCTACAGTGATAGCTAGTGTACCAACTAGCACGTGTAGTCCATGAGCACCTGTAGCCATGTAGAAACAGCTACCGTAAGCACCGTCAGCAATAGTAAATCCAGCCATGTTGTATTCAACACCTTGTAGAGCAGTGAAGATAATAGCTAGAGCTACTGTAAGCATAAGCCCTTGAAGAGCAGCTGATCGGTTTCGGCAGAAGAATGCGTGGTGACCCCATGTTACTGTAGCACCGCTGCTAAGTAGTAGAACAGTGTTAAGTAGGGGGATAGCCATAGGTGACAGAGCTGTAATTCCCGCTGGCGGCCATTGTGTACCTAGCTCGACTGTTGGTGCTAGTGATGAGTGGAAGTAGGCCCAGAAGATACTTACAAATAGTGCAGCTTCTGTAACAATAAAAAGTGCAACACCCATAGCTAGGTTTTGTTGAACAACCTTAGTGTGGTGACCAAGGTATGTACCTTCCTTAACACAGTCTGCCCACCATAGAATCATGGCTGTGATTGTGCTAAGCATTCCTAGGATAAGGAATGTACCTGAGTATTGTAGACCGTTGAACCAAAGGGCAGCGCTTGAAAGCATAGCTAGTACAGCTCCACTTGTAAGGATTGGCCATGGTGATTCCAGAGTCAGGTGGTGAGGGTGTGACTGGAATAGTGGTCGTAGACGTAGTAGTCCTTCTACAAATGATCGTTGTTGTGCAGTCATTTTTGTGTTTATAAATATATATATTGTATAACTCGATAGACATGCCTTCATAATACCTACTATTTATAAATTACAATAAAGTCACTTACTACATTTTTCTACCTTTTTTTAAAAAGGCTGGAGGTAGATAAGAGTTAATATAATCATAGAAGATAGGATGCCTAAGCAGAAATCCATGCCGGTGTGTGTTATATAATGGACTAAGACCCTGTCCAATTAAGTTAATAATGATGATAATAGGCTTTATGCTTATACAATAATACTTAAGCGCTATAGATCTATTAAGGTACTACATTGCTATGGTATTATGATTAAACTCTAATACTATTAGTATATTATTATTCTATCACATTAAAAGGATATGCTCATTCTATAACTATATAGGTTTATAATCTAATCACAACTATTGTGTATAGTCTAAGTGATTATTTAATATCTACATGTAATTGTGTGTAGACCAGGCTTTGCGGCTATCTATCACATATGATTATTAAAGACCTGCAACTAGCGTTACTGTGTACCCTCTGGATTACTAGTGATGCATCTTTCTTTCCTCCTACATCTTTTATACATATGTAATGTCTAAAAGTCCAGTAGGGGTGACCGTGGATTAACTAATACCGTGAGTCTCTTTATTTCTATATATATATATATATATATATGTATATTGTAGACTCATTATTCCCTCTAACCTCTTGTATGTTAGAGGTAAGTGAGACCTTCTGCCTATCTAGGCGTCTATCAGTTTCTACTATTCTAATAACCATAGCGTATCTGCTATGGCTATTCTTTGGTAGATAACTTGAGCCTATAGTGTTATAGTACTCTTTCATGAATATTATTATCGACTATAGTAGCTCTCACTAGCAGCTGTTAACCAACCTACCCCCTCATAACAGCATAACCCTTTTACTTATTAACATGGCTAGCCGATGGCTCTTCTCTACTAACGCCAAGGATATTGGTACCCTTTATATCATCTTTGCTGTCTTCACCGGTCTTCTTGGTACTGCTTTTAGTGTACTTATCCGGATGGAGCTTTCAGCTCCTGGTAACCAATTTCTATCTGGTAACCACCACCTCTACAATGTAATTGCTACAACTCACGGTATTATGATGATTTATTTCATGGTGGTACCTGCTATGGCTGGATTCGCTAACTACATGGCTCCCGTCCTTATTGGTGCGCCGGACATGGCGTTCCCACGGCTGAACAACATCAGCTTCTGGCTACTACCTCCTGCAATCGTCCTTATCCTTTCAAGCGTATTCGTTGAACAAGGTATGGGTAGCGGTTGGACTATGTACATGCCTCTTACAGGTGTACAATCACACAGCGGTGGGTCAGTTGACCTAGCTGTATTCAGTCTGCACCTTTCAGGGATTTCATCTCTTCTAGGAGCCATTAACATTATCACAACTATTCTGAACATGCGAGCACCAGGGCTACGCCTACACAAGGCTCCTCTATTTGCATGGGCGATGCTATCACAGTCAGTTATTGTTATCCTATGTATTCCAGTTCTAGCCGGAGCTCTTACAATGATCCTTACTGACCGAAACTTTAACACGTCATTCTTCGACCCTGCTGGAGGAGGTGACCCTGTACTATACCAACACCTATTCTGGTTCTTCGGACACCCTGAAGTGTACCTTATGATTATTCCTGGATTCGGTATGGTTAGCCACGTTGTTTCAACATTCAGTGGAAAGCCTGTATTCGGTTATCTTGGTATGGTGTACGCTATCGCCTCTATTGGGGTGCTTGGATTCATTGTATGGAGCCACCACATGTACGCCGTAGGTATGGACGTAGACACACGAGCTTACTTCACAGCTGCATCTATGATTATTGCGGTACCTACAGGTATCAAGGTCTTTAGCTGGCTAGCAACTGCCTACGGTGGTTCTATCCGGCTACTAGCACCTATGCTATTCGCCCTAGGATTCATCGGTCTATTCACTATTGGTGGACTGACAGGTGTAGTTCTGGCGAACGCTAGCGTTGACGTAGCGATGCACGACACTTACTATGTGGTTGCTCACTTCCACTACGTGCTTTCAATGGGTGCCGTATTCAGTATCTTTGCTGGATTCTACTACTGGGCTCCAAAGATGTTCGGTAAGATGTACGAAGAACACCTAGCTCAAGCGCACTTCTGGACGTTCTTCATTGGTGTTAACATGACATTCATGCCACAACACTTCCTAGGGCTACAAGGTATGCCACGACGATTCGCGGACTACCCTGACGCCTACGCAGGATGGAACCTTATTTCATCATGGGGTTCATTTGTTAGCGTGTCTGCAACTATGCTGTTCCTGTACACAGTTTACGACATGTTCACTAACGACAAGTACGTTGGTGACAACCCATGGGGAGAACCGCTATACTTCACGGACAACCTAACGTACGAACGAAGCACACGGTTCGCCTACACAATCGAGTGGGTACTACCATCACCTACCCCACACCACGCATTCGACATGCTACCTATCCAATCATAGGCTTATCGAAACGTCAGGATGGCCTTCTATGGTCACCAATTACTATAGCCCCCTTTTGCTCCACCTTATAAGTATTTAAGGTAAATTTTTATGAGTATATTATATATTATTATTCATAATAATAATATTCATAGTGATGACGGAAACACCTATCACATTGCCTGTTGCATATCAGCCTATGCCTCAAGCCCTTCCATTTTACTTCCTTAACCAAGGAGCATTCGTTCTTCTTACTCTGGCTGCACTGGTATACGTTGTATCAGTGTTCGTACTACCTCCCATTCTACAACTGGTTGTCAGCCGTGTATACGTGACAAAGCTATTATGCTTTAATACTATACTAGCCCCCTAATAATCAATTAAATGGATCAAATTTTACCATATACCCCTCCCTCGTTAATAGTGTGATATAGTAGCCATCTTGTATAGGTGATATAAAATCTTTAACCATCTCATCTAATTGTAGATATATTACTCATTATTAATAATTCAATGATTATAGAGTTATTAAGCAGTAGGACAGATAGCCTAGTGGTCTAAGGCATTGAGCTTGAACCTCAAAGTGGGTCCCGCCCACCGCAAGTTCGAATCTTGCTCTGTCCGTTCGTGCCAATAGTATAGCCAAAATCTCTCAATATAAGTATATCAATAATCTATCATAATAAGTATAGCAGTGACTGTATAGCTGTCAATAGGATAGCTATCGTTCAACCATCAAGAAGTATAAGAGCTATCACTACTAGTGTTAAAGTAGAGATATATGTATATTCTTAGTCAATAATTAATATACTTTAATTTTGTCGTGTCTGATAATAATAAACTGTCTATTCGTAGTAAAAATTAATAATTATTAATTTATAGTTTTGTTTTAAACTATTATAAAAGTGTAGCCACGACTATATTGTCTGATATGCAGCTGTCGTACTATATATTAAATTAGAGATCCACATCTGTTCCCTCCATGATCATAAAACTATTTTTCTATAAAATAAAGTTCATGGATGTCATTATAGGCTGCTGCCACCAAGGCAGCAGCCTCCGGGCATAGCTAGTTCTAGTTTATGTTGATGACGAGAGGTTCAGATATTCACTCAAAAACAATGGCTGCTGCAAAGTTCATTGGAGCTGGTCTAGCCGCTATCGGTCTCTCAGGAGCCGGTGTCGGTATCGGTACTGTATTCAGCGCTCTTATCGCTGGAACAGCCCGAAACCCAGCCGTACGAGGTCAACTATTTACATACGCTATCCTTGGATTCGCTCTAGCCGAAGCCACAGGACTATTCGCTCTAATGGTTAGCTTCCTAGTTCTATACTCATAGTCTAAGGAAGGTCTCGATGACCCCTCAACTCCTAACCAACCCCTTGGTTCAGGAGGTAGGGTGTTTATAATATATTTATGTATTATAGACCCCTATAATATGCTATAAAGTAGCATACACAATTACGAGTAGTCCTTCTCAGAGTTACCATGATTAATCATAACTTTAATGAGTATTTACACTATTGGCATTATGAGTAATAGGTTTTCTCTCTCGTAACAAGTAGTATATAATTTTATAACTATCGAAGTAGTATCATTACCAGAATACTTTTTTTATTCTGTGTAAAATATTACAATAGGCGGCCTATTTACTCAGAAATATAAAGTATATTAATAGTACGAACCCATTAGGAAACAGATAGCTTTAGAGCATTCTACAATATATAGTGTGTGGTGAACCATAGGACCTATAGCTGCCCAGGTCTAGCCGGACTACTACAGAGGGGGCTCTTGTCCAAAGGTCAATTAATGACAACCTCACGGTAAATCAATGATAGCCATGGCCCAAAGTGAATCATCATAGTAGGGCCTACAGGCAACCAACCGTACCTACTTAGTAGCGGCGAGCGAACAGTAGGTGTAGCTGAAACACATCATCGACAGTATGAACTGGATTGAACGCCAGAGGACCATAGAGGGTAACAGTCCCGTAAGACTGCTGATGTGTTAAAGAGCATTCTGCATTTAGTAGAGTGATTGGGATCTCTCCCAACGGCTAATAGGTGGTCCGAGTGATAGAAAATAGTAACGCGAGTGAACGATGAAATAGAGCGGTTGTACCGAAGTGAAATAGAGCCTGAAGCAGCTATGGTCCATAAGCAACTGAAGGGCTGCAATGCTTATGGTTAGATTTATAGGGTCGCCATAGTAACGCCCGACAGTGTACCTTTTGCATAATGGGTCGCCGAGTTGGGAAGGAGGGCGAGGCCAATAGCCTAAACGACAGACAATAATCGCCCATTGTTCTTAATACATCTTTACTAACATAACCCATTATGTCAGTTCTAGTTATAGCAGATTAACCATTTCATATAGCTACATTGACTATTGGTGATAATGAAGTATCTATCATAATAATAGAAATGACTGATACTGGCAATGATGTTATATGTATCAATTATAGTTAGTATGCTATATTGATATTTATTTAATACTATCACTTCCCCTTCTACCCCTGGGGGTAGAGAGGGGTTGGGAGGTGTAGGTGTAACAATAGGGGAATTAGTCCTTCTGCCCAGACCTGAACCGCTGTGATCTAGCTTGGGCCAGGCCTGTTGTGTCCTTTCATATCCAAGTTTTTATGACTAGATTGATATGTGATGGCCATGACAGAGGCCGAACAGGTGTCCGTTGTATTGTACTCTGATGAGCTCAGGCTAGGGGTGATAGGCCTATCTAACAGCGAGCTAGCCGGCTCTCATCGAAAGACGTTAAGGCGTCAGACAGGCATCGAGTGGTAGGACCCTGTACTGTTCAGGCCGCCATGTATTTATT
>Ga0308169_10001380_pt1 | contig 28606 bp, 31 predicted proteins | sample PhyBR1_2_FD_202139 | JGI IMG/M metagenome (GOLD analysis project Ga0308169, IMG submission 202139) | Phyllosphere microbial communities from UC Gill Tract Community Farm, Albany, California, United States - DLSLSB.R1 | ecosystem: Host-associated > Plants > Phyllosphere > Unclassified | place...
CCCCGGCTCAGCAACCGCCGCCGCCGCTCCTCCCTCGCTCGCCTCTCCCGCCGCGCCGCCGATGCAGACCGGCGCACCTTCGCCCGCACCAGCCGCAGGCGGCGGCGGCGGCGGCAAGCTCATCAACGGCCTGAACCCGGAGCGGGCAAAGATGCTCGGGTTGATCTGAGCCGGCGCGGGCGAGCAAAAGGAGGACGAGGTCCGAGGTCGAGAGCAGGGTCGAGAGGCGGAAGGCGATCCAGTCGTACAGCCGTCGCGCTCTTGCAGCCTGTAATATCCTTCTAGCAAGTGTGCAGCCCGTCCTCGAGCCCGCAGGAGAACCAGAGCAGTGACGGTTCCTGCTCCCCGCTTGCTCGTGCCGGCGAAGCGGAGGTTGCTCTTCCTCGTCATGTCGTCGTCGACGCAGCTCTCGCTCGAGCCGCTGCAGCCGTTCGCCGGCGATGGGCACGACTCGGACCTGTTTGCTCGCCCGGCGCGGCTGCACGAGGTCAGGCTCGACGACGGCCGAGAGGTGTTCACTCGGTGCGTCCTCCTCCCTCGCCCGTCGCTCTCGGCGCACAGATGACTCACTCTGCTCCATCCCCTGCAGCGACGACCCGAAGAAGAACCTGCAGGAGCGGCTCGCGCGCGTCTGGGCCGAGCGAGGCGACTACTCGGAGCTGTCCGAGGAGGCCATCCTCCGTCCGGCTGAGGAGCAGCAGCAGCTCGCCAAGGAGGACCAGGACCCGCGGCCTACCGTCGAGGACATCCGTGCGCTGCAGGAGACCATGATCAACAGCCTCGCGTGCGTCCCCCGTCCACTGCTCCCCCTCCTCCCCCGCCCCTCATCGCTGACCCGACCTCTCTCCGCTTCTGCCCGCACAGTCTCGCTCGAGGAGAGCTCGCCACCGCCCTCGACCTCCTCTCAGTCCTCTCGGCGCCCCGCGACCCGCCCGACGTCGACGTCGCCTCGCTCCCCCTCCCTCAGCAGACCCTCTCGTTCGTCCCGACCGCGCCCCCGCCGCGCCCTTCCACCGACCCGCAGCAGAACCCGCTCGCGCCCATCCCGCTCGCGAGCAGCCTCGACGCCCTGAGCCGCTCGGCGCGCGCCTTCTTCAGCGCGAGCGAGGAGCTCGTCCCGCTCTCGGACGACGAGCTCGCCGCGCTCGCCTCGTCGTCGTCTGCGTCCGACGCGACGTCTCGCCCTCGGCCCCGGCAGCGCGTGCGCGCGCCAGACCCATGGCCGACGATCCTGCGGCTGCACCACGGCGGCGCGCGCACGCTCGTGCCCCTCGGAGCGGGCAAAGGCGCGTCGCTCGCGGCCGGCAAGGGCGAGAGCCGCACGGCCCGCAGCGTCGGCGTCTTTTTCGGCGCGCAGGAGGCGGGCGCGGGATGGCGCAGGGGGAGCGTCGCCGAGGTGGGCGAGCTGCTCGAGGAGGGGGCGGACAAGCGCAGGGGGAGGAGGATGGTCGTCGAGGTCGGCGTCGAAGGGGCGGGCAAGAAGGAGAGGCTCGTGTGGGACGACGAGGGCGACGAAGCGCAGGACGCGATGGACGAGGGAGAGCAGAGCGATGAGGACCGGGTCGAGCGGGTGCTCAAGGCGAGGGGCAGGTCCGTCTTTGCCGAGGAGCTCTTCTCTCAGGTGCGTCCTCTTCCTCTCGCTCTTTTCCACTTGCCGGCAGTAGCTCATCATCACCTCTTGTGCAGCTCACGAGCGAGGCTCGCACCGACAACGCCGTCCGCGCCGAGCTGCAGCTCGGCAGCCGCACCGAGGGCGACACGGTCGCGCTGAGCGGCAGCGGGTGGACCGTCCGCATCACTATGGTGCGTCCCTCTCTGTCTCTCTCATCCCTTACTCGATCGAGCACGCTCTGACACTCGTGCTGCCCGATGTACGCAGGCAACGACCCCCGAGTCGAGCACCTCCTCCCGCGCTATGGCCGCCACCCTTTCGTCCCTCCTCCGCCTCCTCTTCCTCCAGCAGTACGCCGCCCGCCGCTCTTCCCTCTCCAGCGCATCGCCTCGAGCGCTCCTCGCGACGATGGCGGCGTACCTCGGGCACGCGCAGCGGGTCGAAGCGCTTCGAGGGGCGCTCGAGGGCGAGGGCGACGTCGAGGCTGCGGTCGAGTTTGACGGAGAGGACGAGGGGCAGGGCGCAGGGACGCAGGCGGCGGACGTGCTGCACGTGCTTGAGGGTGCGAGCGTGCTCGGCGGGCGGGCGACGCTTCGCATCGGCAAAAGGTGCGCTCTCCTTTCTCGCTCTCGCCCTCTGACCTACCCATGCTGACGCACAGCATCTTCTCTTCTTGCAGCACCGTCTTCACCGTCCTCTACTCGTCGCCGCTCCCTCCCTCGTCGCACGCCGCCGCTCGGCCCCCTCCGCCCGGCCTCCCTCCCTCCTCGCAGCCGACCCTGACGCTGCGCGTTCCGGGTCGCCCGGCGCCGCTCCACCTTCCATCGCTGCGGCACCTCGAGACGTTCCTCGGCGAGCAGGTCGACCGGGCGTGCAGAATCGAGCTGGCGCTGCGCGAGCGCGAGCGGGAGGGCAAGGACGAGCGCAAGGACGAGGAGGGGCTGTAGCGGATCAAGGCAACGCAGTCTGTCTCTCGCATGAAGCGCATCTTTCGGGTCCAAACGCACGAGGCGAGAGACTGTATCGGCTGCGAGTACAAATACAGGGAGGGGGAGGCACTGCGGCGAGAGAGGATGTCTACAGCGAGGACAGGGAGAGGGGGGTGCGCCTCGAGAGCGCTCGTTCGACCTACTCAGGATGTCGCGGGCCTGAGAGCCCTCAACCGCTGCGCGAGCGCGTCCTCCTGCTCCTCGCTGACGGTCGTCCTCGGCGTCTCGAGCTGCGGCACCTGCTCGGTCGTCTTGCCCTGCAGCTCGTGCTGGATCTCGAGCCCGGCCTCGTCGGCGACCTGGGACAGGAGCGAGTCGATCTGGTCCGAGGGCGCGGCGATGGCCGTGTCGGACGAGAGGGTGCCCTCGAGGTAGCCCGTCTGGACGTCGAGGTCCTCGAACTGGCCCTCGAAGCGGTCCATGACGGCCGAGATCTGCGAGCAGCGAGAGCGAGTGAGTCGAGTTCTCCCTCGGCGCACCCCTGGAGGACGCGCAGGCCGCCAAAGCCGGGCGTCCTCAACGGCGAGAGGGACGAGGAGCGAGACGCCGACGCACCCGCTCGAGGTTCATGTCCTGCATGGCGCGGTCCATGTTCTTGACGACGGCCGTCATGCTGCCCGTGACCTGGCGCATGGTGACGGCCGTCTCGACGCGGCTCGCGACGGCGTCGATGCGGGACGAGAGGCGGAGGAGGTTGAGGCTCTCGTTCTTCTTGCGGATCGCGTTCGAGGCGTAGATGCGCGCGCCCTCGGTATTGCCCTGCTGCAGTGCCTGTTGCCGTGGACCTCGTAGCGTCAGCGTGCGGGCCCGGGGAGCGAGGTGGACGGGGAGATGGGAAGGACGAGGAGAGGCGGGCGCACCTTTTTGAGCTTTGCCTTCTCGGTGCCCTCGTCCTTTGCGGCCTTCTTGGACTGCTTCTGGAGCTGCTTGGTCGTAAACTGCGGTGCGCGAAGAGGGAGGGTGAGCGGGAGCCGAGTGGGGGACGACGAGCGGTGACGAGCCGGACCTTGAGCTGGAAGAGCGACTCTGCGGGCGGGACGAGGGTCAGGAGTGAGGCGCGAGGAGGGACGAGGAGCGGACGCACTCTCGAGTCCGCTCGACATTGACGAGGCTGTGTGGGTTCGAGGAGAGGGAGGCGAGCGGCCGAGCGAGCGAGCGCCTCTCCACGGCCAAGTCGCGCGGCACTGCTGGGATAGCGCGACGACGACAGCTCGCAGGACTGCAGAGTAACTTCGAGCCTCTCTGTACAGTATGCTGAGGACCACCCAGCCACCCATACGGACCACAGAGAGGGCGAGAGGGCGAGGCGAGCGGGATTTGGTCCTGGTCCGGGTCGCGCTCGAGCAAAGCTCGCGACCGACCGCCTCGCCCGTCTCCTCTTCCCTCTAGGCAACCCCTCAACCCCATTCACCGTGCGTCCAGTCCACCGTGCTGCTCCTGCAGAGGTGCCACAGCTGACCCCCTTGCCCCCTCGCCGCCCCGTCCCCTCGCCGCCCTCCGCGCCCTCGTCGACTCGCCCTCCACCCTCTCGCTCTTCTCCTCGCCGCCGCCTCGACTCGGGTCCGCTCGCCGTCGTCACCAAACAGGTCATGGCCTCCAAGATCAGGTGCGTCCTGCTCACCTGCCCTACAAGCTGCGAGAGCGTGCCGCTGACCCTCGCCCTGCGCTCCTCTTGCGCTCGTCCCCGCCCACAGCGTTAGCAGCGTGCGCAACAGCATCAAGACGATCCTCGACGAGTCGGCCGGCGAGAAGAAGCGCAACTTCGTCGAGACCGTGCGTCGCCGTCCTCCCTTGCCCCGCAGCCGCGAGCGAGCGTGCACTAAGCTGACCTCGCCTCCCTCGCCGCCAACAGATCGAGCTCCAGATCGGCCTCAAGAACTACGACCCGCAGCGCGACAAGCGTTTCTCGGGCACGATCAAGTGAGCTCGCGGTCCTCTTCGGCTCGGTCGGCAGGGAGAGTCGAGGTGGTGGAGGCCGGGCTCGCTCGTTCGGACCTTCGCCGCCCGAGCAGCTGCGTCTCGAGGGCACACGCACGGGACTTGTACTGACGCACGTCGCTCCTCCAGGCTCCCCAACATCCCGCGTCCCCGCATGTCGATCTGCATTCTCGCCGACGCTGCCGACATCGACCGCGCCAAGCTCATCGAGCTCGAGTACATGTCGGTCGACGACCTCAAGAAGCTCAACAAGAACAAGAAGCTCGTCAAGAAGCTCGCCAAGAAGTACGACGCGTTCCTCGCCTCGGAGGCCCTCATCAAGCAGATCCCGCGTCTCCTCGGTCCGGGTCTCTCCAAGGCCGGCAAGTTCGTGCGTCGCCCTGCTTCTTCTCCTCTAGTCGCCCTCGCTCGAGCCTGCAGCTGACTCCTCTCCTTCTTGCCCGCAGCCGACCCCCATCTCGCACGGCGAGGACCTTGGCAACAAGGTCGCTGAGGTCCGCTCGGTGCGTCTCCCTCTCCCTCCTCTTCCTCTTCGGGCCGACCTAGCCGTCCATGCAGCTCGTACTGACGCACATTTTCTCCTTTCCGCGCCCGCAGACGATCAAGTTCCAGCTCAAGAAGGTCCTCTGCCTCGGTGTCGCCATCGGCCACGTCGAGATGGACCAGGAGCAGATCCTCGCCAACACCATGCTTGCGATCAACTTCCTCATCTCGCTCCTCAAGAAGCACTGGCAGAACGTCAAGTCGCTCAACTTGAAGTCGTCGATGGGCAAGCCCCAGCGCCTCTTCTAAGCGCGCCATGCCCTCTCGACCGAGCCCTCGGCTGCGCGTCGACCCGTCCCTCTTTACTGTGGGGTGGGTCTGCGTCGCGGTCGGCGACTCGCACGGAGCGTGGTGGAGCTGGAGCGACGGAACACGAGGAGGAGGCGCCACTCTCGAGGCCAACCCGACAACGTCCCACGACGGAGGATCATCAACACACACGCGCGCGCTGCCGTCACCAACACTCAGCACCCCTTTCTCCTTCCTTCCCTTCCTGTACCCCCTCTGCACTCTTTTGTCGTGTAGCGCGGGCGGGCGGGGCGGGTTCGAGCGAGGGACTCAGCCTGGGTGAATGGGAGCTGACCCTTCACCGGAGGATTTTGTAACTAGCCACGGCGGTTCTTCTTCCTACCTTTGTGCCCTGCCCGTCGAGGGGCTCGCTGCGCGCTTGTGGGAGAGCGGTCGAGCTGCACCGCCACCTTGAACCGACCTCGCCCAGCGAGCTGAGGTCGGTCACGGCGAACGACGCGCTCTCTCTCCCGCCTCTCGTCTCGCCAGCTCTACGCATCTCTTCCACAGCAGCACGATCAGTATGAGGTGCGTCCGCGACCCGCAGTGCCTCTGCAGAGCACCGCGCGGCCTCCCTCTCGGTCCCCCCACTTCTCATCAGCTCGCTGACCTCGAGCCGGTTTTCTGCAACAGCGGCGGCACGAGCGAGTACCTGACTCAGTCAGCGATGATGAGGTACGTCTCTCTCAGCTCTCGTGGGCCTGCAAGGCGCAAGGGTGCGGTCTCGAGGCGAAGCCGGACGGAGCTGACGACTTGCCCCGCTCGCCCGCCGCCATCCTCCTCTTCCCTCGCCGCGCAGCTTCGGCCCGATTAATGCCATCCACCAGGTGCGTCCCCTCACTCCTCCTGCTGCTCGAACGGACGCCCGCTGACGCTCTCCTGCCTCGTCCCCTCCTCCCTCTCCCTCCTTCCTCGTCTTCCGCCCACTTTCGCCCGCTCGCAGCACCTCTCGGGCCTGCACTGCTACGCCGACGACCGCACGTCCGTCGTAGCGGCGCACCACTTCTGCAGCTGTCAGAGCAAGGGCGAGGACGGCGTCGCCAAGCTGAGGTGCGTCGCACTCTTCGTCCTCGCGCATCTTCTCCTCGTCGGCATCCTCACCGAGCATGGTGCTGACGAGCGACGTCGTCCGACGCAGGCAGTGCGTCATCTACGACAGCGACAAGCCCGACGCGCGCCTGATCGGGATCGAGTACGTCGCGTCCGAAGCGGTGCGTCGCCGCCTTTGCTCGAGAGCGTCATGCCATGCTCGAGCATGCTGACTCTTTCCCTCGTTCTCGATGTTGCAGCTCTTCAAGTCATTGCCCGAGGAGGAGAAGAAGTACTGGCACTCGCGTGAGCCGCCCTCTCGGATCGTCTGCGGCGGCAGCTTGCTCGCCGACTTGGAGAGCGTGCGGCGCCTTGTACGTCTCTTTCAGTTTCTGACGTCCTCACACGCGTCTGCAGATAAGTACGAGGTCGAGAGCGGGCAGCTCGTGCTGCGCAGCAAGGACTGGGTCCCGCTCGCGGCCGAGGACCTCGCCGAGCAGCCGACGATGCAGGAGCTCCACACGACCTACGGCAAGGTGCGTCCCTCTTCCTCCATTGCCACTCCATACGCTCAACCTCGACCAACGAGCTGACCCACAGCTCCTCTCGCCCGCCGCAGACGATCCACACCTGGTCGGTCGACGAGCACCCGGACGTGCCGCTCGGCCCTCCCCGCCTCATGATGTCGTTCACGGCCGACGACCAGGTCGACCCGTCCGTCATCGCTGCGCGCGACGCCAACGAGGGCACGTCGCAGGCGCGCAAGCGCGACCTGCGCGCAGGGTACCTCGACCTCGGGTACGAGGTCGCGCCGGGCGCCGATGCGTGGACGCAGGGCGGCAAGGGGCTGCGGTTCGAGCCGAGGGAGGTCGATGTCGAGCAGCCGAAGGAGGGCTCGGCGACGGCGACGTGGAAGGGGCGGCAGAGCTTCGAGGAGGTGCTCGAGGGGAAGGGAGGCGACCCGACGACACCGGCGGCGGCGTGCCACTGAGGGCAGCGAGGGCTCTCTCTTTTGCTTGCAGTAGCTCGGCGAGCTGTACATAGTGTCCCTGAGCAGGACGAGCAAGTTCGAGAGCGAGTGCGCTCCTTGCTGCAGTGATGCTCGTCGAGCGGCTCGAGCCCCACGGCCAAGAGGCGAGGTCCGCCGCTCTCCCTCTTCTCTTCGGCTCTTTTTCGTCGATGCAGGGGCAAGATGTCGGGCTAGCTCATACACTCGGTAAGCGCAAGCGTCGATGCGAGGAGCCGAGGCGAGAGGCGCGGCCCTGCGAGCGTCGCTCGCTTCCCGAGGCCAAGGGCCGGTTGCTCCCCTCATCGCACCGCTCTCTCCACCAGAGCCGCCGCTCGCAGCTCAGCTGGCTAGTACATACACGGGCTCGCACTCGCCCTGAGCTGCCCTCGACCCGCCCTGTGCCGTCCTCGCCTCTCTCCAGCTCGCCCCCCCCCCACACGCGCCGCCTCATCTCCTCCCGCCTCTTTCGCCCTCGGCACGCCCAGAGCCGCCGCCAGGACCCACCAGGGGATCAGCAGCCGGCCTATCTACGGCCTCGCACCCCTCGCCGCCCTCGACATGACCTCTCCACCTCGCCACCGGTCGCGCCAGCTCGGCTCGGACGATGACCGTGTGGGGTCGAGCGCACCCGCCTCGCACAGGGCGCTGCGCGAGCCTCGCTACGGGCAGCAGGCTGGCATGGCGTCCGACGAGCGGCGCGCGATCTCGGCGCAGGGCAGCGGCGAGGCGGGCGCGAGCGTGTCGGGCCGACTCGGTTCGGCGCACGAGCGAGGCGGGCTCGGCGCGGCGCAGGGCTCGCTCGAGGGCGGCATCGCCGTGAGCAGCACGACGCAGCGCGCCGAGTCGGGCGGGAGCGTGATGGGCACGGCGGGCGGCGGCGCAGGCGAGGTGCCGCCTCGTCCGGTCGAGCGCATGTCGCGCCTCTCGTCGTTCCGGCACCGCCTCTCGCCGGCCTCGCGCGACACGTCGCCCTCTCCAGCCTCGAGCCCGGTCGACGGCACCTCGCCTCGTCGTCCCCGGTTCTCGCGCCGGTTCTCGCGCTCCCTCACCTCCCTCCAGGCGTCCCTCCTCGCGACCTGCGACACCGCCCAAGACGACCTCGAGCCGTCGCCGTCCGACGAGCCCGACGAGGGCAGCAAGCTCGCGAGGTGGCGCGCCAAGGGCAAGGCCAAGCTCGCCGCCGCCTTCAAGCCGCCGACGCTCGACTCGCCGCCGACCTCGCCGTCGACATCCGCCTCGCCCTTTACGCCGTCGCGCACGCCAGAGCTCGGTCGCGCAGGGTCGCGCTCGCGCTCGCACTCGGCGCCATTGTTCCTGCCGCGCGCGCCGGCGTCGCACCTCAAGACGGTCGAGCTCGAGGCGCCCGTCGCCGTCGCTCCTGCGCCCGCCGCGCTCGACAGCGCCTCGTCGTCAAGGCCCTTCGTCCCGCTCGCCCCTTCGCCCATCGGCCGGTGCGGCTCGCCCGCCTTCGACGCCTTCGCCACCTGCCCGTCGTCCCCGGTCGGCGACGCCGAGCCCGCCTTCTCCTCCTCGCCGTCCGGCCTCGCCGTCACGGCCGAGCGGCGCGCCGCGCCGCCGACGAGCTTCGCGACGCTCCCGCACGAGGTGCAGCTCGCCGTCTTTGCGGCGCTCGTCGAGGTGTGCGAGGACGAGTGGAGGAGGGACGTGCGCGAGGGGCGGTGGATCGGCAAGACGGCGGGCGAGAGGTGGAGCGACGGGCGGGCGAGGGGCAGGCGCGAGGTCGTCAAGGTTGGGCGGGTGCGTCGGTTTCTTCTCTCTGCGCCCGCTCTTTGCGAGCGCGCCGTGCTGACTCGAACTTTCCGCGCGCAGGTTAGCAAGGCATGGCGTGCCCTCTCGCTCGACGGCCAGCTGTGGGCTACGGTTCCGGCGGCGAGCATCCTCGGCGGCGAGGCCTTCACGGCGGCGGGCGTCGCAGCGCTGCTCGAGTCGGCGGGCGACTTCGTGACGACGCTCGACGCGTCGGGCATGGGCGACACGCTCGACAACTCGGCGCTCGAGCCTCTCCTGCAGGGGCAGCCGACGAGGCTTACCAAGATCGACCTCACCGGTGCGTCGTCGTCCTTGACCATCCACTTCTGCTCGCAGGACCACCGCTGACTCGAGCTCCACCTTCTGTCGCGCAGGCTGCACCGCCATCACCTCTTTCGCCCTCACGCGCCTCATCACCTTCTCGCCCGACCTCATCGAGCTCGTCGTCCCGGGCCTCTCCTGCGTCGCCGGCGAGCACCTGCGCGCGCTCGCGATGCACTGCCCGCGGTTCGCCAAGCTTGACGTCTCTCGCTGCGCCGACCTCACGGCGCACTGGCTCTTCAGCCTGCCGTACCCGCCGCCGAGGTCGGCGCACTCGAGCGCGACGTCGATCGAGCCGTCGCAGCGGCGCGGGCTCACGAGCCTCAAGGCGTCGGGCCTCGTCGGCATGGACCTCGTCGACGTCGGGCTCCTCCTCCAATGGCACCCGCACCTCGTTGTCCTCGACCTGAGTTTCTCGGTCGGGCTCGACGACACGGTCCTCGAGCGGCTCGTCGTCCGGCCGCAGCCGCCCGTCCTCGCCGAACCTTCTCAAGTCGACGGCGGCGCGCGCTTGGCCTACGTCCCCGCCCCGATCACCAAGCAGTCGTACCCGGCCCTGCGGCACCTCAACCTGTCGGCGTGCAAGCACATCACGTCGATCGGCCTGCACCATCTCGTCGGCGCGTTCCCCAACCTCGAGATCCTCGAGCTGTCGCGGATCGGCGGCCGCCTGCGCACCGACGGGCTCGCGCGCTTCCTCGCCTCGTGCACCAAGCTGCGCAAGCTCGACCTCGAGGACGCGACCGAGACGTCCGACGAGGCGCTCCTCGCGCTCGTGCCGTCGGCCGTCGGCGGCGCACGGACCGGCGCGCCTAATCTCACGCACCTGTTCATCGCCAACTGCCGCTCCTTCACCGACGGCGCCATCTCGGCCGTCGCCCTCGAAGGCGGCTGCGCCAAGCTGCGGGTACTCGAGGCCGACGGCACGGCCATCTCGGACCGCACCGCCAAGGCGTTCGTCCGGCTCGCCGGTCCTCGCGCGCTCGCCGCCCGGGCCGCAGCCCTCGCTCGCAGTGGCGAGCGCGACCCGCTCGTCGCGAGCAAGCGTCCGGCGCTGCTCAGCGTCCTCGACAACCGCACGACGGCGCGCCGCCTAAGCCGTGACGTCGGCTGGGCGACGACGCTCCGCCCTCGCAACGGGCAGCGCGGGCACTGGGCGCACGCCGTCGAGTCGTATCACGACCGCGAGCCGTCGAGCTCAGGTCGCGACGGCGACGACGTCGCGCTGCCCGAGCGCGAGCGCGACAGCAGGGCCAAGGGCGTCCTCGACGAGTGCGACCCGGCTCGGGTCGTCGTGCGCTCGTTCTACTCGCACCTCGCCGTCGACGCTGCGCGTGCGGCGCGCGAAGCCGCCGAGGCCGCCGAGCGCGAGAAGGCGGCGGCGGCGAGCCCGAGGGGCTCGAGCGCAGCAGGTGCGGCGTCGGCGACGCCGGCGAGGGAGTCGCTCCTGCGCTCGAGGGCGATGAGCGACTCGCACATCTTGCGGCCGTCGAGGCTGCTCGACGACGAGGACGGGCGCGCGGCGTGTGTCATTTCGTGAGCTTGCTGCTTCGAGGCTCTCGGTCGAAGCCCTCTCTGTGTCTGTAGCTTTCTCCTCTCGCGCTTCTCTCGCAATGTAGGACGGCGCCGGTCAAAGCAAACACGGCGATGTTGCACGGCACAAGCGAGACGAGGAGGAAGGCAGAGAAAGCGAGACAGGGAGAGGGGTATGGCACAGCAAGCTGGGGATCGAGGAGACGAAGGGAGGGGGAGGGGAAGAGGGCGAGGCAGCAGACAAGGAGCGACCGGCTAGTCCGAGTACAAAATGACGACGACCTCGCGCTTCTTCTTGTGCGGCGCCGACGGCCCTGCGGCTGCCGGAGAGTTGAGCGCGTCGGCTGCTGCGCTCGGCGGCGAGGGGGGCTTGAGCGGGACGGTCGACTGGACGGGCGGGGCGGCGGCGCCCTGCGAGGTGGACGGCGCAGCAGCAGCGGCTGAGGTCGCAGCTGACGACGACGTCGAGGCGATGGGCTTGCCGAACGCGAGCGAGCTCTGCTTGAGCTTGAGGGTGCCGCTCGCGCTCTGGCGCGCCGTGCCGGACGAAGCGCCACCCGAGTCGACGCGCACCATGAACCCGGCCGAGGACGGCGGCGACTTGGTCTTGCTCGCGCCGGCGGCCGAGGTCGGGCGCGAGGGAGGCGCTGCCGCGGCGGATGAGGAGGGCTTGACCGAGTCGGCGCCCGACGTCGTCGCGCGCTGCTTGTCCTTGCCCGTGCTCGACGACGATGCCGTCGCGCTGCGAGCGGCCGACTTGCCGTTCGACGTCGAGGCGGGCGCCGTTGCTTTCGGGAGCGAGAGGGGCCCGACGACGCGAGCCGAGTTGGCGATGGCGGCGTTGTTGACGAGCGCCTCCTGCTTGTACGCCTGCACCCGCAGCTCGAGGAGCTTGACGCCCTGTGCGAGGAAGAGGGCTGGAAGCGGACGAGTCGAGTCAGCTCTCGAGCTGGAGGAGCTGGAGCATGAAGCGGGAGGAAGTCGGACGCACCCTGGTCCATTGGCTCGTCGCTCTTGCACGCCGCCTCGAACAAGCGCTGTGCATCGGTGCAGCCGACCTGGATCGCCTGCTGCACGAGCGAGGCCGCCTTCTGCTTGCGCCGCGCCGCATTCTTGCCGAGGCTCTGCTTCGACTTGTGCTTCTTGGTCGGCGGGACGCCGTTCTCGACGGGCGGCGGCGCACCAGGCTGCTCGAGACGTGCGAGTGCGGGAGGCTTCTGCTTGTCGACGCTGTCGGCCTGGAGGAGCTTGTCGTCGGCGTCGAGGCGGCCCGTCCACTCGTCGTCCGACTCGAGCTCGTCGCGGTGGCGGTAGTCGTCGCCCGAGCTCAGGTCGTCGACGTCGCTCGCGCTCGAGTTGCCGTCCGTCTTCTTCTTCTTGTGCTCGCGGGCGATCGTGTAGTTGACCTGCAAGGAACGACAAGCGTCAGCGAAGGCTGCGAGACGAGGACGACCAAGCATGACTGAGCGCTGGACGCACCTGTGCACGCTTGCGCTTGCCGCGACCCGCCTGCGCCGCCTGCGCCGCCTTGTTGGCCTTCTCGGTCTGCTGCTGCTGCTCGACGACCTTGCTCCAGAAGTCGTGCAGGTCCTGCTGGTCGTCCTCGAGGTTGGCGGCGTCGGCGCCCTCGACGGCGAGCGGCAGAGCAGCGCCTTGGTCGTCGCCGACGTCCTTCTGGCGCGTCCACATCTGGGCGTGCGCGAACGTTGCGGCCGAGTCCGACTCCTGGGCGACCGGGTCGACCGTCTTGGCGAGCAGCTCGTCGATGTCGGCGTCCGTGTAGCGAATGGCCGACGCCTCGGCCGCCTGGTCGTCAAAGACGGCCTTGGCGCCGAACTGTAAGGCAGTGAGAGGAAGAGGAAAGGGTCAGTGCGCAGCGACAGGTGGGGTCGGCGCGGCGAGGGACTGGGACGCACCTGGAGCATGCCCTCGACGTCCTCCGACTCGTCCTGAGCGTCGATCCGCTGAATGATGAGGTGCTCTGCAAGATTATGGGCATCAGGAACTGCTGCACGAGGAGGGCGAGAGAGGGCAAGGGACGCACCAAGCCCGCGCTTCTTCGAGCCAGCGAGAAGGATCTTCTCCTCGCACGTGCCCTTGACGATGAGCTTGAAGACGCGCACCTGCACGAGCGAGGTGAGTTAGGATCGGTCCGAGAGGGGTAGGCGAGCGAGGCGACGACGCACAGGCTTGGTCTGACCGATGCGGTGCGCGCGCGAGATGGCCTGGAGGTCTTGCTGCGGGTTGAAGTCCTGGTCGTAGCTGCGCGCACACAGGGCCGAGTCAGCTCCTGCAGGTCATCGAGGGAGGAGCGAGACGGGCGCACATGATGACGACGTCGGCCGAGGTGATGTTGAGTCCGACACCGCCGGCCTGCGCAACTTGGGAAGGTCAGCTTCGAGTCCGCACGCTCAAGACGAGCAGGGCAGGGACGCACCCTTGTGCTGAGCAGGTAGGCGAAGTACTTGGAGCCCGGCGCATTGAACTTGTCGACGTCTGCGTGCAGGGAAGGGCATGAGCAGGAGAACGAGCGAAGGGGGAGGAGGCAAGGAGGAGGGAGAGGACGCACCGCGCTGACGGTCGAGCTGAGGCGTGTCGCCGTCGAGGCGGAGGAACTCGATGTCGAGGCCCGAGAGGAAGCGCTCGAGGATGTTGAGCGTGATCTTGAACTGCGAGAACTGCGAGCGCTCGACGACAGGGTCAGCGTGCGCCGACTCGGACCGAGGCCGACAGGGAGCTCGACGCACAATGAGGACACGGTGACCCGCCGCCTTGAGCCTCGGAAGCATGCGCGCGAGGAGGATGAGCTTGGCCGATGCCTCGGTGAGGTTGCGGTGCGCGTCGCGGGCCGAGGCGACGAGGGGCTCCATGTCGACGTCGACGAGGTACGGGTGGCAGAGCGACTTGCGCAGCTCCATGAGGATGTTCCTGTACGTACAGAGAGTCAGTGAGTTGGTCTCGAGGGGCAGCGAGACGATGAGCGGGACGCACAAGAACGAGCCCGACTTCTTGTTCTTGGTCGGCTGATTGCGCGACGACGAGCCCGACGCCTGGACGATCGTGCGGATGGCGGCGGCGTTGCGCTCGAGGATGTTGCGGTAGAGCCCTCGCTGAAGGACCGTCATGGTGACGGGGACGACGACCTCGATCTGCAGGAGAGAGGGACGTCAGGTCGGCTCGATGAGACGTCAGGTCGGCTCGACGACGAGGAGAGCACGCAGGCGGACGCACAAGAGGCGGCAGGTCGAGCACGGTCTCCTTGGTGCGGCGGAGCAAGTACGGCCGAAGCATGCCGCGGATGTTCTCGACGCGCTCAGGCGTGAGCTCCTCGTACTCCTTGACGAGCTTGTCGACGCGGCCGTCCTCATACTCGTCGGGATCTGCAGGACCGCTCGTCAGCTCGTGCGCTTCAGCAGGGGGAAGACAGGTAGAGAGGGACGCACTGATGAAGCAGAGCAGGTTGAAGACTGCGAGGAGGCCGAGGCGGGTGAGCGTCGTGAGCGAGACGAGGCGAGAGGAGGAGGAGGAGGAGGAGGGAGGAGGAGGAGGAGGAGGGAGGAGGAGGAGCAGGAGGAGCGTGAGGAGCAGGAGGGAGGAGCAGGAGGAGGAGGAAGAGGAGGAGGAGGAGGAGGAGGAGGAGGAGGAGGACGCACGCTCCTTGATGTTGTTGTTGAGCGGCGTGCCCGTGAGGATGATGCGCTGTGCGACGCGCAGCGAGGCGATGCCGCCGTACAGGAGGCTGTCGGGCCCGGCCTTGAGGCGCTGGCCCTCGTCGACGACGAGGCAGTCCCACCGGTCGACCTTGCGGAAGACGCGCGCGTTGTTGGCGAACGCCTCGTACGTCGCGAGGACGACCTGCGTCTTGAGCGCGCCGTTCGAGTCGAAGAGCTCGAAGTCCTCGACGATCTTGCGCGAGTCGGCGTCGCCCTGCGAGCGAGGTGCGCACGGACCGTCAGCGTGGGTCGTCGCGCAGGGAGAGGAGGACGAGGACGCACATTGTAGGGGACGACGCGCATGCTTGGCGCCCACTGCGCGAACTCGCGCATCCCTGCGGGCGAACGAGAGCGTCAGCGAGCGCGCCGCCGTGAAGGAGAGGGAGCGAGACGTCGACGCACAGTTGCCGATGAGCGAGTTGGGGACGAGCACAAGGAAGGGACGTGCGCCCTCCTTCTTGTTGAGGTACGTCAGGAACGCGATGACCTGGCCCGTCTTGCCGAGACCCTGCGCGACGAGGGAGGGAGCGTCAGCACGGTTCGACGTCGACGAGAGCGAGCGGACGCAGGGGACGCACCATCTCGTCGGCGAGGATGCAGCCTTTGCGGAGCCACCAGCGACTGCAGGGAGGGGTTCAAAGTCAGCGAGCATCAAGCGAGAGGCGGAGAGGGTGCGGCGACGCACTTGCGGAGGAAGTTGATGCCGGCGAGCTGGAAGTCGTGCAGGCGGTGGCCCTCGATGAAGTCGGGCTGCTCGGTGAGCTCGACGAAGCGTGCAGGGTCGCGAGGCGCGTCGAGCTGGTCCATCTGCTTGGCGCTGAGCGAAGGGACGCTCATCTGCGGGCTGCTCGCGACGAGGAACGCCTCGTACGCCGAGACGTAGGCGTCGTAGCCGTCCTCCTCGGGCTCGGGCGGCTCCTCGGTCGTCGCTGCAGGGAGGGAGGAAGCGAGTCAGCGAGGTGCACGACTCGCCGTCGAGAGGGGGGGAGAGGAGGAGGGACGCACAGGCCGAGTAGGTGAGGTCGCCCCACTTGAAGAAGCACTGCGAGACGAGCTTGAGGCTCTCGCTCGTCGTGTCGGGCAGGTACTTCTTGAACTTGGCGAACGGCGTGTCCTCGCCCGTCCTCGGGTGCTTGTACCACACGTCGAGGACCCGGTCGACCGTGCGCCACGCCGCGGGGATGCGCTCGAGCGCGGTCGGGTCCGGCAGCGGCGCCTCGCCCTTGTCCTCGTCGGGATCGGTCGGGTCGGCGTCCTCGAGGTCGTCGTCCTTGGCCGTCTCGAACTTGACGAGCGAGCCGCGCGCGAGGAAGCCGCCGAGCTTGCCCGGGTAGTTGGCGGCGATGAAGGCGTGCGGGACCCACTCGAGGTGGCGGTAGCTCAGGCCCTGCCACTTGACGAGGTACTGCGAGGCGTAGAGAGCAACGTCAGCATCCGGCTCGACCTGGGCAGCTCGAGCAAGAGCGCGGCAGCGAGCACGACGAGGACGAGACAAGGGGACGAGCGCACCTTGACGTCGGCGCGCAGGTCCTTGACCGACGGGAGCACGACGACCTTCTGCGTCTTGTCGTCGATGAGGGTCTCGCCCACGATCGGCGCGACCGCCTCGTCGTCCGGTTCGACGTCGTCGCCGTCGCCCTCGGGGAGCGGGTCGGCCTCGGCCCAGGCGAGGATGACGTCGAGCGGCTGGTTCCAGTTGTAGCACTGGTGGCAGATGGCCCAGTCGTTGTAGCTGCGGGCGTGCTGCTCGAACGACCACTCGGGCTCGTCGTTCTCGAGGCAGCCGAAGTGCGCGACGCGCTTGCACCTGCGAGCGCAACAGCGAGACGAGTCAGCGCGAGCTCAGGGACTGCCAGCTCGAGTGGACGTCGAAGAGGAGGGCAAGGGCGAGCAGAAGGAGGGCGAGCGCGAGAGGGACGACGCACTTGGAGCAACGGAACATGACGCCGGGCTTGAGCGCCTTCTCGACCTCGTCGACGCCGCCGAAGCGCGGCGCAAACTCCTCCTTCTCGCCTGCGAGCAGAGGGTCACCGAGTCAGCAACTTTGAGCCGCACGAGCAGCGCCGACAGGGTCGAGAGCCGACTCACGGGCCGTGACCCTCCTCCCGCTCAGAGCGCACACGTAGCACTTGCGCCCGCCGGCCTTCTTGCACAACGGGCATTTGGCGAGCGTGAGCGTCCGGGACGTGTCGAGCTCGACCTTGGCGCGCACGGGGAGGTCGGCCGGCTTGGGCGTCGACGCCTTGCTGTCGGCGGGCGTGACGGACCCAGTCGGTGCGGCGGCGTCGACGACGAGCTTGTCGCCTGCGGGCGTCTCGGCGGCGGCAGCGTCGGCGGGCGGTGGAGCGGGAGCGTGCTTGGCGAGGTGGTCGGCGTTGAGCTTGTCGACGAGCTGGCGCTTCTGCGCCGGCGGGAGGCACGCGTAGTGGTACGACTGGCAGCTGTTGCGCGTTTGGCCGTCAGCAAGCTTCCTCAGGTCAAGAGAAGGAGTCGTGAGGGAGGGAGAGGACGCACCAGACGCCGCACTCGATCCAGGAACCGCACTTCTCGGCGCGCGCCTGCTCGGTGTCCGTGTCGTCCTCGAACTCGTCGCGCTTGCGCCTGCGGCCGGGCTTGCGGTTCTTGCGGCGGTTCTTGATGCGCTCGAGGAGGATCGAAGCCGGCTCGTGACCGCACTTGCCGCAGATCTGCGTCGGGACGAGGGTTGTGGGTCAGCTCAGCGACTGCCGCACGGACCGCAGCCCTTGACGTAGAGAGAGGGACGCACCTCGCGGTGCTCGTCTTGCGGGCGGTCCTGGTTGACCTCGCCCGAGTTGTCCTGGCCGTCCTCGATGATCATGTCGTCGTCCTCGTCCTCGTCCTCCGAGTCCTTGACCGCCCGCTGCGGACCCTTCCTCGGCCTCGCAAAGATGCCCAACTCGTCGCTCGACGAGCCCTCGCCGCCGCTGACGTCGTCCTCCTCCTTGGGCGAGCGCGAGCCGGTGAGCGTCGCCGACGCCCTCGTGCGGCGAGTCGTCGTCCTCGTCGTGCGGGGCGACTCGGACTGCGACGACGCGCTCTCGTCGGCGTCGCTGTCGTCGCCCGCCGAAGAGGCCTCGCCCGAGCCAACGTCGCCGAAGTAGCGCTTGGCCTTGCGGGAGGCCGGGCGCGACGAGCGGCGCTCGCCCTGCTTGACGGGCTTCTTGGCCGTCTTGGTCGTGTGGCGCGAGGATGCGCGCGTCGGGCGGCGAGGGCCGTACTCGTCGGCGGACGACTCGTCCTCGACGGCGGCGTCGTCGGAGGAGGAGGAGGCCGACGAGCCCGAGGGTGCCGAGACGTCCTCGTCGGCGGGGTCGTCCGGCTCGTCGCTGCTCGCCGCCGCCTCGTTCTCGTCGCCGTCCTCGCCGGCCGGGTCGCTCGACGCGTCGCGCATCTCGGCGTCGTCGTCGTCCTGCCACACGGCTCGCCCTTTGCCCTTGTCGAGCTTCTTCTTGGGCAAGCTCGGCGCGGACGGCTTGTTCTTGCGCTTCGAGCTGACGACGATCTCGATCTCGTCGTCACTCGAGGCCGAGGCGGCGGAGGCGGACTCGCTCGAGCGAGAGGGCGAGCGGGGCGGCGGGTGGGCGGCGTCGAAGGCCTTGAGGAGGTCGGGAGCGAGGCGGACGAGGTCGGCACGAGAGCGCTGCAGGGACAAGGGCGTCAGCTACTAATCTGAGTCAAGCTCGTACTCTGCTCGTGCTGTTGTCGAGTCTGCAGTCGCAGCTGCTGCTCGGCTCTGGGCACAGCCCGCCTCGTCGCCGGCGAGGAGAAGGAGGGGGAGCAAGCGGAGGGGAGTTCTGGACGCACCTGCACCTTCTTGCCGTCCTCCATCTTGCACAGGTACGACCTGCCGAGCCCCTCGGTCTCCTGCGCCCGCAGGATCTCGCTCACGCCGCGCGCCTTGCCGGGCGACGGCGGGGGCACCGAGCGAGCCGAGGTCGAGCCCGCGCGCGCGCCGGCGGAGGCGGAGCGGCCCTTGCGGAACGGGACGAAGACCTCGGGCGCGAGCGGGACGCCTGCGCGAGGCGGGCGGGCGCTCGTGTTCGACGAGGAGGAGGCCGACGGGGCGAGGGCGACGCGGGGCTTGGGCGGCTTGGTGCTGCCGCTCGCGGCACTCGTGGGCCTGCTGGTAGGTGCCCTGGCTGCTGGCGAGACTGACCGAGCCATCGCGGCCGGGGTGGTGGTGTGAGGTCGAGCAGGAGAACCGCGACACGACGCGAAGCTGGCCCCCCTCGCGCTCGCTCGACAAACAAGGACGAGGGCGACGCAGTGCGAGAATAAGGGTATTGCAGAGCTACAGAGGAGACGCTACGAACCAAGAGCGAGACGAGGCGCGCACCGAAAAGCCCGAAGCGAGGCGAGCTTCCCTCTCAGCTCTCGAGAGCGCCGCAGAGCAGCCCGGAGGGCTGCGTCGCTGCAGCAGCCGTGCCGCAGGGCTCGAGACGTCGAGACGCAGGCCTACCGACGAGGTGCAGCGACGCCCGCAGGCGCCGGAGCCCGCACGAGGCCGACGAGACCGAGCCGCCGACGGTCCAAGGCGACGAGCCGCAGACGAGCGACACGGAGAGGCGAGCCCGGGACCCGTCGTCGAGAGCGACCGTAGGAGGCGGTGGCGGCGAGAGCTAGAGGAAGAAGCGCGATGATGAGCACGCCCAGAGCGAGGAGGAGGACGAGGAGGAAAGGCTGGCTCACGTGAGGAGACGACCGAGTGAGAGTGCGCGAACCGACTTTTGCACAGATGCTCGAGAGAAGATAGTGAGGGAGAGGAACGAGGAGAGAGGACAACAAGGAAGGAAGGAGAGGGCAGGAGGCGAGAGAGGGTGGACGACGAGACGCACCCGAGCCCGACGCGCGCGCGCGGCCTCAGCGGCGGATGTACTGCTTGCGGCTGCGCTGCGGCCCGTAGCCCTTCTCGCCGGGAACGGCCTTGTGGCCGGCGTCGTCGGCGTTGGCGCGCTCGTATGGGACCGTGCCCGTCTTCTGGGCGTGCTTGGACTCGAGCGTTTGCGCCTTGCGCGCGCCGATGGCGACCGACTGGACGCCCGACGTCGCCTTCTTGATCGTCACCGGGCGCGTGCCGACGTACTTGCCTGCGCAAGAGGGTGTCAGCTGAGTTCGGGGCGCGAGGGAGGGTCAGAGAGGAGGGACGACGCACCGTTCATCTCCTTCCACGCCTTGAGAAAGTCCTCGGGGTCGCTGTACGAGACGAAGCCGAAGCCCTTGCCCTTGTTAGTGTACTTGTCGCGGATGACCTTGCTCTTGACGAACGAGGGCCACTTGCCAAAGGCCTGCTGGAAGAGGTCGTCGCTGATGGCCGGGTCGAGGTCGCCGATGAAGAGCCGGAAGTGCTCTGTGCGGAGCGATGGACAGGTACAGCGTCAGTCGGGGCTCTCGGGGAGCGGTGGAGAGACGCAGAGCGAGGGGGAGGGACGCACTCGGGTCCCACTCGAGGAGGCTCTGGTCCTCCCACACCTCTCCGCCGCCCTTGCGCAGGACGGTCGTCCTCGCCTTGCCCTTGTTGCCGACGGTCGCGACGGCCCTTGCTGCGGGCGTCTTTGCTGCGTCGGGCGTGTCTGCAGGGGCGAGAGGCGAGTCAGTCGCTGCGAGCGCAGGGAGGAGGGGAGGAGGAGGAGGAGGGGGCAGGACGCACAGATGGACGACTGCTGGGCAAAGCTCGGGTCGTAGGTGGCCTGCTGCGGGTAGGCTGGACCAGCCTGAGCAGGGTAGGCGCTGGTGCTGGCTGCTGCTGCGCCCGGGTAGGCCTGCGGGTAGGCGGCGGCGTACGAGGCGGCGTCGGCGGGAGGAGGGGGCGCTGCTGGGTAGACGGGCTTGGGCCGCTTGGCGTAGGGGTTCGAGGACATGCTGGGCGAGGTGCTGGACTAGCTGGCCTGGCTCGAAGCGGTCGGAGCGAGGAGCGGTGGAGGGGGAGAGCCGGCGAGGGACCGACGAGCGAGGACGAGAGCGACGAGAGCTGGCTCGGCCCCTCGCTCCTCTCCACCTCGCCCTGCTAGCCAAAGGACAGCCACGATGAGCGCACCGTACAAGCAGTGAGTCCCTTGCCCCTTCACCTCCTCCCCGCGCGGCCACCTTGCGCTCTCCTCCCCCGGCCCTCCTCCTCCCTGTCTCCCTCGCGCTGACCAGCTCGCTCACTCCCTCCGCAGGGACCTGCCGCCACAGGGTGGCTTCCCCGCCATCAAGTACAAGCGCAACCTCCCGACCAAGGGCCCCGGCGGTGCCCTCATCTTCGGCGTCGTCGGCGCCATCTGCACCTTCGGCTTCTGGCGCGTCGGCCAGGGCAACCTCGAGAAGCGGTGCGTCGCCTGGTTCGCCCGTACTCTCCCTCGGATCATGCTGACCCACTTCTCCCGCAACAGTGAGCTGCAGCGCGAGCGGGCGTGGGCGCGCATCCACCTCGTCCCGGCCCTCCTCGCCGAGAACGACCGCGACATCTACCGGAGGGAGCAGGCCGCCCTCGTCCGCGAGAAGGAGATCATGAAGGATGTCAAGGGCTGGGAGGTGCGTCTCTCGTTCCTCTCTCTCCCTCTCCCCCTCTCCTGCTCCTCGTCGCTGACCTTCCTCTCGTGCGCACCGCTCGCAGGTCGGCGCCAAGGCGTACCACTCGAAGCGGTACACGCCTGCATCTATCGTTGTCATCTAGCCTCGCCCTTCCTGTGCAACACTCGGTCGTCTTTCTCTGTTCACCTCGCGCTCGCGCTCTCGCCCGAGAGAGAGAAGGGCTCGTTCGCGGCTCAGAGTCGGCTTCTATTGCTCGTGCGCTCTTTGGACATCGTCTAGCAGCGGCTCTATCACGCACGACAGCCCGAGAGTGTCGTCATGCCCTGCGTCCTCGACCTCGTGCCACCGACTCGGGTCGACCATGCTGAGCCGGTCGACGAGGAGCGCGCGCAAGTACTCCCGCCCCTTGCCCGGCACGAGCGCATCGTCCTCGCCGCACCACACGCTCACCTCGACCTCGCGCCCCTCGGCCCGAAGCAGGTCCCGCAGGCCCTCGAAGGCTCGCTCGTACAGCCGACCCTCGTCGACTGCTCCTCCTCCTTCTCCTCTCGCCGCCTCTTCCTCGCCCGGGCACTCCCACCTCGCGCCGCCCTGCCGCAGGCACAGCATGGCCTCCTGGCCCATCGAGTCGAGCCCCTCATCGATGGCGACCTGCATGCCGCGAGCGAAAAACCCGGGCGGGAGGTAGAAGCCGCCGAAGAGCCGCTTGTGCGGCGGGCGCTGCGCGTTGAGGCGGCGGAAGCGGGCGAGCTGCTTGGGCGGAGGGAGGAGCTCGGGGTCTTCTTCTCCTGCTGTTGTCGATGCCGCTGCTCGTGGTGGTGCTGCTGCCGCCGACGAGGAAGACGACCACGGGCCCATCGAGGCCCAGCCGCCCCAGTCGCGCACGGCGGCGCTGCTCCAGCCCATGCCGCGCTCGAGCGGGCCCGCGAGGCGCTGCACGGCGCCGGCGACGGTGCCGAGCTGCCCGACGAGCGGCGCCGGGATCCACCTCGCCGCCGAGAGCGCGACCGAGCCCGAGAGCCACGGCGGGACGTACGGCGACGAGAGGGTCCAACTGCGCACGTTGAGGTGCGAGGGGAGGTGCCGCAGCGTGTAGAGCGCGTACAGGATGCCGTTCGAGTGGCTCAGGAGCGAGAAGGTCGAGACGTGCTCGGCGGCGAGGACGGCGAGGAGCGCGTCGTGCGACGCCGGGAGGCGGTGCCGCAGAGGGACGGGCGTCGACCTGCCCGCCGAGGGCCGGTCGAGCGTGACGAGGCGCACGCCGCGCGACGCAAAGATGCCGTCGAGGAGCGTGACGGCGAGGCGGTGCCCGCCCATGCCGTTGAGCCACACGACGACGGGCGCGCTCGGCGAGAGGCTGCCTGCGACGGCGTACGAGACGACGTGCCGCTCGAGGGACCCTGCTGGGGCGTACGACGGGGCGTAGGTCGTCTCGCGGTGGAACTCGTCGCGGCGGAGGTAGGCCTGAGGGTCGAGGTATGCTGGCGGGAGCGACGACTGCTCTGTGCGGGCGGTAGTCGGAGTGCTGTCCATGCTCGACTGGCTGGAGCAGGCGGGCGGGCCGTCGTTGTGCTGAGTGGGCGAAGGTTGACGGGGAAGTGGGGGGTGCGCTGATGACGAGGAGGGGTCAGCACGCGCTTGGCGGAGTCTTTGAAGGGTGGAGGGCACGCACAGGGTCGATACGGAGAGCTGACAGGACCGACACCACGACTGGGCGACGACGAGGAGAGCGAGCGGTGGTGCGACTGTCCAAGGCTGAAGGACCGGCGGCAGGCGCTCACTCTCGCCTCACTCTCGCTCGCTCTGTCTCTCAGTAGGCTCGCGCTCGGCTCGAAAACTCGCACGGCAACTAGGACCAACGTTGCCGCCTGCTCGCCTCGTCTCCTAATTCTACAGCCACGCCCGCTCCTCCTCACGCAAAGGTGCGCGTCACGTTCTCCGTCTGCCAGATCGAGTTGGTCGCGAACTTCTTGGGCGCGATGGGCTCGGTCTGCGGTGTAGTCGAAAGAGGGAGGATAGTAGGTCGAGCGTGCAAGGCGTGACGACGACGGGCGGGAAGGGATGTCGGGTCGAGGAGGACGAGGACGAGGTCGAGTCGAGGAGGCGAAGAGGTCGGCGGGCGAGGTCGAGCGAGTGGTGGACGTATGGGCGGAAAGAAAGGGTAAGTGAGGTGAAGGAGGCTGTCAGCTGCAGCGCAGAGGCCGGGAGCAAGCTTGAGGGAGGACGCACCGACTGCCCTCGCAGAGAGCCGGTCAACCGCTGGTCACGCTCCATCATGCGCTCCTCCCACATGTCGAGGGTGTGGCGAGTAGGCTGTTGCGGTGCGAATGAGCGGGTCAGCCTTGCCTTGGTTGAGGTGCAGTAGCTTCATCGCGCGGAGAGAGAGAGGCTAGGAGCTCACCTTGCCGTCGTTGGTGATGCGGCGCGCAGCCGACATGCCGGTACCGGTGACGGCGAACATGACCGTCAAGAGACCTGTTGCGCGAGAGAAGTCAGCGCCTGGCCTGCTGTGGGTCGCTCGCGAAGGTCCCGCTCGAGGCTGGAGGATGAGAGGCGACGCACCGAACGGGATGAGGGCCTCGAAGGGGACAGGCTGCAGGAGAGGGTCAGAGTCAGTGCCTGCCTACTCGCTGGGGTGGCTCGGAGCTCACCATGGTCGAAGTTGGCGAGGGTCGAGGCGGTGAGGAGGACGAGAGCCGAGAGGAGGAGACGAGCGACGTCTCCCTCTCTCTCTCTCATCGCCGGCCACTGCTGCGACCCACGAGCATGCTCTCGAGACTTGCCACGGCCGCCCGAGCCGGTCGCGCAGCCGCTGCGAGCTGTTCCTGCGCCCTCTCTCCTCTCTCTTCTGCTCGCGCCTCCTTCGGCGAGCACCTGGGTGTCCGTCCGCGGACAAGCCGCGAGTTTGGCTTGGCGCTGTTCTGCCGTCCTCTCTGACCTCGCTCGTGCACAAAGCGGCTCTGCTCCCTCGCACGCACGAGACGCCGCGAGCCTCTCCTCGACTCGAGCGCTGCCACCGCTCTCGCCCTGCGCCCGCGACCCGAGATCCGCCTCGCCGAGCACGACGAGCTCCAGCCATGGTCGGCGGTCACATCATCCCGCTCGAGCGGGCCGTCTACTGCGCCAACCCGGACGCCGTCGAGACGTGCCTGCGCATCTGCGCCGCGCCCGACCAGGTCAGCATCGGTGTGCGCGTCGGCAGCTACCTCCAGGCCGTCTCGTACTTCGTCCTCGTGCTCGTCGCACCCGACGAGGGAGGGGTGCGTCCCCTTTCACTCAGTCCTGCCTCTCCTCACGAGCTCGCGCTGACTCTGGTCCTCTCGCCGCAGGCCGAGAGCGTGTGGCTGGGCCTGTCCATCTCGTTCAGCTTCCTCTTCGCCCTCATCATGCAGCTCATCTATGTGCGTCTCGCTCGCTTTTCCTGCGCAACCGCGATGAACACGCTCTGACCCTTCCGCGCGCGCCAAACAGGGCTCGGTCACGCTCCACCACGCCGTCATCATCACCCTGCTCTCGCACCTACCGTACATCAGCACCTTAGCGGGCATGAACACGTTGACGAGCTGTGCGTCCACTTTGCTCGCCCTCTCTGAGCCGGCCGACCCGAGCTGACCTCCCTTTTCCTCGCAGACGAGGTGCTCGGACCCGCCGGCGTGCGCTTCCTGCAGAGCGGTGCGTCTCTCCCTCGCGCACGCTCTTCTGAGGCCTCGAGGAGATGACGAGATACACGTACGCGCGCAGGCATGATCCTCAAGAGCGTCCTGACGGCCCTGATCTGGGCCGCGTGCCTCTGGGCGTGGTACGTCGGGCAGCTCCCGAGCTGGACCTTCTTGCAGTTCCGCCAGGCCAACTGCTTCTCGTCGACGAGCCTCGTCCTGTGGATGTACCCGGTGTCGCCCAAGGACGAGAACACGACGCTGTCAACGATCCTCGTCGTGACCTACGTGCGTTCCCTCTCGCCCTCTCCTTCGCGCTCAGCCTTCCCAGCACACTATCTGACGCTCTCCTCTCGCACTCTCGCGCGCCCGCAGTCTGCCTTCTGGTTCGCCGTCCTGTGCCTCGGCTCGTACTGGACGCTCATCGCGCCTCGGGTCCTCCTGCGCCGTGGCGGCCACTTGCGCGACCCGAAGAAGAAGAAGGTCAAGGGCTTCGAGGCGCTGCGGCAGCGCGTCAAAGACGACATCGGCGACATCGAGCACGAGCACGAGCATGGGCACGAGCGCGAGCGCGGGCGCAAAGACGAGGGCGAGAGCGAGTCGGGCGGGAGCAGCGACGAGGACGAGCGCAGAAGGGCGTTCATCAAGCGGAACCCGAAGGCGTACGAGCGGGACGAGGACGGTGGGGTGAGTGGGACTTCTCTCGCTCGCTGTCGCTGCGACCGTCCGACGAGACGGCGTCGCTGACTTGAGCTCTTCGACTTGGTCGCTCGCAGGTCGGCCTCGCCATGATGACGCTGCGCTCCATGTCCAAGTCGCGCCGCACGCCTTCACCTACGTCGACGCCTCTCCCCCCCTCGCGCACCGCCTCGACCTCGTCCCTCCCCTCGTACCGCTCGAGCCGCACGGACCCGTCCCGCGCCGCCGCGCTCTCCGAGTCGGGCGGCGTCCAGGCGTCGCGCACGCTGAGCCCGCCGTCGGCGACGAGGGGCATGACGGCGCTCAGCCCGTGGAGCAAGGGGCTGCGGGGCAGCGATCGAGATGCGGCGGTGAGGTGGACGAGGAGGCAAGCCGAGAGCCGGCACCACTTCATCATCGTGCGTCGTCTCGCTCCCTCTTTCCTCCTTCCCCTCGATCTCCTCTTCTCGAGATGTCGTCGAAGAGCGAACGAGCCGCTGACTCTCGCCCTCCCTCGTCCCGCTCGCCCGCGCGCAGTGGCCTCTCGTCGCGCTCCTCCTCGTCTTCGTCATCGTCACGACCGAGCTCCAGATGGTCGCCAACGACGTCTTCACCGGCGAGATGGAGCTCGACTTTCCCGGCGCGTTGACGCTCGCGCTCGCGCTGCCGACGCTGTGGGCGGTCGCCAAGAGCGTCAACCGGATCCGCGAGGGAAGGCGGCCGACGCCGACGCAGAGGAAGGACGAGACGTTCTGGGAGGTGCGTCGACTCTCGCTCTCGCTCTCGTTCTCTGTCCTTCTCGAGCGCCGGAACCTCCTGCTGACGCCTCGTCCGCCCACACAGATTGCCTCGAGCGAGCGCGCCGCGCAACGCCGCAGGGCCGAAAGGCACCGCCCAGCGCGCAGGGCGTACAGCAGCAGCTCGTCGCACGAGTCGAGCAGCGCGAGCGAGTCAGAGCCGGTCGCGCGAGGGAGAAGCAGTCGGCGGTAGCGGCGGCGAAGCGGTCGAGCGTTCGAGAGAACGAGGCGTGCGAAATGGACTCTCTCTGGACGGCTCTCGGCTTTCCTGCGACGTGTGCGATACGAGAGGGGTATGCTGTACATTGCGGTGCTGTAGGACGAGAGGGAGACGCTCAAGCGAGAGGGGAGATGAGCCTGTGCGCGAGAGGGAGAGACGAGGTCAGCCGAGACGACGAGGACGAGCTGGGAGGGAGAGCGGGCGCGCACCTCATGATGGGGGGCCTCGGGTTGCTGGCCCTCCACGCGACGACGAGGATGGTCGGGATCCAGCCGTAATGGACGACCGTCTGGGAGCGATGAGGAGGAGAGCGAGGTGAGCAAGTTGATCCTCGCGAGCCAGGCGGACTGTCGCTGCTGTGTGAGAGCGAAGCAAGCCTGGTCGAGAGAGCGTGTGCGCACCTTTGCGACCTCGATGGCCTTGGAGATGCGCTCCTGCGAGACGAGGCGAGAGGGAGGTCAGCCGGAGGCACGACGAGGCGAGGGACGACCACGGGACGAGGACGGGAGGGGACGGGCGGCGCACCTTGTTGTCCTCGGAGAGACCGACGAAGCCGAACATGATCCTGGTGCAGGTAGTGTGGGTTGGGAGGGAGCGACGAGGACCAGTCTCCGCCGAGCGCGATCTCATCTCGTCGGCTCTCCAGAAAACTACTCGCACCGCTGCCTGGGTCCCTAGCGCGCGCACAGAGCCCCTCCAGCACTACATCACTCGACCGAGCCGACCGGCCCACCCGTCCAACCCTTCGCCACCTCGCCCTCTCCCCCGTCCCCCTCGGCCCGACCCGACCATGCTCATCGCCCGCCAGGCAACTCGCCTCGCCACCAGGAGGGCCTGCGCACCCTCTGTCGGCACCGTCCGCCTCCTGCGCTCCACCCCGGGCCAGGCCCCGCCCGACTCGGCCCAGAGCCAGACCCCTCAGCCCGCCAGTCCGCTCGCCGACTCCGCCTCGACCTCGTCGCCCGCTCGCGAGACCCAGACCGGCGCCACGCCCTCGGCCGACGACGTCCCTCCCCTCGACGCCGACGCTCCCGCCGCCGCCGCCGCCGCACCCGCCGCCGACCCGAGCCCGGCCTCGCAGGTCCCGCCCGTCAACGCCCTCTCGCACCGCCAGAACTCGCTCGCCGAGGCCTTCCTCGACCTGCACCCGGACGTCTCGCCGCGCACCGACGAGGAGCGCCAAGGCGGCCAGTTCCCGGGCGAGACGACGGGCGCAAAGGCGCGCGGCGCGGGCAAGTCGTCGATCGAGAAGAAGCGCGCCTTCCTCGCGCGCGCGGCCGGCCTCGCGACCCTTGGCGGCCTCGCGTGGGCCGTGTACGACCTCGGCAAGGACTGGGACGACGACGACGAGAAGAAGAAGATGTTTGCGCGGAGCGACGACGCGCAGGCGATCGAGGAGGCGCAGGAGAGCGGGTGGGCCGGCTGGTGGGGCAGGCTCAAGATTCGTGCGGCCGACCACCTCGACGTGCGTCCTCTCCCTTCCCTCCTCTCTCGACGTCCTCTCGAGACGTCGCTGACGTCGTCGACGGCGCTCGCAGTACCTCAACAAGCCGGCATGGGACCCTCTCCTCCCGCCGCCCTTGCCCGAGCCCCACTACCGCCCTTACACGCTCGTCATCGACCTCGAGGACATGCTCACGCACGACAACTGGGACGTGCGTCCTCGTCTCTCTCGCTCGCACGTCGCTCGAGCTCCTCGACTGACCCTCGTCGTGCAACCGCGCGCAGATCGAGCACGGTTGGCGGACAGCAAAGCGCCCGGGCGCCGACTACTTCCTCGCCTACCTGTCGCAGTTCTACGAGATCGTCCTTTTCACCACTCTCCCGTCCTACGTGCGTCCCCTCTCTCTTTTCTCGGCGGCGACGACGACGTCGTGCTGACCCCACCCTTGGCCGGCCGCTCGCAGCTCGCCATCCCGCAGATCGAGCAGATCGACCCGTACGGCGCCTACATCCCGTGGAAGCTGTTCAAGGAG
>Ga0308169_10001382_pt1 | contig 28582 bp, 22 predicted proteins | sample PhyBR1_2_FD_202139 | JGI IMG/M metagenome (GOLD analysis project Ga0308169, IMG submission 202139) | Phyllosphere microbial communities from UC Gill Tract Community Farm, Albany, California, United States - DLSLSB.R1 | ecosystem: Host-associated > Plants > Phyllosphere > Unclassified | place...
TTTTCCATGTTCACGTAAACATGCTAGGTGATCGGGCGTGGTAGCGTCAACACTCCTGAGTTGCGTCCGAGCCGGTCGGGCGCCGCGGCGGTCGAGAGGGCGGGCGATGCCGAATCGCGACGATGAATGGGCCGAGATCGAGGCCCTCGCGCGGGGAGAGGCGCCCGCGGGCAGCGCCGCGGACGGGGACGGTCGCAGCCGCCGCGGGCCCCGGCCCACGGGGCGCGTGTCCATGGCGATGGTCGCCGCTCGCGCCGGCGTGTCCGGGCAGACCGTCTCCCGGGTCGTGAACGACAGTCCTCGGGTGGATCCGGCCACGCGCGAGCGCGTCGAAGAGGCCATGGCCGCGCTCGGCTACCGCCCGCACCGCGCCGCCCGCGCCCTGCGCACGGGGCGCTCCCGCACGATCGGCGTGGTCGCGCAGACCCTCGCCACGGTCGGCAATTCCGCCCTGCTGCAGGCCGTGGCCGAGGCCGCGGAGGCGCGCGGCTACGCGCTCGCCGTGGTCACGCTCGGGGCCGAGGGACGGATCGGCGAGGCCTTCGACCGGCTGCACGACCAAGGCGTCGACGGGGCCATCGTGCTGAACGAGGCTTCCGTGCTGGCGCGCGATGCGGATCCGGCCGGGCTTGCGCTCGTCGTGGTGGACTCTCCTGCGGATCCGCGGTTCACCGTCGTCGGCACGGACCACGCGGCGGGTGCCCGTGCCGCCACCGCCCGCCTGCTGGACCGCGGGGCGGCCACCGTGCACCACCTCGCCGGACCGGAGGGCTCGTTCGCCGCGGCCGAGCGCGAGCGCGGCTGGCGCGCCGAACTCGCCGCACGCGGGTGCCGCATCCCGGATCCGGTGCGCGGCGACTGGAGTGCGGGATCGGGCCACGACCGGGCCAAGGCACTGGCCGCGGATGCGTCGGTCACCGCCGTCTTCGCCGCGAACGACCAGATGGCGCTCGGTCTGCTGCGGGCTCTCGCCGACGCCGGCCGTCGCGTGCCCGAGGATGTCGCCGTGATCGGATTCGACGACATCGCGGATGCCGCGGAGTTCCGCCCGCCGCTCAGCACGATCCATCAAGACTTCGCCGCTCTCGGCGAGCAGGCCGTGCGCCTCGTCGTCGATCGGGTCGAGGGTCTCGGTGCGGAGGTGCGAGACCCGGCTCTGCTGACCCCGGCGCTGGTGGTGCGCGCCAGCTCCTAGCGGTCGACCGTGCCGGCTGCCGTCCGCCGGATCGGATCCGCTGGCGTCCGTCCGCGGGGCCGGATCCGTCTAGCGGCCGTCGGCTGGATCGGATCCGCCCGCGCGAATGTCCTCGCCCGTCGCGGCCAGCTGATCCGCGAGGTGGAAGATCTCCCGGAGCGGGGTGGCTGCCTGATCGGGGCGGCCCTCGAGGCCCACGAAGAACGGCGCCATCTCGGCCTCCCAGCGTGCCGCGATCGGGGAGGCGGCGAGGTAGGCCTGCGCGGCCGCATCGTCGTTGCACTCGTAGTAGCCGATCAACCGCCCGCCGTCGGCGAGGAACAGGGAGTAGTTGCGGCGGCCGGCGGCGGCGATCTCGGCCAGCATCTCCGCGCGGACGGGGGAGTGCCGGGCCAGGTACTCGTCGATGCGGTCGGGACGGATCCGCAGTTCGAAGCAGTGCCGGGTCGTCGTCGCGTGCTCCGTCATCGTGGTCCTCCTTGCGGCCCGGCGTGCGGGCTGTGCCGCCACCGGATCCTGAATCGTTTCAGGAAAGGACGCTAACGCAGGCGACCCTCGCAGGGCAAGCGCCGGTATGGCGCCCCCGGCGGATCGCGATTGCGGATAGTGTCCAGGAGGATCGGTGCGGCCGGAGGGAACGTCGTGGTCAGTGTGAAGGACGTGGCCGTCGCGGCCTCGGTTTCGGTGGGCACCGTCTCGAACGTGCTCAATCACCCGGGCAAGGTCTCCCCGGCCACGGTCGAACGCGTGCAGCAGGTCATCGCGCAGCTCGGGTTCGTGCGCAACGACGCCGCACGTCAGCTCAGGGCCGGCCGCAGCCGCAGCATCGGCCTCGTGGTGCTGGATGTGGGCAACCCGTTCTTCGCCGATGTCGCCCGCGGGGCCGAGGATCGCGCCGCCGACGAAGGGCTCGTCGTGCTCGTGGGCGGGGCGGATCAGGCGACGGATCGGGAGTCCGCCTACCTCGAGCTGTTCCGCGAGCAGCGCGTGCTCGGCGTGCTCATCACGCCCGCGTCGAACGACCTCGACGCCCTGCGGCGGCTGCGCGACGCCGGGATCCCGGTGGTGCTCGTCGACCGGGAGATGCCGGGGGAGGACTTCGCCTCGGTGTCCGTCGACGACGTCGAGGGCGGATACCTCGCGGTCTGCCACCTGCTCGAACAGGGGCGGCGGCGGATCGCGGTCGTCGCGGGGCCGCTCAGCCTGCCGCAGGTCGCCGATCGCCTGGAGGGCGCGCGTCGCGCCGTCGGGGAGCACTCGGACGCCGTGCTCGAGGTGCTCGAGGTGTCGGCGCTCACCGTGTTGCAGGGGCGCGCGGCCGGGGAGCGGATCCGCACCGCGGATGTGCGCCCGGATGCGGTCTTCGCGGTGAACGACCTGCTCGCCGTCGGCGTGCTGCAGGGCCTGTCGCTGACCGGCGGCGGCCTGCGGGTGCCCGAGGACGTCGCGTTGATCGGCTACGACGACATCGACTTCGCCGCCTCGACCGTGGTTCCGCTGAGCTCGATCCGCCAGCCCGCGCGCATGCTGGGCGTCACCGCCGTCGAGCTGCTGCTCGCGGAGCACGACGCGTCGGGCGCGCGGGAGCGGACGATCCGGTACCGCCCCGAGCTCGTGGTGCGCGAGTCGACCGCAGGCGCGGCTGCGGGCTGAACCAGCTGAGCCGGACCGCGGGCTGAGCCCGCCGCGGCTGAGCCCCCCGCGGGCTCCATCCTTCCGAGTCGTCCCGGTGAGCGCACCCCATAGCGTGCGCTCACCGGGACGACTCATTCATGTCCTGTGTCGAACTACTTCATTGACACGTTTCATTGCGCGAGGTATGGTCCGGTAAGCGCATTCCCGATGGAGGGATGGGTGCAGCGACCACGATCGATGGAGATGTGATGAGCGATACCGGAGGAGCCTCCTGGGCGCTGCGCGCACAGGCCGTCTGCGACGGGGTGCTGTTCACGGCGCTCATCAACGTCTTCTGGTTGGCCTTCAGTGCGGCCGGCCTCGTGATCTTCGGCGCTGCGCCGGCGACGATCGCCGCCGCGACGCTGATCCGCCGCCGCCTGCGCGGCGACGTCGTGCACGTGTGGCGCGAGTTCCCCGCGGTCTGGGCCGCCGAGTTCGTCCGCGGCAACATCGTCCTCGGCCCGCCGATGGCGGTCACCGCGGTGCTCGCCATGAGCACCGCAACGTTCTCCCGGATGGGATCCGCCGGATCCCTCGGCACGGTGACCTGCGCGATCGGCTGCGGCTTCGCGTTCCTGCTCTCGAGCGTCCTGGCTCCGCTCTACGCCCACTACGAGCTGCCGCTCGGACGCTACCTCCCGACCGCCTCGCGCTGGCTGCTCGGCAACCTCGTGCACGTGCTGCTGCTGATCGTCGCCGCCGCGGTCGTCGCGATCGCCACGTTCCTGCTGCCGGGGCTGCTGCCCTTCTTCACCGCCGGCGGCTGGCTCATGGTCTCGACAGCGCTGTGCATCGGCTTCTTCCACCTGAACGAACGCCGCCTCGAAGAGAGCCGCACCGCTTCGGCCGCCGCAGCCTCCCCCGTCACAGCCCGGGTCTCGCATTGATCGCGCGACCCCGCACCCGAACCCGAACCACCAAGACCCCCACATATTGCGCGAAGGAGCAGATATGAACACTCGCAGAACCGCCCTCACCCGGCGGGCCCTCACCGGCCTCGCCCTCGCTGCGGCGGGGGCCGTGGCGCTGGCCGGCTGCACCGGCTCCGGCCAGAGCGCCCCCGCGGCCAGCGCGGCCAAGCTGACGTCGCTGTCGATCATGGCGCCGTTCCTCAGCGCGAACGCTCCCGCGGCCGACAACCAGATCGGCACCGCTCTGAACAAGGCCCTCGGCGTCGACCTCAAGATCAACTGGGTGCCGAACGCCTCGTACGAGGACAAGACCAACATCACGCTGGCCGGATCCGACATCCCGCAGGTGATGGTGATCCAGGGCAAGACACCGGGATTCGTGAAGAACGCCCAGGCCGGCGCCTTCTGGGATCTCACGAGCTACCTGAAGGACTACCCGAACCTGAAGACCAACGCCCCCGAGGTGCAGGCCGCATCCTCGATCAACGGCAAGGTGTACGGCGTCTACCGCGCCCGCGACACCATGCGCGAGGGCATCATCATCCGCAAGGACTGGCTGGCCAAGCTCGGCCTGCAGGTGCCGAAGACCGTCGACGATCTCTACAAGGTCGCAGCAGCGTTCACCAACGACGACCCGGACGGCAACGGCGTCAAGGACACGTACGGAATCATCATCCCCAAGTGGCCCGGCGGCATCGGCAGCAACAGCCCGTATGACGCGATCGAGACCTGGTACGGCGCCGGCAACGGATGGAAGAAGACCTCCGGGGGCAAGCTCGAGCCGGGCTTCATGCAGCCGGAGTGGACCAAGGCGGTCGAGTTCGAGAAGAAGCTCGTCACCGACGGACTGGTCAACCCCGACTACGCCACGCTCGACTCCGCGAAGTGGAACGAGCCGTTCCTGAACGGCAAGGGCGGCATCATCATCGACGTGCAGTCGCGCGCCTCCCAGATCGTGAGCCTGCTCAAGCAGAAGGATCCGGCGCACTTCCAGGACTACGTCGAGATCGGCGGCAACCTCGAGTCTCCGTCCGGCAAGCTCTACGCGCTGCCGACAAGCGGGTACAGCGGCTTCCTCGCCATCCCGAAGGCGCAGGTGAAGACCGAGGCGCAGCTGCGCTCGGTGCTCGCGGTGCTGAACACCATGAACACCCCGAAGATCGGCAAGCTCCTGAACAACGGCATCGAGGGCGTCACCTACACCGAATCCGACGGGCTCGCGGTCGCCGTGCCGAACGTCTCGCAGGAGCTCAAGGACGACGTGGGCGCCTACGCGCAGCTCGGCACGAACGTGAACGGCTTCCAGGGCCTGCTGCCCAAGCAGCCGTCGGACTACGAGCAGCAGATGTACGACAAGCGCATCAAGATCCAGAACTCGGATCTGAAGAGCGCCGTGTTCAACCCGGCCGCCCCCTACGTGTCGGCCACCTACACGGCGCAGGGTGCGCAGCTGGACACGATCGTGGCGGACGCACGGATCCAGTACATCGCCGGACAGATCGATCAGAAGGGCCTCAAGGACGCGATCGCGCGCTGGCGCTCGAGCGGCGGCGACACGGTGATCAGCGAGATCAACAAGCTCTACAAGGCGAACACGAAGTAGTCCACCGCGGGGGCGGGATCCGTCCCGCCCCCGTAACCGCCCTGGAGAGGAGGAACATCGTGACGATCACGACAGAGCCGAACATCACCGTGACCGAGGTGGTGACGGTTCCGAAGCGGAAGCGCCGCAAGGGCGTGCGCGTGCACTTCCAGCAGTTCAAGTGGCTCTACCTGCTGCTGCTGCCCGGCCTGATCTACTTCCTGGTGTTCCGCTACGGCCCGATGTACGGCGCGATCATCGCGTTCAAGGACTACGTGCCGTTCCTCGGGATCGAGGGCAGCGAATGGGTCGGGCTGAAGAATTTCACGGACTTCTTCGCGAGCCCCGATTTCGGCCGCCTGCTCGCGAACACGCTGATCCTCGCGGCGCTCAGCCTCCTGATCTGCTTCCCGATCACGATCATCGCCGCGCTGCTGCTGAACGAACTGCGCGTGAACGTGCTCAAGCGCAGCGTGCAGACCCTCATCTACATCCCGCACTTCCTGAGCTGGACGGTCGTCGCCTCGCTCACCTACCTGCTGTTCGCGCTCGACCTCGGCCCGCTCTTCCAACTCATCAACGGCGTTCTCGGCACGCACATCGACTTCCTCACCGACCCGGGCTGGTTCCGTCCGCTGATCGTGCTGCAGGACATCTGGAAGAACACTGGCTGGGGCACGATCATCTTCCTCGCCGCGCTCGCCACGGTCGACGTGGAGCAGTACGACGCGGCGATCATCGACGGCGCCGGCCGGTTCCAACGGATCTGGCACATCACGCTGCCCTCGATCCGTCCGACCATCATCGTGCTGCTCATCCTGCGCATGGGCGAGGTGCTGAACACCGGTTTCGAGCAGATCTACCTCATGACGAACTCGCTGAACCGCCAGGTCGCGGACGTGTTCGACACCTACGTGTACTTCATGGGCATCACGCAGGGCTCCTACAGCTACTCGACCGCGGTCGGCCTGTTCAAGGCCGTGGTCGGCGTGGTGCTCATCTTCGGCGCGAACTGGCTCTCCAAGCGCTTCAACCAGAACGGGATCTTCTGATGGCTCGGGAACGCTACCGCTTCAACACCCCTGCGGGCCGGGCGTTCGACGTCGTCAACGTCGTCGTGCTGACCGCCCTCGGCGTCGTGGCGCTGATCCCGTTCCTGTACGTGCTGGCCGGATCCTTCGCGACCGAGTCCGAGCTGAGCACCCGTTCGTTCTTCCTCTGGCCGGACACATTCAGCCTGAAGGCGTACGAAGGGATCCTCACGTCGCCGTCGTTCCTGCGGGCGCTCGTGACTACGATCCTGGTGACCCTGGTCGGCACCGGGATCCAGCTGCTGCTCACCGCCGCCATGGCCTACCCGCTGTCGAAGGCGAACCTGCCCGGCGGCACGCTCGTGATGGGCATGGTCGTGGTCACGCTCGTCTTCAGCGGCGGCATGATCCCGACCTTCCTGATCGTGAAGGATCTGGGGCTGCTCAACACGTACTGGGCGCTGATCCTGCCCGCGGCGATCAACCCGTTCAGCCTGATCATCATCCGCAACTTCTTCCAGCAGCTTCCCGCCGAGCTGGAGGAGTCGGCGAAGGTCGACGGCGCGAACGAGATCCAGACGCTGTGGCGGATCATCCTGCCGCTGTCCAAGCCCGTGCTCGCGACGTTCGCGCTGTTCTACGCCGTCGGCATCTGGAACGACTTCATGTCGCCGCTGCTGTATCTCAACGACTCGTCGATGTGGACGCTGCAGATGTTCCTGCGCCAGGTCACCGTCGCGACCGACCTGTCCATGGTGCAGGCGGATCAGAACGAGCTGCCGCCCGCGCAGGGCATCAAGTTCGCGGTGATCGTGGTCGCCACCGTGCCGATCCTGCTCGTCTACCCGTTCCTGCAGAAGCACTTCGCGAAGGGGATGCTGATCGGATCGGTCAAGGGATGAGCGCGCTCGCCGGATCCGGTGTGCTGGGCGCGACGGGCACGCTCGTGTACGCCAACCGGCTCGCCGGCGCCGCGGACGTGGCCGACTGGGTCGCCGAGGGCCCGGTGCACGCGGAGACCGTGGACGGAGCGGTGCAGCTCTCCTCGGCCGGCGGCGACGACGACCATTTCACTCTCTGGTGCCCCGAGGAGTTCGGGGACCGGATCCGGGTGAGCTGGGAGTTCTCGCCCGTTGCGGAACCGGGACTGGCGATGTTGTTCTTCGGTGCGTCCGCCGTGCGCGGCGGCGGCATCTTCGACGCCGGCCTCGCGCCGCGCGACGGCGCCTATCCGCAGTACCACTCCGGTGACATCCGCACCCTGCACGTGTCGTACTTCCGCCGCAAGTGGGAGGGCGAGCGCGCGTTCCACACCTGCAACCTGCGCAAATCGCCGGGCTTCCATCTGGTCGCGCAGGGCGCGGATCCGCTGCCGCCCGTGGTCGACGCCCGTGGCGCGTTCTACCGGATCGAGCTCGTCAAACTCGGCGCCGAGGTGCGCTTCTCGATCGACGGCCTGGAGCTGTTCCGCTGGCGCGACGACGGTCTCCTTCCTCGCGAGTCGTCCCCCTCAGCGCACGCTATAGCGCGCGGTGACGGGGACGACTCGGAGAATTCCGGCCCTCGCGTCGGCGCCGAGCCTGCAGCTGGCACCGGCCCTCGCGTCGGGGCGGGGCGGATCGGCTTCCGGCAGATGTCCCCGCTCGTCGCCCGCTACCGCAACCTGGAGGTCTTCTCGCTGTGACCGTCTCTGCTCCCGCCACAGGATCCGTCCCCGCCTCTGGCCGTGCCACCGCGCTGCCGCTGCGCTGGCTCGACGACGCCCCGCCCGCTGCCCTGCCTGCGGGGTGCACATGGGGGATGCCGCTCGCGCGGGGGACCGTCACCGACATCGCCGCCCTGAGCCTGCGCGCGACCGACGGCGGGGCGACGGAGCCCGCGCAGTTCTGGCCGCTCGCGACCTGGCCGGATGGCTCGCTGAAGTGGGTGGGCGCCGCGATCGGGGCCCAGGAGGCGCCGGGGGAGTACGAGCTCGTGATCGCCGAGCCTGAGGCTGAGGCGGAGGCCGAGCCCGAGGCTGAGCCCGGGGCGGAGACTGAGGCCGAGCCCGAGGCGGAGGCCCCGGCTCCCCAGAGCGGCGATCCGACGCGGCGGGTCGGGCGCGAGCCGGGCGACGGCCCTGTCGTGATCGTCTCCGACCGGCTGCGCGTGACGTTCGGCGAGGCCGGGGGAGAGGCGCTCATCCGCGAGCTCCGCATTGGCGATGCCGTCGTGGCGCGCGACGTCCGACTGGTGAGCCTCCGGCAGGAGGATGTCGACGACCTCGGCGGCGGCGTGCGGGTGCCCGCTGCATCCGTCGTCGACGACGTGGTCGTGGAGCAGGACGGCCCGATCCGCGCGGTCGTGAAGGTCACCGGGCACCACCGCGAGCGGAACGGCCGCGCGTGGCTGCCGTTCACCGTGCGCTTCGTGATCGTCGCCGGATCCGATCAGCTCCGGCTCGTGCACTCGTTCATCTGGGACGGCGACGCGGAGCGCGACTTCCTGGCCGGGCTCGGCCTCGAGGCCACCGTGCCGCTGCGCTCGGATCCGCACGATCGCCACGTCCGCCTCGCCGGCGCCGACGGGGGACTGTTCTCCGAGGCGGTCCGCGGGATCACCGGACTGCGCCGCGACCCTGGCGCCGCGATCCGGGCCGCGCAGATCCGCGGCGAAGTGCTGCCGCCGCTCGAGCAGTGGGACCAGCGGGTCGCGACACGGATCGAGCTGATCCCGGCGTGGAACGACTTCTCGCTCAGCCAACTCAGCGCCGACGGGTACACGCTGCGCAAGCGCACCAGGGCGGGGCATGCCTGGATCGATGCCGGCGCCGGCACGCGCAGCGAGGGCTACGTCGCCTTGACGGATGCGGCGGCCGGCGGCCTCGGCATCGGCGTGCGCTCGTTCTGGCAATCCTTCCCGGGGCGCCTGGACGTGCGGGACGCGGCGGAGCGCGAGGCGACGGTCACCGCGTGGCTGCACGCCCCGGATGCGGCCCCGATGGACCTGCGGTTCTATCACGACGGGCTCGGTCAGGACGACTTCGAGACCCAGCTCGAGGGGCTCGAGATCACATACGAGGACTACGAGCCCGGGTTCGGCGATGCGCACGGCATCGCCCGCACGCACGAGCTCACCCTGTTCGCGTACGCGGCGACGCCCGCGATCGAACAGGTCGCCGCGGAGATCGCGGTGCTGCAGAATCCGCCGCTGCTTCAGGCGACGCCCGCGCAGCTCCGCGCGGCGGGCGTGTTCGGCGACTGGAGCCTCGTCGACCGCTCCACGCCGCTGCGTGCGGAGATCGAGGACAGCATCGAGTTCCTGCTCGCCTTCTACCTCGGCCAGGTCGACCAGCGCCGCTGGTACGGCTTCTGGAATTACGGCGACGTCATGCACGCCTACGACGCCGACCGGCATGTCTGGCGCTACGACGTGGGCGGCTACGCCTGGGACAACAGCGAGCTCTCGCCCGACCTGTGGCTGTGGATGTCGTACCTGCGCACCGGACGCGCGGACGTCTTCCGGTTGGCCGAGGCGATGACCCGGCACACCGGCGAGGTCGATGTGTACCACCTCGGCCGCTGGGCCGGGCTCGGCTCGCGCCACAACGTGCAGCACTGGGGGTGCAGCGCGAAGCAACTGCGCATCTCCAGCCCCGCGTACCGCCGCTACTACCACTACCTCACCGCGGACGAGCGGGTCGGCGACCTGCTCACCGAACTGCGCGACAGCGACCGGCGCTTCCTCGACACGGATCCGACCCGCAAGGTCCGCACCGACGCGTCGACCTACCGGCCGGATCCGCACTCCCTCGCCGTGGGGCTCGGCACCGACTGGGGCGCGCTCGCCGCGACCTGGCTGGCCGACTGGGAGCGCACCGGCAACGAGCGCTCGCGCGACCGGCTGCTGGGCACCATGGCGGACATCGGTGCGCTGCCGCACGGCTTCCTCACCGGCGAGGCGCTCTACGACCTGGAGGCGGGGCGGTTCGACACGAGCCGCGATCGCATCGCCGTGTCGCACCTCAGCGCCGTGTTCGGCCTCGTGGAGATCGTCAGCGAACTGCTCTCGCTCGTCGAGGTGCCCGGGTTCCGCGAGGCGTGGCTTGACTACTGCCGGCTGTACCTGGCGACCCCCGAGGAGCAGGCCGCCGCGGTCGGCGCACCGCTTGCGGGAATCCATCTCGAGCAGGCGCACAGCCGGCTGGCGGCGTTCGCCGCCGCGCAGACGGGGGACCAGAACCTGGCCGCCCGCGCGTGGGCCGCGTTCGAGGGGGCGGGGGAGTGGCTCGTGCACCGGCGCGACTTCCGGCTCGACCGGATCCTGCCGCCGTATGCGCTGGGCCCCGTCGACGAGGCCCCGACGGTGTCGACGAACGATGCCGCGCAGTACGGCCTCGCGGCGATCCAGAATCTGGCCCTCGTGGGGGACCAGCTGCGCTCCGCATGACCCGGCGTTCTGCACGACCTGCGCTCCGCATGACCCCGCGCTCCGCATGACCCCGCGTTCACCATGACCACCCGTAACCATGACCATGCATTCGAAGGAGAATCTATGAGAACCATCACCCGCATCGCCGTCGCCGGCGCCTGCACCGCCGGGCTTCTGCTCACCCCGCTCGCCGCCCATGCGGCGACATCGAGCACGGCGGATCCGGACAGCGCAGCGCAGCAGTCCGCGCTCTCCGTGCTGAACGCGCTGACGAACAGTACCCCGGCGGGCTCGCACGCCTACTACATCTCGCCGACCGGCGACGACAGCAACCCGGGAACCGAGGACGCGCCGTTCAAGACGCTGATGCGCGCACAGGCTGCGGCATCGGCGGGAGACGTGGTGTACATCCGCGGCGGCCGGTACGACAGCTTCACCGTCCCCGAGACCGACAACCCGTTCGAGAACGTCTACCACTACGTGAATCCCATCTACAAGAGCGGGATCACCTACCGGGCGTATCCGGGCGATCCGCGGCCGGTGTTCGACTTCAGCAGCGTGCCGACCGATCAGCGCGTGGCCGCGTTCTACATCCAGACGAACGTGACCGACGTCAACTTCGTCGGTTTCGACGTGACGGGCGTCAAGGTCGGGGCGCAGAAGCAGTCCGAGGCGTTCCGGATCGCGGGGGGCGCGAACTTCGTGGACATGGCCGCGTACGGCAATGAGGCGAGCGGGTTCTACTTCACAATCGACGGCACCGGTGTCGTGCTGAACAGCGACTCGCACGACAACATCGGCCCCACCGCGACCGCGGCGGGCAACACCGACGGGTTCGGCGCTCATGCGAAGAACGTGTGGTTCATCGGCGACCGCTCGTGGCACAACAGCGACGACGGCTTCGACAGCATCAACGCGCACGGTCGGGTCGCCTACATCGACGACTGGGCGTTCCATCAGCACGGCAACCAGAACGGCATCGGGGACCAGAACGGCTTCAAGGTCGGCGGGTTCGCCTACGCGACGACGGGACTGCCGGATCCGCTCCCGCTGCACACCGTCGTCGACTCCCTCGCGGCCGATAACGGCGCGAACAACTTCTACGCCAACCACCAGCCCGGGCAGTCCGCCTACTGGATCGGCAACACGGGCTCGAAGCCCGGCTACGGCGCCGACTTCAACATGCTGGAGCGCGTGAGCCCGACCAGCCCGGACAACATCGCCGGCTACCGCGAGGTGCTGCACGACAACCTCGCCTTCGCAGGGCCGCTGACCCTGAACGACAACACCCCGGCCGCGAACGAGACGAACAACTCGTGGACGCTGAACGGTGGTCTCGCCCTGAGCTCCTCCGACTTCGAGAGCGTCGACATGCAGCAGCTCACCGCCCCGCGCGCCGCCGACGGCAGCCTGCCCGACGTGAACTTCCTGAAGCCGGCCGACGGATCCGCGGCGCAGCAGGCCGGTCTCGGCTACCTGGCCGACAAGGGCAACGTGTCCGGGACGCTGCAGAAGTTCGTGGGCGCGTATGCGCAGTCCGGCGACATCGACGAGCAGGACATCGCCGATAGCCTCGTCGCGAAGTTGCAGGCGCATCAGCTGGGTGCGTTCCTGAACGAGCTCGGCGCGCAATCCGGAAAGCACGTCAGCGCCTATGCGGCCACGACCCTGACCCTCGTGGCGAACGCCCTCGCCGGGTAGGCAGACATCCGCTCCTGACCCTCTCTCCCTCGAGTCGTCCCCGTCAGCGGACCCTATGGGCTCCGCTGACCGGGACGACTCGAAAGAACGCAGGGGCGAGCAGGGGGACGCCGAGATCCGCGATACGCACCGGCAGGCCGGTCTCGAGGGAGCGGTTGCCCGCGATGCCGACCGCGATCGAGCGCACGCCATCGGTCCAGTCCGCCGGACGTCCCAGCGGATCCTCGCCCGGCCCGTCGAACACGTCGCGCAGCAGCAGCGCATCGCCGCCGCCGTGTCCGCCCGCCGTGCTGAGGATCGGGATCTCGACGGCCTCCTCCCAGTGCCGCTGCACGAGCAGCCGCTCGCCCTGCGGGCGCAGGGATCCGGTGTCTCGCGCGTGCGCGACGCTGGGGTCGAGCACGGGGTGCAGGCCCTCGTCCACGAGCACTGCGCCGCGCTCGACGACGTCCAGCTCGACGCGCCCCTCGGTGCCGTTCACGGCCACGCGGTAGCCCTCCCACGGCGAGTGCGCGTTGAGCGAGTACGAGAGAGTGGCGCCGCGTGCGTAGTCCACCACCAGGGCGAGGTTGTCCTCGATCGTGATGCCCTCGCCGAACACGTCCCGGTCGCGGAGGTAGCCGTCGTGCTCCTCGGCGGCGAGGTAGAGGGCGGCCAGGCGCGGATCGTCGCGCAGATCGAGCTCGAACGGATCGTGCACGCCGTCGTGCGTGCCGCGGGCGGGGCGGGCGCCGAGACCGCGGGCGGCGGCGTTGTCCGCGCCGTAGAAGCGCAGACCGCCGGACGCGAACACGCGGGTCGGCTGCTGCTGGATCCACCAGTTCACCAGGTCGAAATGGTGGCTGGACTTGTGCACGAGCAGGCCGCCGGAGTGCTGCTTCTCGCGGTGCCAGCGCCGGAAGTAGTCCGCGCCGTGCTTGGTGTCCAGCATCCAGGAGAAGTCGATCGAGGTGACCTCGCCGATCCGCCCTGATTGGAGCACCTGGCGCAGGGCGCTGTTGCGCGGCGCGTACCGGTAGTTGAACGTGAGGACGACCCGGTGTCCGGTGCGCTCGACGGCATCCTCGATCGCGGCGGCGCGCTCGGCGTCGATCGTGAGCGGCTTCTCCACGACGACGTCGGCGCCGGCGTCGAGCGCGCGGACGATGAGCTCGGCGTGCAGATCGTCGCGGGCCGTCACGATCAGGCGATCGACCCGTTCGGTGCGGATCATCTCCTCGAGCCGGTCCGGCGTCCAGCGGCTCGGCGCATTGAATCCGCGCTCGGCGACGAATGCGACGCCGGCTTCGGCACGCACGGGATTGGGCTCGCACACGGCGACGAGGCGGGCGTGGTCGGCATGGGCGCCTGTGATCGCATCGACGTACATGTGCGAGCGGTGACCGGCGCCGGCGAGGGCGTAGCGGGTGATCATGATCCTCCTGACAGTCTCGGACTCAGCTCACCAGCTGCGATCCTCGGGGTGGCGCGTGGCCGTCGCGCCGCTGGAGCGCCCGCAGCGAGCGGGCCACGAAGGCCGCGATGCGGCGGGCGCCGTCGATGCGGAAGTGCGTGTCGTCGACGAGACCGCCCGGCCACGCGAGCGTCTCGCCGGGGGCGTAGTGCGAGAACAGCGCGATGGATCCGTCCGGGCCGAGATCCTCGTACAGCCAGGTGCTGAAGGCGGTGAGGTCGATCAGCCCGGCGTCGAGTGCGTGCGCGAGATCGCGCATCGCGTTCGGATAGTCGCCGTGCGTGGGCGTGATCCGCTCGCCGTCGAACCAGCGCCGCTCGCACGAGGTGCACAGCACCGCCGTCGCGCCGTGCTCGCGGGTCTCCGCGACGAACCGGCGCAGCCGCTCGGTGTAGCCGCCGCGCGCGGCGAGCAGCTCGGGCTGCTTCTGATCGTTGTGACCGAACTGGATGAGCACCGTGTCGCCCGGCCGCACCCCGGCGATCAGCTCGGCCCAGCGGCCGGTCGCGAGGAAGGACTTGGTCGTCGCGCCGCCGAAGGCGAGGTTGCGCACCGGGTCTCCGACGAACTCCCCGAGCGCTTCCCCCCAGCCGGCCATCGGGGACTCCTCGGGCTTCATCGGCGCCACGGTCGAGTCTCCCGCCAGGTGGTACGTCATCTCCACTCCTTCCGGCCTCCGCAGCCGTGCCGACGATCTCGGATCCGCTGCGCATCGCGGCTGCGCTCCCGAAGGATCACAAAACTCTTGAATCGATTCATTTCCGATGATACAGTGCCGGAAAGCCCTTACCAAGCGAATCGAGCAGGTGATCGGATGGCGAGCGAAGAGGTGTCAGACCTGCGGTGCGCCGACCGACTCGCGCCACAGGATGCGGGTCAGCGGGCGGTCGTCGACCTCGATCTCCGACCCGGTGACGGCGGCAAGCAGCCGCAGCATCCCGTTGCGTCCCATCCTCTCGAGGTCGACCGCCACGGTGGACAACGACGGCGACAGGTAACGCGCCAGGGGCTCGTCGTCCCAGCCGACCACGCTGATGTCTCCCGGCACGCGCCATCCGCGATCCAGGGCCGCACGCACGGCCCCGGCGGCGATCAGATCATTGGCGGCGATGATCGCGACCGGGAGATCCGCGCGATTCAGTCCGTTGACGGCACTCCGCCCCGCTTCGCCGGTCCAGTCGCCGCCCCTGACGCCGAGCGACTCGAGTCCCTGCCGCTCGAGGGTCTCCTGGTACACGCGGCGCCGAGCGCGGGCCGAGGCGAAGTCGTCGGATCCGGCGATGTGCAAGAACCGGCGATGCCCGAGCCCGGTGAGATGTTCGATGAGGTCGGCCACGGCCGAGCCGTCGGCGAGGTCGCCGATACCGCGCATCTCGTCGTCGAAATCGCCCGCCACGACGAGGGTGGTCGAGGCGTCGACGCTCTCGGCAACGCCTGCCGGCAGCGGTGCATAGGAAAGCACGCCTTCGAACTGCCCCATCCCGATGAGGTCAGGAATGTGGGCCGCGCGGCCTGCGCTTCCGCCGGCGAGGCTGACCACATCCACGGCGTATCCCGCGTCGTGCGCAGACGTAGTCGCGCCGGAGAGGAGGCGCGCGGGGTTGAACGCGACCGTCGGCAGGACGACGGCGAGTCTCCCGCTGCGCCGCGTGCGCATGGATCGGGCGATCGGATCGGGTCGGTAGTCCAGCTCGGCGACGGCGACGTCGATCCGCGCGCGCGTGGCCGCCTTGAGCCCGCCTCGGTCGCTGAAGTACCGCGACACCGTCTGGTGGGATACGCGCGCGAGCGCCGCCACGTCCCTCATCGTCGCTCGGCGCACGCGCCCCGGATCCGTCATGACGTCAGTTCTCCGCTTCTGCCACAGTCATCTTGACACAAAAGGTGATCGTTCACTAACGTAATCCCGCAGAGAAGGTGATCGTTCACTTTCTCGATCCAAAGGAGGATCCCGTGCACCCTGTACACACTGCCGCGAGAGGGGGCCGCCCATGAGTGCGTTGGGGGAGCTGAGACAGCTCAAGGACTCGAAAGCAGCCAAGGGCGACGGAAAAGCGGCGTTCTGGTTCCTGCTGCCGTGGTTCCTCGGCCTCTTCACGGTGACCGCCGGGCCGATGCTGGCGTCGCTCGGCCTGTCGTTCACCAAGTACAACCTGCTGCAGCCGCCGAGCTTCATCGGCTTCCAGAACTTCGTCCGCATGTTCAGCGATGAGCGGCTCCTGCACTCGCTCGGCGTCACGTTCACCTACGTGCTGGTCTCGGTGCCGCTGCAGCTCGGCCTCGCCCTCGCCCTGGCGGTGCTGCTCGACCGTGGCGTCCGCGGGCTCTCGTTCTACCGCTCGGTGTACTACCTCCCGTCGCTCATCGGCGGAAGCGTCGCGATCGCGGTCCTATGGCGCACCGTGTTCGGCGTCAACGGGCTGTTCAACCAGTTCCTGGCGATCTTCGGCATCCACGGGCAGGGGTGGATCTCCTCGCCGGACACCGCGATCGGAACCCTCATCCTCCTGAACGTCTGGACCTTCGGGGCGCCGATGGTGATCTTCCTCGCCGGCCTCCGCCAGATCCCCGTGTCGCTCTACGAGGCGGCGAGCGTGGACGGAGCGTCGAAGGGGCGGCAGTTCATCAGCATCACGCTGCCGATGCTCAGCCCCATCATCTTCTTCAACCTCGTGCTGCAGCTCATCCACTCGTTCCAGTCGTTCACGCAGGCGTTCGTCGTGTCCGGCGGCACTGGAGGGCCGGCCGATTCGACGCTGCTGTTCTCGCTGTACCTCTACCAGCGCGGATTCCGTGCGTTCGACATGGGATACGCATCCGCACTCGCCTGGCTGCTGGTCGTGATCATCGGCGCCTTCACCGCCCTGAACTTCTGGGCCTCCAAGTATTGGGTCTTCTACGATGACTGAAACAGCGACACTCCTGTCCGTGCGCCCCGAACTGGTCACGCAGAATCCGGTGAGCCGGCGCCGGGCTCTTCAGCCGGTCCGCGCCTTCGTCAAGCACGTCGTGCTGATCCTCGGCGCGCTGATCATGCTCTACCCGGTCCTCTGGATGGTGGTGAGCTCGCTGCGGCCCAGCGACAAGATCTTCGGCGATCCCACCCTCGTGCTGAAGACCTTCGACATCAAGAACTACGTCAACGGGTGGAACGCGCTGACCGAGCCCTACGGCCACTACCTCATCAACTCGATGCTGGTGGTGCTCGGCGCCATCATCGGCAACCTGGTCGCGTGCTCGCTGGCCGCATACGCCTTCGCCCGCCTGAACTTCCGGGGCAAGCGCTGGTGGTTCGGGATCATGCTGATCACCATCATGGTGCCGATCCACGTGATCATCGTGCCGCAGTACATCCTGTTCTCGCAGGTCGGCTGGGTGAACACGTTCTGGCCGCTCATCGTGCCGAAGCTGCTCGCCACCGACGCGTTCTTCGTGTTCCTGATGGTGCAGTTCATGCGCGGCATCCCGCGTGAACTCGACGAGGCGGCGCGCATCGACGGCGCCGGTCACCCGCGCATCTTCCTCCAGATCATCCTGCCGCTCATGGTCCCGGCCCTGGGCACCACCACGATCTTCACGTTCATCTGGACCTGGAACGACTTCTTCTCCCAGCTCATCTACCTGACAGACCCGGAGAAGTACACGTCCTCGCTCGCCCTGAGGTCGTTCGTCGACTCGCAGGGCTCCACCGACTGGGGCGCGGTCTTCGCGATGAGCGTCGTATCGCTGCTCCCGGTCTTCCTCGTCTTCCTGTTCGGCCAGCGCTTCCTCCTGCGGGGGATCGCGACCACAGGGGGCAAATGACCCGTTCGATCCCGCACCCGCACCTCATCCCTACCCACACACCAAGGAGAGTCATGAACTCGAACAAGATCCTTCGCCGCAGCGGCATCGTCGCCGCCGTGGCCGCGGTCAGTGCGCTGGCACTGGCCGGATGCTCGGGCGGTGCCACGCCGGCCGCCAGCACCAAGCCCACGCTGTCCGGCAAGCCGACCACCATCACCATGACGTTCTGGGGCGGCGACGCCCGCGTGCAGTCGACACAGAAGGCGATCGACGCCTTCGAGAAGAAGTACCCGAACATCACCGTCAAACCGCAGTTCACGGACTGGACGGGCTACTGGGACCAGCTGGCGACCGCCACCGCCGGCGGGGACATGCCGGACGTGGTCCAGATGGACGAGCTGTACCTCGCGTCCTACGGCAACCGCGGCGCCCTGTACGACCTGAACAACGTCAAGATCGACACGTCGGGCATGGCGGCGGCAGCGCGCGACACCGGCAAAGTCAACGGCACGCAGTACGCGGATCCGATCGGCGTCGCCGTCTACGCGATCGTCGCCAACAAGGACCTCTTCGACAAGTACGGCGTGGCGATGCCCGACGACAAGACGTGGACCTGGGACGACTACGCGAAGATCGCGGATGAGCTGACGCAGAAGAGCGGCGGCGCGATCCACGGCACCGACCAGATCGGCGGGTTCGATGCCGGAAGCGTGAAGTACTGGGCGCGGTCCGACGGGGGCGAGGTGTTCGACGCCAAGGGCAAGGCCGTCCTCAACCCGAAGTCGCTCGCGAAGATGTGGCAGTACGAACTCGACGTGCAGAAGTCGGGCGGGATGCTCAGCTCCTCCGCCATCACGGAATCGTTCAGCGCGGGCATCTCTGGGAACGACATCGCCACCAACAAGGTCGCCCTGGGTGTCGCGTACAACACGCAGCTGACCGCGCTCGCGAAGTCGAGCGGTCAGAACCTCGTCCTCCTGCAGCCGCCCGCGCCGAAGAACGTGCACCCGAACTCGTACAAGCCGTCGATGTACTGGTCGATCTCGGCGAAGTCCAAGCACCCGGCCGAAGCGGCCGCTCTGGTGGACTACCTCCTCAACAGCGAGGATGCCGCGAAGATCATCCTCACGGAGCGCGGTGTGCCGGCCAACGACAAGACGCGCGCGCTGATCAAGGACGCCCTCGCGCCGACCGACCAGGCGGCGATCGCCTACCAGGAGTCCGTGACCCCCGGCAAGGCGCCGGCCGTCACCCCGAACGGGGCCAGCACGATCGAGACGATCCTGCAGCGCTACACCCAGCAGGTGCTCGCCGGGCAGCAGAAGCCGCTCGACGCGGCCAAGGCGTTCATCGCCGAGCTGCAGGGCGAGATCGACGCCGCGCAGTGACCATCGGCGGGGGAGGGCGACCTCCCCCGCACTCCTTCCCCCCTCTGATGTCAGGAGCACGTCCCCTCATGTCCCCGTCCCCGTCCCCGCGCGCGTACCGCGCCGCGATCATCGGCACCGGCGCCATCGCCCGTGCTCACGCCGACGCCATCCGGGCGCTCGCACCGCGGATCGAGCTCATCGCCGTCGCCGATGTCGACCTCGATCGCGCGCACGCGTTCGCCGCCGAGTACGGCGTGTCCTCCGCCTACGCGGATGCCGCCGAGCTGCTCCGCACCGAAGAGCTCGACCTCGTGCACATCTGCACCCCGCCGGGGTCGCACACCCCTCTTGCGCTCCTCGCCCAGCGCGCAGGGGTGATGCCCCTCGTCGAGAAGCCCACGGCGCTCAGCCTGCGCGAGCTCGATGACATGATCGAGGCCGAGCACGAGACGGGCGTCCCCGTGCTGACCGTCTTCCAGCACCGCTTCGGTCCGGCGGCCCGCCATCTGGCCGGGCTCGTGGCGTCCGGCCGTCTCGGCCGACCGCTCGTGGCGACGTGCGAGACCCTCTGGTACCGCGACGACGAGTACTTCGCCGTCCCGTGGCGCGGACGCTGGGAGGTCGAGGGTGGCGGCCCGACGATGGGTCACGGCATCCATCAGTTCGACCTTCTCCTCGCGATCCTGGGACCGTGGAGCACGGTGAGCGCGTTCGCCGGCCGGCAGTCACGGCCCACCGACACCGAAGACGTGTCGATCGCCCTCACCCGGTTCGAGAACGGAGCCCTCGCGACGGTCGTCAACTCGGTCGTCTCGCCGCGCGAGACCTCCCGCCTGCGCTTCGATTTCGAGCACGCGACCGTCGAGCTCGAGCACCTCTACGGTTACACGTCGGGCGACTGGACCTTCACCCCCGCACCCGGCCACGAGGAGCTCAGCGCGCTGTGGCAGGCGGATCCGGCGTCCGAGGCCAGCAGCCATCGCGACCAGCTCCGCGCGATCCTGGATGCGTTCGACGCCAGCACGGTTCCGGAGGTCGCACTCGCGGACGCACGGCGCACCATGGAGTTCGCCGCAGCCATCTACGCCTCCGCATTCCGCGGTGCGCCGGTCAGCGCGGGCGAGATCGGCGGAGAGGATCCGTTCCTGCAGAGCATGGACGGCGGCATGGTCCCGTGGCCGAGCGTGAAGGCGGTCGCCGTATGAGCGGCCTGCGTCTCGTCCACGACATCGGCACCGGCATCGCCGTCCACGACGACGGCGTCGAACTGATGCGCTACACCTATCAACCCGATACGCCGCAGCTCGAGTCGCCCAAGCCCTTCGTGCACCCCCTCCGCACGCGCGCAGGCCGCATGACGAGCCTGTTCCGGCCGCACGATCACGTGTGGCACAAAGGCATCGCCTGGTCCTTGCCCGTCGTCGACGACGAGAACTTCTGGGGCGGTCCGACCTACGTGCACGGGCAGTTCTATGTACAGCTCGAGAACGACGGGACGCAGCAGCATCTCCGCGTCGAGAGCGCCGACACCGACGGCGAGACGGCGACCTTCGCGCATCAGCTGGAATGGATCGCGCAGAACGGCACCCGGATGTTCACCGAGCGGCGCCGGCTCACGATCCGGATCCTCTCCGATGCCGCCTGGGCGCTCACGGTCGAGACGGCGATGACCAACGTGACCGGCGCGTCGATCTTCATCGGGTCACCGACCACGCGCGGTCGGGAGAACGCCGGCTACGGCGGCCTGTTCTGGAGAGGCCCGCGCTCCTTCACCGGCGGACAGCTGGTCACCGCGACCGGGACAGGCTCGGGCAGCGATGTGCGGGGGCAGCGCCACGAGTGGATGGCGTTCGCCGGACGACACGACGTCGACGACGCGTCGAGCGTCATCGTCATCGTCGATCACCGCGAGAACCCGCACCACCCTCCGCAGTGGTTCGCTCGCTCCGAGGAGTTCGCCGCGCTCAATCCGGCGCCGTTCTTCAGCGAAGAGCTCGAGGTGCCGGCGGGGGACACGGTTGCCTTCCGATACGGCGTGGGCATCGCAGACGCCGAAGCCGCGGACGCCGCGTCACTCGCGGAGGCCGTCCGTGGCGCGCTCGCGGAGGCTGTCGCCGGCGCGCTCGCCGGGGCGCTCTCATGAGCGGCCTTCCGGGGGGCACCTCGCTGTCCTTCCTCGACGTCTACGAGGACCGGGCGCAGGACGGCATCTGCGGAGGCAGCCCGCACATGCATCTCGCTTCGACGGAGTGCTACATCGTGCTGGAGGGGTCGGGGCAGCTGCACGCCCTGACCTCCGATGGCGTCCGCGAGACGGATCTCGAACCGGGGTCGATCGTGTCGTTCACGCCGGGGACGATCCACCGCGCGGTCAATCTCTCCGGCCTGCGCGTCATCGTGCTGATGTCGAACGCGGGTCTACCGGAGGCGGGGGACGCGGTGCTGACCTTCCCGCCCGAGTACCTCGCCGATCCCGAGCGGTATCGAGCCGCGGCCGCGCTGCCGGACGGGGACGAGGGATCCACAGGCGCGGCGGCGGCCCGGCGCCGCGACCTCGCCGTCGCGGGGTACCGGCCGATCCGCGACGCGCTCGCCGCCGGGGATCCGCGCCCTCTCGAAGCCTTCCGCGAGGCGGCCGCTGCCCTCGTGGCACCTCTCGTGCCCGGGTGGGAGCCCGTCGTCCGTTCAGGGCCGCTCGCTCGGGCGCAGCACACGCTCGACATGCTGCCCGCGTTGGCGGGCGGTGATGCCTCCCCGCTCGCGGCGGCCGCCGTCTCCGTCGCACCGGCGCCGACGCATCGCTTCGGCATGTGCGGCCGCCTGCGCGCGTTCGACGTCAGCCAGTTCTAGGACCTCTCCCGACGCACACTGCTCTCACGCCCATCCCACACCGCACCAGACACGACACCCAAGGAACAACGATGTCCCTCTCTCTGTCCGGGCGGCGCCGCGGCGTCGCCGTCTCCCTCACGATCGCCGCACTGATCGGCGCGGCACTGCCCGCGATCGTCGCTGGCCCGGCGGACGCCGCAGCGGCGTCCGGATTCGCCGGCTACACCGATAAGAGCGCGCTGCGCGACGCCGGCCGCGCCGTCGTGCAGGCGGGTGCTCTCTCCGTGGTCGACGGCTCAGCCCCCGCGGGGAGCGGGACCACCTACTACGTCGACTCCGCAGCCGGGGACGATGCCTCGGCGGGCACCTCGGCCGCGACGGCGTGGAGGACGTTCGCGCAGTTGAACCTCACGGTGTTCCAGCCCGGCGATCGGATCCTCCTCAAGGCCGGGAGCACTTGGAGCGCGACCGGTTCCGCCGTCGCCCGCGAGGCCTACGACTACACCGCGTGGGCCGGAGGCGTGCCCTCGGACGTCGCCGAGCCGGCGCCGACCGCTCTGCTCGCGCCGCAAGGATCCGGCACGGCTTCAGACCCGATCGTCATCTCCAGCTACGGCACCGGAAGTGCTCCGGAACTGGACGGACGCGGCGTCGTCAATGACGTGATCCAGCTCACCAACCAGCAGCACTGGGACGTCTCGCAGCTCGAGATCAGCAACGTGACCGACGGATTCGACGCCACGACCTTCGCACCCGCCGCGAACAACGGACAGGTGCCGGGCGAGGAGAACGCGGCGCAGGGCGATCTGCGCGGCATCCACGTCCAGGGCGAGAACGCCGGCACGTTGAGCGGCTTCGACATCCACGGAGTCTTCATCCACGACGTAAGCGGAGTCACCTGGTCGGTGAGCGGCGCGGGCCTGGACCGCTCGAAGCGGACCGGCGGGATCCTGTTCGAGGGGCTCAAGGGCGACGGGCGCACTGTGTCGCGGTTCGACGACGTCACGGTGCGCGACAACATCGTCGCGAACACCTCGTTCGCCGACCTGGTGTTCAAGCAGTTCTCCGGGATGGGCGCGAACCGGTATCAGAACGTCGCGCCGGGGTGGGGCGACAGAGCGGCGGCCAGCGCGACCCCCGACGGCACCATCACGGAGGATCCGGATTGGCGCCCGCACACCCACGTCGACGTGTCCGGCAACTACCTGACGAATGCGGGCACCCGATACGGGTGGGACGCGATGTACCTGACGAGCGTGCAGGGCGCCACCGTCGAGGGCAACGTCATCGACGGCGCCGGCGTCTCCGGCATCGAGATGTACTACACGGACGACGTCGTCGTGCAGAACAACGACGTCGGGCACCTCGAGGGCCGCACCGGAGCGGCCGATTCGAACGGGATCGATCCGGACCGGGGAACGTCGAACATCCTCATCCAGGGAAACGACGTCCACGACTCGGGTGAAGGGATCCTGCTCTGCGGCTTCGGGTTCGGCACCTCGATCGTGCGTTACAATCTCATCCGCGACATCGACCGCAACTACGTCAATCCGCACGGCGACAGCGGAGTCAACGTCATCTACAGCAACCTGATGTACAACACCCAGAAGCCCGTGAGCAACAACACCGTCGGCTTTTTCGAGTCCTCCGGCAGCGCTTCGACCTACCTCACCGTGAAGAATCCGCACTACGTGATCGACAACGTGTTCCTGAACACGCGTACGGATGTCAGCGGGGCCGCGTTCCGCACCGGATTCCCCGGAGTCCGCTTCGACAGCAACTCCTACTACGGGCCGCTGGTCACGGGGCCGACGGCAGCGGACGCCCACGCGATCACCACGGATCCGAAGCTGGGCGGCGACCCCGCAGCCGACCCGCGCAATGCGGCGCCGGCATCCGCGTCCTCGCCCCTCATCGGGGCGGGTGCCGCCGTGGATCTGTCTGCGATCGCGCCCGGGGTGCACGTCAGTGGCAACGGCGCGGACAGCAGGCTCCCCCTGACCGGGGACTTCCTCGGCCGCAGCATCCAGAGCCCGCCGAGCGTGGGTCCCGCGTCGTATCTTCCGGCGGCGGGCAACGGCCTCGTGACCGGCATCGTGACGGATTCCGCAGGCGCCGCCGTCGCGGGGGCCACCGTCTCGTACGGCTCGGGCACGACCACCACCGACGGCAGCGGTCGCTACACGGTGGAGGCGACGGCGGGACCGCTCACGTTGATGCCCTCCGCGACCGGGTATGCCGATGGCGCGCCCGTGGCGGTGACGCTGGTCGACGGCCAGACGCTCAGCACACCGCTGATGCTCGGCGCGACGACGGCGACGACCGGCACCGTCGCCGGCACGGTGACCTCGGCAGGGCTCGGTGTCGCGGGCGTCTCGGTGAGCGTCGCCTCCGCCGGTGCGGTCGTCGCCTCGGCCGTCACCGACGCCGCAGGCGCGTTCAACATCCCGGGTGTGCCGAAGGCGAGCGGGTACACGGTCTCGGCCGCCGGAGAGGGGTATCAGACCGCGACGCAGACCGGCGTGACGGTCGAGGCCGCCCGCACCGTGACGGTCGCTCTGGTGCTGCAGAGGGAAGCAGCCGAGACGCATTACGCGATCGATGAGACCTTCGACGGCGAGCCGACGGGCGCCTTCACGCAGTCGGGAGACGGCGTGCTGAAGGCCGTGTCTGCGTCGGCCGGGACGGTCGCGGTCGTCGACGACCCGGCGGATCCGGGCAACAAGTACCTGCGCATCGCCAAGTCGAGCGCGACCTCGGCGACCCTCGGCGTCTACAACCCGACACCGCAGAACCTCAGCGGGACGGTCACGATCGAGGCTCGCATCCAGCGCTCGACCACGAACGGGACGCCGAACCAGCTGGGCATGTACTCCTACGCGGCGAACAGCTGGAACGCGGCGAACCCGGCGTCCTCGACCAACCCGGCAGCGACCTTCGCACTGTCCGGCAGCAACATCATCACCCACAACGTGACCGGTGCGAGCACCACCAAGAACGTCGCCCCGTACAAGGTCGGACAGTGGTACACCGTGCGCAACGTCGTGCACCTCGACACCGGAACCTTCGACTTCTACGTCGACGACATGACCACCCCGGTGCTCGTGAACCAGCCGCTGCGTACGAAGGTCGCAACGCTCGACTTCTTCCTGTTCTTCATCAACGGCTCGAACGTCGGTGACATGCTCATCGACTACTTCCGGGTGAACACGGGGACGCCGTACAGTCACGACGACACGTCGCTCTCGTCGGTCGGCGCGACGAGCGGGGGTGCGGTCTCCGGTCTCGCACCGTCGGCCGACGGGCTGACCTACTCGGGCGGCGTCGACCCGTTCGCCTCGACGGCCACGATCACGGCGTCGGCGACCAGTGGCTTCTCCAAGGTTGCGATCAACGGGCAGGACGTCGGGGCGGGCGGCTCGGTGGACGTGGCACTCGCCGGCGGCGCTCCGGATGCCGCGGTGCTCGTGACCGACGTGCCCGTCATCGTCACCGCGGAGAGCGGTGTGCAGAAGACGTTCACGGTGTCGCTCTCGCGGACCAACCCGTCGCAATTGAGCGTGCTGCGCGATCTCGCGGTGGACGGGCACGTGCTGAGCCCGGCGTTCAGTCCGGGTCTCGTCGGCGCCGACAACCCGTATGCGATCGACGGCGAGCTCCCTTCGGACACGTCCTCGGTGACGCTGTCGCTGCAGCGCGGCTGGAGTGGGCAGCAGGTGCAGGTGAACGGGCGGACGCTCGCTCCAGATGCGACACAGGCGACCGTCGATCTCGTGGATGGCGACAACGCCATCGTCGTCACCGCGGATTCGTACCCGGGCGACGTGGGGACGTATGTGATCGTCGTGAAGCGCACCCCCGCGCCGCGTCCGACGTCGGTCGACGTCGCCGCATCTGTCGTGAAGAAGGACGGCGACCGCAACGATCTCACCGTCGTGGTGACCGAGTCGATGAGCGACGGGACCACCCGTGAGCATCGCGAGACGTTCGACATCGCGAACAACGCGGCGGACACATACATGGTCGCCTCTTACGGGGTGTACGTCGACACGAAGGGCAACACGGTGATCCGTGCGTGTCGCATCGTGCTCTGATCCCTCCCGTGGGTGCTTTCGCTGAGGAATCCGCTTGCGGAAAGCGCATACCCATGTCAGGATGAAGAAATCAGGAAAGCGCTTACCCGCACGTGGACACGAACGGGCGAGCATCGAGAGAGGGAACCACCGTGTCAGAGACGACCAGCACCGGCCCCGCGACCCGCGAGATCGGCATCATCATGAACGGCGTCTCCGGGCGCATGGGCTACCGCCAGCACCTGGTGCGCTCGATCCTCGCGATCCGTGATCAGGGCGGCATCGAACTGCCCGACGGCACCCGCGTCACGGTCAAGCCGATCCTGGTGGGCCGCAGCGCGCAGAAGCTCGCAGAACTCGCCGCCCAGCACGGCATCGCCGACTACACCACCGACCTCGACGCCGCGCTCGCGGATCCGCAGTGGGAGATCTACGCCGACTTCCTCGTGACGAAGGCGCGCGCGACCGCGATCCGCAAGGCCATCGCCGCGGGCAAGGCGATCTACACCGAGAAGCCGACCGCCGAGTCCGTCGAGGAGGCGCTCGAGCTCGCCCGGCTCGCCAAGTCCGCCGGCGTGAAGACCGGCGTGGTGCACGACAAGCTGTACCTGCCCGGGCTGCAGAAGCTCAAGCGCCTGATCGACTCCGGGTTCTTCGGGCGGATCCTGTCGGTGCGCGGCGAGTTCGGCTACTGGGTGTTCGAGGGCGACTGGCAGCCGGCGCAGCGCCCGAGCTGGAACTACCGCACCGAGGACGGCGGTGGCATCATCAGCGACATGTTCCCGCACTGGAACTACGTGCTGGAGAACCTGTTCGGCGAGGTCAAGAGCGTCTACGCCCAGGCCGCCGTGCACATCGCCGACCGCTGGGACGAGAAGGGCGAGCACTACACCGCCACCGCCGAGGATGCCGCGTACGGCATCTTCGAGCTCTCCGGCGGCGTCATCGCCGAGATCAACTCCAGCTGGACAGTGCGCGTGAACCGCGACGAGCTGGTCGAGTTCCAGGTCGACGGGACGAACGGATCCGCCGTCGTCGGCCTGTTCGGCGCGAAGATCCAGCACCGCAACGCCACCCCGAAGCCGGTCTGGAACCCCGACCTGGCCGACGAGCACGACTACGACGCGGACTGGGCCGAGGTGCCCACGAACGACGTGTTCCTGAACGGCTTCCGTCAGCAGTGGGAGGAGTACCTCGAGTCTTACGTGCTCGGAACGGAATACGCCTTCGACCTCCTCGCCGGCGCCCGCGGCGTGCAGCTCGCCGAGGCCGGGCTCGCATCGAGCGCCGAGGGCCGCAAGATCGCGCTGCCCGCGCTGAGCCTGGACTGAGGTCGGTCATGACGACGATCCGCCTCCTCGCCGCCGACGGCGCGACCTCCGACGCCGCCCTGAACGACTCCGGCGCGTACACCCGCCCGACGACGCCGCTGCGAAGCCGCGTCGCCTACGCCGCCGCGCACGTGGTGCCGACCGTGCACGCCGACAACACGCCGGGTCAGCCCGCCGACATCGACTGGGATGCCACGCTCGCGTTCCGCCGCAACGTGTACTCCTGGGGCCTCGGCGTCGCCGACGCCATGGACACCGCGCAGCGCAACATGGGCCTCGATGCGGCGGCCACGCGCGAGCTGATCGCCCGCAGCGCCGAGGTCGCGCGCGAGGAGGGCGGATCCGTCGTCGTCGGCGTCAACACCGACCACATCGACGAGGAGCGCATCTCCCTGCAGCAGGTCATTGACGCCTACACCGGGCAGCTGCATTTCACCGAGGATCAGGGTGCAGGCCCCGTGCTGATGGCCTCGCGCCACCTCGCCCGGGTTGCGCAGTCGCGCACCGACTACCTGCGCGTCTACGCCGCCGTGCTCCAGCAGGCGACCACCCCGGTCGTGCTGCACTGGCTCGGCACGGCCTTCGATCCGCAGCTGGAGGGCTACTTCGGATCCGCGGATTGGCGCGAGGCGTCGAGCACGCTGCTGCGCATCATCGAGGAGAACCCGGGCAAGGTCGCGGGCGTCAAGATGAGCCTGCTGAACGCCGAGTCCGAGATCGCGGTGCGCGAGCAGCTCCCCGAGGGCGTGCGCATGTTCACCGGCGACGACTTCAACTACGTCGGGTTGATCGGGGGCGATTCCACGGGGCAGGGTGACGGCCACTCCGACGCCCTGCTCGGCGCCTTCGCCGCGATCACGCCCGTCGCCTCCGCTGCGATCCAGGCGCTGGACGCCGGGGATCCGGCCCGCTACCTCGAGATCCTCGGACCGACCGAGGAGCTCAGCCGGCAGGTCTTCGCCGCCCCGACCTTCTACTACAAGACCGGCGTGGCGTTCCTGGCCTGGCTGAACGGGCACCAGCCCGCGTTCCAGATGGTGGGAGGCCTGCACTCCGCGCGCAGCCTGCCGCACCTCAGCCGCATCGTCGAACTCGCCAACGCGTCGCTCGCCCTGGAGGATCCCGACCTCGCCCGCGAGCGCTGGCACGGCATGCTGCGCCTGAACGGAGTGGACGCATGACCGCCGCCCGCGTTGTGCGTTGGCCGGTCGACCGTTCGGCGGGAGAAAT
>Ga0308169_10001383_pt1 | contig 28564 bp, 25 predicted proteins | sample PhyBR1_2_FD_202139 | JGI IMG/M metagenome (GOLD analysis project Ga0308169, IMG submission 202139) | Phyllosphere microbial communities from UC Gill Tract Community Farm, Albany, California, United States - DLSLSB.R1 | ecosystem: Host-associated > Plants > Phyllosphere > Unclassified | place...
ATACGGGGATGATCGGTTTCGACGGTGTTAGTCGCGACAGGTGAAGCGGGCCGAGGATGCAGAATTATCTCGTAAACGCTTTCTGCAAACCAATAAGTGCCGAATCTAAGCGCACTGACTTCGCTCTTGCTGCCTAAGCAGTAAGACAGTCCGTCAGCCCGGGGTTGCTATCGCCCCGGATCCTGGCGTCATTTAGATAGCCACTGCTGTTTGCTCCCGTCACCGGAGTAAACGGGACTTTTAGGTGACTGGGCCCGGATCAGCCAGCTGTTTGCAGCATGGCTGGGGCCGAGAAAATCCGACGCAAACTGCGCCCGGAGAAGCCCTGACAACACGACATCGGACGGGGGTTCAATTCCCCCCATCTCCACACTAAGCACCCCGGTCTTCGGACCGGGGTGCTTTTGTTTGCCCGAAAGTCGCTGGCCGGTCAGGTCCCGGGCCGGGACCACCGGAGGTGAGCCAAAAGGCCACCGGATCATCATTCGGAAGACACCCGGAATCAACCTTGGACCATCATTCTTGATGTTGGGGGAGCTGTCCGAACCGAAAGGAACCCCATGACGAGCAAATACCCCGACGCACTGGACCCACTCCAGGAACTTGCTCCCGGAGACGCCATCGAGGTGTTCTACAGGAGCCGGCTGGTGCACCGCGGACCCGTCGCGGAAATGTCCCCGGAGCGTGGACTTGTCTGGATCCTGGATACCTTGAGCGGCTGCCGGTGCCTTATTGATACCGCTGAAGTCGACGTCGTCAGGCTACCGGTCCACTATCGCGAAGTCCGCACCCTGGACTCCTGGCGCAGGCCCACCGGGCCCAGGGGATCCCGTTTCTAGATAGCGGGCCCAAATGCTCTAGTGGAGCACACGGCGAACCACTAGCTTCAACGTCATGCACAACGATCCACCGCAAACGCCCGTCGAAGTCCTGGATGCAGGAACGTGCTGGGACCTCCTGCGGGGGGTGTCCGTGGGGCATCTGGCCGTGCTCGTCGACGGGTACCCGGAAGTCTTCCCTGTGAACTACAAGGTGGACCACGAATCGGTCATCTTCCGCACCGGCGAAGGTACCAAGCTGCGGGCCGCCGGGGGACCACTCGCCGTCGCGCTTGAAGCCGACGGCCATGACGACGCCAAGGCATGGAGTGTCCTGGTCAAAGGCAGGGCCGTGATCCTGGAGCCATCGGAGGAACTCCTGCGCGGTGCTGGGCTCACCCTTTTCCCCTGGCAGGCAGGCGAAGAGGACCACTTTGTCCGGATCGTACCCACCTCCGTCTCCGGGAGGCGCTTTACCATCACCTCCCCGCTGACCTGGTGGAGCCACCTTACCCGCACGGCCCCTGCGGATACCGGGCAGTAGGCCCGCAGGCCCAACGGCCCTGTGCGGACCGGGCCGGGACTGGTACCACTGACCTATGACCGGGTCGCCGACAGCTGCTGCAGCAAAGCCACCGTTCGACGCCGTCATTTTCGACCTGGACGGGGTGGTCACCAACACGGCCCTGGTTCACCAGGCCGCGTGGAAAGACGCGTTCGACCGGATCCTGCACGACCCAAGAATTCCCACGGGCACCAACCAGGCCCCCTTGTCCAGGTCCGACTACCTGACCTACATCGACGGGCTGCCGCGGGAGGAAGGGGTCGTGCGGTTCCTTGTCGCGCGCGGAGTCCAGGTGGACAAGGGAAAGGAGACCGACGACGCCGGGGCCTGGACGGGGTTCGGCCTGGGGGCATGGAAGAACGAACTCTTCCTGCAGCGGCTGCGGGAAGATGGCGTGCAAAGCTATCCAGGAACCCTGGAGCTGCTGCGGAGGCTTGCGGACGCTGGAGTCCCCACCGCCGTCGTTACCTCGAGCAGGAATGCCCCGGCGGTCCTGGATGCCGCCGGCATCCATGGCCTGTTCAGAGTCGTGATGGACGGAACGACGGCGGCAGGGCTTGGCCTGCGCGGAAAGCCGGCTCCCGACGTGTTCCTCGCGGCGGCATCACAGCTTGGAGTGCCGCCGTCGCACGCCGTGGTAATCGAGGATTCGGCGGCGGGTGTCGAGGCCGGTCACCGCGGGGGCTTCGGCCTGGTCGTCGGAATTTCCCGGACAGGAAACCGCCGCCAGTTGGACGCGGCGGGCGCCGGTACGGTCCTCAACGACGTGGGCGAACTGGATCTGGGGCTGGTCATCGGCAACGCCTGGCACCTGGCGTATGAGGGGTTCGACGGCGGACACGAGGGCCACCGGGAGGCCCTCACCACCCTGGGCAACGGCTACATGGGCGTCAGGGGAGCGGCACCCGAGGGCGGCCGCTTCAGCTATGCGGGCATGTATCTTGCCGGTGTCTACAACCGGGTCCGGGCCGAGGCGGCCCGAGAGATGCTGCTGGAAGAACACATGGTCAACGCCCCGGACTGTCTTCCACTCGATATCCGCCTGGCCGGCCTGACGTGGTGGTCGGAGGGGGGAATGACCGTCATCCGCGAGCGCAGGGTGCTGGACCTCCGGCGGGCGGTACTGGAGCGCCGCCTGCTGCTGGAAGGTTCGGACCGCCGACGCCTTGAAGTGGTGCAGACACGCTTCGCGTCCATGGCGGAACCCCACCTGCTGGTCCTCGAGACAGCCATCACGGCCCTGGGTTGGAGTGGGCCGCTTGAGGTCCGGAGCGGGGTCAACGCCGGCGTCCGCAACGCGAACCTTCCTGAACGGGCCCAGGGATCCGATATCCACCTGGCCGACCGGACTGCCCCGGACCGCACAGGACCGGAGGCAGCAACCGACCCGACGTCCGTCGTCGAGGTGGAAACCATCCAAAGCCTTATCCGCATCGCCGCAGCACACAGGACCTACGTGTCCGGAAAGCCAGCAGGAGGTGAGCCAGGCGCGAGGGGCTCCTTCCACTTCCGTGACCTCCTGCTGTCCCTGGATGCGGGAACCCCGGTGCGGATCACCAAGACCGTGGCCGTGGTGACATCCCGGGACCGCGCCATCTCCTCACCCGAAACAGGAGCCCGTGCAGTGCTGGAGCGTACAGGCGGGGATTTCGACTCGCTGTTGGCGGCCCACGAGGAGGCATGGCGGCGTGAGCTTCGGCCCTTCATGGTGGAGATCGAGGCCCCGGTGCAGGTGCGTCTGGTCCTCAACCTGCACATCTTCCACCTGCTGCAGACGCTGACACACCATACGGCCGAACTGGATGCCGGCGTCACTGCGCGCGGCCTGCACGGCGAAGGCTACCGCGGCCACGTCTTTTGGGATGAGTTGTTCGTCCTGCCGGTTCTGACCTCACGGACCCCCGACGTTGCCCGTTCGCTGATTGACTACAGGTGGCGGCGGCTTCCTGCGGCCCGGCACGCCGCAGCCGTGGAGGGGCGGGCGGGGGCGAAGTTCCCGTGGCAAAGCGGCAGCGACGGGACCGAGGAAACGCCCAAATGGCTGTACAACGAACGGTCCGGCCGTTGGGTCAAGGACTTCTCGCACCTGCAGGTCCACTCCGGCCTGGCCGTCGCCTTCAACGCCTGGCAGTACTTCCAGGCCACCGGAAACAAGATCTGGCTGCTCCAACGCGGAGCTGAACTGGTCATCGAGGTTGCCCGGTTCTTCCGTTCCCTTGCCGACTACGACCAGCAGGGCGGCCGGTACCACCTGCGCGGCGTGGTGGGGCCGGATGAGTACCACACCGGCTATCCGGGCCGGGACACCCCCGGGCTTGACGATAACGCCTACACCAATGTCATGGCGGCCTGGGTTTGCTCGCAGGCTGCGGGCATCATGTCCTTCCTGCACGGAAGCGAACGTGCCGGCCTCATGGAACGGTTGGGGGTCACCGACGAGGAAACCGCCGTGTGGGGGCATATGGGGACGGCGATGTACGTCCCCTTTCACAGCGACGGCGTCATCAGCCAGTTTGAGGGCTATGCGGAACTGAAGGAGCTTGACTGGGAACATTACCGCGACGGGTACGGCGATATTGAGCGGCTCGACCTCATCCTCGAAGCCGAAGGGGATGCCACCAACTGCTACAAGCTGGCAAAGCAGGCCGACGTCCTGATGCTCCCGTACCTGCTGGGGCACCAGGGACTGGTCACCATCCTTCAACGGCTCCACTACGGATTCACCCAGAAGCATCTCAACCGGACCATCGAGTACTACCTGGCCCGAACAGCCCACGGGTCAACCCTGAGCCGGGTGGCCCACGCATCTGTCCTGGCCGGCCTGGACGCGGACCGGGCATGGGACAGTTTCCGGGAAGCGCTCGATGCCGATCTTGACGATACGCAGCATGGCACCACGCGTGCGGGGATACACTTGGGCGCCATGGGGGGAACCATCGACGTGGTGCAGCGCAGCTTCGCCGGCCTGCGGTTCAGCGGGGATACCATACTGTTCGCCCCGAACCTGCCGACGGGGCTCAGCGCCGTTGCGTTCGAGGTCCTCTACCGGGGACACAGCCTCCGGGTTCATCTCAAGGACGGCCACATGAGCATCGCATCCGCCCCGGGTGACGCCGGGCCCATCAAAGTGCACGTCAGCGGCAGTGACATACTCCTTCAACCCGGCCGGACCAGGACCTTTCCCCTGCCTGTTCGGGCTCCCGGGACGGCGGCATCGTGAAACGGCTGGGGATCCTGACCAGCGGCGGCGACTGCCCCGGGGTCAACGCGGTGATCCGGGGAGCAGTTCTGGGGGGCGACGTTGCGCACGGCTACGAATTCCTGGGATTCCGGGATGGCTGGCGCGGCGTCCTGGAACAGGACATGGTTCTCCTTCCCCGGACGGGCGTCCGGGGAATCTCACGCCTGGGTGGCACCATCCTCGGCACCTCCAGGACCAACCCATTGACAGGGCAAGGAATTGACGGCGTCCGTGCCTGCTTCGAGCGCAACGGCCTGGACGGCCTCATTGCCATCGGGGGAGAGGGCACCCTGGCGGCCGCGCGGGAACTGTGCGGCCAGGGCCTGAACGTGGTGGGAGTGCCCAAGACGATTGACAATGACCTCGGCGCAACTGACTACACGTTCGGCTTTGATTCAGCCGTGCAGACCGCCACAGAAGCCATCGACCGCCTGCGCACTACGGGTGAATCGCACCACCGGTGCATGATTGCGGAGGTCATGGGCCGCAATGCCGGCTGGATAGCGCTGCATTCGGGAATGGCCGCCGGCGCGCACGCCATCCTGATCCCCGAGCATCCGGTGTCTATTGACCAGGTTTGCTCGTGGGTGCTGTCGGCAAGGGACCGCGGCAGGGCGCCCCTGGTAGTGGTGGCCGAGGCCTTCGCGCCGGAGGGGCACGCCACACCCTACGCCCCACGTGGCCTGGACACCTTCGGACGCCCGCGGCTGGGCGGCATCGGCCTGCTGCTCGAAGGGGAGCTGCAGGTCCGGACCGGCATTGAAACCCGGGCCACAGTCCTGGGCCACATCCAGCGCGGGGGTGAGCCCACGGCCTTCGACCGTGTCCTTGCCACCCGGCTTGGCATGGCAGCTGTCCACTCGGCGGCAACCGGCAAGTGGGGCACCATGGTGGCGTTGCGCGGCACGGACATCGTGAACGTCGGGCTCGAGGAAGCGCTGGGGGAGCTGAAGGTGGTACCGGAGGCAAGGTACCAGGAGGCAGCGGTCCTGTTCGGGTGAAGAAGGGCAGCAACGCTTGATAATGGACCTCAGTGCCCGGGGCGCACCCGAAGGACTGCCGATCCCGTGATCCTGTCGGCCGCCAGGTCTTCCAGTGCCCTGTCCGCTGACTCGAATGGATAGGGCGTCGTGGTGAGTGCCAGGGACAGCCGTGCCGCGAGCGCGAGGAACGCGTTTCCGTCAAGCCGGGTATTGGCGGTGACGCTCCTGACCTGGCGTTCGAAAAAGAGCTCCCTGCCGTAATCCAGGGCCGGGATGCCGCTGAGGTGTATCCCGGCGATGGCCAGGGTTCCGCCGCGGTCCAGGGCCCGCAACGCCACTGGGACCAGATCACCCACCGGTGCAAAGAGGATGGCGGAATCGAGCGGTACCGGTGGATGGTCATAAGTGTCCCCCGCGTACGCCGCTCCCAGCTCCAGCGCGAGCTCCCGCGCCTCCGGTGAACGGGTCATGACGTAAACGGAGGCGCCCTGCTTGATCGCCAGCTGGGCGGTGATGTGGGCGGAACTGCCAAAGCCGTAGATTCCCAACCGCCCGTCCGCCGGCAGTTCCGCGCGCTTCAGGGCACGGTAGCCGATGATGCCCGAACACAGGAGCGGCGCAGCCTGTTCGTCGGTGAAAGCATCAGGCAACGGGTAGGCGAAGTCCTCCGCCACCGTCAGCTGTTCGGCGTACCCACCGTCCCTGTCCCAGCCGGTGAAGACCGGTGACACGCACAGGTTCTCGTCACCGCGGCGGCAGTACCGGCATGTCCCGCAAGCATCGCCCAACCATGCCACGCCGACCCTGTCTCCGGCCTTGAACCTGGAACAACGGGCACCTGTTTCAGCCACGACGCCCACGGCCTCGTGCCCGGGAACCGCTTGCGGACGGTGCGGTGCCAGGTCTCCTTCGGCCAGATGCAGGTCGGTGCGGCATATGCCGCAGACCGTGATATCCACCAGGAGTTCATTGGCTGCAGGCACGGGCGTGGCACGCACTCCCTGAACCAGCGGGTGCCTGGAGATGGGCCCCGGATCATTCACCCACCAGGCGCGCATGGTGCGTCAGCGGTGCTGTTGGCTTATTCGAATCCGGCCCGGGTCGCGTCGTCGAGCGGCGTTTGCCACAGCATCGGGGCGCCCATCGTGAAGCGCCTGCCCGTTACCGATTCCGGCGTGATGCGGATGAAGTGCTCCTGGGTCACCCCCTGCCAGGGGAACAGCGCCCGCCGGATGTCATCCAGCGCCGGGCCGGTGGGGACGGTCTCGGCTGCCTTGCCCTTGACGACCACACTCCAGGCAAGGCCGAACTGTGGGCTGACCGCGTCGGCTTCCAGGGCCACGGTGGCGTCCGCCTGGATGGCCTGCTGCTTGGTGCCCCCGCCGGTGCGGAAAACGAGGGTCTGCCCGTCCACTTTGTAGTTGACGGGAAAGACGTCGGGATGGCCGTCGGCGATAACGGCCAGCCGGCCCACTCCGGTCTGGGAGAGCAGGGCCCAGCATTCTTCTTCGTCGAGGATCTCCGGCACGGGAATGTTCGTGTTCTCAGTCATACGGCACAGCGTAGGCAACTCTTCCATTCCCGGAAAGGGCATAAAGGCCCGGCCTGCAACGGAGGACCTATGGCCCTTGGGGGCTGCCAGACCCGATGGGACGCTGTGGGAGACGCCCGGGAACCCTGACCATCCTGCGAAAGGCCGGCATGCTGACGCATCTGTTCCTCCACCGCCTGCTGTGGGCCCTTGCCGGGCTGCTGGCAGTTGCCGCGGCAGGGACCGGCCTGTGGCGGCCGCAAATCTATAACGGGGTTGTTGCCGCTGACCTCATCCCCGGCGCCTACTCCCAGGACCTTCTTTCGGCAGCAGCCGGGCTCGGCCTGCTGTACCTGTCCCTCGCCGCCGGCCGGCAGGGGACGAAACACCAGATCGTGGCCCTGGGTCTGCTGGGCTACCTGTTCTACGGCTACGGCATCTATGTGATCGAGCGGACCTACAACGGCCTGTACCTGCTCTACATGGCGGTCTTTGCCGTCTCCTTCTGGGCCATGGTTTTCGCGGGCGCAACCATGGACCGTGCCGCCCCGTTGGCAGCCCTGCCCCGGGCCCTGAGAATCACATCGGCTTCCGGCGCCCTCCTCCAGCCACTGATCTTCTACCCCCTCTGGATCGGAATGCTCCTGCCCCTGATGCAAACAGGTCAGCGCATCGATTCGCTCTACTCGATCTTCATCCTGGACCTTTGCTTCATCATGCCCGCGTTCCTGATCCTGTCCCTCCTGACCTACCGGAACCACCGCACCGGCCTGCTGCTCCTGCCGGCACTGTATGTCCTGGGTTTCACGCTCATCTTTTCCCTGGCCGTGGGGGAGCTGGTGAAGCCCCTGTTTGGCTCAGCACCCGGCGTGCCGGCCCTCCTGGCGGCCCTTGCGCTCTCGGGCCTGTTCCTTGTCCTCGGATTCCTGCACCTGGCCAAACTCCGGATCCCGGCAGCGGCCCGTTCCAGTCCTTCCGGTCCGCCCACCCCGCAACCAGGCCGGCAAACCACGCACGGCCTGCCCCCACAGTAAGGAAAACCCATGAAAGCACTTGTGTACGGCGGGCCCGGAAACAAGTCGTGGACCGACGTCCCCGACCCCCGGATCCAGCAGCCCGGCGATGCCATCGTCAAGGTCGATACCACCACCATCTGCGGTACCGACCTGCATATCCTCAAAGGCGACGTTCCCGCCGTCGAAAAGGGCCGGATCCTGGGCCACGAAGGGGTGGGCACCATTGTGGAGACCGGCTCGTCGGTCACCGGCCTGAAAGTGAACGACCGCGTCATCATCTCCTGCATCAAATCCTGCGGCCACTGTGCCAACTGCCGGACTGGCCTTTACTCGCACTGCCTGGGGGACGAGGGCCAGGCGGGCACCGGATGGATCTTTGGCCACCTGATTGACGGGACGCAGGCGGAGTATGTCCGCGTGCCCTACGCCGACAACTCGCTGCACCTGTTGCCGTCAGGAGTCAGGGATGAACAGGCCGTCATGCTCTCCGATATTCTTCCCACCGGGTTTGAGATCGGAGTGCAGTACGGACGGGTGAAGCCGGGCGACAGCGTGGCGGTGGTGGGGGCCGGGCCGGTGGGCCTGGCGGCGATCACCACGGCTGGCCTGTACGGCGCGGCCACCGTGGTGGCGATCGACCTGGACGCCAACCGGCTGCAGGAAGCCCGGGACTTCGGGGCCACGGACACGGTGCTGTCCGGCAGCAGCGACTGGAAGGACCAGGTGCTGGCCCTGACCGGCGGACAGGGCGTCGACGTCGCCATCGAGGCCGTAGGCGTCCCCGCGACCTTCGCGATGTGCACGGAGATCGTGCGGCCCGGCGGGTCGGTGGCGAACGTGGGCGTCCACGGAAAGCCCGTGGAACTCCACCTCGAAACTCTGTGGATCCAGAACATCAACATCAGCATGGGGCTGGTGAACACCAACACCACGCCCATGCTGCTCAAGCTTGTGGCCCAGGGAAAGATCAGGGCGGAAAAATTCGCCACGCACCATTTTGGCTTCGACCAGTTCCTCGAGGCCTACGACACCTTCTCCCGTGCTGCCGAGACCAAAGCGTTGAAGGTGATCCTCACGTCCTGACGGTCAACGCCCGGGCAAGCTGACAGGCGGCTACAGCCAGTCCGCGGAGAAATCCACCGGCGGCCACCACCGGTGGCGGGGACTGACCGCGAAGCGGCGGCCCGATAGGTCGGTGGGAGTGATGGCTATCAGATGGTCCTTGATCCCCGGCTCCCAGGGTTCCCTGTCCGCGTCGGCCTCGGCAAGGGGCATGCTGCCTTCATCGAAAGGGCCAGGCCTTCCCTTGGCCACCACGCTCCATACCTCGGTTGCGTAGGGGTTCAGGCCGTCCACCTCGAGCGCCGCCACGGCGCCGCTGAGCAGGGCGCGAAGCTTGGTGCCCGGCGCCGTCCTGAACAGCAGGGTTTCCCCGGCGACCGAGAAATTGACGGGGAAGATCTCCGGTACGTCACCGTTGATGACCGCCAGCCGCCCGATGTAGGACGACCGGAGATACTGCCAGCACTCATCAGGACGCAGTATTTCGGTGTGGGACCCCTCGGGCGAACCAGTCATGGTACCGATCCTAGATCCTGGACAGCGGCAGCGCACCGCACCACCGGCGTTCACCCACGGCGTAGCTGCGCCGGGACTGGATGGGCCACAGCAAACGTTGATTCCCGTAAAGCCCCTGAAAGAGGGGTCACAGCCGAACACGGCACCGCATTGGAGGTGCGCCATGGACCAGGCTCGGGAACCCATACTGGACCGGGACGAGGACCTGCTGGACTCGTACTCGCAGACGGTGATGCGGGTGGCGGCAGCAGTCACGCCGCACGTTGCAGCCATCGAAATGACCGCCCAGCGGCGCAACGGCCGGGTCAGGGTGGGCGCCGGCTCTGCTGTCCTCTTCACGGAAGACGGCTACCTGTTGACGAACTCACACGTGGTGGCCGGTACGCGGCAGGGCTTTGCCGTGTTCGCCGACGGCAGCAGGATGGAACTGGAACTGGTGGGGGCCGATCCGTTGTCCGACCTGGCAGTGGTGCACGGCTCCCGACCCAAGGTCCGGCCTGCGGAATTTGGCGACGCTGAGTCCCTTCGGGTGGGTCAGCTGGTGGTCGCGGTGGGAAATCCGCTGGGACTGGCAGGGTCGGTGACTGCGGGGGTGGTCAGCGGCCTGGGGCGCGCCATTCCGGTCTGGTCGGGCGGCAACAGGCGGGTCATCGAGGATGTCATCCAGACAGATGCTGCGCTCAACCCGGGAAATTCCGGCGGCGCACTGGCAGACACTCACTCAAGGATTGTGGGCATCAACACCGCGGTGGCGGGCGCCGGCCTGGGCCTGGCCATCCCGATCAACGCCACCACCCGCAGGATCATCTCCGCACTGCTGACGGACGGAAGGGTGCGGCGCGCCTATCTGGGCCTGGTGAGCACTCCCATCCAGCTCGGGCCCAGCGCGGTGATCCGCACAGGCCAAAGGCAAGGGCTCCGCGTCGTGGAAGTGCTGCCGGGGTCACCTGCCGGCAAGGCGGGGCTGTCCGCGGGAGACATCATCGTCACTGCCGGCGGCCACCCCGTCAGCAACGCCGAAAGCCTGCAACGGCTCCTGTTCGCCGACGCCATCGGCCAGCCCCTGGATGTGGCCGTGCTGCGCGACGGCACCGAACTGCACCTGGCCGCCGTTCCGGAGGAAATGACGGCCAACGGCACGGCATAACGCCCGACGGCGGCAGTAACGCCGGGTGGTCACGGCCGGCACGCACTGCCTGGCTTCCCATCACCCGGGCACGGGCCTACCGGGGCGCTTCCACGTCCGCGATGCCTACGAAACGCGTCCCCACGCCGTCGTACTCGCTCCGGACCCAGCCGGGACGGACAGCGGGAACCTCGGACGGTGGGTGATGCCCGCACACCACATAGGTGAAGTCCGGCCACCATTTCTTGGGACGTGCCGCCTCCTCATAGCCACAGACGGCGCACTCAAGATGCACCCAGACGGGGCGCTTGCCCGTGCGGTTGGCGCGTGACTGCACCAGCCAAGGAGGGGGATTGTCCAGGATGGCGCGCAGATCCTCCTCCGCCATCCATTTGGGCAGGCCGTGGCGCTGTGCCATTTCAAGCGGAACATCAAGGGCTATTGCTGCGTCACGTCTGCTGATCATCACAGTCCACCATACGGGAGTGGACGGCATCTGCCGCCGGGGGCCGGGGTGGGCCGGCTGGTGGGTCAACTTTTGGGTCAGCCAACGAGGGCGATGCCGGCTGCGGCGGCGGCAAAACCGAGCGCGAGGTTGGCCCCCACATTCAACGCCGCCGAACCGAAGCGCGCTTCGCTGAGCAGCCGGATTGTCGCGGTGCTCCACGAGCTGAAAGTAGTGAGGCCACCGGCCAGGCCAGTGGCAAGTCCCAGCTGCCACTCAGTGCCCAGCCCCAGCCGGCCGGTCAGCCCATGGGCCAGGCCGATGATGAAGCACCCCACGACATTGACCACCAGGGTGGCCCAGGGCCAGTGCAGCCGCCCGCGGCTGCCGGCGCGGACGCTCCGGATGCTGCTGTGATGGGCAAACCAGCTGTCGATCCCGAACCGCAGAAGCGCCCCGGCCACGCCAAAGAATCCCACCAGGGCGGCGGCGGTCATGCCCGCCCGTCCCGGTTCCGCGAGATGAGCCTGCCGCACCGCCACCCCGCACCCGCGGAGGCAAGGCCGAGGACCAGGGACAGGCCCAGGTAGGCCGTCCACACCGGGTGGGCGCCGGCGCGCGCCAGCTGGTCGGAGGCGAGGATGACGGCGGAAAAGGTGGTGAACGAGCCCAGCAGGCCCGGACCGATCCCGGCACGCAGCCAGAACGCAGTGTGCGGCCGCGCCATCCAGACGGTGGTCAACGCTGCCAGGACGAAGCTGCCGCTGATGTTGATGCCAAGGGTTGCCCAGGGGATCGAGCCGGGCAGGTCCGGAAAGGCCAGGCCCAGCCCGTACCGCAGTTCGGTGCCGATCAGCCCGCCGGCAGCCACAGCAAGCCAGGCACGGCCTTCGGGCATCGCCACGTCAGTTGCCGTCCAGGACGCAGCCCGGATGGGGGGTGTCACCGGAGACCCACAGCGCGGAGGCAATCTCATCCGCAAGGTCGTACTCTCGGGAGCCGTCCGGACCGCTGATCCGCACGACCAGTGCGCCACCGAACGGCTTCCTGCCCAGCACCTCCACCTCGGCGTCCAGGTCAATCTCCTGGGTCGCGAGGTACCTCAGGAGTTCGGGGTTGTCGTCGCTGATCCGGGTGATCCTGCCCGTGTGCCCCTGGTCCAGCCCGGCGAGGAGGTGCGCGTGCGGCATCAGCACCTGGCCGTCCGCCGTGGGAATGGGGTCGCCGTGCGGGTCCCGGCGGGGGTTCCCGAGTTTGGCCGCCACGCGTTCGATGAACGTATCCGAGACCGCGTGCTCCAGCTGTTCGGCCTCGTCGTGGACCTCATCCCAGCTGTAGCCCAACCGCTGGACCAGGTAGGTCTCGATCAGGCGGTGGCGCCGGACCATGGCCAGGGCCAGCCGCAGTCCTGCCTCGGTCAGGGTGACGGCGCTGTAGGGCTTGTGGTCCACCAGGCCCTGGTCCTTGAGCTTGCGGACCATCTCCGAAACCGAGGAATTGGCCACCCCCAGCCGCTGTGCAAGCTGGGAGGAGGTGATGGGCTTGTCCTGCCATTCCGTGAAGGAATAGATGACCTTGACGTAGTCCTCGATCGAGGAGGAGGGCGCGCTGGTCTTCACGCCTTCAAGCCTACCGGCTCGGCGCATGCGGCACGGGAGGCAGCCGTCATGCCTTGACGGCCCGCCAGGCGAGGGCGAGGTACGGAAGGTCGAGTTCCTGGGCGTGGCCGTAGGCAAGGTGCTCGTGCAGGTACCAGTCGAGGTTGGCCAGGACCCTGGCCCGCGTCGCCTCGCCCGCCCGCAGGTAGTAGCTGCGCGACTTGGTCAGTTCCATCAGGTCGGTGGTCGTCACCTTGTCGTGCCAGTGCGTGACGTGCCCTTCGAGCCCGCGGAATTCGGGCCCCACCACGGGTTTGTGGCACGGCCGGTACACATCACCGGCGTGCATGATCCGGGAGAGCCGGTGAACCCAGGGGATGGAGGTGTCCAGCTGGTTCCAGACCAGGCCGAGGGTCCCGTCCTGCCGGAGGACGCGCGCCAGTTCGGTGCTTGCCGCGAGGGGGTCGCACCAGTGCCACGCCTGGGCGACGGTGACGACGTCGAAGGACGCTTCGGGCAGGCCCGTCGCCTCGGCAGTCCCCGCCGCAGCCGTGGCCGCTGGATAGTGTTCCTCGAGTTGGGCGAGCATGTCCGCGGAGGGGTCGACGGCGGTGACGTTCAGTCCCATGTCCAGCAGCAGGGCAGTGAACTTTCCGGTTCCGGCGCCGACGTCCAGGGCATCGTGGGCGCCGGCGGGAACCAGCCACCGGGCGGACTCCTCCGGATAGCCGGGCCGAACGCGCTGGTAGTGCCTGCCGCCGTCCTGGAAGCTTTGTCCAAGCTCCCGGCGCCGCCCGTGATCGAGCCTGGGGCCACCCCGAACCACGTGCGGTCTCCTTCAGTCAACGCCCTGCAGTACCTTAAGAATCTACCGTATCTGCAGTGCTGGAAGGGTTAACGCCAGCAGCCCGGGGGCTGCGGGACCTGCTGCAGGCTTAGTCGTCGATGCAGGGCGCGGCGCCTGCGGTGCCGGGGGTGTTGGGTGCCCAGTGCGGGTAGGTGCGGGTGTCGTTGGCCGGTACCCAGCGGCCCGCGTCCACCACGTAGTCCCAGCCCAGCCCGTTGCTGCGGAGTGCCTGGATGCCCGCCAGGAGGCGCTCGGCGTCCTCCAGCCGGGAGCCGACGCCGAAGCTTGCACGCAGGGAACCGGAGGGAAGGCCCAGGCGCTTGAGCAGGGGGTGGGCGCAGAAACGTCCGTCCCTCAGGCCCACGCCGTGCTCGGCTGACAGGTAGGCCGCCACCAGTCCTGCGTCGTAGCCCTCCACGGAAAAGTTCACCACACCGATGGTGTCCGTTTCCGGGTTCGTGTCCTTGAAGATCTGGTGCACGGTCACGCCGTCGATGCGCTGCAGGCCCTCAACGAGGAACGAACGGATGGCGGATTCGTGGGCATGCCACCGGTCCTGGTCCAGCCCGGCGATTACCTGGGTGGCGCGGGCCAGGGTGGCAGCGCCCAGCACGTTCGGCGAGCCCCCCTCATGGCGGGCCGGCCCCGTGGCCCAGCTGACGCCGTCGAGCCGTGCTTCCTTGACGGCGCCGCCGCCGGCAAGGTGGGGTACGCCGGCATCCAGCCAGTCGGGCCGTCCCACCAGGACGCCTGCACCGAAGGGTGCATACAGCTTGTGACCGGAGAACGCGAGGTAGTCGACGTCATCGGCACTGATGTCCACCCGGCGGTGCGGTGCGAGCTGGGCCGCGTCCACCACGATCCGGGCACCGTGCTGGTGGGCCAGCGCGGCCAGGGCCCGGATTGGAAGGATTTCGCCCGTGACATTGGATGCGCCCGTGACCGCCAGCAGGCACACCCCGCCCTGCTCCAGTTCGGCGCGGACGGCGTCCAGGGTACCGGCGATGGTGTCCGCGGCAACGATGCTGCGGTGCGGAACGCCCTGCCACGGCAGCAGGTTGGCGTGGTGCTCAATGTCCAGGTAGAGGACATCGCCGGCGGCGCGGCCATCGGCCACGGGCAGGCAGCCGGCCAGCAGGTTCAGTGAGTCGGTGGTGTTGCGGGTGAAGATGACCGAATCATCTGGACGGCCACCCACGAAGTCGCGGACAATGCTGCGCGCGTTCTCGTACACCGAGGTGCTGATCTGGGATGCATACCCGGCCCCGCGGTGGACGCTCGCGTAATAGGGGAGGATCTCATTTAGGTAGGCGGACACCAGCGACAGGGCCGGCGCGGACGCACCGTAGTCCAGGTTCGCGTAGCGGACATGGCCCCCGGCAATCAGGGGAGCCTGGATTTCGGCACCGGTGACGGCGGCAAGGGGCCGACCCGCGGCCGCATGGCGTGCATCGGGAACGGGAGCTTCGGCAATGGCGTGCTGGGGGGAGACGGTGGCAGTTGTCACAGAGACCTCACTTGACTACAGGACTCCGGCATAAGGAATCCGCGCTTGCCGTATCCGCTCCGGACCGGCCTGGTCGTCACCCGGGGCACCCCACCGCGAATGGAGGGTTGCCGGCCAGCAAACCGGGGTTTTGCGCTGGCACTCGTGACCTGCATAAAAGCGTAGGACATCGGGCGGCCAGGACTGAAGCCGCGGCAATTGTTAAGGGTTTTGTTACGCGCCATCGAAGAAACGACGCCTGACACCCCCTTGCGGAGGTGTCAGGCGTCGCAAAATTCGTGGAAGACCGGAAACGGCAGCCGTTACAGCAGATCGTCGAGGTACGGGTTCAACCTGTGCAGTACTTCGGAGTGCAGGATCGAATTGGTGGCCAGAGCGTTCCCGCCGAACGGCCCGTCCTCACCTTCCAGGGAGGTGAACCGGCCGCCGGCCTCCACCACGATGGGCACCAGTGCGGCCATGTCGTAGAGGTTCAGCTCGGGTTCGCAGGCGATGTCAACCGAACCCTCGGCCACCATGCAGTAGGACCAGAAGTCACCGTAGGCCCTGGTGCGCCAGACGTCCTCGGTGAGGCCGAGGAATTCGTCGAGGTTTCCCCGTTCCTTCCATCCCGTGAGGCTGGAGTAGGAGAGGGATGCGTCAGAGAGGCTGGACACGTTGGAGACCCGGAGCTTGGTCGCGGCAGCCAGCGAGCGTCCCATGTAGGCGCCCATGCCCTTCGCCGCCCACCAGCGCTTGCCGAGGGCCGGCGCGCTGACCACACCGACCACGGGCTCGCCCTCGTCGACGAGGGCGATCAGTGTGGCCCAGACAGGCACGCCGCGGACAAAATTCTTGGTCCCGTCAATGGGATCGATGATCCAGCGCCGCGAGCCGTGGCCGGTGCTGCCGAACTCCTCGCCCAGGACGGCATCACGGGGACGGGAGCGGGAGAGCTGGCCGCGGATGGCTTCCTCGGCGGCCTTGTCGGCGTCGGTGACCGGCGTCAGGTCCGGCTTGGTCTCAACGTGGAGATCCAGGGCCTTGAAGCGGCTCATGGTCTGGTCGTCCACGGAGTCGGCCAGGACATGGGCCAGGCGCAGGTCATCGTTGTAGCTCGAAGCGGGTTGGATCATGGTTCCAAACTACCGTCTGCCGGCGTTTCTGCCGGGAGAACGCGTCAGTTGACGCTGCCAAGCTCCTTGGTTTCCTGCGCTTCCATTCTTGGATCGGTACCGAGCAGCCGACGCAGGGACGCCAGCCGGGCCGGGCCAGTGGGTCCTGCATGTCCGCCGCCCACCCAGTCGTCGAGGCCGCAGTTCACCGCGGTTGCCGTGTGCTTGCAGCCGCGTTCGCAGTTCTCGATGCCGGGGGAGAGGTCCGGGAAGGAACGCAGGATCCGGTCCGGGTCCACGTGGGCCAGGCCGAAGGACCGGATGCCGGGGGTGTCGATGATCCAGCTGCCGGGCGGGGCGGCCGCCAGGCGCAGGGCCAGGGCGGAGGACGACGTGTGCCGGCCCCGCCCGGTCACCGCGTTGACTCCGCCGGTGGCCCGTTCGGCGCCGGTCAGGGCGTTGACCATGGTGGACTTGCCCACGCCCGAGTGTCCAAGCATCACGGTGACCTTGCCGTCCAGGTGGGCCCGGAGGGCAGCCACGGCCGCGATGTCCAGCCGGGCCGAAAGACCGTCGTCCGAGCGCGCGTCGATTCCAGAGGCCCGGGCGTCGGCTGTCCGGCTGATGATCACCGGGAAATCCAGGTGGGTGTAGTTGGACAGCAGGTCCGCTGGATCCTTGACGTCGGCCTTGGTAACCAGCAGGATCGGCTCGATGCCGGCGTCGTAGGCGGCCACCAGGGCCCTGTCGATAAATCCCGTCCGGGGCTCCGGGTTGGCTGCCGCCACAACGATCACCAGTTGGTCGGCGTTGGCCACGACGGCGCGCTCAATGGGGTCGGTATCGTCGGCGCTGCGGCGCAGGAGCGTGTGCCGGTCCTGGATTTTCACCAGGCGTGCCAGCGTATCGGGGGCGCCGGACACGTCACCAACCAGCGACACAAAATCACCGGCAACCACCGGTGAGCGGCGGAGCTCGCGGGCCCGGGCCGCGACAACCACCCGCTCGTCCTCCGAGTCCTCGTCCACCACCGCTGTGTACCGGCCGCGGTCCACCGTGATGATCCGTCCGGTCACGGCATCGTCATGGCTGGGCCGGTCCTTGGTGCGGGGCCGGGAGCCTTTCTTGTTCGGGCGGACCCGAACGTCTGATTCGTCCCAGGAATCAGTTCTCCGCGCCACTGCCGCGCCCCTCCGGTCCGGCTGCGGACGCCTGCTGCGCCAGCATGCCTGCCCACAGTTCCGGGAAATCGGGCATGGTCTTGGCGGTGGTGGCGATGTCCTCCACCTGCACGCCTTCGACGGCCAGCCCCAAAATTGCCCCTGCGGTGGCCATGCGGTGGTCGGCATAGCTGTGCACGACGCCGGCGTGCAGCCCGGCCGGGCGGATCACCAGCCCGTCAGCGGTCTCTTCGGCGTCACCGCCGAGCCGGTTGATCTCCGCCACCAGGGCTGCGAGCCGGTCCGTTTCGTGTCCGCGGAGGTGCGCAATTCCCGTGAGCCGGGAGGGACCGCTGGCCAGGGCACACAACGCAGCGACCGTAGGCGCCAGTTCGCTGGTGTCCGCGAAGTCGCCGCCCCGGATCTCCGGGCCGCCGGTGACGGTGAGGACGCTGTCTTCCAGAGTTACGGTGGCGCCCATGTTTGCCAGGATGCTGCGCCACAGGTCTCCCACCTGCTGGGTTTCCGTTGGCCAGTTGGGGATCCGGACCGTGCCCCGCGTGGCCAGGGCCGCCGCCAGGAAGGGCCCGGCATTGGAGAGGTCCTGTTCGATCCGCTGGTCGAAGGACCGGATTGGGCCCGGCGCCACCACCCAGTGGTTGGGGACGGAGTCGTCCACGGACACGCCGGCACCCCGCAGCACGGCCACGGTCATATTGATGTGGTCAAGGCTGGGGACCGGCTTCCCCACGTGTTCCAGGTGCAGGCCTTCGTCGAACCTGGCGCCCACCAGCAGGAGGGCGGAAACGAACTGGGAGGAGGCGCTGGCGTCGATCACCAGGTGGCCGCCGCGGACGGCGCCGTTGCCTTCCACCACGAACGGGAGCGACGACGGCGCGCTGCCGTCCTCCGCCGAAACGTCCACACCCAGGGCCTTCAGGGCCTCAATGATGGTGCCCATGGGCCGCTTCCGCGCGTGCGGATCGCCGTCGAACTCGCTGGTTCCGTTGCGCAGCGCAGCGAGCGGCGGGACAAACCGCATGACGGTGCCGGCCAGCCCGCAGTCGATCCTGGTGGCTGATGGTGGTGCCGCGGCAGGCAGCGGCACCACTTCCAGGTCCGGGCCAAAGGCACCGTCCCCGGGGACCTCCGTGATGGTGGCACCCAGCTGCCGGAGCGCATCGACCATCAGCGCCGAGTCCCGCGAATGCAGGGGAGCGCGCAGGCGGGACGGGCCGTCCGCAAGGGCTGCCAGGACCAGGTACCTGTTGGTCAGGGACTTCGATCCGGGCACCGTGACGGTGGCATCGACGGGCCGGGACGCAAAAGGTGCGGCCCAGTGCTGGACAGGGGCCCCGTCACGGGTGGCGGCTGGTGCGGTCATTCGTGCTTATGCTCCCGTGGCGTGCTTGGCGGCGCGGCGCACGGCTTTGTCCGCCTTGTTCAGCTTCTTTGTGGTGGTCCGGCGCGCGTCGGCAGCGAGGTGCGAGGCGTTTCTCCGCGCGTCGGTGGCCAGGTGCTCGGCACGCCAGGCCAGGCCGGGCTTGCCGGCGGTGTCCACGGATGCGAGCAGGGCGCCGCCGCCCAGCGAGAGATTCTTGAGCAGCTGGTTCCGCCGGTTGTCGCGGCCTTCCTTGCTGCTGATATCCGCGCTGCGCCACTCCACAAAAGTATTCAGGAGGGAGATTACCGTCAGCAGGCCTGCGGAGAGCCGGGAAAACTTGCCAAGCCCGAACAGGACTCCGGCGCCTACCTGAGTTCCACCGATCACCCGGGCAAGCGTCTTTTCGTTTGCCTGGAAGGGCAGCGAGGCCGCAGCCTTGCGCAGCAGCGGGGAGAGCTGCTGGGCGGTGTCATCAGAGTTCTTGAGCTTATCCAGTCCGGCAAGGACGAAACTGGAGGCAAGCATGGGCCGGGCGAGCGTGCGGACAAAGGACATGGATTTCCTCCTGGATGGACGAGCCGCGGCAAGCGGCGGAGTCGGTCCTAGTCTTGCACTTTTGGGGAATATTTGCCCGTGGGAGGCGGTTATGCTCGCTGGGTCCACGTCGAGGGCCCGGACAATCATTCACCCGAAACAGAGCGGAGTTGGCCCTTGGGGAAGGTGTTGGACGGAACGAGACAGGCGGGGCCGGTGGCAGTTGACAAGCTCACCGCCGAACCGCCGGAATACGGCATGCCCCGGTCCGGGAGCCTGACAGTAGACTTGAAGGCAATGAGCACCCTGGATCCGGCCGTTGCGGCCATGTATGAGGCTTCCCCCGGCGAAGTAAACGGCAGTACGGGCACGGCGCCGCTGCCGGCCGGACAGGCAAACCCTGATTCGCCGGCGGAAGCGGCGACCGATGACGCTGCCGTGGACGTCTCCACCGAAACCGTTGAGCAGCGCCGGCTGCGTTTCGAGCGGGACGCCATGCAATACGTGGACCAGCTGTATTCAGCTGCCATGCGCATGGCGCGGAACCCCTCCGATGCGGAGGACCTGGTGCAGGAGGCCTACACCAAGGCTTTCTCGGCCTTCCACCAGTACAAGCCGGGGACCAACCTCAAGGCCTGGCTGTACCGGATCCTGACCAACACCTACATCAACCTCTACCGCAAGAGGCAGCGCGAGCCGCTGCAGTCCAACTCGGACAGCATTGAGGACTGGCAGTTGGCCCGCGCGGAGTCGCACACGTCAAGCGGGCTGCGGTCGGCAGAGGCGGAGGCGCTTGACCACCTTCCGGATTCGGACGTCAAGCGTGCCCTGCAGGACATTCCGGAGGAGTTCCGCCTGGCGGTCTACTTCGCCGACGTGGAAGGCTTCGCCTACAAGGAAATTTCAGACATCATGAACACGCCCATCGGCACCGTGATGTCCCGGCTCCACCGCGGCCGGCGAATGTTGCGGGACATGCTCGCGGAATACGCCGCGGAGCGGGGATTCAAAACGGCCGCGGATGCGTCGGATGCGGCAGGAAGCAAAGCACAGGAGAACAGGAAATGAGCGACTGCCAGGGATTGGGCGACTGCGATGATACCCGGATGCAACGCATCTACGAGTACCTTGACGGGGCACTGACCCGCGAGGACATTACCGAAATCAAGGACCACCTTGATCAGTGCCCCGAGTGCACGGAGCAGTACGACCTTGAGTGTGTCATCCGGAACATGGTCAAGCGTTCCTGTAAGGAATCCGCACCGGACAACCTGAAGAACGCCATCCTGGACCGGATCCACGCCATCCGTCCCGTGGAGGCCTAGGTACAGGCACTGTCCTGGCCAGGACTGCAGACAGCAAAGGACCCCGGAAGCCGGTTGGCTTCCGGGGTCCTTTGCTGAACCGTAGTTCCTGGCATGTGCCTAGGTGTTGGGGCGCTTCCCGTGGTTCGCGCCGCCACGCTTACGGTCACGACGCTTGCGTGCACGCTTGCTCATAGCTGGCCTCCTTACTGTTGGTACTCAAAAGAGCTGCCCTCAAGTCTCCCACATGATGTGGCGGCCCGCGAACCGGGAACCGCCGGATGACCTGCGGCAGGATCGCCCGGTCCGCCGGTCAGGACGTCAGCGCGTGGTCGATGGCCGTCATGGCGTTGCCCAGGACGGACCTGAGGGTTTCCAGCGCTAAGGGGCTAATGGGTCCGAGCCGGCCATGGAGCCGCAGGTCCGCGCGAAGCCGGTCGTGGAATTGCTGGAGCAACAACTCCGCGTCCAGGCGGCGCATTGAGGCGGCGATGCCGTCTTCCACAGCCACCAGGTCTTCCTTGTGCTTTTCCAGCTCGGAAAGCCCGGCCGCCGTGATGCGGTAGGTGACGCGTCGTCCGGCGGATTCGATGGCCACCAGCCCGTCGCCTTCAAGCTTGCCCAGCCGCGGGTACACGGTTCCGGCGCTGGGCGAATAGGTGCCGTGGAATCTGTCCCTGAGCTCCTTGATGAGCTCGTAACCGTGTTTCGGGCCGCCTTCGAGCAGGGCAAGGAGATAGAGCCGCAACGCACCGTGTGCGAAGACCGGAGGCATCAGCCCGCCGCGTCTCCGGGGGTGCCGGCAGGGGCGTGGAGAATAGACGTCCTGCCGGACACTGAGTTTGTCCTGACCAGCATCAGCTGGGTGTCAGGGCCGGAAATGGTTTCCACCTTGCCGTTGGCCAGGAGGAACTGTTGGCCGTCCAGGATCACAGCCCCGCCGGCCGACTTGGCCACGATGTCGGCGCCGACGTCGTGGGGCATCGTGACGGTGACGTCGCCGGAAACGGAGTTGGAGCCGAAATCGTTGGTGAAACCGAGCAGCTCAAAGCTGAGGTGGCCGCTGACAGTGTTGGCGCGGACATTGGTGAAGTGGCCGGAGGCGGTCACCTCACCGGACACTGTCTTTGCCGTGAGGACGCCCTGGTGGTTCCGTACGGCCACCCTGCCGCTGACGGTGTTGACCTGCAGTTCGCCGGACGTACCGGCCGTCTCTACCGAACCTGACACGGTGTTGACCCGGACGTGGGCGGCGAGGCCGGAAACGAGTCCTTCTCCGCTGACCGTGCCCGCTTCCACTTCCACGCCTGGTGGGACGGAGATACTGATGACCGCCGAATTGTCGCTGTTGTGGTTGACCGTTTCCATCAGGTTCTTGAACCAGCCCTGGGCTCCGTGCAGCTGGTGCCTGATCTCCAGCCTGCCCCCGTTGAGGGAGACGGCCACGGGGTCGCCCTGGACGTCAGAAACCTCCAGCCGCACCGTCGGCCCTGCGTGCGGCACAATCTCGAATCTTCCCCGGACCGCGCCCAGCTTGAGGGACGTGACGCCATCGATGTCGATGGTTTGCGGGTCCGTAACAGTCCATTGTCCGGCGGGCATGGTTTCCTCCAAACCGATATATCGCATTCCGGACCAACGTAATGCCGCCCGGCGGAGCGGTCAAGATATATCGTGACGGCCTATTGCGGTGCTTCCAACCCCAGCCACTGGAACCAGCCGCGGTGCAGGACCAGCCACGCCATGAGCCCGTACCCGGCCTGGCCGGGCGTGCCGCCATTTGCGGCGAGGTCCTGGCGCCACTGTTCGTGGTTCAACAGGGGCGAGAACGTGTCCACGTAGAGGTGCTTGCGGCGTGTCGTCACATCGGCGAAGGCGGTGTTCAGTTCATCCAGGCGCCGGTTCTGGGCCGGGTCCAGGGTGGGAGGCGGCCCGACGACGAAGACCTCGATCCGGTTCTGGGATGCCGAATCCAGGATGTTGGCCAGATTGAGCCGGCTCCGGGCAGTGGACAGGCCGAACTCAATGTCCCGGCCCGACAGTCCGATGACCAGCCGGTTCTCTGCCTGGCTGCTGAAGCGGCGGCCGGCTTCATCCAGCCAGCGCGCGGCGAGCCCCTCGGTCCCTTCCTGCGGGCAGGGGAGCGAGTAGCTTTCCAGCAGCATGCCGTCCTGGGGAGTGCGGGCAAGGACGCGGCCCAGCCAGCCAAGTGCCCGGGGATCGCCCAGTCCGGCCAGCAGTTCGTCTCCTACAGCTGCTATCCGCAGCTTCCTGTCTTCCACGCGTTCCTCTTTACTCCGGTATGGGTTTACTTCGGCCGCTGCCACCGTCGCCGCCGCAGCTGCGGAGGTACGGGGCGGCGCTGTCCATCCATTAAACAGAACTGCCCGGCCGGAGTCTGGGATTTCGACGTCCGGCCGGGCAGCCTTACTGCTTACTTCCGTGCAAATGCCTGCTTCAGCAGGACATCCTGTTCGGCTGCGTGCCGCTTCATGGAACCGGCGGCCGTGGAGGCGGAGGCCGGCCGGGACACCACGCGGACGCGGCGGTCAAGGACCTCCGGCAGGTGCAGGCCGATGAAGGGCCACGGTCCCTGGTTGGCGGGCTCGTCCTGGGCCCAGACCACTTCGGCGTTCGGGTACTTGGCGAGCTCCGCCGCGATTTCTGCGTGCGGCAGCGGGTACAGCTGCTCCACGCGGACGATGGCGGTGGTCTTGTCGCCGGTCTTCTGCCGGGTGGACAGGAGGTCGTAGTACAGGCGGCCGGAGACCAGGAGAACGCGCTCGACGGCGGTGGCCGGGAGCTGCTCATGCTCACCAATGACGGGGCGGAAGGTGCCGTTGGTGAAGTCCTCGACGGATGAGGCGGCAGCCTTCAGGCGCAGCAGCTGCTTGGGCGTGAAGATGATCAGCGGCTTGCGCGGACGGTTGTATGCCTGGCGGCGCAGCAGGTGGAAGTGCGAGGCGGCCGTGGTGGGGTTGGCCACGATCATGTTGTCTTCCGCGCACAGCTGCAGGAAGCGCTCGATCCGGGCGGAGGAGTGGTCCGGTCCCTGGCCTTCGTAGCCGTGCGGGAGCATCAGGACCAGCGAGGAGCGCTGGCCCCACTTCTGCTCCGCGGAGGAGATGAATTCGTCGATGATGGTCTGGGCACCATTGACGAAGTCTCCGAACTGGGCCTCCCACAGAACCAGCGCGTCCGGACGCTCAACTGAGTAGCCGTATTCGAAGCCCATGGCGGCATATTCGGACAGCAGGGAGTCATAGATCCACAGCTTGGCCTGGTCGTCGGAGAGGTTGCCCAGCGGCAGCCATTCCTTGCCGTTGGCACGGTCGTGGAAGACCGCGTGGCGCTGCACGAAGGTGCCGCGGCGTGAGTCCTGCCCGGCAAGGCGTACGGGGACGCCTTCCATGATCAGGGAACCGAAGGCCGCGATCTCGCCGAAGCCCCAGTCGATGCCGCCGTCGCGGGACATCTGCTCGCGCTTCTCAAGCAGCTGCTTCAGCTTGGGGTGGACCGTGAAGCCATCGGGCACCTCGACGTGTGCCTTGCCGATACGGGCCAGGGTCTCGGCGCTGATGGCGGTGGAAACCGGTGCGCTGGCGTTGGAGTCGGACTGCTGGGACATGGGCCGCTCGATGTCGGACACGGCAGCGGAATCGGCGGTGACGATCGGGATGGGGGAGGTCTGGGCGGCGTGGGTCTCGGCGAAGACCCGCTCCAGCCGTTCCTGGTAGTCGCGGAGCAGTTGCTCGGCTTCTTCCTCGGTGATGTCCCCGCGGCCGATGAGCGACTCGGTGTACAGCTTGCGCACGGACCGCTTGGCCTCGATCAGGTTGTACATCAGTGGCTGCGTCATCGAGGGGTCGTCGCCCTCGTTGTGGCCCCGGCGGCGGTAGCACACCATGTCGATGACGACGTCCTTGTGGAAGCGCTGGCGGAACTCGTAGGCAAGCTGGCCGATGCGGACAACCGCTTCGGGGTCGTCGCCGTTCACGTGGAACACCGGTGCCTGGATCATCTTGGCGACGTCCGTGGAGTAGGTGGACGAGCGCGACGACGAGGGGGCCGTGGTGAAGCCCACCTGGTTGTTCACCACGATGTGGATGGTTCCACCGGTCCGGTAGCCGCGGAGCTGGGACAGGTTCAGGGTTTCAGCCACCACGCCCTGGCCGGCGAAGGCGGCGTCGCCGTGGACCATGATGGGCAGGACGGGGAACGTTTCGCCCTGGTCCAGGCGGTCCTGCTTGGCCCGGACGATACCCTCGAGGACGGAGTCCACGGCTTCCAGGTGCGACGGGTTGGCCGCGAGGTAGACCTTGGTTTCCTTGCCGTTGTCCGAGGTAAAGGTGCCTTCGGTGCCGAGGTGGTACTTGACGTCGCCGGAACCCTGCACGGAGCGGGGATCCTGCGTGCCCTCGAACTCGCGGAACACCTGGGCGTAGGTCTTGCCGGCGATGTTGGTGAGTACGTTGAGGCGGCCGCGGTGGGCCATGCCGATGGCAACTTCGTCGAGGCCGTCGTCGGCGGCATCGGACATGATGGCGTCCAGCAGCGGGATCAGCGACTCGCCGCCTTCCAGGGAGAAGCGCTTCTGGCCAACGAACTTGGTTTGCAGGAAGGTCTCGAAGGCCTCGGCAGCGTTCAGCTTGGAGACGATCCGCAGCTGCTCTTCGCGGCTGGGCTTGGAGTAGGGGTGCTCGAGCTGGTCCTGGAACCATTTGCGCTCGGCGGGCTCCTGGATGTGCATGTATTCGATGCCGGTGGTACGGCAGTAGGCATCGCGCAGGACGCCGAGGATGTCGCGGAACTTCAGCATCGGCTTGCCGCCGAACCCGCCTGTGGGCCATTCACGGTCCAGGTCCCACAGGGTCAGGCCATAGGTGAGGACGTCCAGATCAGGGTGCTTGCGCTGGACGTACTCCAGCGGATCGGTGTCCGCCATGAGGTGCCCGCGTACGCGGAAGGAGTGGATCAGCTGCTGGATCCGGGCCACCTTGTTGATCTCGTCGGCCGGGTCCACCTGCCGGTCGGCGCTCCAGCGGACGGGCTCGTAGGGGATGCGGAGCGCTTCGAAGATCTCGTCGTAGAAGTTCTGCGCGCCGAGCAGGAGCTGGTGGACGAGCTTGAGGAACTCCCCGCTGCCGGCGCCCTGGATGACGCGGTGGTCGTACGTCGAGGTCAGGGTGAGGACCTTGCTGATGGCGTTCTGGGCGATGATCTTTTCGCTTGCGCCCTGGAACTCTGCCGGGTAGTCGAGGGCACCCACGCCGATGATGGCGGCCTGGCCCTTGGACAGGCGCGGAACCGAGTGCACGGTACCGATGCCGCCGGGGTTGGTCAGGGACACGGTGGTGCCCTGATGGTCCTCGGCCGTGAGCTTGCCGTTGCGGGCGCGCTTGATGAGGTCCTCATACGTGTGCCAGAACTCGGCGAAGTTGAGGGTTTCGGCCTTCTTGATGTTCGGAACCATCAGCAGGCGGGTGCCGTCGGGCTTGGGCATGTCGATGGCGATGCCGAAGTTGACGTGCGCCGGCTGGACCGCCACGGGCTTGCCGTCCACTTCGTCGTAGTAGACGTTCATGGACGGGAACTGGGAGAGCGCGCGGATGACCGCGTAGCCGATGAGGTGCGTGAAGGAGACCTTGCCGCCGCGTGCGCGGGCCAGGTTGGAGTTGATCACCACACGGTTGTCGATGAGCAGCTTCGCCGGAATGGCGCGGACGCTGGTGGCCGTGGGCACCTCGAGGCTGGTGACCATGTTGGTGGCGATGGCCTTGGCCGGGCCGCGGAGGACGGAGACGACGTCCTCCTCCGGGGCCGTGGGAGCCTTGACGTTCTTGGGCAGCTGGGCCGGGATGGGCTGCGAGCCTGTGCCGGCTTCGGTCTTCTTGCCGCCGTCGCGCGCTTCAGTGGCGGGGGCCTTCTTGACGGGTGCGGGGGACGCAGGGGCAGCAGCGGGGGCGGCAGGGGCAGCGGCCGCGGGCGCTGCAGGGGGAGTGGCAGGCGCAGCTGCCGGCGACGGTGCCGGAGCGGCCGGAGCCGTTTTCACAACAGGCAGTTCCCGCGTGGGAGGGTTGGCAGCGTGGGCTGAATATCCGTTGGAAGAAGAACCGTTGCCCGAGTCGAAGGATTCGAACAGGGGCCACCACTTGGCGTCCACAGCGTTCCTGTCCTGCTGGTACTGCTCGTACAGTTCGTCAACGAGCCACTCGTTTCCGCCAAATTCCTCGGGTAGACGGTGGCTTGGCTGCTCTGGCACTTGAAATACGCCTCTTCCATGAGTTTGATTTCTCTTTGGCCCCCCGGTGCTTCAGCACTACGTTCGAACCACTCTCCGCGTCCTCTGAACCCGGACCTTTGCAAGTCTAGTGAGCATCTCCTCTTAACTGCCAATAAGGGTGACCCAAATCATGAAGTGACGAACATGGGCCCAAAAATGGCATCTTCCCGGGGTCCGCAGGGGTGCCGCGGGGCAGGCCCCGCGGGGGCTCCACCCTGCGGCAATGCGGCGTGCACGGGCGGCAGCATCGCGGCCGGTGAGGGGCCGCTCCTGTAGACTGAAATTCTTATGGACAGTAAATCTAGGTGCCGGCCTGGGCGCTGTCAGCGGAACTCCAAGAGAAGTTCCGCGCAGTCCGCCCCCAGAGCCGGCAAACCCCGACAACGCGCCCATCACCAGCCGACGGCGGAGCCCGCCGCGCACCGCACGGAACGGCCATCGGCTTCAGCTGACCATCCTCCGCCGGGACGAAACAGCTGTTCGACTTCCTGGAGCACCACTCCTCCGGCAGATGCACTACCGCGGGCGGGATGCTGAATGGAGTGGCTTCTCCTGGCAGCAGGCCTTCTGCTGATCGCCGGCACCGGATTCTTTGTTGCCGTCGAGTTCTCCCTGATCGCCCTGGACCAGCCCACGGTCCAGCGGGCAATTGACGACGGCGACACCGACGCCGTCGCGCTGCTGACCTGCCTTAAATCCCTGTCAACCCAGTTGTCCAGCTGCCAGCTGGGAATCACCTTGACCACGCTGCTCACCGGCTACGTCATGGAACCCTCGGTGGGCCGCCTCCTCGAAGGCCCGCTGACCGCCGTGGGACTTCCCGACGTGGCGGTGCAGTCCGCGGCGCTTATCCTCGCGATGGTGCTGGCAACGCTGCTCTCCATGCTTCTCGGTGAGCTCGTGCCCAAAAACATGGCGATCGCGCTGGCCTTCCCGGTTGGCCGTGCACTTGCCAGGCCGCAGCTGGTCTTCACTGCTGTCTTCAAGCCGGCCATCCTGGTGCTCAACGGCTTCTCCAACAAGGTCCTGCACGTCTTCGGCCTCGAAGCCAAGGAAGAGATCTCCGGGGCGCGCACGCCCGCCGAGCTTGCCTCCCTGGTGCGCAGGTCCGCAGCGATGGGAACCCTCGACGCCGGCACCGCGAACTTCATCGCCCGCACATTGAACTTCTCCACCCGCACTGCGGCCGACGTCATGACGCCGCGGATCCGGCTGGAGACGATTGAAGCCGACCAGCCGGTCTCCGACGTCGTGGATGCCGCACGCCGCACCGGTTACTCACGGTTCCCGGTCATCGGCGACTCAGCCGATGACATCCGGGGCCTGGTCCACGTCAAGAAGGCCGTCGCGGTCCCATGGGAGCGCCGGCAGAACCTCGAAGCGGGCGCCATCATGACTGAGGTCCTGCGCGTGCCCGAGACCATCCATCTCGATGCCCTGCTCGCCGAACTCCGGGAGGGAAACCTCCAGTTGGCAGTGGTGCTCGATGAATACGGCGGAACCGCCGGCATCGCCACCCTGGAGGACCTGGTGGAGGAAATCGTGGGCGA
>Ga0308169_10001385_pt1 | contig 28552 bp, 28 predicted proteins | sample PhyBR1_2_FD_202139 | JGI IMG/M metagenome (GOLD analysis project Ga0308169, IMG submission 202139) | Phyllosphere microbial communities from UC Gill Tract Community Farm, Albany, California, United States - DLSLSB.R1 | ecosystem: Host-associated > Plants > Phyllosphere > Unclassified | place...
GTGATCTTGCGAAAGCCCGCTGCTTCGACCAGTTGATCCATTTCCGCCTGGCTGCGCCGGCGCATCACCCAGGCCTGGCCCTGGCGGTGGCTGGTGAGCGCGCGGGCAATCAGCTCCAACTGCGGGTGCCACGGCTGCCCGGTGTAGACCAGGTAACCCCCCGGCTCCACGGCGTCGGCCAGCCCCGCCAGTGAACCACCGACCATGGCGTTATCGGCGAACAACTCATACAGGCCCGACACCACGGCCAGGGTCGGCTTGGGGTCCAGGGCAGCCAGGTCGGCGCGGTCGAACGCATCGCCTTTGACGAACTGGGCGATGTCCCCCAAGCCCTTCTCGCGAATCAGCGCGCCACCGTCGCGCACGTTGATGTCGCTGTAGTCGCGCAGCAGGATCGACTCCGGCAACGGCGACACGCCCTGCAAGGCTTCAAGGATGTAACGGCCGTGGCCGGCGGCGATATCGACGATACGGACCTCGCGGTGCTCGTCACGCAGCTTGGTCATGGCCAGGCGCAGCAGTTCCTCGACGTTCAGCTTGCGCTGGCGAATACCGCGCCAGCCGATGGAGTTGAGGTAGTTGGTGTCGATCATCCGCCCCAGCCCGCCCTTGCCGGTAGGCTTATTGCGATACACGTAGTCCAGCGTGCTGCCGGAGTCGAAACCGGTGTCGAAGCCCAGTTTCACGCCGTCCGACAGGTTCTTGCCCAGGCCCATGCTGGCGCGTGTCATGCGCCAGTAGAGGTCGCGCAGGGAATTGCGTGGCAGTGGCGCGGCGAGGGATTCGGATTCGGCGCAGGTGGCGCCAAGTTTGTCGGCGTCCAGCAGGCTGGCGCGGTCCAGCGGGTGAGTAAAGTTCTGCAGGATAAAGCGCTTGGCGCTGCTCACGGCCACGGCCCGGTCACGTTCACCGAGGGTGTCGTGGAAAAACCCAGGGAGGATATGCAGCTCTTTTTTCAGGCTGCCGAGGCGGTCGAAAAATTGCTGCTGGGGTTTACGGTGCACCACAAAATCGGAGCCGGAGATAAGCAACTGGGTCGGTACCTGGATCGCCTGGGCGTCGGCTACAACCCGGTCGGCCGCTTCGTACAGGCCCAGCAGCACATTCACCGAGATGGCCTTGGTGATCAGCGGATCGCTGTCGTAGGACGCTACCCGTTCCGGGTCATGGCTGAGGAACTTGGCCTTGACGTAGCTGTTGACGAAAAAGTTGCCCCGAAACCTGCGCATCAAGGCCAGGCCCGGGCGGGCGAAGGGCACGTACAGCTTGACCTTGAAGGCGGGCGAGGCGAGCACCAGGGCGCGGATTTTTGGCGCGTAGTCGTGAACCCAGGTGGCCGCGATCACTGCGCCGACGCTTTGGGCGATCACGGCCAGGTTTTGCTCTTCGATGCCGTAGGTGGCGCCGATATGGTCGCAGAAGGTCTGCACATCGCGGGCACTGGTGGCAAAGCTGGGGCTGTCGCCGCGCTCGCCGGGGGATTGACCGTGGCCACGGGCATCCCAGGCGAAGCAATCAAACTCCGGCAGGTCCAGTTCATCTACCAGGTGGGCAATACGCCCTGAGTGCTCATGGCCGCGATGAAACAGCAGGATTGCCTTGCGCGGCCCGGCGCCTGCCGTGGCCGGCCAGTGCCGGTAGAAAAGCTCGACGCCATCATGGGTACTGAAGGTGTGCTCTTGCTGTTCGCGCATCGCAAAATCCTTATGCAGAAGGGGGAGTTTGTTGCTGTTCTTTGAGGCCCTGACGTACCCGGTTGACCAAGGTATAGGCGAGCAGGGCGGCGACCAGCCACATCACCGCCTCGACCCAACCGGCGCCGAGCCAGCCCAGCGCCACGCCGGTGGCCAGTACACCCAGTACAAAAGCCCGATCACTCTTGCCCATCGGCCCGTCATAGCGACGCGATGCGCCCACCATCGGCCCCAACACACCGGCGTACTCGCTGAAGACCGCAAGCAGTGTCACCAGCACCACCGGCACCGGGCTCACGCCGGGGATCAGGGCAAAGGGCAGGATCAGCGCGCTGTCGGCGATCACATCGCACAGTTCATTGAGGTAAGCGCCGAGGCGTGACTGCTGGCCGAATTCTCGAGCGAGCATGCCGTCGATGGCGTTGAGGGCCATGCGCACGATCATCCACAGCGGGATCAGCACAAACAGCCAGAGGTGTTGGGCGAAGCCTGCGATCAACAACCCCACCAGCAGGGAAATAACGCCGGCCAGCACGGTGATTTGGTTGGCGGTGGTGCCGTTGTCATAGAGGCGCTGCACAAGCGGGCGCAGCAGGTTTTGAAACCGCGGTTTGAGTTGGTAGATGGAAATCATGGGTGTGGCGCTTCCTTGTCCGTGAACCCGCGAAAAGCTGTTTCGGAGTGTGCCGATTAATCGCAGCCGACACCAGTGATGGCTCGTATTTATAGGGGGTTAGTCACACTCTCAGCACGACTAAGGGTCAATGTAGGAGCGAGCTTGCTCGCGAAAAACTCACCGGCGCCGCGTATATTCAGGATGCCCGCGTTATCGTTGACGTTTTTCGCGAGCAAGCTCGCTCCTACAGAAGGCTAGGCCGCTTCCACCGGCGTTTCGAACAAAAATTTCACGCTTCGTGTTATATCGTAACGAATTGTGTGCAAGTGGGCGTTGAGCAGATGCAAGTGGATCTAGAGGCTGACGGGGCTTCGGTTGAAGGCCTCGCGCGTTTTCAGCAAGGGCTGTTCCACGCCCGTCGATTGCGCCAGGCCGGTATCGGCCTGACAACCCTGGCCCTCAGTGGTTGGATATTGGCGCTGTTCGTAGCGTTGTTTGCACCCCTGTCGATGTGGCCGGTGGTGTTGATCAACTGCGCTTCGGCCTTGCTGCTGCTGGTGGCCGGGTTGCAGTCGGCCTGGTGGGTGGCTGATTGGCGTGCCCAGGCGCTGGAGGTGCCGAGCCCTGAGTTGATTGAGCAACCCATTGAGCCCACTGCCTGGCATAAGGGGCTGATCAACCGTTTCGGCAACGGCCTGCTGGCGCAGGTTGGCGCACCGGTACTGTGGTTGGCCGGCTGGTCGTTGCTGGCGTTGGTCAGCGTTATCCAGTTCTGGAACCTGGCCTTGCCTGCTGCGGCCATCGGTCAGTCCGCCAGCGTCGGTGCGGCGCTGGCATTGGGGCTGGCTTTTGGCTTGCTGGTGTTCGAGCGTCGTCTGGCCCAGGAAACCACCGCCCAGTGGCCGGAAGCTTCACAGCTGGCGCAGTTGAGCCGGGTGGCGATTATCTGCCTGGTGCTGAGTGCCATCTGCCTGTTGTTTGCCAATGCCGAGTCGGTGTGGCCGCTGCGTCTGGCGACACTCGTCGGCCTGTTGCCGGCGCTGGTGGCGCTGGAGTTCCTGCTCAGGGGCGTGCTGTCGCTGTTCAGCCCGCGCCAGCCGCGCCTTGAGCCGCGCTTGATGGCGCAGAGTTTTATCGCCGGCCTGCTGCGTTGGCCGCCACAACCGTTGCTGGCGTTGCAGCATGAATTGCACAACCGTTTTGGCATCGACCTGCGCCAGATCTGGGCCTTCACCTACATGCGCCGGGCTTTCCTGCCGGTGTTGCTGGTGGTGCTGGCGGTAGGCTGGGCGCTGACCGGCGTGCATGAAGTGCCCCTGCAAGGGCGTGGGATTTATGAGCGCTTCGGCAAACCGGTCGAGGTGTTCGGCCCCGGCCTGCATACGGGTTTGCCGTGGCCGCTGGGCCGCGTACTCAACGTGGAGAACGGCGTGGTGCATGAGCTGGCGACCAGCGTCAGCGAAGCCGCCATACCGGAACTGGCCGCTGCCGAAGGCCCGGCGCCGTTGATTGCCAACCGCCTGTGGGACGCCAGCCATGTGAATGACAAATCCCAGGTCATCGCCAGCAGCAGCGGCGATAAGCAGGGCTTCCAGATCGTCAACATGGACGTGCGATTTGTCTACCGCATCGGCCTCACCGACCAGGCTGCGCTTGCCGCCACATACAACAGCGCGGACATACCCACCCTGATCCGCAGCACCGCCAGCCGCATCCTGGTGCATGACTTTGCCTCGCGCACCCTCGACGAATTGCTCGGTGAACAACGCACCAGCCTCGCCGACGAGATTGGCCGCACGGTGCAAGCAGACCTGCACACCCTCGACAGCGGGGTGGAGATCCTCGCCACGGTGGTTGAAGCGATCCACCCACCGGCCGGTGCCGCCAATGCTTACCACGGTGTGCAAGCTGCCCAGATCGGCGCCCAGGCACTGATTGCCCGTGAACGTGGCGCGGCCAGCGAGCAGACCAACCAGGCGCTGCTGCAAGCCAGCACCGTCCGTGATCAGGCCCAGGCCAGCGCCCGCGAAGTGAATGCCGGCGCCCAAGCGGCGAACCTGCGCTTTGCCGCCGAACAAAAAGCCTATGCCGCGGCGGGCCAGGCTTTCGTGCTGGAACAGTACCTGAGCCAACTGAGCCTGGGCCTGGCCCACGCCAAGCTGCTTATTCTGGATCATCGTTTGGGCGCCGACAGTGCGCCGACGATCGATCTGCGTTCTTTTACTTTGCCCGCCGATCCACTGGCGCCGCGCAAAGCCGTTCAATAAGGAGTCTGTCTGTTGAGCGCTCATTCTCACGATCACGGTCATCACCACCATCACCACCATGGTGATGAACAAGCGGCCGGGCCTTTCCCTTGGCGGCGCATGGCCTGGGCGGCGTTACTGTTGCTGTTTGCCGTGGCAGCGGCGAGCCTGGTGCAGGTGCGCTCCGGCGAGGCCACGGTGATTACCCGCTTCGGCAACCCCGCGCGAGTGCTGTTGGAGCCGGGCCTGGGCTGGCGCTGGCCGGCGCCATTCGAAGCGGCGATCCCGGTGGACCTGCGCCTGCGCACCACGTCCAGCGGCTTGCAGGATGTGGGCACCCGCGATGGCCTGCGGATTATCGTGCAGGCCTATGTGGCGTGGCAGGTGCAGGGCGATGCCGACAATGTGCAGCGCTTCATGCGCGCAGTGCAGAACCAGCCGGACGAAGCGGCGCGGCAGATTCGCACCTTCGTCGGCTCGGCGCTGGAAACCACGGCGGCCAGCTTTGACCTGTCCAGCTTGATCAACACCGACGCCAGCCAAGTGCGCATCGCCGATTTTGAAGCGCAGTTGCGCCAGCAGATTGATCAACAATTGCTCGCCACCTACGGCGTGCGCGTGGCGCAGGTCGGCATCGAGCGTCTGACGTTGCCCTCGGTGACACTCACCGCCACGGTTGATCGTATGCGCGCCGAGCGGGAAACCATCGCCACTGAACGCACCGCCGTGGGCAAGCGCGAAGCGGCGCAAATCCGCTCCGCCGCCGAGCGTGATGCGCGCATTGTGCAGGCCGATGCCACGGTGAAAGCCGCGGATATCGAAGCGCAGTCGCGGGTAGAAGCCGCGCAGATTTATGGCCGTGCCTACGCGGGTAATCCGCAGCTGTACAACCTGCTGCGCTCGCTGGATACCCTGGGCACGGTGGTCACGCCGGGTACCAAAATCATCCTGCGCACCGACGCCGCGCCGTTCCGCGCCCTGGTGGATGGGCCGAAGGACATCCAGCCATGAGCGAACGCGACAGTCCCGACAGCCCTTGGATTCAGGCCGGGCGCCTGACCTTCCTGGCGCTGTATGCGGTCACTGTGTTGGCGGCGTTGGCCTGGGCCTTTTCCAATGTGCGCCAGATCGACCCGCAGAATCGCGCGGTGGTCCTGCACTTCGGCGCCCTTGATCGCATTCAGAACGCCGGGCTGTTGCTGGCCTGGCCGCAGCCGTTCGAGCAGGTGGTGTTGTTGCCGGCGGCGGACCGGGTAATCGAGCGCCGAGTGGAGAACCTGCTGCGTTCCGATGCGGCGTTGCAGGCTGATCGCGTGGCCAGTTTCGCTACGCCGTTGAGCGATGCCCTGGCCGGTTCCGGCTACCTGCTGACCGGCGATGCCGGGGTGGTGCAGTTGGATGTGCGGGTGTTCTACAAGGTGACCGAGCCCTATGCCTTCGTGTTGCAGGGCGACCACGTGTTGCCCGCGCTGGATCGGTTGGTGACGCGCAGTGCCGTAGCCCTGACGGCAGCGCGGGATCTGGACACCATTCTGGTGGCACGCCCGGAACTGATCGGCAGCGACAACGGCGCCGCCGAACGCCGCGAGCGCCTGCGCGGCGATCTGGTGCAAGGCATCAATAAACGCCTGGCCGAGTTGGCTGCCAGCGGTTTGGGCCTGGGCGTCGAAGTCACCCGCGTTGACGTGCAATCGAGCCTGCCGGGCCCGGCGGTGAATGCCTTCAACGCAGTGCTGACTGCCAGCCAGCAAGCGGATAAAGCGGTGGCCAACGCCCGCACCGAAGCGGAAAAACTCACCCAGACCGCGAATCAGGAGGCTGACCGCCAGGTGCAAGTCGCCCACGCCCAGGCCAGCGAACGCTTGGCCAATGCCCAGGCGCAAACCGCCACCGTCGCCAGCCTCGCCCAGGTCAAAGACCCTGGCTTGCTGTTGCGCCTGTACCGCGAACGCCTGCCGAAGATTCTCGGTCAGGCGGGTTCCGTGACCACCGTCGATCCCAAAGACGACTCCCGCTTGATCATCCAGGGAGCCGAACAATGAGCGCACCCATGCTGACCTCGGCCGAACAGCGCAGCGCTGCCCGGCAATTGACCCTGGCCATGCTCGCCCTGGGGCTGCTGGTACTGGGCCTGGTGTGGCGCTGGCTGGCGCCGGACCAGAACGGCGTGAGCCAATTGCTGCTGGGGGTGGCATCGCTGTTGGTGGCGGTGCCGGTGATGCGTTCGGCCTGGTACAGCCTGCGTTTTCCCAGCCTGCACGGCATTACCGACCAACTGATTGCCCTGGCCATGCTTGGCGCCTGGGCCACCGGCGATCTGCTCACCGCCGCGTTGTTGCCGATCATCATGATCTTCGGCCATGTGCTGGAAGAGCGCAGCGTGATCGGTTCCCAGGAGGCGATCCATGCCCTGGGCAAACTCACCCGCAGCCACGCGCGTTTGGTACAGGCTGACGGATCCATCACTGAAGTGGATAACGCCACGCTGAACCCCGGTGATATCGTCGAAGTGCGCGCCGGCGACCGCGTGCCGGCCGATGGTGTGGTGCTGTCCGGCCAGGCGAGCCTGGACACGGCGCCGATCACCGGTGAGTCGGTGCCGTTGGAAGCCAGCGTGGGTGTGCAGGTGTTTGGCGGCGCGATCAACCTTGATGGTCTGTTGCGCCTTGAAGTGACGCGCACTGGCAATGAATCGACCCTGGGCAAAGTCATCGCACTGATGCAGAACGCCGAGCGCTCCAAACCGCCGATCACGCGGCTGCTGGAGCGTTATGCCGGTAGCTATATGGTGTTGGTGCTGTTGCTGGCGGCGGTGACCTGGTTTGTCACCAACGATGCGCAGGCGATGCTGGCGGTGCTGGTGGCGGCGTGCCCGTGTGCCTTGGTGCTGTCGGCGCCGGCCACGGCGATTGCCGGGATCGCCGTGGCGGCGCGTCATGGGATTCTGATTCGCAGCTCGGCGTTTCTCGAAGAGTTGGCCGACCTGACCTCGTTGGTGGTCGACAAGACCGGCACCCTGACCTTTGGCACCCTGCGTTTGCAGTCCATCGAGACTACCGCGCCGGATCGCCAGGGCCTGCTGAACCTGGCGGCCAGCCTCGGGTCGGCGAGCAGTCACCCGGTCAGCCGAGCGTTGGCGGGGCTGGCGACTCAGGAGCAGTTGCTGGCGCTCACCGACATTCGCGAGCGTCAGGGCCTGGGCGTGGTCGCACAGACCGAACAGGGCGAAGCGGCGCTGGGGCGGCCGGAGTTGTTCGAACAATTGGGCATCGTCACCAGCGTCGTTCCCAGCCATGACGGCCCAATTGCCGGGTTGGCGTTGAACGGCGAGTTCCTGGCCTGGCTGTTGCTGGCCGACAGCGTCAAGCCGGAGGCGCGCCAGGCCCTGCAAGAACTGCGTGACTTGGGCCTGGGCCGCCAGTTGCTGCTGACCGGCGACCGCCAAAGCGTGGCCGACAGCCTGGCGCTGGAGGTGGGCATCAGTGATGTCGAAGCCCAAGCCTTGCCGGAAGACAAGCTCAACCGCGTGCTGGGTGAAATCAGCAGCGGCTTCCGGCCGATGGTGGTCGGCGATGGCATCAATGATTCGTTGGCGCTCAAGGCCGGTGTGGTCGGCGTGGCGATGGGGGCGGGCGGTGCCGATATCGCCCTGGCTTCGGCGGACGTGGTGCTGATCGGCAGCGATTTGCGCCGCCTGGGTACCTGCGTGCGCTTGAGCCGCCAGTGCCGGCAGACGTTGCAGGTGAACGTGATCATCGGCCTGGGCTGGACGTTGGCCATCGTGGTGTTCGCGGCCTTTGGCTGGTTGGGCGCGGCGGGTGCCATGATTGCGGCGGTGCTGCATAACCTCAGTACCTTGCTGGTGCTGGGTAACGCTGGGCGGTTATTACGCTTCCAGGAGCCGCTGTTGAAGCTTGAGGAATAATTTCAGAAATATTTGCACACGGCTGTAACGCCAATCGGGGCCCTCACTCTAGTGGTGTGTCGAGACTGAACAATCCGTTCGGACCGACTTCACCATTGATCATGAGGAATACAACAATGAGCATTAAATCCGCTGCTGCTGGCGCCGCCCTCGCGATGGCTGCCGCCACCATGTTTGCCGGTGTGGCCACCCAGGCACACGCAGCCGATGCCACTGTGCATTGCTATGGCGTCAACGCTTGTAAAGGGCAGAACGACTGCAAGACCAAAGATCACGCGTGCAAGGGTCAAGGTTCCTGCAAAGGCCAGGGCTTCCTGTCCATGAGCAAGGCGATGTGCGACGAGAAGGGCGGTACCGTCGGCGAGTAACGGCAACCGAGTGCAACCGCAGCGACCGCCCCCCGTCGCTGCGGACACTTTTCCTGGAGCGTCTTATGCCCACTTCTATTTCGAGCCTCGGTTACGGCCTGGGCCTGCGCAGTGAGTACTACCAGCAGATCCTCGAACAGTCGCCGGCCGTGGATTGGTTCGAAGTGATCTCCGAGAATTATCTGGTGCAGGGCGGCAAAGCCTTGTACTACCTGGATGCGATAGCCGAGCGTTACCCCGTGGTAATGCACGGTGTGTCCTTGTCCATCGGTGGGCCCCATGCCCTCGATACCGATTACCTTGCGCAAATCAAACAGCTCGCCGAGCGCATCCAGCCGGCGTGGATTTCCGATCACCTGTGCTGGAGTCGCGGCAGCGCGCACCAGTTGCATGACCTGCTGCCGCTGCCCTACACCGAAGAAAGCCTCTATCACGTGGCCGGTCGTGTGCGTCAGGTGCAGGACGTGTTGCAGCGCCCGCTGGTGCTGGAAAACGTCTCCAGCTATGTGCGCTCCAAGGCTGATGAGTTCACCGAGTGGGAGTTCCTCAACGCTTTGGCCCACCTGAGCGGGTGCCAGTTGCTGCTGGATGTGAACAATGTGTATGTGAGTGCGCGTAACCATGGCTTTGATGCCTGGACGTTTATCCGCAACCTGCCGCCCGAGAGCATCCGCCAACTGCACCTCGCCGGGCATATGGACTATGGCGACTATGTGGTCGACACCCACGACCATCCCGTGTGCGACCCGGTGTGGGCGCTTTACCAACAGACCCTGGAGCATTTGGGGCCGGTGTCGACGCTGTTGGAGCGCGATGATCATTTCCCGCCGTTCGAAGAGTTGCTCACTGAGTTGAACAAGGCCCGCGAGCTGGCTGCCAGCGCCCTGGCCAGGAGATCGCTATGCGCCTGATCGACTGGCAATTGGCTTTTGAAGAGCACCTGTTATCTGAACCTTGCGCGGCCAACGGCAGCTTTGCCGCTACCTTGCAGGGGGGGCCGACCCTGGATGTGGACACCGGCCTGGCGATTTACCACAACGCCTATCTGTCGCGATTGAAAGAAGTGCTGTGCCATGACTTCAGCGCTATCCGATATTGGCTGGGTGATGATGAATTTGCCGCGCTGAGCGAAGCCTACATTCGCCGTTACCCCTCGGCCCACTACAGCCTGCGTTGGCTGGGTGAGCGCTTTTCGATGTTTATCCTTGAGCACTTGGTCGCAGAACACAGTGCGCCGCTGGCTGAGTTGGCGCGCCTGGAGTGGGCGTTTACCCTCGCGTTCGATGCACCCCAGGGGACGCCGCTGACCGTGAATGACATGGCGCAATTGGCGCCTGGGGACTGGCCGGCGCTGCAGGTAAGCCTGGCGCCTTCAGTGCAGCATTTGCTGTGCCGTTTCAACACGGTGGCGATCTGGCGAGCCAGCAGGGATGCATCGGGTTTTCCCGGCAGCCAGGCGCTGGACCCGATGCAAATCTGCCTGGTATGGCGTCATCAGAATGTGTGTCACTACCGCAGCCTGGAGCCTGACGAGGCCTGTGCACTGGCAGGGATGGCGACTACGGGCTGGAATTTTTCAGAACTGTGCGCAGAGTTGGCAGTCACTTATTCAGAGGGTGCGTCGCTGCAAGCGGCCACGTGGCTGAAACAGTGGATCCAGGACGGTTTGCTCGAATTCCGGGCCCCATAGAGACGTGCTATTAAATCGATAGCCTCCTACTTTGTCTTCGGATGGTCTACCCTCACTCCAGACGTCTGAAACAAGGGGGGATTAATCATGCTCGCGCAACTTCCACCGGCCTTACAGAATCTTCAGCTACCGTTGCGTCTTCGACTCTGGGACGGCCATGAATTCAACTTGGGTCCTGAGCCCAGTGTGACGATTGTGGTCAAGGACCCCACGATGGTGTCCAAGCTGACCCACCCAACGCTCGATTCACTGGGCGAAGCCTTCGTCGAAGGCAAACTGGAGCTGGAAGGCTCCATCACCGAGGTGATCAGGGTATGTGACGAGTTGAGCCACGCCTTGGTCGATGACGACGAAGGCAGCCGTCCGGTGCGCTCGATCCACGACAAGGCCACCGACGCGGCGGCGATTTCCTACCATTACGACCTGTCCAACGAGTTCTACCAGCTATGGCTGGATCAGGACATGGCGTATTCCTGCGGTTATTTTGAAACCGGCAGCGAATCCATCGACCAGGCTCAGCAAGACAAATTCCGTCACCTGTGCCGCAAACTGCGGCTGCAGCCGGGCGAGTACCTGCTCGACGTGGGATGCGGTTGGGGCGGGCTTGCGCGGTTTGCGGCGCGGGAATTCGGGGTCAAGGTGTTTGGTATCACCTTGAGCAAGGAACAGCTGGCGCTGGCCAGGGAGCGTGTGAAAGCCGAGGGCCTGGAGGATCAGGTCGACCTGCAATTGCTCGACTACCGCGACCTGCCCCAGGACGGCCGCTTCGACAAAGTGGTGAGCGTGGGTATGTTCGAACACGTCGGCCACGCCAACCTGGCGCAGTACTGTCAGACACTGTTCGGTGCCGTGCGTGAAGGCGGCCTGGTGATGAACCATGGCATTACCGCCAAACACACCGACGGTCGCCCGGTAGGCCGAGGCGCCGGGGAGTTTATCGAGCGCTACGTATTTCCCAACGGCGAACTGCCTCACCTGGCGATGATGACCGCCGAGATCAGCGAGGTCGGGTTGGAAGTCGTGGATGTCGAAAGTTTGCGCTTGCACTATGCCCGCACGTTGGACCATTGGAGCGAGCGCCTGGAAGACAATCTGGAAGCGGCGGCGAAGATGGTGCCGGAGCAGGCGCTGCGCATCTGGCGGCTGTACCTGGCCGGTTGCGCTTATGCGTTTGCCCGGGGCTGGATCAATTTGCATCAGATCCTGGCGGTGAAACCCCACGCCGATGGTGGTCATGAATTGCCGTGGACGCGGGAAGATCTCTACCGCTGAGCCGATTTTCCAGAACACTGAAGATCCAAATGTGGGAGGGGACTTGCCCCCTCCCACATTTTCCCTGCGTTGTCTGTTAGAGAATCGGTGAGATCAAGCGCGCCACCCGCATCCCCAACTGTTGCAGGCGTCGCGTCTCGCGGCTTTCTTCCTGACTGACTTCATGGGACAGGGCAAAATCGTCCAGGAGCATGTGTTCAACCTGGCTGGCGAAAGCCTCATCCACCGTCAGCAACATCACTTCGAAATTGAGCCGGAACGAACGGTTGTCCATGTTGGCGCTGCCAATGGCGCTGATTTCGCTGTCTACCAACACCACCTTCTGATGCAGAAACCCGGGCTTGTAGCGGAACACCCGCACACCTGCGCGCACGGCTTCGATGGCGTACAGGCTGGACGCCGCATACACGATGCGGTGGTCGGGCCGTGACGGCAGCAGCAGACGCACATCCACCCCGCGCAATACCGCCAGGCGCAGTGCGGCGAATACGGCTTCGTCGGGGACGAAGTACGGGCTGGTAATCCATACCCGCTCGGTCGCGGCGTGGATGGCCTCGACGAAAAACAGCGAGCAGGTTTCATAGGGGTCTGCCGGGCCACTGGCGAGCAGTTGGCAAAGCACGCCGTCTTCGGGGTAGGCGTCCGGCAGGATCAGCGGCGGCAGTTGCCGCGCCGCCCAGAACCAGTCTTCGGCAAACGACTCCTGAAGGCAGGCCACCACCGGGCCTGTGACCTGTACATGGGTATCGCGCCATGGCGCCAGCGGCGGCTTTTTGCCCAAGTACTCATCGCCCACATTGTGCCCGCCGACAAAGCCGGTGATGCCGTCCACCACCACGATCTTGCGATGGTTACGGAAGTTGACCTGGAAACGATTGAGCCAGCCGCTGCGGGTGGCGAACGCCTTGACCTGCACCCCGGCGTCGCGCAGCGATTGTACGTAGCGATGGGGCAGGGCGTGGCTGCCGATGCGGTCGTACAGCACGTAAATGTCTACGCCCTGGGCGGCCTTTTCCTTCAATAGCACCTGCAATTGGCGGCCAAGCTCATCGTCATGGATGATGAAAAACTGGAACAGCACGGCGGTCCTGGCATTGCGAATCGCCTCGAAAATCGCGCCAAAAGTAGCCTCGCCATTGATCAACAGGCGCACTTCATTATTGGCCAGACACGGCATGCGCCCGAGCTTGGGCATGGCTCGCAGGGAGGCATAGGCACTGGAGTTGCGCGCCGCGAGCGCTTCCTCTACCCACGGGCGCCAATTCAGTTCGGCGATCGCCGTGTGCATTTCCTGGTTGGCCTGGCGACGGGCCTGGATGTACGCGTCGAAGGTGCTGCGGCCGAAGATCAGGTAAGGGATCAGCGTCAGGTAAGGCATGAACATCAGCGACAAGGCCCAGGCGATCGAGCCTTGGGCGGTGCGGACAGTCAGTACCGCGTGAATTGCGGCGAGGCTCCCGAGAACGTGCAGCGTGGCAATGAAGTAGGCGAGCAGGTGCGGGCCGAAGAAATCCATGAACGACGTAACTCCAGGCAGTCCAGTGCGTAACAGACCATGAACGACGGCGAATGTCGCTATTTTATTTGCCGTGCAACACTGGCCGCTTTACGACGTCTAACGCCGACAATTACCCAGGAGTTACCCGATGAATGCTCGTCTGCTAGGTTTGGCCATGGTTGTTGGGTTGTCGCTGCCGGTGGCGGCGCAGGCGCAGATGCTGGCGCCGGGCTTGTGGGAATTGACCACCAGCAATATGAAAGTCGATAACCAGGACCTGCCGGACCTGTCGCTGATCCTCGGTCAGCTCAAGCAACAAATGACTCCTGAACAGCGTGCCATGCTCGAAAAGCAAGGCATCAACATGGCCGGTAAGGGCGTGCAGGTGTGCCTGACCCCAGCCCAGGTTGCCACCGATTCCATCCCGCTGACCGACCCGCAATCGGGCTGCAAGCAGGAAGTGACTGACAAAACCGGCAACCAATGGAAGTTCCGTTTCAGCTGCCCCAAAGCCCAGGGCACAGGTGTAGCGACCTTCCAAAGCCAGAAGGAATTCACCACCACCGTCAACGGTACGTTCAATGCCACCGGCATCCAGCAGAAGGGCAGCCTGGACAGCCATGCTCAGTGGCTGGGCAACGATTGCGGTACGGTCAAACCCCGCGCTTAACGCAGAAAATGCAGGGGCAAGCCCTGGCAACTGTCGACCACCTGGCCGTTGTGCCGGGCCAGGTGGCCGGACACCAGTGTGGTGCTCACGCTGTGACGAAAGCTGCGCTCTGCAAAGGGTGTCCAGCCGCAACGGGCGAGAATCGGTTGGCTGCTGACCGGTTTGCCCTGAGGCTCAGGTTTGATCAACACCAGGTCGGCCCAATAGCCTTCACGCAGGTAACCGCGATCAGGAATGGCAAACAGGTCGGCCACCCGATGACTGGTTTTCGCCACCAGTGTGGTCAGAGGCAAATGCCCGTCGGCCACCAACTCCAATAGCGCCGGCAGGGCGTGCTGCACCAGGGGTAAACCCGAGGGGGCTTCACGATAGCCCAATTGTTTTTGCGCCCAGGTATGCGGCGCATGGTCAGTGCCAATCACATCCAGACGATCACTTAATAACGCCAGGCGCAGCGCGTCGCGATCGGCGCGTGTCTTGATGGCCGGGTTGCATTTGATCTGGTGACCGAGGCGGTGATAGTCGCGGTCGTCGAACAGCAGATGATGCAGGCAGACCTCGGCGGTGATGTGTTTTTCGGCCAGGGGCTTGTCTTCGAACAGCGCGAGTTCGCGGGCGCTGGTCAGGTGCAGCACGTGCAATCGCGTGCCGTGGCGCTGGGCCAGTTCCACGGCAAACGATGACGAGCGATAACATGCTTCGGCGTCGCGGATCAGTGGATGAGCGACAGCGGGAATGCGCTCGCCAAAGCGCTCGCGCAAGCGTTGCTCGTTGGCCAGGATGCTCGGGGTGTGTTCGCAGTGCGCGAGCAGAATGGTCGGCACTTCGGCAAACAAACGGTCCAGAATACGTGGGTCGTCCACCAGCATGTTGCCGGTGGAGGCGCCCATGAACACTTTGACTCCAGCCACTTCACAGGGGTCGAGGGCGGCGACGGTATCCAGATTGTCGTGGCTTACGCCAAAGTGAAAGCCGTAGTTGGCCACTGAGTGCAACGCAGCGCGGCGCTTTTTATCGGCCAGGGCTTGCAGGTCCAAGGTGGCCGGGTGGGTGTTGGGCATGTCCATGAAGCTGGTGATACCGCCGGCCACCGCGGCGCGGGACTCGCTGTAGAAACTGCCTTTGTCTGGCGCGCCGGGTTCGCGAAAATGCACCTGGTCATCGATCATTCCCGGCAGCAACCACTGGCCTTTGGCATCGATTTCCACCGGTTCGTCAGCGCCTTCAATGCTGGCGGCAATCTTCTCGATACGGCCATTGGCGACCAGCACGTCGGCGTCGAATACCTGGCCCTCATTGACCAGGCGGGCGTTGCGTATCAGCAGGCGACTCATGGTTCAGAACTCGTTTTGCAAGGCTTTGTAGCCGCGCACCAGGTCGACGTTGGTGCGCGCCACGTCTTCGGAAAACTCCGAGGCGCTGACACTCACCGGCGGGAATTGCGACAGGTCGGTGTTGGGCCCGATGCGGGTGGTGGAGGGCACGTAGAAGGCCGCGGGCAAGTCGCGGCCATCGACCACCGAGTTGTGGCGCACCACGCAACCATCGCCGACGGCGCAATTGAACAACACGCTGTTGAAGCCGATGAACACGCGGTCGCCGACTGTGCAGGGGCCATGGACGATGGAACGGTGGGCGATGGAGGTGAACTCGCCAATGGTCACCGCCGCGCCGGACTTGGAGTGGATCACCACGCCGTCCTGGATGTTGGAGTTCGCCCCGATCGTGATCGGGTCCATGGCGCCGCTGGCGTCGACTTCGTCGGCGCGGATCACGGCGTAGGGGCCGACGAAGACGTTCTCGCCGATGATGACCTTGCCGCAGATGATCGCGGTCTTGTCGACGTAGGCTGATTCGGCAATAACCGGCAGGTCACCTGAAGGGTTTTTGCGGATCATGGTTTGCTCAACGCCGCGCACAGGGTGTTCAGGTTGTATTCGAACAGCCCGATAAAGGTGCTCGCCGGGCCTTGAGCGGCGAGGGCGTCGGAGTACAGCGTGCCGCCGATCTGCGCGCCGCTTTCATCGGCAATCTGCTTGAGCAGGCGCGAGTCCTTGATGTTTTCGATAAACACGGCTTTGACCTTGTCTTTACGGATCTGGGTGATCAGCGCGGCGACTTCGGCGGCCGACGGGTCACGCTCGGTAGACAAGCCCTGGGGCGCGAGGAATTGGATGCCATACGCCTGGCCCAAATAGCCGAAGGCGTCATGGGAGGTGACGATGCGGCGGTTGCCCGACGGCAGTGCAGCGAACTTGGCCTTGGCCTCGGCCAGCAGGCTGTGGATTTGTTTAAGGTAAGCCTGGCTGTTGCGCAGGTAGTCGCTTTTATTGGCAGGGTCGGCGGCCACCAATGCCTTGGTGATGTTGCTCACATAAATTTCGGCGTTGGCCAGGTTGTGCCAGGCGTGTGGGTCGGGAATGGTCTCGCCGTCTTCCTCCATGGTGTGCGAGATCACGCCTTTGCTGGCGGTGACGACCGTAGCGGTGGTTTCAGTGCTGGTGACCAGGCGATCCAGCCACGGCTCGAAACCTAGACCGTTCTTGATGATGACCTTGGCCTTGAGCAGCGCTTTGGCGTCATCCGGTGTGGGTTCATAGGTATGAGCATCGGCGTCCGGGCCGACCATGTTGCTGATCTGAATATGGTCGCCACCGATCTGGTGGGTGATGTCATCGAGAATACTGAAGCTGGTGACTACCTGGAGTTTGTCTGCGGCGTGAGCCATCGACAGCGGCAGCAACAGACTGAACAACACAAGAAGAGCGCGCATCGGGAAACACCTCATGAGGATGTAGGCAAAGGAGGGCGGCGCAATAAGCCATGCACCGGACCGAATACCACGGACAACACATATCCGGCGCCCGCCACCAGCACGATCGCCGGGCCGCTGGGCAGTGAGTAGTAGAACGACAGCAGCAAACCCAGCCACACGGAGAGGCATCCCAGCACCGCCGATACTGCGATCAACACCGGCAGGCGCCGGCTCCAGAAGCGTGAAGCGATGGCCGGCAGCATCATCAAGCCCACCACCATCAGTGCGCCGATGGCTTGAAAACCGATCACCAGGTTCAGCACCACCAGGGTCAGGAACAGGCCGTGGGCCAGTGGGCCAAGGCGGCTGACGGTTTGCAGGAACAGCGGGTCAAGGGTGTCGAGCAGCAGGGGTTTGTAGATCAGTGCCATGGCGATCAGGCTGAAGCTGGACACCCAGAGCATTCCGGTCAGTGTGGTTTCGTCCACGGCCAGGGCGGAGCCGAATAACAGGTGCAGCAGGTCCAAGCGTTTGCCGGCAATGCCCAGGATCAATACACCGGCCGCGAGCGAAATGGGGTAGATGGCGGCGAGGCTGGCGTCTTCGCGCAGGCCGGTGCGGCGGGTGATCCACGCCGCCAGGCCGGCCATGCTCAGGCCGGCGCCGAGGCCGCCGAGGGTCAGGGCGGGCAGGCTTAGCCCTGCGAACCAGAAGCCCAGTGCGGCGCCCGGCAGAATGCCGTGAGCCACGGCGTCACCGATCAGGCTCATGCGTCGCAGGATCAGGAACACGCCCAAGGGGGCGGTGCTGCAAGCAAGCACCAACCCGCCGATCAGTGCGCGGCGCATAAACACGAAATCCTGAAATGGCATCCACAAGTGAGCGGTGAGGTGCATCAGGCCACCTGCATCTGTGGTTGCGGGCGGATCAGCTCTTTGCTGGGGCCGAACACGCAGCCGGTGTTTTTAAGCTGCAGCACGTGCTGGGTGTGGTGACGCACGGACGCCAGGTCATGACAGACGACCACCAGCGTGCGGCCTTGGTTGTGCCAGGCATGGATGTGTTTCCAGCACAGGGCCTGGCCGTCTTCGTCGAGGGCGGCGTGGGGTTCGTCGAGCAGCAGGATGGGAGAGTCGACCAGGCTCATACGGGCGAGCAGGGCGCGTTGCAGTTCACCACCGGATAACGCCATCAGCGAGCGCTGTTCCAAACCGCTGAGACACCAGTCTTCCAATACCGCGTGCAGGCGCTCGTTGCGTTCATGTGAATTCAGCTGGGTGCCCCAGAAACCGGCAGCCACCAGCTCTTGCAAACTGATCGGAAACTGACGATCCAGGTGTTGTTGCTGGGGCAAGAACGACAAGCCGCCGCGACGTGGAACATCGACACGCACCTTGCCCGTCAGCGGCTTTTGCAACCCGGCGATCACTTTGAGCAGGCTACTCTTGCCGGTGCCATTGGCGCCGATAATCCCCGTGAGGCTACCTTTTTCCAGCGTCAGGTTCAGCGCCGGCGTCAGGGGTTGCCCGGGAGCGCCCCAGCGCAAAGCGTGGCAGGTAATCATGCAAAGTCTCTCGTCCAACGGCTTTCAGCCACCGCATCGTGGGCGTGCAGGCTTTCGGCGTGGATCACTTTGAGGTGGAAGGCTTTGACGGCATCCGAGCGCTTCAAGGCGAGGTTCAAGCGGCGTGCGGCGTCTTCGCAGAACATGAGGTTCTGTCCGTTAGCCAGGGCGAACGCTTGTTCATCCGCACGTTTCACAGCGGTTTGTACGGCAGTGCCCAGGGCTGCTTCGGCAGCGTTAATCAAGTCGACTATCGCCAGATCGTCACCCTGCAGCTGAACGTTTAACTGCGCGGTACTGCGTTGGCTATGGGGCGTGGCCACAATACCGTTGGCGCTGCCCAGCCAGCTCAACACGTCCTCATGCTGCAGAGGTGTGTGGGCAAAATCTTCGAGAAACTGCTGCTGAATCAGCTGTCTGGCCAGGGCAGCGGAGCAAGGGCACGTTGAGGAATAAGTAACGTCAATTTTTAGTTCCACGTGGAACATCTGATTTTCCAGACACGCTTCGATGCTGACCGGATAGCTTTTCCACCCCTCCAAAGGGCTGACCAACGCGGGGCGTTTTAACAACAGATTTGTGTGAATACGCAGGTAGGCGTTCTTAGATAAATCTTCATGTGTGTCGAGAAAACGCTGCAGTACATTACGCAAAAGTGCAGGTGTCAGGGGTTGCTGTTCGAGCATTTCCAACGCCAGGTAGAGGCGTGACATATGAATGCCACGGGCCGTGCCGTCGTTCAGGCTTACGCCCGCATCGGCGGTAGCGGCCAGGTGTTGGCCGTCGAGCAACACAGGCAGGGCAATGCCACACATGCCCACCCAGTCGAGCGGCAAGGCTTGGCGTGAAGCCTGCGCGGCGATATCCGGCAGAGTCAGCGCATTCATGAGCAGGTCCATCGTTGGAAATGATTTGGCATGTTATAGTATAACAATAGCCGCTACGATGAAATTTCTGTCCCAGCCTTTGTTCAGTCATGTCGAGTAGGGATGCTCCTTTATCTGCGGTATATGTCATGCACAGACGTCAGCTCCTTAACCTGCTACTGGTCAGCCCCTTGTTCACGTTGCCTCTGGGGGCCTACGCCACGCAGATCCGCAATGCGCGCCTGTGGCGCTCGGACGATAAGCTGCGGCTGGTGTTCGACCTCAGCGGCCCGGTGCAATACAAGACGTTCTCCCTGACGTCGCCGGATCGTCTGATCATCGACTTGAGTGGCGCCGGGCTCAGCGGCGACTTTTCCCAACTGGCGCTGAAGAACAGTGGGATTACCTCGATCCGCTCCGGGCATTTCGGCAAGAGCGATACGCGTATCGTGCTGGATTTAGTCGCGCCGATGCAGCTCAACAGTTTTGTGCTGCCGCCCCAGGATGGCCAAGGCCATCGCCTGGTACTGGACCTGACCAACGCCACGCGCGCGCCTCGTCAAATCGCTGCTGAACCGGTGCCCTTGGTGGTGCCGGTGGACAAGGCGCATCCCAAACGCGACATCATTGTGGTGGTTGACCCCGGCCATGGCGGCAAGGACCCGGGCGCCGTCGGCTCCAAGGGCCAGCGCGAAAAAGATGTGGTGCTGTCGATCGCCCGGTTGCTGGCGAAACGGTTGAAACGTGAAAAAGGTTTTGCCGTAAAGCTGGTGCGCAACGACGACTTCTTCGTACCGCTGCGCAAGCGCGTGGACATCGCCCGCAAGCACAAGGCCGATATGTTCATCTCGGTGCACGCCGACGCCGCGCCACGGCTTACTGCATCGGGCGCTTCGGTGTATGCGTTGTCGCAAGGCGGTGCCACCTCTGCCACGGCGCGGTTCATGGCCCAGCGCGAGAACGGCGCAGACCTCTTGGGCGCCACGACGTTACTCAATCTGAAGGACAAGGACCCGATGCTGGCCGGGGTGATCCTCGACATGTCCATGAACGCCACCATCGCCTCCAGCCTGCAACTGGGCAGCGCGGTATTGGGCAGCCTGCAAAGCATCACCAGCCTGCATCAGAAGCGGGTGGAACAGGCAGGGTTCGCAGTGCTCAAGTCACCGGACGTGCCTTCGATCCTGGTGGAAACCGGATTTATCTCCAATGCACGGGACGCCCAGCGGCTGGTGACGGCGCGTCATCAACAAGCGGTGGCGGATCGGCTTTTTGAAGGGTTGAAACAGTACTTCCAGAAGAACCCGCCCATCAACAGCTACATGGCTTGGGTGCAGGAACAGCAGAAAACCCAGGCTTAACAGCCGGTCATTCGGTTACAGGTGAACTTGGCGCTGGCGCCGCCTGAACTGGAAAACCGGTTGATGGTGGTCCAGCCCACGCGACGCGTGTAGCCAACCCACGCCTCGCCATCCGATGCCAACCCTGTGAAGAACGTCAGTTGCCCGTAGCGGCTATTGGTCTGCGCCCAATAGCGTTTGCCGATCACTTCGAAACCGCGCAGGTAAGTGATGTTGCCCGCAGTCGCCACGCTATAGGCATTGCCCAGCGGGTCCACGCAAGCCAGCAGGGTGGCGCTGCGGGTGCAGGTGGCCAACGGGCTTGGGGTTTGGGCGCAGGCAGGTCCTGCGGTTGCCAATAGCAGGACGAACAGCACGTATCTCATCGTGTTTCTCGGGGGGGCGAAAGAGATCAAGCATTGCGCCCTTCGTCGTGAGGAGCAAGGGAAGTTGGCTTATTTGTATTGTTATACTATAACATAAAAGCACAGCCCCACCCGTGAACCGTTTCCCATGACCGAACAAGAATTGCTGGCCCAACCGGCTGCTGACTACATGAATGAAGCCCAACAGCGCTTCTTCCGCGAGCTGCTGCTGGCTCAGCGCGATGAACTGCAGGCCCGTATCGACACGCAGTTCCAGGTGCTGCGCGAGCAGGAAACCAATAGCGACCTGGCGGATATCGGCAGCGCTGAAGAGCAGCGCCAGTGGCAGCTGCGCCTGCTGGAGCGGGAAAAAAAGCTGTTGGACAAGATCGACGACGCCATGGAGCTGCTGGCCCGCGGTGAATACGGCTGGTGCCGTGAAACCGGCGAGCCCATAGGCCTGCAACGCTTGCTGCTGCGCCCCACCGCAACCCTGTGTATCGAAGCCAAAGAACGTGAAGAGCTGCGCGAACGCCATAAACGGGCAGTTTGACCGGCCAACCCTGTCCTGCGCAACCGCGACAACCTGCGGGTAGCGGTGATCGTCAACGACATGAGTGAAATCAACATCGACGGCAGCGAGGTGCAGCGCGACGTCACGCTCAATCGTGCCGAAGAAAAACTGGTGGAGATGAGCAACGGCTGCATCTGCTGCACCTTGCGTGAAGACTTGCTGGAAGAAGTCGCCAAGCTCGCCAAGGAAGGGCGCTTCGATTATCTGCTGATCGAATCCACCGGTATCTCCGAGCCGCTGCCCGTGGCCGAAACCTTCACCTTTCGTGATGAAAACGAGCAAAGCCTGGCCGACATTGCACGCCTGGACACCATGGTTACCGTGGTCGATGGCATGAACTTTCTGCTCGACTACCAGGCCGCCGAAAGCCTGGCTTCCCGCGGCGAAACCCTGGGTGAAGAAGATGAGCGCTCCATCACTGACCTGTTGATCGAACAGATCGAATTCGCCGACGTCATCCTGATCAGCAAAATCGATCTGATCAGCAGCAGCGAGCGTGAAGAATTGATGGCCATCCTTGAGCGCCTCAACGCCCAGGCGGAAATTATCCCGATGGTCATGGGCGAGGTGGCGCTGCACAAGATCCTCAACACCGGCCGTTTCGACTTCGAACGCGCTGCCCAGGCGCCGGGTTGGTTGCAGGAGCTGCGCGGTGAGCATGTGCCGGAAACCGAAGAATACGGTATTGCCTCCACCGCTTACCGTGCGCGCCGCCCCTTCCATCCACAGCGTTTTTTCGACTTTATCGATCGCCCTTGGGTGAACGGCAAACTGTTGCGCTCCAAGGGCTTCTTCTGGTTGGCCAGCAAACATCAGGACGCCGGCAGTTGGTCCCAGGCCGGTGGCTTGATGCGCCATGGTTTTGCCGGACGCTGGTGGCGCTTTGTGCCCAAAAGCCAATGGCCCCAGGACGAGGAAAGCGTGGCGGCGATCATGGGCAACTGGCAACTGAGCACAGGGGACTGCCGCCAGGAGCTGGTGTTTATCGGGCAAAACATCGACTTCAACCTGATGCGTGCGGAGCTGGATGCCTGCTTGCTCAATGATGAAGAAATGGCCCTGGGTGTCGAAGGTTGGCGCCAGCTGCCTGATCCTTTCGGCCCTTGGTATGAGCAGGTCGCCTGATGCTGGCCCCGGTTATCCCCCTGCGCCCCGTGATCCGCCAGACGTGTGGGCAAACTCCGTTGGCACTGTCCGATATCCTCGAAGATGGCGTCAACCTGGCGCTGTGGCAACGTCAGTTGCCCCTGCATATCGCCGAGTTCGGCGCCTTGCTGGTGGCGCTCAATGAGCCGCTCGCCGAATCCCTGGTGATTGAGCTCGACAACGAGGACGCCGTGCCGAACTTGCAGGGTCTGGCAGCCAGTTGCCGCGATCTTGAGGGTTACGACGGTTTTATCGCCGATGTGTCATGGTTGGTCAGTGCATTTGCCTGTCTGCTCGGCGCCAAGCGTATTGGCGTACGTTTGCGGCTGTTGGACAAGGCCATGTGCCCGCGTTTTCACGTTGATCATGTGCCGGTTCGGCTGATCACCACCTATGCCGGTATCGGCAGCCAATGGTTGCGCGAAGGGGTGATGGACCGCCGTAAACTGAGCCAGGCGGACGCCGAACCTACCGAGCGTATCGAGCAGATCCACTGCGGTGAGGTGGCGCTGCTCAAGGGCACCAAATGGCACGGTAACGAAGGGCATGGCCTGATCCATCGTTCGCCAGCGCTCAAGGCCGATGAGCGCCGGTTGATCCTGACGCTGGATTGGCTGGCGTAACCGCGTAGGATCAAACGCTCTACACGGTCAGAATGATGTTTCCAATGCTGCAGAACATACCCACCCATGTGATTGCCGGCCCATTGGGCTCCGGCAAGACCAGCCTGATCAAGCACCTGCTCGCTCAGCGCCCGGCCAACGAGCGTTGGGCGGTGCTGATCAACGAATTTGGCCAGATCGGCCTGGACGCTGCCTTGCTGACTCAAGACGCTGACGGCGTCGCCTTGGGCGAGGTAGCGGGTGGCTGCCTGTGCTGTGTGAATGGTGCACCGTTCCAGGTAGGCCTGGGCCGTTTGCTGCGTAAGGCCAAACCGGATCGGCTGTTTATCGAACCTTCAGGTTTGGGTCATCCCACGCAGTTGCTCAAACAACTGCGGGAAGCGCCATGGCAACACGTGCTGGCCGTGCAGCCCAGCGTGCTGGTGCTGGATGCCCAGGCGCTGGCAGCAGGCAAGCCTTTGCCGCAGGCACAGCAAGCGGCGTTGGCGAGTGCTGGCCTGCTGGTGTTGAACAAGGATGAGGCCCTGAATGCCGCGCAGCGTCAGGCGATTGAACGGCAGCTACCCGATTGCGCGCTTTACTGGACACGCCAGGCTCAGCTGCCAATCGACCAGTTGCCGGGCTTGAATGCGCAGGCCCAAGCGGCTGTGGATAACTTCGCGGCGCCTGAAGGCCTCGCGCAAATGCCGGCCATCTGGAGCGATCCTGCCTTGCCCATCTGTTTGAGTCAGGGCCAGGAGGGAGGGTGGAGTATCGGCTGGCGATGGCACCCCAGCCAGCAATTCGATGTCAGCCGTCTGCATCGCTGGCTATCAGGCCTCGACTGGCATCGTGCCAAACTGGTTATCCACAGCGGCGAAGACTGGGTTTCGGCCAACGCTGTGGATAACAGCGTCCTAACCTGGCAACCCAGCGAATGGCGACGCGATTCGCGTATCGAATTGATCTTCAGCGAACCACAGGACGTGGCCGCATTGCAGGCTGCGTTGGCAGCCTGCCGCTACTGACGGTTCTTGGTGGCGTGGTCCTGGCGCCATTGGCTCAATTCGATCACTTCGGCGCTAGGCAGCGGTTCCTTGGCTTCGAACGGGTAGGGTGCCAGTTCGATCTGTGCGCTGTGGGCGCCGAATTGGGTGATGATCCCGGCATGACGGGTTTCCCCGGTCACGGTGAACTCGAAATTATAGACACGTGCCAGGCGCCGCCGGCCATTGGCATCCTTGACGAAACCAATGCGTTTGAGCGCAACCGCACCATCGAGCAATTCGATATCAAGCTTGGCGCAATGCTGCTTGACCCGCTCCAGCGCCCGCTCCCGCAGGCCGTGGTTGTGCCAAACCCAGGCGGCGCCAGTCGCCAGCAGCATCAGCACGAAGATGTTTCCCAGGGTCAGCATTCCATGAACTCCAACAAAGTGAGAGCAGCTTAACTGCGTCGCCGGTCTGTCGTACAGGCTGCGTTTAGTCGCATACTGCGCGGCCAGAATTTCAACGGCTTTACGGAAATCTCCCGCATGAAACGCACACCTCATCTGCTTGCGATCCAGTCTCATGTGGTCTTTGGCCACGCCGGAAACAGCGCCGCCGTGTTCCCCATGCAGCGTGTGGGAGTGAATGTCTGGCCGCTCAATACGGTGCAGTTCTCCAACCACACTCAGTATGGACAGTGGGCGGGCGAAGTGTTGGCGCCGCAGCAAATTCCGGCCCTGGTAGAAGGCATTGCCGCGATTGGTGAGCTGGGCAACTGTGACGCGGTGCTGTCCGGTTACCTGGGCAGCGCCGATCAGGGCCGTGCAATCCTTAGCGGCGTGGCCCGTATCAAAGCGATCAATCCGAAGGCGCTGTACCTGTGCGACCCGGTGATGGGCCACCCGGAAAAGGGTTGCATCGTGCCACAGGAGGTCAGCGATTTCCTGCTCGATGAGGCTGCGGCCATGGCAGATTTCCTGTGCCCCAACCAATTGGAACTGGACAGCTTTGCCGGGCGCAAGCCGCAATCGCTGTTCGACTGTCTGGCCATGGCCAAGGCGTTGCTGGCCCGCGGGCCCAAAGCGGTGCTGGTCAAGCACCTGGATTACCCAGGCAAACTGCCGGAAGGTTTTGAAATGCTGTTGGTGACGGCTGAGGGCAGTTGGCACTTGCGTCGGCCGCTGCTGGCGTTCCCGCGTCAGCCGGTGGGTGTGGGTGACCTGACGTCGGGCCTGTTCCTGGCGCGGGTGCTGTTGGGCGATAGCCTGGTGGCAGCCTTTGAATTCACCGCCGCAGCGGTGCATGAAGTGCTACTGGAGACCCAGGCCTGCGCCAGTTATGAACTGGAACTGGTGCGGGCCCAGGACCGTATTGCCCACCCTCGTGTGCGCTTCGAAGCCACACCGATCAGTTTGTAAGCACAGGGAGCCCGTGGGTTTACAAATTATGGCGCGTCGGCTTTGATCTCCCGGTAACGCTTTTCCAGCTCCTGACGAATCTGCCGACGCTGCTGGGCCTGCACAAAGCGGCGCTTGTCCTCGCTGTTCTGCGGTTGCAGCGGCGGCACGGCGGCAGGTTTGCGCTGGTCGTCCACGGCCACCATGGTAAAGAAACAGCTGTTGGTATGGCGCACCGAGCGTTCACGGATGTTCTCGGTCACTACCTTGATGCCCACTTCCATCGATGTATTGCCGGTGTAGTTGACCGACGCGAGGAAAGTCACCAGTTCACCGACATGGATCGGTTCGCGAAAAATCACCTGGTCCACCGACAGCGTGACCACAGGTACTTGAGCAGCGTGCCGCCGTGGACATTGCCTGAGAAGTTGGCCATGTCAGGGGTCATCAGTACCGTCATCGACAGCTGGGCGTTTCCGGGTTCCATAGCACACTCACGGGTTGTAGGCATTGGTTGGGGGGAGGGCACCTCTGCGGGTGCTGGAGTCTTTGCAGCGCCATCCCTAACGGGACGCTGGTGGGCAGCTTGCCGTCACGCGTGCATCGATCTGTTTCCATATATTGCACCGGCTTTTCAGCAGAAGTCGCGGTGTTAACCTTCAAAAGCCCATCTCAGGGCATTTCTTACGATCAAGGCAGACTTTTCCTTCCGCTCTTTGCGACCGTACAAAGGCGGCCGGAAGTGGGAAAAGCGCCGGTACCTCAAGGAGTCCGTCGCCATGCACGCCATCAGCTTTATCCAGGACCTGGCCGTGATCATGCTGGTGGCAGGGGTTGTGACCATCCTGTTTCACCGCCTCAAGCAGCCGGTGGTACTGGGCTACATCGTCGCCGGCTTTATTATCGGGCCCCATACCCCGCCGTTTGGCCTGATCCACGATGAAGACACGATCAAGACCCTGGCTGAGCTAGGGGTGATTTTCCTGATGTTCTGCCTGGGCCTGGAGTTCAGCCTGCGCAAGCTGTTCAAGGTGGGCGCCACGGCGTTTATCGCGGCCTTCCTGGAAATCGTCCTGATGATATGGATCGGCTATGAGATTGGCCGCTGGTTCGACTGGAGCACCATGGACTCGCTGTTCCTCGGCGCGATCCTGGCGATCTCCTCGACCACCATCATCGTCAAGGCCCTCAATGACCTGAAGATGAAAGACCAGCGTTTCGCCCAGCTGATTTTCGGGGTACTGATCGTCGAGGACATCCTGGGCATCGGCATCATTGCCCTGCTGTCGAGCATCGCCGTCAGTGGCACGGTCAGCTCAGGTGAAGTGTTCTCCACGGTAGGCAAACTCTCGCTGTTCATGATCGTCGCGCTGGTGATCGGCATTTTGCTCGTGCCGCGCCTGCTGGCTTACGTGGCCAGGTTTGAAAGCAACGAAATGCTGCTGATCACCGTATTGGGCCTGTGTTTCGGCTTCTGCCTGCTGGTGGTGAAGCTGGAGTACAGCATGGTGCTCGGCGCCTTCCTGATTGGCGCGATCATGGCTGAATCCCGTCAGTTGATTAAGATTGAGCGCTTGATCGAACCCGTTCGCGACATGTTCAGCGCAATCTTCTTTGTGGCGATTGGCTTGATGATCGACCCGCAGATCTTGCTGCAATACGCGTGGCCGATCGCCGTGATCACCGTGGCCGTGGTGCTGGGCAAAATGCTCTCCTGTGGCCTGGGCGCCTTTATCGCTGGCAATGATGGCCGTACTTCGTTGCGCGTGGGGATGGGGCTTTCACAGATTGGCGAATTTTCTTTCATCATCGCAGCGCTGGGGATGACTTTGCAGGTGACCAGCGACTTCCTGTACCCGGTGGCCGTAGCTGTTTCGGCGATTACGACCTTGCTCACCCCCTACCTGATTCGTGGGGCTGACCCGCTGTCGTTGAAGATCGCAGCGGTAATGCCCAAGCGCATGAGCCGGGTATTCGGGATGTATGGCGAATGGCTGCGCAGCATCCAGCCCCAGGGCGAGGGTGCAATGCTGGCGTCGATGATCCGCAAGATCATCCTGCAAGTCGGGGTGAATCTGGCACTGGTGATCGCGATCTTCTTCGCCGGCAGTTTTTTTGCGGCGCGCATCGGCGGGTACCTGGAAGGCTGGATCAGTGATCAGAGCTGGCAGAAGGCGTTGATCTGGGGCGGGGCGCTGCTGTTGTCGCTGCCGTTCCTGATTGCGGCGTATCGCAAGCTCAAGGCGCTGTCGATGTTGCTGGCCGAGATGAGTGTGAAGCCGGAGATGGCCGGGCGGCATACCCAGCGTGTGCGAAGGGTGATCGCGGAGCTGATTCCGCTGCTCTCGCTGCTGGTGATCTTCCTGCTATTGGCAGCCTTGTCGGCCAGCATTCTGCCGACCAACAAGTTGCTGGTGCTGATCGCCGTGGTCACGGCGGCGGTGGCGGCGGTACTCTGGCGCTGGTTTATCCGGGTGCATACGCGGATGCAGGTGGCCTTGTTGGAAACGTTGGATAACCACAAGGATACGTAGTAGGAGCGAGCTTGTTCGCGAAGACCGTTAACGATAACGCGAGAAACCTGACACCCAGTGGCGCCCTCAGGTTTCTCGCGAGCAAGCTCGACTCCTACAAATACAAAGGACTCAGCTTTCCAGCCAGACGTCCCGCGCCCAGTGCCACACCGACTCCCAGGTTTCTTCGGTAACGAGTTCTTCTTCACCGGACCACAGCACCACGGTGCCGTCTTCCTCGACGCAATAGTAGTCATCGCCGTCCTGGCAGATCGGGATCAGGCTGCGATCAACACCGGCATCCCAGGCATTGGCGGCAACGTCCGGCAGGTAGGTGTGGGATTGTGGGTCGGTGACGGTCACCGGCTCCAGGCTACCGTACACCACGTCGCTGACGGTCAGCAGGAATTCGCGGAAAACAAAGGGGATGTCGATGAACAGTTGTTCCTCGATCTCCACCAG
>Ga0308169_10001386_pt1 | contig 28527 bp, 32 predicted proteins | sample PhyBR1_2_FD_202139 | JGI IMG/M metagenome (GOLD analysis project Ga0308169, IMG submission 202139) | Phyllosphere microbial communities from UC Gill Tract Community Farm, Albany, California, United States - DLSLSB.R1 | ecosystem: Host-associated > Plants > Phyllosphere > Unclassified | place...
TCCCTTCCTCCTTCTCTGCCTCGAGGCATCGTCCTGACTCCCTGCCGCGCTCGCAGTTCGCCGTCGACGCCGTCTTCAACGGCCAAGAAGCGTTCGACCGTGTCAAGCAGGACGACTACTCGATCGTGCTCATGGACGTGCGTCCCACTCTCTCTCTCGCTCCGATCGACGTCGTCGTGAGCTGACGCTCTCCTTCGCTCGTGACCGCAGGGCCAGATGCCCGGCGTCGACGGCTACGAGGCGACCAAGATGATGCGCAGCTTGTCGGTCGAGCGCATCCGGTCGCTGCCCATCGTCGCACTCACAGCGAGCGCCATCACCGGCGACCGTGAGCGGTGCCTCGACGCCGGCATGTCGACCTACCTCGCCAAGCCCGTGCGAGCTCAAGAGGTGCGTCGTCGTCTCCCCCCTCTCGCGCTCCTTCCCGCTCGCCCTGGCTGACTCTCGCCCTCGCCGTCCCTCCTCCTCCTGCGCAGCTCGAGGCGACGATCTGGGCGCAGCTCGAGAAGGCCGATAAGCGGCCCGACGCTGCTTGAGCGGCGCCCGCTTCCCCTCGCAGTCATCGATACCCTCGCCGCGCACGATTACCCTGCCTTTCTTCCTCCTCGGCATACCCTCGCATCTATCTCGTCATCTTCTGTTGTCTGTATCAGCGAGCTGCAACCCGACCCTTTCTCACTCTCTCGCCGAGAGCGAAAGCGAGAGCGAGAGGCAGCGCGAGGCTCGAGCGCAAAGCGGCTCGAGCGCCCTCTCTCATCGTTTCTCCGCCGGAACGTCTCTCTCACCTCTTTGAATACCATTCTCGACGGCCTGTTCGTATTCGGTAGCGAGAGCGCGAGCTCGATTCAGCAGCCAGCGCAAGTCGAGTTGTCCTTCTCAAGTCGAACGGCCTGCTCCTCGTGCGGTCCTTGTCTCTCGTCGCATCGCGCTTCCGTGCACAGCTCTGCAGCTCTCGGCTGAAGGTGCGAAGCTCCTTTCGTCGATGGCACTGGGCGAGTCGAAGCTGCTCGAGCCGCACAGACCCTTTGCCTCCCTCTCTAGCGTACTCGCTGCGACTCTGTCGAGGTCGAAGAAAGCCTTCCTGCTCGTCGAGCTCGGTGAGGTACAGCGTGCGATGCATTGCGAGACGGCGATAGAGAGACGAGAGCTCTCTGTATAGCACTGACGACGACGAGGAACTAGAAATGGCTCGTGAGGGTGAATATTGGGGAGCTAGAGCAAGAGTGGGAGGAGGGGGATCATCGCGCCGGGTGGTGGTACTCGAAGTACTCGCTCGAGTGCGACGACCCGTCTCGAGCGTGCTCGGGGACGTGCGGGCTCGGCATGGCCGGGCGGCGCGGCTGCGGGTGCTCGTACGCCGCCGAGTAGGCGTACTCGTCGTGCTGCTGCTGCTGCTGCTGCTGCTGCTGCTGCTGCTGCTGCTGCTGGAGCTGATGCGCGCCGTCGTACTCGACGTCGTTGCCGTAGTACCCTCCTCCACCCTGCGCGCGCACATGCTCGTGCAGCGGCGGGAGCGTCACCGACGACGACGACGCCGATGCGACGCCCGAGGCGGTCGCGGCGGGCCCGGGAAGGCCGTAGACGGCCATGGGCGAGACGCTCGTCGGCTGCTCGTGTCTGACGACCTCGTGCCACTGGTGCTGCGGCGGCGCGAAGTGGTGCGGCAGAGGGAGGTGGCGGTGGTGCGCCTCGGGCGGGTACTGCGGGTACGCCGATGCCGGCGCCGACGCCTCGTCGGCCCAGTAGTGCGACTGCTGCGAGTGCAGGTGCGACGCAAGGGGGGGAAGGCCGGGCGCCGGGTCGGCATACGAGCCGCGGTGGGCGAACGACTTCGAGGAGGGCGCGGTCGAGCCGTACGGCGAGGGCGGGTGCGTCGCCGAGGACGGCGGCGAGATGTACTGCGGCTCGAGGTGCTGGTTGAGGTGCGAGGGCTGGTAGGAGAAGGATTGGCGAGCGGTGGGGAGAGGGCCGGGCGGGTTCGAGGGCTGGAGCTGGGTGAGCCAGGCGCGGTGGTGGGACGGCTGCGGGAGCAGGAGGGTCAGGCCCTCCTCGGCCAGCACGAAGAGCGAACTGAGGACGCACAAGATGTTGCTGCGACGGCCCGATCGAGAGCCCGAGAGCCGAAGAGGACGAGGGTGGAGGAAAGTGCGCGAGCGACGGCGGCGCGCTCTGCGGCGGCGCCATCCTTGGCAGGCCGACGAAGCGCTGCTGCTGCGACGGGTCGTGCTCGTACGCAAACATCGGCTGCCGAGGCTCGAGCGGCGGCGACAAGTCGTCGTACCCTGCTGGGGCGACGACGCCGCTGCCGCCGACGGTCCACGACGCCGTCGGCGGGGTCGGCAGCGTGCCGTAGTGCGGCGAGTTGGTCGCCGAGCGCGACGTCGACCTCGAGTTGGACGCCGTGAGGTGCTCGCCGACGCTCAGGTCGAGGTCGGGGTCGTAGCCGTGGTCCGGGTAGGCGGCGTTCTGCGACGGCGAGAGGCGCAGCGAGGGGCGAGTCGCTCGAGACGCGCCCGACGAGGCGACGCGCTTGACCTTGGACGCCTTGGTCTTGGGCGCAGGCTTGTTGGTGGGCGCATAGCGGTAGTCTGCGAGCGAGAGAGCTGGGTCAGCTTGGGGGGGTCGGCGGGTGGAGGAGAGCGAGGAGAATGGTGCACGGACCGGGGTAGATGCGCTGGTGCTCGACCTTGCGTTGCCGCGCGAGGTCCTCGTAGCCCTGCTTGACCTGGTCGGGGAGAAAAAGCGTCAGGTTTGGCCCGATCTGCGGAGGAGGACGAGGAGGAACAAAAGACGACGCACCTCGGGCGAGACACTCTTCCACATCTCGCTGATGAGCTGTTGCACCGCATGGTCGACGAGTCAGCGACGAGGTCGCAGTGCTTCGGTTTGCAGCGACGGCATCGAGCGGCTCGAAGCGAGGCGCGAGCGAGAGGAGGAGGAGAGGGGGAGCACGCACCTTGCTCAACTCGCCCTGGCTCTTGCGCAGGCCCGGGTTGTCCTCCTGCATCTGGCGCAGCTGGGCGGTGCGGAACAGGAGCCAGGCGTTCATCGGCCGCGGCGGGCGGTCGGACCGGGTGCGAGTCGGCGAGGGCGGAGTCGAGGCGGACGCCGGGACGACGGCGGGGAGGTGAGCGCGCGCTCGTGCGAGCGAGGGCGCATCGAGCGGGATGAAGGCGCCAGTAGAAGGACCGGCATCTGCTGCACGGGCAGGGCGAGCGCATCAGCCCATGGCCTCGATGCCCAGAGGCGAGCTGGAGGGAGGAGCGAGAGAGGGAGAGGAACGCACCCTCGGCCGGAACGCGAGGCGAAGGGTCGACCGCGGCTCGGTTCCATCCATCTTCCTCGTACATCTTGGGAGGTAGTGCTGCTGCTCGACTGCGTGCTCGCTCGCTCGGCGGGAGAGCAAAGGCGGCGCGGCTGCAAAGCAGAGTCGGGGAACAGGGAGCGAGCGAAAGGACGGCCAAACGGGTGGCTCAGGCGCCCGTCACGGCCGTGCGCCGTTCGGTTCGCCCAGGGCGGACGAACGAGGGAATGAACGGGCCGGCGTCCGACAAGGCCCCAGCCGAGGCGGTCTGCGCGCGCGCTTGACGAGAGAGGAGAGACAAAGGCCGTGCGAGCGCTCGTGTGGAGGCACGCACACGCCCGGCCGCGTCCCCGGCTGCCCGCGTCCGACGCACCGTGCGTCGGCGTCGCACAGCGATCGCGGGCCGGGGACGCAGACGCACGGCTTGGAGCAAGCGAGCGATCGGGAGCTTTGCAGCCCGGAAGCCGTGATGAGGCCAGCCCCCGCCCCGCGCGAGCCCTGCGAGCTGGCGACTCGGCGACGAGCTGGCGACTCGCAGCCGCAAGCTTGATCAAGCCCTCGTTCCGGACAAGATCAGGAGCCGCTGGGCTCGAGGATCGCTTGCCCAGTCGCTGATTGCCGACGAGCTCGTCTCGCCCGCCGTAGCTCGAGCTGCACCGCGAGGTCTGTGCGCGCGCGCGAGCTCCGATACCACGGCGTCGAACAAGGACCTCGAGCTACACCGTACCTGCTCGGCGAGGAAAAGGCGCGGCCCCTTGGTCTGGAAATGAGGCTCGGAAGGGTCGGAAATTGAGGCGCAGGCCTGGCATGAGACCCGGCGAACAAGAGCGGCTGCTTCGGTGTGGAGGGCCGAGTGCGAGGCTCCGTAGCCCGGCCCGCAGTCGCAGCTGTGCGCTCGGCCGCCGCCAGCTGCGCTTGCGCTCGAAGCTTACGCCAATCTGGAGAGCTCGGCCGGTGCGAGGTGGTGGTGCTGGCCCGACGGAGCTCGAGGTGGGCCAGATCCGCTCGCAGCGACTCCTTGTGCGAGAGCGAGCTGGCTGAGCGTGTCGAGCGCGAGCGTGTGCGGCTTGCTCCATGCAGCGAAAAGGACTGGCTCGAGCTGGTCGAGGACGAGGCCGGGTCGAGCTTGCGTGCGAGGCGGAGGAGGAAGCGGCCTCACGTCGTCCGCCTCGCAGCCGCCGCCTCACGCTCACCCGACCAGCCTGAGAGCGACACAGAGCACCATGTCGACCGACAGGCGAGCGTTCAAGCTCAAGCTCCTCCTAGCCAGTGCGCTCCTGGCTCCTCTCTCCCCCTCCCACCTCCTCCTCCTCATCTCGCCTCATCGCCTCACTCGTCCGCTGACCTCACTCATGCCTCCCAACAGTCGACACGGCCTTCCTCTTCCTCGAGCTCGGCGTCGGCACTGCAGTCGGCAGCCTCGCCCTCGTCGCAGACTCGTTCCACATGTGCGTCGCCTCCTCCCCCTCCTCCCTCCCCGCTCCCGGCCGCTACCTCCGACGGCCTGCACGCGGCCCCTACACCGAGCAGCTTCAAGCTGACACGCTCTCGTCCGCGCACGCAGGCTCAACGATGTCATCAGCCTCGTCGTCGCCCTCCAGGCGCTCAAGCTCGCCGGCAAGAGCTCCGCCTCGTCCCAGCTCTCGTACGGGTGGCAGCGCGCAGAAGTCCTCGGAGGTGCGTCTCGGTCCTGCTCCTGTGCTCCTCACGAGTCTTGCTGATTTGAAGCCCGACGCCCGCAGCCCTGATCAACGGCGTCTTCCTCCTCGCGCTGTGCTTCTCGATCGGCATGGAGGCCATCGCCCGCTTCGTCAACTACTCTGGTCCGTCCCCTCTCTCTCCTCTCTTTGCCCGCACGTGCCGAGCTGACGACCTCGATGGTGCTCCCGCTCGCAGAGGTGACCAACCCTCAGCTTATCACGGTCGTCGGCTGCGCCGGGCTCGTGAGCAACATCGTCGGCCTCTTCCTCTTCCACGACCACGGCGGGCACTCGCACGGCGGCGGCGGCGGCGGCGGGCACGGCCACTCGCACGGCGGCAGCAGCAGCGCCCCGAAGGCGCATGCGCACAGCCACGGCCACGGCGACGCCGAGGCGCATGCGCACTCGTCGGGCGAGCGCTCGCCGCTCCTGCGCCCGGGCGACGCGCGCGTCGCGTCCCCCGCCGGGTCGAGCACGGCCGTCGGCGTGCCCTCGGACGGCAGCGCGGCGTCGGACGACGAGGACGAGGAGGCGCTCGCCGAGGACGAACTGTACTGCCACCCGGGCGAGATGCGCGCCAACGTGCTCAAGAAGGCGCACAATGCGGGGTACGGGACGAGCGGCGCGGCGGCGCAGAACGGGCACGAGGGGCACGCGCACGACTCGGGCGACGAGCACGGCGGGCACGGCGGGCATGCCGGCAGCGACGGCGCGATGAACATGCAGGGCGTCTTTCTTCACGTCCTCGGCGATGCGGTGCGTCTTCTCGTTCCCCTCTTCCGCGAGCGTGAGCGTGCTCGCAGCAGGAGTTGACCCTCGTCCCGCCCGCAGCTCGGCAACGTCGGCGTCATCGCGGCGGGCCTCTTCATCTGGCTCACCGACTATTCGTGGCGCATGTACACCGACCCGGGCATCTCGCTCGTCATCACCATCATCAGTGCGTCCCGCTCGTGCCGTCCTCGTCTCGCCTCGAGGCCTGATCGCTGACTCGGTCGCTCCCCCTCGCAGTCTTCTCGAGCGCGCTCCCTCTCGTCAAGTCGGCGTCGTTCATCCTCCTGCAGGGCGTCCCGTCGTCGGTGCCTCTCGAGCGCCTTCGGTCGAGCATCTCGAGCGTGCCGGGCGTCATCAACGTGCACGGTCCGTCCCTCCTCGCTCTCGCCGACCTCGAGGATCCTGTCGCTGACTCTCTAGCTTCACTCGCTCGCCCGCAGACCTGCACGTGTGGTCGCTGTCCGAGTCCAAGATCGTCGCGTCGGTGCACATCATGGTCAAGTCGTCGGACCTGGTCAACGTCTCGCGCGAGATCAAGCAGCGCTTCCACCGGTTCGGCATCCACAGCAGCACGATCCAGCCCGAGATCGTCGCCTCGTCGGCTACGGCCGAGGGCCTGAGCCACATCTCGGAGGCGGCGGCTGCCGAGCGCGGCCTCGAGACCGAGGGGTGCCCGGTGCTGTGCGCCGAGGGCGCGGCGTGCGCCGACAACCAGTGCTGCCCGCCGGCGGAGGGGAGCCGTGCGGGGAGCATCAGCGGCGCCGCTTCGACGAGGGCGAGCTCGCCGCACTGAGCACGTCTGTGTGTGCGTCGACGGCGATGAGCGTCGTCGAGCTAGAGCAGGAGGCGGCGGGCGTACCTAGAGCGAGCGCAGGCGGTCGAGGAGGAGGAGGTTCGTGTCGAGCTCGCCGCGCCTGTTTGCTGCGCGCGGCGGTGTACCAGGTCTGTGTGTTGCAGTAGCCTCTTTGTGCTGTAACAGGGAGCGTCGTTCATCGGGTCTGCACACAGCTCGAGACGAGCGAGAGGACCGAGTCGGCGGCGGCCAAGTTGAGCGAGCGAGTCCGCCTCCCCTCGGCTCCCATCTCGCTCCTCGCCTCGCTCCTCACACCTCGACCATGGCTACCTGGGAGCTGTCTCCTCTCCGTGAGCACTGTCTGCACACCTACTGCAGCGCGCCAGAGCTGACCCAGCTGCCGTGCTCGCAGAACGGCACGCCTCATCGGTCGTCCTCCCCGACTCTCGTCGACTCGCGTCGGTCCACAGGGACCGCGTCGTCCTGCGCGACCTCGAGTCGCTCAAGGTCCTCCGCACCTGGACCCTGCAGCTCCCCGCCGCGCGCCCCGCCGCCCAGACCGACTCGACCACCTCGTCCTCGTCCCTCAACCTCGCCGTGTCGCCCGCGGCGCCGTTCCACCTCCTCGTCTCGGCACCGAGGCACCGCGTCGCCTTCGTCTTCCACCCCGACCAAGATGGCGTCCACGCGCGGCTCGACGTCGGCAACGAGGGCGCCGTCGCCGTCGAGTGGGCTCGGCTCGGCCCCGATGGCGAGCAGGTCGTCCTGTGCTGGAGCGCGCATCATGTGCGTCCCGCTTCCCGACACGCTCTCAGTGTTCAGAGTGCAAGTGCTGACTCTCCTTGTGTGCGCGCAGCTCCGACTCTCGCTCTTCCGCCTGTCGGACCCGACCAACGCCCTCCAGATCCTCAACCCCAAGCACTCGCACCCGCACGGTGCGCTCCTTCTCCCACTTCATCCTTCCTACGCACGCTCTGACGATGGATCCACCCCGCAGGCTACACGTTCCGCCCCGACGGCGCCTTCCTCGCCGTCCTCGAGCGACACAACTCGCGCGACGTCGTCGGCGTCTACTCGACCTCGGCGTGGGCCCTCATGCGCGTGCGTCCTCGTCCTCGCTCGTCTCCGTCGAGATGAGCAAGTAGAGCTGACTCTGGAAGCGCGCGCGCAGACGATCCCGCTGCAGGACCCGAACAGCGACCTCGCCGATTTGGCGTGGAGCCCGTGCGGTCGATACCTCGCAGCCTGGAGCGCCATGACCGAGGTGCGTCCTCATCGTCTTGTGCTACCCTTTCTCATGAGCGTCTCTGATGACCTGTCCCCGCGCAGTACACGCTTCACGTCCTCACGCCCGACGGCCGCCTCCTCTCGACCTTCTCGCCCTACGCCGCCCTCTCCCCTCCCGCGCCTACCTCCTCAACCTCCTCCCGCGCACCGCTCCGCAAATCTTCAGCTCCCGCACCTCCGCCTGCGCCAGAGCTGAGCGCACACGACCGCGCACGGCAAGAGCGCTCGACGGCGCCGTTCGTCGGGCTCGGGATCCGGTGCGTCAGGTGGGCGCCCGACGGCGAGTGGCTCGCGGTCGGCGGGTGGGACGGCAAGGTACGCTCCCTCTCACTCTTCCTGGAGGAGCTTGACGCGACCTTCGGACGAGAGCTGACGAGTCGAGCGCGCGCGCAGGTCCGGATCTTGAGCCGGAACGGCTGGGCGGCAATCGCAGAGCTGGGCTTGCCGATGAGGGTGCTCGATCCTGTCGTGCGTCTCTTTCTCTCTCTCGACTCGGCATCGCTATGGTCGAAGCTGCGAAGCTGATCCGATGGACCCGTCCTGCAGCGGGTCTGGCGCGAGCCGGTCGGCTGGACCGAGAAGACGCGCGGCAACGGCATCGTCAGCTGTGCGTCCCTTTCCTCCTCCTCGTAAAGCACTGCTTGAGCTCCTCGCTGACATCCTCTGGCTGTACGCTCCTCTCGCCTCGCAGTCGAGCCCGACTCGCTCCCTCAGTCGCTCACGCCGCTCGCGCCCAACTTTGCCGCCGCGACACCGAGGATGGGCGTCGCCAAGCTCGAGTGGAGCCCGAGTGGACGCTGGATCGCCGTTTGGGACGGTGCGCTCCTTTCTCGCTCGTCGTCGCGCACGCACCTCGTCGAGCCAGACCTGACCTTCTTGTTCATGCCCGCCCGCAGCTTCTCACCCTCAGCTCGTCGCCATCTACGCCTTCCCCCTCTCGTCCTCCCTTGCACCCTCGGCCTCGACCCGCCCTCGGCTGCACACCCTCCTCGCGCACGCCGCACCGCCCTCGTCCACCACCTCGACCCCTCCCGCCGCTCAAGGCGTTCGCGCCCTCGCCTGGCAGCCGCCCGTCGTGCGCGACGACGAGGACGAGGACGAGACGCTCGTCATGCTTGCGGGCGAGAAGAAGGGCTTTACGCTGTGGCGCTCGACGGCCGACGGCGCGGGCGTCGCAGAGTGCGTCGGGATCCCTGCCCGTGCGTCTTTCTCTCTCTCCTTTCTCGCATTCTCTCTAGACCTCTCGACGTGCATATCTGACGTGCTGTGCAACGTGCAGGCGCCGACATCCCCTTCCCCGTCTCGAACCTCTCGTTCGCCGCCGACGGGCGCAGCCTCGTCCTCTCGGCTCCTCCCGCGCCGACGAGCGCCGGCGGCACCGCCGGCGAGGGCACCTTCTGCGTCGCGTACCCGGTGTGGAGCGACGAGCTGTCGCTCGACGAGGACGGCGCGGGCGAGCGCACGTGGCTCTCGGCGGACGGGGATGGGCTCGAGCGCGACGACGGCGGTGCATGAGCAGGTCAGGGGGGACCGGGCTACGCAGGAGGAAGGAACACGGCCCACAGCGCCGTCGCGACGACGCCCCACACCTCGACGTACCGCACCCACGCCCTGCCCGCCCTCGCCGCTGCGCCGTCACCTTCCCTCTCCCCCTCCCCCTCCTCCGCCCTCCCTCGCCCTTGTCCTCGCCCTCGCCCGCGCTCGACCAGCTCGGCGGCGTACCACCACACGACCGGGCCCGTCGCGCACACGCGCAGCGCGATCTGCACGTGCGCCGAGACGACGAGGAGGAGCGTCGTCGCCGTGTGGAGGTGCACGTGCGGGACGAGCGCCTCGACGAGGTGCGGCGAGGCGGGCGCCGTGAGCGGGCGCTCGAGGGCGAGTTCGGCATCGGCAGAAGGTGGTGGTGCGGGCGCAGGGAGGAGGGACGGCGGGAGGAAGGGGAGCGTCGAACGCAGGACGGCGCGGGCGTTGCGGCTGTAGAAGGTCCACGAGGCGGAGAGGGACAAGACGAGGACGGGCGCGGCGAGGACGAAGTTGGGCACTTGGAGGAGGGTCCAGTAGTGGAACGGGCCGACGTCCCTGTGAGTGCAACGAGCCGAGTCAGTACTTGCTTCAAGTCGTCGTCCGAAACAGAAAGCGAGAGGGAGCGCACCAGTACTCGCGCTGCACCCAGCCGTAGCTGAGTCTGAGACCTTGCTCGCACCATGGTCGAGTGTCGCCGGTCGTCGGCGGCGGGCAGTAGAGCGTGTAGACGTAGAGCTGGAAGGCGAAGAAGGGCGCGGCCGAGAGGAGGGACAAGAGGGCGAAGCGAGGGAGGTTGAGGACGACGCGCTGCAAGGAGACAAGGTCAGGACGAGCTCGAAAGACGGAGAGAGAGTAGGACGCACCTTGAAGACCTCGCTGTAGCTCTTGCGCCCGTCAAAGCTGCGCCGCAGGATCCACCTCCACCCAAAGAAACCGACGCCGAGCAGTGCTCCCTGAGCCCTGAACGCCGAGCCCGCCGCCCACGCCGCTGCGGCACACACGTCGTGCCCTTGTGCGAAGAGGAGCATGCCGCCGAACGTCGAGAGGGCGGCGAACGGCTCGGTGTACGGGACGCCGTGAAGGGTCGGGCGCGAGGGCGCGAAGAGGAAGAGGAGGGCGGTGAGGAGGGCGTGCCGAGGTCGATAGGGAAAGATGACGAGGGTGAGGCTGTGCGAGAGAAGCGTCAGGGTCGCTGCAACGAGGTGTGCGGCTCGAGGAAGCGGACGAGAGACGGACCGGTGCAGGCAGAGAGCGGCGGCGGTCGTCGCCAAGGTCGTCGCGAGGAGGCCGACGAGGACGACCTCGTCACCCCGAACTGCTCCTCGTCGTCGGAAAAGCCAGTGCAGTGCCTTGCCGCCGCCGCGCATGAGGACGGGCAAGCCGGGCATGAAGGCCGTCTGCTGCTCGGTTTTGTACGCCTCGACGGCGATGTTAACGAAGTGGACCGAGTCCCACCGCACGAACGGAGTGACCCACCATGCGATTGAGTGGGCGAGAGCGGCGGCGTCGGTCTCGAACGAGGGGAGGAGCGAGCCGAGGAGGACGAGGGCGAGCGAGGTCACGGCGCGCAGGACGAGGCTCGCTCGGACGAGGGTCCCTGTCGGGTGCTGGTGACCCTCATCAAGCCATTTTTGCAGCGAGAGCATGCGAGAGTCGAGGAGGATCAAGGTGAGCCGGCGGGGAGGAGCACGGCGAGCGCTCGCTGTACTGCACCACACTCCGAGCCTCGCCATACTCAGCCAGAGCTCGCCAAGGTGTGCCACCATCCAGCCACGCCACCTGCGACCCTCCAGCAGCCAGCCGTCGCCCTCTCCCCCGCCGTCCAACCTCATCAGCTCTTGAACTCGACCTCACCCCAATCTACAAGTCGACCACACCACGAGCAGAGCTGAGGGACTTTCTACACGCTCTCCAACCTCCTCTCCACCCACCACGCTGAGCAGGAGCTACCTGGGTGCTCGTGGCGTGCAGGAGCGGCCGGGCGCGATTCGGGCGAGCAGGAAGGGACAGCGTCGGCGGCGCGCAGCTGTGCAGAGGGCGCTGACGAGGGCAGCACGGCTTCTAGTACACGAGCCCTTGTGCGCGTGAGAGGCTGCAGCTTGCTTTTGGCGGCCTCGACACACCGGCTGCGTCGTTGGGCGGACCCCTCGAGCGGCTCGAAGCTGTCGTGCTCTCGTGCAGTAGCTCGTGCTTCGCTGCCGTACTCTCTCAGCTCTCATTGGACGAGGAGCGCCGCCGACGCTCCCGCTCGCAGCTACTCCTCGTTCCGAACCGCTCGTTGCACCTCCTGCTCTCGCTCGCCTGCGCTCCCTTGCTCTACCACCCTCCCTGCCGCGCCCGCCACGCCCTCGCCGTCGTGCCGTAGTACCTCTGCGCGTACCGAGGCGAGATGGCGCAGGCTGGGTGCGAGAGCGACGCTGCAGCGTGCGGGTGAACCTGCGGGCGGCGGCGAGAGGGGTCAGCAGGGCGCCTTGCTGCGAGACGCACGAGGAAGGGACGCACCTGAGTCGAGCAGCAGAAGTAGAGAGAAAGAGGTGCAGGGCGCCGAGGCAAGGGTCAGTACGCTGTGGCGACGAGGAGGCAGCGAAAGCAGGAGGGAGAAGGTGCGCACCGTAGAGCTGCTCTCGCCGTGCTGCGCGTCGGGACGGATGCCGCCAGGTGCGGGAAGCTTGTCGAGCTGCGCGTCGAGGCAACGAGAAATAAGAGTCAGCGACCTCGGGCAGCGTTGAACGAGGAAGAGGTGACAGAGCGACGCACGAGCGCTCGGACCTCGGGGAGCTTGTGCGCCGTGCGCAGCTCGAGGTATATCGAGAAGACGGCTCTGCGCATGCGGCTCAGGACGTACTCCTGGTGCTGCTCTGGACGCGCCAGCTCGTGCAGCACCGGGTGCCCGTCGCCGTCCGGCTCGAGCAGCTGAAAGTCCTTGAACGCGGCCGGGCTCGTCCACTCGTCGAGCGAGCCCTCGATGAAGTTGTACGTCTTGCTGCGGCGCTCCAGCGGGAACGTGTTGGCGCAGCTCGACATCGAGTACAGGCCGAGGACGGCGTGCACGAGCGTCTTGTACTCCTCGAAGCGGCGCTCGGCCGGCTCGATCGCGCGCGCCTCGGCCTCGGCGCGCTGGATCAGGTCCTCGGGCGACACCTGCGTATGTAGAAGAGAAGGAAACGCGAAGCTTCAGTGCGCCTGCGGCGGAAGAAAGGGCGAAGTGGACGAGGAAGGAGGGAACGCACGAGGATCGGGCCCTGCTCTCGGACCGACCTGCGCGTCGGGTTGTAGTCGGACGCCTCCTGGAGACGCACCAGCCTGCGCCCGAGCAGCCTCGCCGCCGTGATGCCCATCTCGTGCAGGCTGTCGACCGTGAGGGCGTCGAGCATGTCGCGCTGCCACTTGGCGACGGCACGCACGGCCTCCTGGCTGGTCCGGCGCTTGAGGTCGTTGTCGTGGATGATGCTGACCATGTGGGTGATGTGGGCGTGGACGCTGTCGAACTCCTGCGAGCGAGAGAGAGTGCATGAGGCGAGCCGCTCGAGGAGGAACGAGGGGAAGCGGTGCGTGCGCACCTCTCGTGGAACATCAGGCGCGATGGGCGGGGCCGTGAGGGCGGCGTAGGTGATCTGCGGCGTCGACGTCAGTCAGCTCGACGCACTCGAGGCCGAGGAGCTGAGAGAGGACGCACCGAGCGCGGGTTGAGGTGGCCCGTGTAGCCTTGAGCGCAGCACGCAATGAGGAGGTGGTCTACGACGCGCTGTTGCTGGTCGAGCGTGAGCGTGTCCCAGCTCGAGCACAGCTGCAGGTGCGTGCGCTCGACAGCGTCGTGCTTGGCCGGGTCGACGGCAAAGACGGCGGCGAGGCGGATCTCGTCCGCCGACTTGGGCGGGGCCGTTGACGAGGCGAGGGTGCCGATGAACCAGCCGAGGATCGTGCCCGCGGCCTCGAACAGCTCGTGCGAGGTGTGCATGTCGTACTGCCGAGCTGAGAAGAAGAAGCAGAAGCGAGCCGGCGTGCCAGCGGCGAGGAAGCGGAGAAGCCGAATCGACCGCGCGCGGACCGGAGAATCCGCGCCGCCGAGACAGGGCCGTTCCTCGACCTCCTGTCCGTCTCTCCGTCGGCGTGCAAAGCGCGATCGAGCCGCCGAGGGTGAGCGGGCGGCGGACGAGCGAAGCGAGTGGGGCGAAAGGCCCGAGCGCTCACTTCCCGCTCGCGAACTCTCGAGAGCGTGCGCCGCGCTGGATGAGATGCGGTCGAGGTTGCAGGTGCCGTGCAGGCCAAAGTTGAGGGACACAGAAGGAGGGAGAAGGGGTGAGGGAGGGCGGCTAAGGCGAGACGACCGACGCTGCCGAGGAGGTGAAGGCGCTGCTCGAGGTGGTGAGGAGGGCGACGATGAGGCCGAACAGGCCGAGGATACTGCGAGCGTGTGCGGGTACAATGTCAGTCCGGAAGGGCGGAACTGCGAAGAGCGAGTGCCCAGAAAGAGGAAGAGAGGAACGCACCTCGAGAAGATCTCGATGACGAGCACCTTGACGAACAGCTGCGGGTCGGACGCGTCGGCGATGGCGGCGTTGGCGCCCGAGATGCCGACGGCGACGCCGCACAAGAGGTTGCACATGCCGGCCGTGAGGCCGCCCCAGAAGATCGAGTATCCCGTGTAGTAATTGCGCGGCGTGTACAGCTCGGCGAGGGTCGGGACCGACGTGATCTTGGACGAGAAGACGATCGAGATGATGATACCGCTGCAGGAGGGGGGGGAAGGTCAGGTTCTGGCGCAGCGAGAGGAGCGAGTCGAGGAGAGGAGGGACGCACTAGATGCCGACGACCTGCGCGCGAAGAGGGAGGAAGGGTCGGCCTTCGTGTCAGCTGCACGAGGAGGGAAAGTGAGCGCACCTCGCAGAAAATGATGCTGCGGGAGAGGCGAGAGCGAGGGTCAGCGTGCGGGTCGAGGAGAGCGAGAGGAGGGACGAGGGACGCACGAGATCAAGTTCTTGGTGCGGATCCGAGGAGTCCTGACACTGCCGCCGAGAATGGATGCGCCCGTGATCCAGATGCCCCTGTGCGCGTACGGTGGGTGAGTGAGCTGGCGCCCGTCACCCACGACGAGGAGGAGGAGGAAGGGGGAGACGGACCAGCCTGCGCCGATGACACTGAGGCCGATGTTGAGGCCGATGCCGAGGAGGGCCCAGGCGTAGGGGCTCGTCTCCTCGAGGAACGCGCCCGGGTTGAACTGGGTGCCCGAGCCGGTGAAGACGAGGTAGAGGGCGAGGACGGTCGCGAACGAGGCGGTCGAGTAGGTGGCGAGGGTCGTCGTGACGCCCATGGTGGCTCGGCGTCGGGGTGCTGGGTGCAGTGCACGGGCGTGTCAGTACCCCTGTGCGGTGTGTGGCGCGAGGGCGGGCTCATCGGGGAGTGTGCGGAGGAGGAGAGGGTGGGGAGGGACCTCGCGGCGTGGGACGACTTGGACGCACCTCGGGTAGATTGAGAGAGGTGCCTTGAAGAGAGTAAGCAGGTTTCGAGGGCTGCCTAGCGTGGCAGAGGTGTCGGAGGGGAGAGGACGAGGAGCGAGATGACGACCAGCTCGTCGCTCGCCTCTGTTGGCTCCCGACACCCCGCTAGATCGTGCTCGACTGCGCAGGCTCGACCGCGAGATCCTCGACGACATGGACCGCCCAACAGAAGCAGGCTCGAGTTACTTCGCGAGCGTCGTGTCGACTCCTCCCCCACTCCAGGCCTTCGACGCTTTCAAGAAGGTGCGCACCGCTCTCTAGCCCTTGTTCCTCGCCGCAGAGCTGACCCAGAGCACCCTGCACGCAGACCAACTCGACCTACCGCGAGCGCACCACCCGCGGCGGCATCTTCACCCTCGTCGTCTCGCTCATCCTCGCCGCCCTCGTCTGGACAGAGTGCCGCGCCTACTTCTGGGGCGAGCCCTCGTACGAGTTCAGCGTCGAGCGCGAGATTGCCCACGACCTCCAGCTCAACTTTGACGCCACCGTCGCGACCCCGTGCCACTGTGCGTCCCCTTCCTCCCCTCGCACGCCCTCCTCGCCAACCGAAAGCTCACGCTCGCCCCTCCCTCGACGCAGACCTCACCGTCGACGTGCGCGACGCCGTCGGCGACCGTCTTCACATCAGCGACGAGTTCAAGAAGGACGGTGTGCGTCCCCTCTCTCCTCGCTCGGCCCCTCCCTCCCTCCCTCCTGCGAGGAGAGCTGACCTCTCGCCGCCGCGCCCGCAGACGACGTTCGAGATTGGCCGCGCGCGCAGCATCAAGAACGCGCACGACGGGCAGGGCGTCTCGGCGAGCAAGATGGTGCGCGACGCGTCGGGCAAGAGGGTCTTCGGCAAGACGGCCAAGGTGGTCGAGGACGGGCCGGCATGTCGGGTCCGTCTACCGCTCGCTCGTCCTCCTCTCTCTCGCCGCGGTGACTGACTCGACTCGTGCGCAGATCTACGGCTCGATGACGGTCAAGAAGGTGACGGGCAACCTGCACATCGTGCGTTCTCCCCCTCCTCGTACTCACTTCCTCGAGGCGACAGCTGAGCCTCATCCTCGACGCAGACGACGCTCGGTCACGGCTACCTCAGCTGGGAGCACACCGATCACGCTCGTACGTCCTGTTTCATCCTCTCTCGACTGTGAGGACCGAGCGCTGACGAGCCGCCCGCGCAGTCATGAACCTGAGCCACGTGATCCACGAGTTCTCGTTCGGCCCTTACTTTCCTCGGATCGTGCAGCCTCTCGACAACTCGGTGTACGTCCTCTTCGTCTCCATCGTGCATCTGAACGCCGCTGACGCCCTCGCCGTGCCCCTCGCAGCGAGATCACCGACGCCCGTGCGCTCTCCCTCCTCCTCTTCTCGCCTTCGCCCGCCTCACACCCGCTCACGCCCTCCCCCACCCGCCCGCAGACTTCCACATCTTCCAGTACTTCCTCTCGGTCGTGTCGACGACGTACATCAACGCCGCGCGGCGCCTCTTGCACACGAACCAGTACTCGGTCACCGAGATGAGCCGCACGACCGAGCACGGCAAGGGCGTCCCGGGCATCTTCTTCAAGTTCGACATCGAGCCGATGGCGCTCACGGTGCGCGAGCGCACGAGCTCGGTCGTGCAGTTCCTCGTGCGCCTCGCCGGCATCCTCGGAGGGATCCTCGGTGCGTCTTCTCTCGCGCTCTCTCCCTCCGCTCGCGCTCGTAAGCTGACTCCTCTCGCCTCGCCCGCAGTGTGCTCCGACTTTGGCTTCCGCACGGCCGACTTCTTTGCGGCGCGGCTGCTCGCGACGTCGGCGCCCAAGACGCCGCTGCCGGTCGGCGCAGGGTTCGTGCCGCACGGCGGGGCAAAGACGCCGACGCTCGGCAGTGGGTTCGCGAGTGGGTTTGGTAGAGACTGAAGGAGTGCAGTGTACGAGCGAGTTTGCCTTTGTGCGCGACGCTCGAGCCTGAGCCTGAGAAGTGATCGAGCTGCTCGGCGAGTCGGCGACACGCGCCTCATCGGGCTCCGTCGCTCTCGTCCACCTCCCAGCGCTCGCTGCCCGCCATGGCGACCCGCAAGCGCGCCACCTCGATCGGCCAGGACGCGCTCAACGCGCTCGACAAGGCGTCGCAGCCCGTCGGGACCACGGCGACGGCCCACAACAGCTCGGCGGCGGCCAAGGGCAACAAGGGCGCCGCCGCGGGCGCACCGCCCCAGGGCTGGACGCAGGCGACGGGCCCGCTCGCGTGGCTGGTCAAGCCCAAGGTGACGCTCCCGCTCATCGCCGCGACCGTCGGGGCGTGGGCCGTCCTCGAGCGCACCGTCGCCTCGTCCTCCTCGTCGGCCGCCGACCCGAACCCGCTCTCGCCCCTCGTGCGCATCTCGTACGCCCTCCCGCCCATCCCGGGCGATGCCTCGTCGGTCCGGTACGGCAAGGGCCCCAAGGACCTCGTCTTCCTCGCCTTCTACATCGTTGTCTTCAGCTTTGTCCGCCAGGCCCTCACCGAGTACCTCCTGCGCCCGCTCGCCAAGGCCCTCGGGCTCAAGACCGAGGGCAAGATCACCCGCTTCATGGAGCAGGCCTACGCCGTCGTCTACTTCTCCTGGTCTGGCGCGTTCGGCCTCGTGCGTCGCTCGTCCTCCTCCTCCCTCTCCCCCCCTCTTCCCCACTTGCCGCGCTCTCGAGCTGATCCCTCGCGCTCGCCCGCTCGCAGTACGTCATGAGCCGCCAGCAGTCGTGGTGGTACAACACGGAGCACTTCTGGCTCGGCTACCCGCACTGGTGTGTCGACCGCTCCCTCTTCATCGTTCGCGCGCTCAGAGACGAGGAGAGCTGACCCGAGCTCTCGACTGCACCGTCCGCAGGCGCATGGACGGCCCGCTCAAGACGTACTACCTGCTCCAGTTGTGCGTCCTGCCCGTCCTCGAGCTCGCAGCCCCGCTCGAAGCAAGTTGACCTCTCGCCCTCTCCTCCTCCCCACCCTCAACAGCTCGTACTGGCTGCAGCAGATGATCATCCTCGTCATGCGGTGCGTCCCTATCACGCTCTCTCTCTCTCACGCTCTCGCCCGGTCCTGACCCTGCTCCTGCGACCCCGCAGCCTCGAGAAGCCGCGCGTCGACTTCCGCGAGCTCGTCATCCACCACGTCGTCACCCTGTGGCTCGTCGGCTGGTCCTGTGCGTCCCTCTCCCACTCTTGCTCTCTCTCGCTCGTGCTCGACGAGCTGACGCGCCCCTCGACCCGCAGACATGATCAACTTGACGATGATCGGCACGGCCATTTTCGTCTCGATGGACTTGCCCGACATCTGCCTCGCCGTGCGTCCCCTCTCGCTCGCTCGCCTCACTCACTCACTTGAGAACGAGCTCTCGCTGACCGGCCGACCGTGCACGCGCGCAGCTGTCCAAGTGCCTCAACTACCTCGACCTGCAGCGCACGTCCGAGGCGTCGTTCGTCTTCTTCCTCGTCATCTGGACCTACATGCGGCACTACCTCAACCTGCGCATCCTGTGGAGCGTCTGGACCGAGTTTGACCTGATCCCCGAGGCGTACCGCTCGTGGACGACCGAGGGCCAAGCGTGGTGGCTCTGGGAGGGCTTGGGCACGGGCGCCGTCCCCAAGTGGATGCGGTGCGTCCCCTCTCCTCTCTCTCTGCGTGTCCTCGCTCGTCGCATGCGCTCTCTCGCTGACTCTCGCCCATGCCCCCCTCGCGCGCAGGCTCCAGATCTTTGCGCCCATCCTCGCGCTGCAGCTCGTCAACGCCTTCTGGACGTACCTGATCCTGCGGATCCTCGTGCGCATCCTCAGCGGCAAGAACGCGCGCGACGTGCGCGAGGAGGACGAGGACGCCCAGGATGCGCGCGAGCTCGCAGAGCTCGAGGCCCGGGAGAAGGAGAAGAAGGAGCGCGAGCGCAGGGGCAAGGGCGGCAAGGCGCAGTAAGGTGCTGGATGAGGGCTCTCTCTCTCTTTATCGAGCTGCTAGGGGGAGGAGCGCTCTCGAGGCGAGGCGGAGGAGGTCGTGCCCTGGTCGTACAAACATCGCCCCGAGCGGGCAAAACTACAGATCGAGCTCGCGCGCGAGAGCGGCGCCGAGAGGGAGCGCAACGAGAGCGAGAGGGGTATCTACACCGAGCCCTGACAGAGAGAGGATGATGAGAGAGAGGGAGGGACAGAGTCGAGCAGCTCAAGGCCGTCCAAGGCGCGACAAGGAGGTCGAGTCCTCGCTCTGCTCCTGCTCCTCGATCGCGTCTGCCTGGCCGACCTGTGCGTCCGAGAGATCAAGTGCGAGTTAGTCAGCTGCTCGCACGAGCGAGGAGCGGCAGACAGAGCGAGAGCTGGACGCACCGCTCGCAAGACGCTCTTCTTGCTGCTCTCCTGCATCTCGCCCGCGATGATGAGCTCGTCGAGGATCTGCGTGCGGTGGGAGCTCGTCGTCAGCGAGAGCGACAGTGCTCGGTCGTAGGAGGAGGGCGCACGGCGTAGGCCTTCTGGTAGTTGAAGATGCTGTCGGCCGAGGAGAGATGGGTCAGCGCTGTTCGAGGAGGAGGAAGAGGAGGGCGAAGAGGGACGCACAGGTCGAGCTCGCAGACGTTGCCAAAGTAACGGTCGAGCACTTCGACGTAGCTGTAGGGCGCGCTTGAAGTCAGGGCTGCTCGATGAGAGCAGAGCGAGAGAGGGAGAGAGGCGAGCGCACCGGTGGATGACCTCGAGCGTGATGAGCTCGTTGTCCTGCGCGCCGATGCCGCACACGAAGAAAAGGCTCGCGTAGCGACGGTACACGATCTTGGAGTCTGCGAGAGGGGCCGAGGGGGCGTCAGCAGGACGAGAGGGTAGAGGAGGGGGGACGAGGAGAGAGCGGCGCACCCTTGTACTCGAGGAAGTTGCACATGCGGGTTCGTCGGGCGAGGACGAGCTGGGTGACGTCCTTGACGATCTTGGCTGTCGCGTGGGACGAGATGTGGGGGAGGAGGGGGAGGTGGAGGAGGAGACGAGGGTCAGCGAGGGCGAGTCGCGGAGAGGGAGCGAGAAGGGGGACGGACACTTGTTGCGCGGGCTCATGGTGGTGTACCATTTGGCGAGGCGGACCTTGCCCTGGCGCGAGATGAGGAGGAGGAACGACACGCCTGCGTGGAGGGAGGGGTCAGCTCCTGGCCGAGGGTGGGAGCGAGAGCGGGTCGAGCGGGCTGGAGCTGACCATTGTCGCGTTCCTGCAGTCCCGACGACATGGCTGGAGCGAGTGGAGCTGGAGGTGGGCGGAGAGGCGGCGGAGGGCGAGGCGGTGCCGACTTTGGCCCGCTCTCGTCGCCCTCGCCGCTTGGACCTTTTCGAGAGCAACGGCCCTCCTTTCAAAGCTCTCACTGGCCTCATTACAGCCCCGAGTCAGCCCGAGCAGAGTGTGGCCGTGCTGCGGGTGTTGGATTTTGCGGCTGCCTCTCCGCCTTCGCGTCACGGAGACGGTTCGCCTCACCTCGCCTCGTTCGTCCTCTCGCTCGCTCCTCTCTCGCTCCCCGCTCAGAGCTCCCACTCGAGCACCTCGACTCTTTCCTCGCCGACCAACCACCACCCACCCGTCAAGCACCGCCATGGTCGCGTCCGACCGCACCCCCGCCTCGCTCGCCCGCAGCCGCAGCGTCAGCTCCGACACCTCGTTCCACACCTCGCGCCTCTCGAACCAGGGCGGCCAGCTCATCGTTGTCGCCAACCGCCTCCCCGTCTCGGTCACGGCCGACCCGAAAGCCGAGGGCGGCTACCGCTTCTCCGTCTCGAGCGGCGGCCTCGCCTCGGCCCTCTCGGGCTGCAAGAAGAAGATGGACTTTGTCGTGCGTCCCCTCCTCTCTCTCCTCCCCCTCGAGAGGCTGTGCGCTGACCCCCCATCCCCCGCCGCCCGCAGTGGATCGGCTGGCCTGGTGCGTCTCCCGCCTTCGTCCAACTCGCCCGCTCGCCCGCTCACTCCCCCTCTCCTCGCACCGTGCAGGCTTCGACGTCCCCGAGATCGACCGCGAGTTCATCACCAAGAAGCTGTCCGAGGACTTCTCGTGCATCCCGGTCTACATCTCGGACGAGGTCGCCGAGCGCTACTACAACGGCTTCTCCAACTCGATCCTCTGGCCCTTCTTCCACTGTGCGTGCACCTTTCGCTCTTCATGCTCCTCCTGAACGTCTAGCTGATGTATGCACCGTCGCAGACCACCCGGGCGAGATCCAGTTCGACGAGACCGACTGGCTCGCGTACCGCCAGGCCAACCTCCTCTTCGCCGAGGCCGTCCAGAAGGAGGTCAAGTCGGGCGACATCGTCTGGGTCCAGGGTGCGTCCATCTCTCGCTCCCTCTGCCTCGACGAGCTGGAAGAGCCTCAGCTGACCCGCCGCTCGCACCTCGCCCGCAGACTACCACCTGTGCCTCGTCCCCGTCTACCTGCGCGACCTTCTCGGAAGGGACGCCGCCTCGATGGGCGAGAACGGTCAGCGCGACGTCAACGCCATGTTCGAGGGCCTCACCGTCAGCACCGAGGGCGCAAAGGGCGTGCGCAAGACGGGCCCGACCGGCGTCAACGGCACGCACGGCACCAACTTTGTCGGCGACGTCCAGATCGGCTTCTTCCTCCACACCCCCTTCCCGAGCTCTGAAGTCTTCCGGTACGTCCTCCTCTCGAGCAGTGCTTGAAGCGAGAGGGAGCGAGCTCGGCGAGCTGACGAGGACCTTCCTGCAGCACGCTCCCCGTCCGGCGCGAGATCCTCCTCGGCATCCTCAACTGCGACCTCATCGGGTTCCACACGTACGACTACGCGCGGCACTTCCTATCGTCGTGCTCGCGCCTGCTCGGCGTCAAGTGCACGCCCAACAAGATCGAGCTCGTCGGCCGCCACGCGACCGTCGGCACGTTCCCGATCGGCATCGAGCCCGGCCAGTTCCTCGAGGCGCTCCAGCAGGACCAGGTGCAGCAGCGCGTCGCGACCCTGCGGCGCCGGTTCGAGGGCGTCAAGCTCATCGTCGGCGTCGACCGCCTCGACTACATCAAGGGCGTGCCGCAGAAGCTCCACGCCATGGAGGTCTTCCTCGAGGAGCACCCCGAGTGGATCGGCAAGGTCGTCCTCGTCCAGGTCGCCGTCCCCTCGCGCCAGGACGTCGAGGAGTACCAGAACCTGCGCGCCATGGTCAACGAGCTCGTCGGGCGCATCAACGGCCGCTTCGGTACCGTCGACTGGATGCCGATCCACTTTATGCACCGCTCGGTCCCCTTCTCCGAGCTCACGGCGCTCTACACCGTCTCGGACGCGTGCCTCATCACGTCGACCCGCGACGGCATGAACCTCGTGCGTCAAGCTCTCTCTCCTTCCCTCTCTTCCTCCTCAAGGTCGCTCGCTCAACTCGTTCCCCTCGTCGACGCACGCAGGTCGCCTACGAGTACATTGCGTGCCAGCAGCAGAGCCACGGCGTCCTCATCCTGTCCGAGTTTGCCGGTGCCGGTGCGTCCTCTCTATCTCTCTCTCGCACTGCCCCAGTCTGCGCTCTCTGCGAGTGCCCGCCTCGGAGTATGCGTTGAGACGAGAGCGAGAGAGCGCGCTCGAGCTGACCCCTCGTACCCTAAACCCCCTCGCAGCCCACTCGCTTAACGGCGCCCTCATCGTCAACCCGTGGAACACGGCCGAGACGGGCGAGGCGATCCACCAGGCGCTCACGATGGGCACCGACGAGCGCGAGGAGGCGCACCGCAAGCTCTTCCGATACGTGTCGCAGTACACGGCGTCGCACTGGGTGCGTCCTCACCTCCTCCCTCCCTCGCTCTCCTCGACTCGCCATTGGACGTCTCGCTGACCCCTCACACCTCTCTTCTACGCACACAGGGAACCGAGTTCGTTGCAGAACTGTGCGCCCTTTCCTCACCTCGTCGCGCATTTTCTCAGAGCTCGTCGAGCTGACCTCGCTCGCCCCTCTTCCCTCGTCTTCCTCCCTCTCTCTCTCTCACTCGCTCTTCGTCGCTCAACCAGGCAACGCGACCGTGCCGAGCGCCGTGCGATCGCCGAGGCATCGGACCGGGACGAGGCTGCGGCCGCCGACGCCGCTCAGGCCGACCGCGACCAGCGCGCCAAGCAGGAGCAGCTGCGGCGTCAGGGGCTTCAGCTCACGGGCAAGGCGTGAGCGTGCGTGTGTGTGTCGAGATAGAGCGTTCCTTCTTCTTCTTTGTGTACAGGGACGACCGCAACGTGAGCAGCTTCTTTTCCCGCTCGCCGTTCGAGCGCGCGCACGAGCCTCTCCTGCTTCTGCTCGCCGCTCGAGAGCTTTGTCTCGTCGTCCTCGTCGAGTGAGCGAACTAGAGCGAGAGCGCAGAAGGAGGGAGGAGGCGCAGCGCCGGCGAGCCTGATCACGGCTTGCTCCGATTAGCCGAGTTCGTATTCGTCGAGCGTTGACTTTTGTAACGTCACCGAGTTGCTAATGGATCGATTACCGCCTGCGCTGGTTGACTTTCCTATTCGGCTCGGTTGACCTTCCGTATTCGGATTAGGCCCGCCGGTTGACTTCTCCGACCTTGTTGACCTTCTCGTTCCTAATCGGGGCTTACCAAAAATCGCTAAGCGTCGCGCCTGTCGCATTACCAGCCGGCCTAGCGATGCTGCTCGACGCTCGCAAAAAATCGCATAAATTACCTGGGCATCAGGGACGTTGCTCGCGAGCGGGCGAGGTCGTTCGCAGGTCCGAGCGCCCGCCAAAAAATAAAAGAAGACAAGGCGAACCGGCCAGGTTCGTGTCGAAGGATGATTGCGCAGGCTCAGAGCGTTATGCCTCCGACACTGACTTCCCACAGTCATCCTAAACCGCTCTGGCCCTGCTACATTGTCGGTGTCGACGGTTCCCGAGTCCGCCGGACGCACTCGGGTTGCCGCTCGAGCGCTGTCCCTCCTCTGCACTCCTTTCCATCGTCTCGAGCAGGGCTCAAATGTGTCGAGCACGTCCAAGCCTATGCTGTACCGGTACTACATGCCCGTCGCAGGTGCGATCGAGGAGCGAGGACGAGAAAGGTGCGTTCGGGCGTGCGCGCACGGTGGCCGTCCACCTCCTCGCCGACGTCGTCAGCCTGTACGACCTTCTGTAGATCTCGAGAGCGTACGCAGCAGCCCTAACATACGCTCGTACCATGTCAAAGTACGTGCCGGCAGCGCGCTGAGCGTGCGGAGTGCGCACGGACCGCCCCGCCGTCGACCTTCTCAAGTTGACCTCGACGCTTTCTCGCTCGGGAAGCTCTTCTCGCGCTGCTGCAGGCTGGTGAACGGCTCTCAGACGATCGGCGATGAACGCGAGGAGGCGCACCGCAAGCTGTTCCGATACGTGTCGCAGTACACGGCGTCGCACTGGGTGCGTCCTTTCTCCGTCCCTTCCTCTCCTCGACTCGCCGTTGGAGGTCTCGCTGACCCCCCACACCTCTCTTCTACGCACACAGGGAACCGAGTTCGTTGCAGAATTGTGCGCCCTTTCCTCACCTCGTCGCGCATTTTCTCGGAGCTCGTCGAGCTGACCTCGCTCGCCCCTCTTCCCTCCCTCTCGCTCTCTCCTCTCTCTCTCACTCGCTCTTCGTCGCTCGCTCGACCAGGCAACGCGACCGTGCCGAGCGTCGTGCACCGTCCTGCCCGCTGATCCGGGTTCCGAGGCCGGCCACGGCGATGTCGGCTGCAGCTTGTTCTAGCGACGCGTCTACGACTCCCGAGATACTACACACCTGCCTGCGCCTTGCAGCGCGGCAAAAAGCGTCGGTAGCTCTGGTCCCGCCGGCGCAAACTCGAAGTTCGCGGTCTCGCAAAAGCACTGCGCAGGGCGAGATTCGAACTCGCGACCTCTTTCGAGAATGGGTCTTAAGGCCATCGTCTTAAACCGCTCGACCACCTGCACGGACAAACGCGCTCTCAGTCGCTACTAGCAATCAATGCCACAGCAGAGGCCTGTGACCGTCCTCCCTGGCAACATCAGCTCGTCCAGCCCACCAGGCATGAGCGTAGCTCTCGGAGGTCAGGCCCAGCTCCTGTAGGTTTGCAACCTATCGCTCGAGCAAAAGCGAGAGGCCGGACAAAAAGGAAATGGAGAACCAGGGAGTCGAACCCTGCGCCTCTCGCACACGGTGGTGCTAAGCGAGCGCTCTACCGATGAGCTAGATCCCCGCGAATGAGTCAAAGTGTGATAAATGCGCTCCACAGCATACTAACCCTCTTTTGACCGCCCCCTAGTCCGGAGTCGCCGACCTCGCGAGGAGGCGGACGACACAGCTCCCCCTCCTCCCACCGCATCCACCACATCCGCGACACGATGCAGGCCCTCAAGCTCGCTCGCAAGTACCCCAACTTCTCGCAAGAGCAGATGATCCAGCTCGTCGAGCAGTTCAAGTGCGTCCCCCTCCTCTCTCGTCCTCCTCCCCACCTCTGCCCGACCGGGGCGAGCACACGGCTGGGCGCACGAGTCGGACTCGCAGGGGCGGCAGAGCATGAAGCAGGGGCATGTCCGCACCAAGATGCAGCTCCTTGCGGCGGCGACGACGAGGTGCGGAGCCTCAGCGTCATGCCGAGAGATGGACGACGGGCTCTGCGCGAGACGAGCCCGCGGTTGGACTGCAGGAGCAGGCACGCACCGGGATCCAGTACTCGTCTCTCCTGTGGCCCGCGCGCCCCTGCACTGCGCTCGCGGCAAGCCCGCCTCGCTGCTGCGACGGGGCGGTGCTCCTTCCGTCGGACTCCTCGACATCTTGCAGCCACGAGCTGGACCGGGACACCAAGCTGACTCACACCTGCACACATACAGCCAAATCAACCTCGACTCGACCGGCCGCCTCCCCAAGTCGACCGTCCTCACCGCCCTCTCGACCAACGCCCAGGCGAGCGCGCCTGCGGGCAAGTACACGTACGACCAGGTCCGCGAGACGCTCAAGACGGTGTCGATCGACTCGTCGGGCCAGGTCGAGCTCGACGACTTCGTCGACCTCGTCGACAAGCTGCGGTCCGGCGCCGGCGCGACGGCCGGCCAGGTCCACCGCGGCGGCGCATTGAGCGGGCTCATGGGCGCGAGCGCGAGCGCAGGAGCAGGAGCTGGAGCGGGAGGACCGGCAGCAGCAGCGGGAGGAGCGTCGGGTGGAGGAGGAAAGGTGCTCGTCAAGGGCAGCAACACCAACATCACGCACTCGATCAACGAGGACGAGCGCACCGAGTTCACCCGCCACATCAACCAGGTGCGTCCTCTCTCACTCCAACTGCCCTCTCTCATCGATTCGAGAAGAAGCTGACGATTGGAGCGAGCGCGCAGGTCCTCGCCGGCGACGCCGACATCGGCGACCGCCTCCCCATCCCGACCGACACGTTCCAGATCTTCGACGAGTGCAGGGGTGCGTCGTCTCCCTCCTAGACCTCCCAGACTCTTCACGAGCGTGCAGCGCTGACGCAGGCGTGTGCTCGCAGATGGCCTGCTCCTCGCCAAGCTCATCAACGACTCGGTGCCCGACACGATCGACGAGCGCGTCCTCAACAAGGCCAACAAGAAGGCGCCGTCGGCCATGCCGTCGGCCAAGTCCAAGGCGACGCTCAACAACTTCCAGATGACCGAGAACAACAACCTCGTCATCACGTCGGCCAAGTCGCTCGGCCTGTCGGTCGTCAACATCGGCGCGACCGACCTGAACGAGGGTCGCGAGCACCTCATCCTCGGCCTCATCTGGCAGGTCATTCGCCGCGGCCTGCTCGCCAAGATCGACATCAAGCTCCACCCCGAGCTGTACCGCCTCCTCGAGGACGACGAGACGCTCGAGCAGTTCCTCCGCCTCCCGCCCGACCAAATCCTACTTCGCTGGTTCAACTTCCACCTCAAGGCCGCCAACTGGCCCAAGCGGTGCGTCCCCTCTCACCCCTTGCGTTGTCGATGCTCGTCGAGCTTCGCAGCGTGCAAACGCTGACCCTTCTCTCTGTCCCGCTCGCAGAGTCGGCAACTTCAGCAAGGACGTCGCAGACGGCGAGAACTACACGGTCCTCCTCAACCAGCTCAAGCCCGACGAGTGCTCGCGCGCGCCGCTCCAGGAGCACGACCTGCACGCGAGGGCCGAGAAGGTGCGTCCGCTCGCGCGCTCTCTCTCTCGCTCGGACCTCGCCCGCTCGCGCAGCCGGTTCGAGACGCTGACGCCTCCTGCCGCGTCCGCAGGTGCTGCAAAATGCCGACGCGATCGGCTGCCGCAAGTACCTGACGCCGTCGTCGCTCGTCGCCGGCAACGCCAAGCTCAACCTCGCCTTCGTCGCCAACCTGTTCAACACCTGGCCCGGCCTCGAGCCGCTCGAGGAGAACGAGCGCCCCGTCATCGAGGACTTTGACGCCGAGGGCGAGCGTGAGGCGCGTGTCTTTACGCTGTGGCTCAACTCGCTCGACGTCGACCCGGGCGTGTACGACCTGTACGAGGACCTCAAGGTGCGCTCTCGCTCCTCCTCCTCTCTCGCTCCTCGGCAGCCGATGCTCAGAGTACATGAGCTGACTCTGGGTGCACGCTCGCAGGACGGTCTCGTGCTGCTGCAGGCGTTCGACAAGGTCATCCCCGGCTCGGTCACCTGGCGGCGAGTCGCCAAGTCGCCCCTGCCCCTCTCGCGCTTCAAGGCGGTCGAGAACACCAACTACGTGCTCGACCTCGCGCGCCAGGGCAACATGCACATCGTCGGCATCCAGGGCGCCGACCTCGTCGACGGGCAGCGCACCCTCACGCTCGGGCTCGTGTGGCAGATGATGCGCCGCAACATCCTCAGCACGATGGCGAGCCTCAGCAAGGGCGGGCGCGACATCTCGGACAGCGACATCGTCAAGTGGGCCAACGCGCAGGTGCAGCAGGCGGGCAAGCGCTCGTCGATGCGCAGCTTCAAGGACCCGAGCCTCAAGGACGCCAAGTTCTTCCTCGACCTCCTCGACGCGCTCAAGCCGGGCTACGTCGACTACTCGCTCGTGTACGACGGCCGCAACGACGAGGAGTGCAAGGCCAACGGTGCGTCGAGTGCTCGTCTCTCCTCCCTCCCCTGCTCGCGAGGCCTTGTCCTGCACGGCCTCGACGGCCTGCGAGCGGCTGTGGACCCCTGCGACGATAGCTGACGTCGACTATGCACGCCTTGCAGCCAAGCTCGCCATCTCGATCGCGCGCAAGCTCGGGTGCGTCCTGCTCCTCCCCTTCCCTCTGCACCTTCGGCACTCGACGACCTCGATCGAGCCGACCTTGCCCTCGCGCGGCGTCACTCTCGAGCTACAAGCTGACTCTGTTTCGCACTCTGCAGCTCGCTCATCTTCATCGTCCCCGAGGACATCGTCGACGTCCGCCCTCGCCTCGTCCTCACTTTCTGCGCGGCGCTCATGGCTCTCCAGTCGGGCGGGATGCACTGAGCGCGCGAGCGCCCTCGACCCTCGTAGCTGTCTGTCCCTTGTTGTGCAAAAGGAACCGGTTCGCTCTCGCTCGTCGTTTCGAAATGCGCGCTTAGCCAAGAGAGACGACGTCGACCTTCTCAACTCGCGCCTTCTTGCCTCTCGCGCTCCAATCTAGCTGTTCCTGTGCAGCGAGTCGACAGCGCACGCAGACGTGCGTGCAGTAGCGGCGAGCGAGGCCCGCAGCGGGCTGCATGGCGAGCGTCGACGAGTCCAGCACGTTCCTGTCGGGACGGCGGCCCAGCCTGGGCACGATCGAGCGC
>Ga0308169_10001387_pt1 | contig 28526 bp, 28 predicted proteins | sample PhyBR1_2_FD_202139 | JGI IMG/M metagenome (GOLD analysis project Ga0308169, IMG submission 202139) | Phyllosphere microbial communities from UC Gill Tract Community Farm, Albany, California, United States - DLSLSB.R1 | ecosystem: Host-associated > Plants > Phyllosphere > Unclassified | place...
GTCGCGCACGGGGATGGATCCGGTGACGACCTCGCCGGTGTCCTCCGCGATCGCGGCGCCCGTGGGCTTGAGTAGGGCCGGCATCGTGCGCTCCGGATCGGGGCCGAACAGCACCAGCACCACGAGCACGGCCACGCAGCCCAGCAGGAACCACACCGCCGAATGCTCGGTGCGCGTCAGCTGGATCAGCCCCGCCGCCACGAACGGCCCCACGAACACCCCGAACCGGAAGCATCCGCCCAGCAGCGACAGCATCCGGGCGCGGAACCGGATCGGCACGCGCGTCGTCATGAACGCATGCCGCGCCAGGCCGAACGACGCAGCGCAGAAGCCCAGCAGGAACACCGCGGCCGTCAACCAGCCGAGCGACGGCGCCCAGAGCATCCCGACGCCGGCGAGGATCGCGGCCAGACCCGCGTAGACCATGGTGAGCCGCTCGCCGATCTTCGTCACCAGCCAGCCGGCCGGAAGGTTGCCGCACAGCTGTCCGACCACGAGCATCGCGGCGACGAGCGCCGCCAGCGGGACATCGGCTCCCAGCTCGGTGGCGAACACCGGAATCAGGGGGATCACGGCCCCCTCGCCGAGCGCGAACAGCACCGTGGGGATGTAGACCATGGGTCCGAACCGCCGGATGATGCTGCCTGCGCTGTCACTCACCCCTTCACGCTAGCCCGAGCGGCGCGGAATCATGCGCGCGGCGCGATAGGCTGGGGTCCCATGTTCGAACTCGATCTCTCCGCCGACATCCAGGCCCTGCGACACACCTTCGGCGACATCCGTGAGGTCGTCGACGTCGAATCCCTCAACGCCGACATCGCGCGGCTCAGTGAAGAGGCCGGCGCGCCCGACCTCTGGGACGACCCCGAGAAGGCGCAGAAGGTCACCAGCGCCCTCAGCCACAAGCAGGCCGACCTCAAGCGCGTCACCGACGTCGAGCGCCGCCTCGACGATCTCGACGTGCTGGTCGAGCTCGCCAACGAGATGCAGGACGAGGACTCCGCCGAGGAGGCCCGCAAGGAGCTCGCCTCGCTGACCGAGACGATCAACCAGCTCGAGGTGCAGACCCTGCTGGACGGCGAGTACGACGAGCGCAACGCGATCATCACGATCCGCTCCGGCGCCGGCGGCGACGACGCCACCGACTTCGCCGAGATGCTCATGCGCATGTACCTGCGCTGGGCCGAGCAGCACGGCTACCCCGTCAAGGTGATGGACACCTCCTACGCCGAGGGCGCCGGCATCAAGTCGACGACCTTCGAGGTCACCGCCCCCTACGCCTTCGGCACCCTGTCGGTCGAGGCCGGCACGCACCGCCTGGCCCGCATCAGCCCGTTCGGTTCCGCCGACAAGCGCCAGACCTCGTTCGCCGCGGTCGAGGTCATCCCGCTGATGGAGGAGGCCACCGAGGTCGACATCCCCGAGGGCGACATCCGCGTCGACGTCTTCCGCTCCTCGGGCCCGGGCGGCCAGTCGGTCAACACCACCGACTCCGCCGTGCGCATCACGCACCTCCCGACCGGCATCGTCGTCTCGATGCAGAACGAGAAGTCGCAGATCCAGAACCGCGCCGCGGCCATGCGCGTGCTGCAGACCCGCCTGCTGCTGCTGCAGAAGGAAGAGGAAGCGGCGAAGAAGAAGGAGCTCGCGGGCAACATCACCGCCAGCTGGGGCGACCAGATGCGCTCCTACTTCCTCTACGGCCAGCAGCTGGTCAAGGACCTGCGCACCGGCCACGAGTCCGGCAACCCCGCGAGCGTGTTCGACGGAGACCTCGACGACTTCATCTCGGCGGGCATCCGCTGGCGCAAGCGCAAGGAAGAGGACTGAGCGCAGACGAGTGTCGCTGAACCGACCACGGCGGGCCGCGCTTAGGCTCGAAAGGCCATGATCCGGTTCGAGAACGTCACCAAGCGCTATCGCGGCACCAAACGCCCCGCCCTCTCCGATGTCGACTTCAATGTCGAGGCCGGCGAGTTCGTGTTCCTCGTCGGCGCCTCCGGCTCCGGCAAGTCGAGCTGCCTGCGACTCATCCTGCGCGAGGACGTGCCCACCACGGGCCGCGTCGCCGTGCTCGGGCGCGATCTGCGCTCGCTCGCCAATCGCAAGGTCCCGTACTTCCGTCGCCACATCGGCTCGGTCTTCCAGGACTTCCGGCTGCTGCCGTCGAAGACGGTCTACCAGAACGTCGCGTTCTCCCTGCAGGTGATCGGCACCTCGCGCGGCTTCATCCAGCAGGCGGTGCCCGAGGCACTCGCTCTGGTCGGGCTGGACGGCAAGGCCAAGCGGATGCCGCACGAGCTCTCCGGCGGTGAGCAGCAGCGCGTGGCGATCGCCCGCGCGATCGTGAACCGTCCCAAGGTGCTGCTGGCCGACGAGCCGACCGGAAACCTGGACCCCGCGACCTCCGTCGACATCATGCAGCTGCTGGCGCGCATCAACGCCGGCGGCACGACCGTGCTGATGGCCACCCACGAGGCCGCGTTCGTCGACCAGATGCAGCGTCGCGTGATCGAGCTCAAAGAGGGCGTCATGGTGCGCGACGAGCTCGGCGGCGGCTACGGCGATACCTCGAGCATCCCTCGCCTGCGGCCGGAGTCGATCCCCGGCGCTGCCGCGGCGGCCGCGCTCACCGCCGTGCAGGAGGTGCAGCGGCAGACCGTCGCGACTCCCGTCATCGCACCGGATGCGGCGGCTCCGTCCGCACCCCAGACGCCGGATGCTGAGCGGGAGGACGTCGTGCCGCCCGCTCCGCCGGAGGAGAATCCCTATGCCGCGGCGACCCCGCGCACGAATCCGATCGTCATCCCCGACGTGAAGGTCGACGAGCTGGGGGTCGCCGATCGTCTCGGCCTCTCGGACGGCGACGACGAGGAAGTGGGTCCGACCTCATGAACTTCGGACTCATCGTCGGCGAGGCCCTGCTCGGCCTGCGTCGCAACCTCTCCATGGTCATCTCGGTGGTGCTCGTCACGTTCGTGTCGCTCACCTTCGTCGGCGCCGCCATCCTCATGCAGACGCAGATCAGCACGATGCGCGCCTACTGGGGCGAGAAGGCCGAGGTGACGGTCTACTTGTGCTCGCCTCTGTCGACCTCGTCGACGTGCGTCGGCGGTGAGGCCAACCAGGAGCAGATCGACAAGGTCAAGCAGGCCCTGGAGGGCGACGCCCTCGCTCCGCTGATCAGCTCGGTGCGCTTCCAGACCAAGGAGGACGCGTACAAGGACATCGTCGCGCAGCTCGGCGAGGAGCAGGCCAGCGTCATCGGCGTGCAGAACACCTCGGTGGACTTCCGCATCACCATGAAGGATCCCCAGCAGTCCGAGGTGATCACCGAGGCCTTCTCGGGTGAGGCCGGGGTGGATGCGGTGAAGGATCAGCGCAAGCTGCTCGACCCGCTGTTCTCCGCACTCACGGTCGCGACGTACATCGCTGTGGGCGTGGCCGCGCTCATGCTCATCGCCGCCGTGCTCTTGATCGCCACCACCATCCGGCTCTCGGCCTACGCGAGGCGCAAAGAGATCGGGATCATGCGCCTGGTCGGCGCGTCGAACGGATCGATCCAGACGCCGTTCGTGCTGGAGGGCGTGTTCGCCGCCTTCCTCGGCTCGGTCTTCGCCAGCGCCGCCGTGCTGGCAGGCGTCCACTTCGGCGTGGAGGGCTATCTCGCCGACCGCGTGCCCTTCATGCGACCGCTGGTCGGCATGGAGCAGGCCGCGTTCGTGGTGCCGGTGCTGATCGGGATCGGCATCCTGCTTTCGGCCCTGTCGGCCGGCTTCGCGATCCGTCGCTGGCTGCGCACCTGACCCGGTATATGCTGGTGGGCTGTCCCATCGTCAGGAGAAGAACATGCCCAGGGAACGCGGTGAGAAGGTCGTCGCGACCAACCGTCGCGCACGTCACGACTACAACCTCGAGAAGTCGTACGAAGCGGGCCTCGTGCTCACCGGCACCGAGGTCAAGTCGCTGCGTCAGGGGCGCGCGAACCTCAGCGACGGCTACGCGTACATCAAGGGCGGCGAGGCGTTCCTCGACGCCGTGCACATCCCGGAGTACTCCCAGGGGCACTGGACCAACCACTCGGCCAAGCGCATCCGCAAGCTGCTGCTGCACCGCGACGAGATCCACAAGCTCGAGCACGCCGTCTCTGCAGGTGGTTACACGCTGATCCCGCTCCGGCTGTACTTCTCGGACGGCCGAGCCAAGGTCGAGATCGCTCTCGCGAAGGGCAAGCGCGAGTACGACAAGCGCCAGACCCTGCGCGAGCGCCAGGACACCCGCGAGGCCGAGCGCGCCATGCGCAGCCGCAACCGCATGGGGGAGTGACCTCGGAGGTCACCGATCCCCGGGCTACGCGTCGCGCAGTTCGCGCTTGAGGATCTTCCCGCTCTGATTGCGCGGCAGCGCGTCGATGAACCGCACCGCCTTCGGCACCTTGAACGAGGAGAGCCGATCCTTCACGTGCGCGATGAGCTCATCCTCCGCGACCGCGGCATTCGGCTTGAGCACCACGCACGCGACGATCGCCTCGATCCACCGCTCGTCGGCGACGCCGATCACCGCGACCTCGGCCACCGCGGGGTGCGTGTAGATCGCATCCTCCACCTCGCGGGACGCGACCATGATTCCGCCGGTGTTGATCGCGTCCTTGATGCGGTCGACCACCGTCAGATACCCGGCCTCGTCTCGGACCACGAGGTCGCCGGAGTGGAACCAGCCGTCGCGGAAGGCCTCCGCCGTCTCCTCCGGCTTGTCCCAGTAGCCGAGCGCGAGCTGAGGTGAGCGGTACAGCACCTCGCCGGGAACGCCGTCCGGCACGTCCTCGCCGTTCTCGTCGACGACGCGGGTCTCGACGAACAGGATGGCCCGCCCTGCCGAGGCGGGCCGCTCCTCGTGCTCCTCGGGGCGCAGCACGGTGGCCAGCGGGCCGATCTCGGACTGCCCGAAGCAGTTGTAGAAGCCGAGCGACGGGTAGCGCTCACGCAGGCGGTTCAGGACCGTGACCGGCATGATCGAGGCGCCGTACTGCGCCTTGGTGAGCGAGGAGAGATCGGCGGCGTCCAGGTCGGGATGGTTGGCGAGCGGAACCCACACGGTCGGAGCCAGGAACAGCGACCCGATCCGCTCCTCGGAGACGGTGCGGAGGATCCGGGGGATGTCCGGCGCCGGGAGCAGCCGGACGGTCGCGCCGATGGCGAGATAGGGGAGCATGAACACGTGCATGGCCGCTGAGTGGTACAGCGGCATGCAGATGAGGGGCGCGTCGTCCGGCGTGAAGTCCAGGGCGACGATCACGGCCGAGTACTCGGCCACGAGAGCGGAGTGCGTCAGCATCGCGCCCTTCGGCTGCGACGTGGTGCCTGACGTGTAGAGCAGCTGCACCAGGCTCTCGCTGTCCACGTCCGCGGGGAGCTCCACGGCATCGCCGGCGCTCGCTCGCGTCAGGAAGGAGCCGTCCTCGTCACGCAGCGCGGCGACGATCTCGACCTCGGTGTCGGCGTGGACGGCGTCGAAGTGCGCGCGCAGCTGGGGGTCCACCAGCGCCGCTCTCGCCTCGGACTGGACGATGAGATAGGCGAGCTCGGCCCCGTGCAGTGCGTAGTTGACCGGGACGTGCACCAGGCCCGCGCGGGCGATGGCGAGGAACGCGATGACATAGGCATCCGAGTTGGTGCCGTAGGTGATCACGCGCTCGCCGGCGGCGAGACCACGGTCGCGCAGGTCCGCCGCCGCCCGCGTGACCGCGTCGTCGAGATCGCGATAGGTCCACTCCCGTCCTTCGAAGCGGAGGGCGATCGCGCCGGGGGTGCGTGAGGCGGTGCGTCGCAGGACGCCGTCGACCGTGTTGGTTCGCCAGGGCTGCGGGGTGGACATCGTCGTCATGCCCATCACGCTAGCCCCTTCGACCGGCTCAGGGCTCGAGGCGGCGGGGTTCAGGCCGGGGAGAACCCGAACGTCTCGCCGAGGAACCGCAGCTCCGCTTCCAGCGCCGTGACGATGGTCTCCGCCCGGCGGAAGCCGTGGCCCTCGCCTTCGAACAGCAGGTACTCGTGCGGGATGCCGCGCGCCGCCAGGGCGTCGCGGATCGCCTCGGACTGCGAGGGCGGCACGACCTTGTCATCCGCTCCCTGCAGCAGCAGCACGGGGACGTCGATGCGCTCCGCATGGCTGAGCGGCGAACGCTCGATGTACACGTCCTCGGCCTCGGGGAGCGGGCCGACCAGACCGTTCAGGTAGAACTTCTCGAAATCGTGGGTGTCGGATGCCAGCATCCGCAGGTCCGCGACGCCGTAGCGGCTGATGCCCGCGCCGAACGCGCCTCCGCGGACCAGCGCGCAGAGCACCGTCCAGCCGCCGGCGGAGCCGCCCTTGATCGCGATGCGGGAGGGGTCGGCGAGCCCGGCGCCGGCGAGCCCGCGCGCGGCGGCGATCACGTCGTCGACGTCGACCACGCCCCACTGCCCGTCCAGGCGCTCGCGGTAGTCGCGGCCATAGCCGGTGGATCCGCCGTAGTTCACATCGAGCACGCCGATGCCGCGGCTGGTCCAGTAGGCGTAGGCCGCGGATGCCGCGCCCGAGACGTGCGCGGTGGGCCCGCCGTGCACCATGACGATGTACGGGGGCAGTTCGTCCTCGGGAGCAGTCGCGTCCGGGTTCGTCGGGCGGTAGTCGAGGGCGTGCACGGAGCCGTGCGGACCGTCGAACGTCACCGGCCGCGCCGCGGGGAACCACGCGGTATCGACCGGCTCGCCGCCGCGGATCGCCGTCGCCTCGCCCGAGTCGACGTCCACCTCCCACAGCCCGCGGTCTACGCCGGCACCCGCGCCCGAGATCAGCACCCGGGAGCCTGAGACGTCGTCGATGCTCGCCTCACCGGTCACGGGGACGTCGAGCGGGCGGACCTCACCGGAGGCCGGGTCGATCAGCACGATCTCGTCGGCGCCGTCCGTGCGCACCGCGACGATCCGACCGCCCTCCAGGACGCCGTACCAGCGGTTGCCGAGCACCCACAGTCCGCCGCCGGTGTCGGCATCCGCCAGGACGTACGGCGCCGTCGTGGCAGGCGGCGTCTGGGCGGGCGGCGGCGTGTCCGCGGCGATGCGCGCCAGCCACAGATTCCAGCGCCCGGTGGCATCGTCGGCGTACAGCAGTTCGTCGTCGGAGATCCACTCGGGCTGCAGCGCGGCACGGGCGGGGACAGTCGTGTCGGATCGCGATCCGAGGTGCACGACCGAGACGATGGCCGCCTCCCACGGCATCCGATGCTCGGTCCACTGCACGTAGGCCAGGCGCGTCCCGTCCGGCGACAGGGACGGGTGGGCGTAGAACCCCGAGCCGTACCAGGACACCCACCCGGGGGAGTCGTCGCCGGCGGCCGACCCGTCCGCCGGGATCTCCGCGATGCCGCGCCAGTGCTGCTCGCCGCGCAGATCCTCGCGCACCGCGAACAGTCGTCCCTGCTGCAGCGACAGACCGCCGTACTGCGGACCGGGCGCCGTGAGCGGTTCGGGGACGCCGCCGCGCGGCATCCGGTACACGCGCTGGTCGGCCGCGTTCACGAAGTACAGGGTGCCGTCGGCATCCGCGGTCCACGCCCCGCCGCCGTACTCGTGCACGCGGGAACGCGCGTTCCACGGCTCGGGAAGGATCTCGGCGCTCGACGAGCTGCGGACGGTGACCCGTCCGCCCTGCGACGGCACCGACTCGCCCCACCAGATCTCCTCGCCCACGAAGCGGGCCCCGTCGATCCGCGGTGCGGACGCCGAGACGTCGGCGGCGGAGAACGGCGAGGGCCAGGAACCGTAGGGCAGAGTCATGGCTCGAGCCTATCCAGATGACGTCATGTGTCCGCCGCTGACACATGGCGTCACACAGTGTGCACCGGGCCGCGTCGCCGTTCTACCGTGCTGGAACAGCCCCGTCCGGAACAGTGAGGAGACAGCCATGAGTCGCGTGCCGTTCTCCTTCGAGCTGTACCCGCCGCGCTCCACGGCCAGCGCGCAGGCGCTGCACGACACGATCGACCGGCTCGCCGAGGCCGGGCCCGACTTCCTGTCGGTCACCTACGGTGCCGGCGGATCCACCGGCGGGCGGTCACTGGACGTGCTGCGCTACATCCGCACCCGCACCGACGTCGAGCCGCTCGCGCACCTCACCTGCGTCGGCAACACCTATGCGGGGGCGGCCCGGCTGATCCGCGAGTTCCTGGATGCCGGCATCCTGAGCTTCCTCGCGCTGCGCGGCGATCCGCCCGCGGGCCTGGACGAGGGCGAGTCGTTCCTCGGCGACCTGGAGAGCTCGGCGCAACTGGTGCAGCTGATCGACCGGGTCCAGGCCGAGCGGGCGCCCTACGAGGAGTCGCCCGTGCCCGGAAACCCGGGCGCCGTGCGCGTCGCTCCGCGGCGGAAGGTGAACATCGCCGTGGCGGCGTTCCCCAACGGGCATCCGCGCTCCGCCTACAGCAGCCAGCACGTCGACGCGCTGCTCGCGAAGCAGGCCGCGGGCGCCACACTCGCCATCACGCAGCTGTTCTTCCACCCCGACCACTACCTCGCGTTCGTCGAGCGCGCGCGGCGCGCGGGCGTGACGATCCCGATCCTGCCGGGCATCATGCCCATCACCTCGCCGGCACGGCTGGCCCGCGTGCTCGAACTCACCGGTGAGGAGCTCCCCGGTGAGCTGTCGATCGCGCTCGAGGTCGAGCCGACGGCCGAGGGCCGCCGACAGATCGGCATCGACTGGGCGTCCGATCTCGCTCGGGAGGTCGTCGCCGGAGGCGCCCCCGGCGTGCATCTCTACGCCTTCAACCAGCACGAGACCGTGCTCGACGTCCTCGCTCAGGCCGGCATCCTGGCCGACCGATGTATCTCCTCCGCCACGAAGTAAAGGAAACACCATGACCGCTTTCCCCGCCGGGACGATCCTCGGCTACCCCCGGATCGGACGCCGCCGCGAGCTGAAGAAGGCCGTCGAGGCGTTCTGGTCCGGGCGCATCGACGAGAAGCAGCTCGAGACCGCCGCCGCAGAGCTGCGCGCCGCGAACCGCGAGCGCCTCGCCGAGCTCGGGCTCGGCCGCGATGACTCCTCGATCCCCGAGTCCTCGTCCTTCTACGACCAGGTGCTCGACGCCGCGGTCACCGTCGGCGCCATCCCCGCCCGCTTCGAGGACCTGCGCGACGAGGACGGCAGCATCGGCCTGCCCGCCTACTTCACCGTCGCCCGTGGCGAGGGCGACCGCGCTCCCGCCGAGATGACCAAGTGGTTCGACTCGAACTACCACTACCTGGTGCCCGAGATCGGGCCGGAGACCGTGTTCTCGTTCTCCAGCGACCGGCTGGTCCGCGAGGTCGTCGAGGCTGCGGAGGCCGGCTTCCGCACGCGCCCGGTCATCGTCGGCCCGGTCACGCTGCTCGCGCTGGCCAAGGCGTCGGATGCCGCGCCCGAGGGCTTCGACCCGCTCTCGCGCCTGGACGACGTGGTCGCCGTGTACGCCGAGCTGCTCGCGAAGCTGAAGGCCGCCGGCGCGGAGTGGGTGCAGCTGGATGAGCCGGCGCTGGTCAGCGAGTCGCTGCCGGCCACGACCGCCCAGTTGGCGGAGGCCGCGCAGCGCGCACTCGCGGCTCTCGGCGGTTCGACCGAGCGTCCGTCCATCCTCGTGGCCGCTCCCTACGCATCGCTCGACGAGACCCTCGCGGTGCTCGCCGCGGCGCCCGTCGAGGCGATCGCCATCGACCTCGTGCGCGGTGCGGTCCCCGCATCCCTGCCCGACCTCGCGGGCAAGACGCTCGTGGGCGGCGTGATCGACGGCCACAACATCTGGCGCGGCGACCTGGCCGGCGCCTTCGCCAAGCTCGAGGCGCTGCGCGAGCTCGGCGCGGCATCCGTCTCGGCATCCACCTCCACCTCGCTGCTGCACGTGCCGCACGACGTGCAGGACGAGTCGAAGCTCGACGCGCGCCTGGTGTCGTGGCTCGCCTTCGCCGACCAGAAGGTCGGGCAGGTCGTCTCTCTCGCCCGCGGTCTCGCCGAGGGCCGTGAGGCGATCGCGGAGGAGCTGGATGCGGCATCCGCAGCCCTCGCCGACCGGCACGGCGCCCCCGGCGTGCGTGACGGCGCCGTGCGTGCCCGCGCTCTCTCGGAGGCCGACTTCTCCCGCGACCCCTACGCGGACCGTGAGGCCGCCCAGCTGGCGCTGGACCTGCCCGCGCTGCCGCTGACCACCATCGGCTCGTTCCCCCAGACCGCCGACATCCGTCGCGCCCGCGCGCAGTTCGGCCGCGGCGAGGTGCCCCAGGACGACTACGAGGCGTTCCTGAAGTCGGAGATCGACCGCGTGGTCGCGCTGCAGGAGGACCTGGGGCTGGACGTGCTCGTGCACGGCGAGGCCGAGCGCAACGACATGGTGCAGTACTTCGCCGAGAACCTGGACGGCTTCGCGGTGACCGAGAACGGCTGGGTGCAGTCCTACGGCTCGCGCGCCACGCGCCCGTCGATCCTGTGGGGCGACGTGTCGCGTCCGGCGCCGATCACCGTCTCCTGGGCGTCGTACGCCCAGTCGCTGAGCACCAAGCACGTCAAGGGCATGCTCACCGGTCCCGTCACGATCCTGGCCTGGTCGTTCGTGCGCGACGACCAGCCGCTCGGGGAGACCGCCAACCAGGTCGCCCTCGCCCTGCGCGACGAGATCACCGACCTCGAGGCCGCCGGCATCGCGATCATCCAGGTCGACGAGCCGGCCCTGCGGGAGCTGCTGCCGCTGAAGAAGGCCGACCAGCCCGCCTACCTGGACTGGTCCGTGAACTCCTTCCGTCTGGCCACGGGCGGCGCTGCGGCGGCCACGCAGGTGCACACGCACCTCTGCTACTCGGAGTTCGGCGTCGTGATCGACGCGATCCGCGCGCTGGACGCCGACGTCACCTCGATCGAGGCCGCTCGCAGCCGCATGGAGGTCGTCGCCGACATCGCCAGGTACGGCTTCGACCACGGCGTGGGCCCTGGCGTCTACGACATCCACTCGCCGCGGGTGCCGAGCGTCGACGAGATCGAGTCGCTGCTGCGCCGCGCCGTCGACGAGCTGCCGCTGCGTCAGCTCTGGGTCAACCCGGACTGCGGTCTGAAGACCCGCGGGTACGACGAGACCGTCGCGTCGCTGCGCAACATCGTCGAGGCGACGCGCCGCGTCCGCGAGGACGTCGTCGTCCCGGCCTGAGACGCGTCCCCGCAGGGCCTGCACACGCCCTGCGCAGGTACGGATGGGCCCCGCTCCGTGGAGGAGCGGGGCCCATCCGGGTCTTCAGCGCAGGTGATGCACCTGCTGCAGGCCGTAAACCGGGGTGTCGATGCCGGCGTGCCTGGCCTTCAACTGCAGCGCCAGGTACAACGAGTAGTGCCGCGACTGGTGCAGGTTGCCGCCGTGGAACCAGAGGTTCGGCTGCTGCGTCGGCTTCCACATGTTGCGCTGCTCGCCCTCCCAGGGCCCGGGGTCCTTGGTCGTGTCCGAGCCGAGCCCCCAGCACTTGCCGACGGTGTCGGCGACCTCCTGGCTGATGAGGTCTGCCACCCAGCCGTTCATCGAGCCGTAGCCGGTGGCGTAGAGGACCAGATCCGCCGGGAGCACGGTGCCGTTCTTCAGCACCACGGCATCCTCGGTGAGATGGTCGACGTCGCCGTGCGCGAGTGCGACCTCGCCGTCGGCGACCAGCTCGGCGGAGCCCACGTCGATGTAGTAGCCGGAGCCGCGTCGCAGGTACTTCAGGAACAGGCCCGAGCCGTCGTCTCCCCAGTCGAGGTCGAATCCGGCCGCCGTCATCCGGTCGTAGAAGTCCTTGTCGCGTTCGCGCATCCGGTCGTACAGCGGGATCTGGAACTCGTGCATGATCCGGTAGGGCAGCGACGCGAAGATGAGATCGGCCTTCTCAGTGGTGACGCCGGCGGCGAGAGCACGCTCGGAGTAAAGGTCGCCGAGACCGATGTCCATCAGGGTGTCGCTCTTGACGATGTGCGTCGAGGAGCGCTGCACCATGGTCACATCGGCGCCGTGCTCCCACAGCGCCCCGCAGATGTCGAAGGCGGAGTTGTTGCTCCCGATCACGACGACCTTCTTGCCGCTGTAGGCGTCGGGACCGGGATGCTGGGACGAGTGCTGCTGCTCGCCGCGGAACACGTCCTGGCCGGGGAAGACCGGCACGTTCGGCTTGCCCGACATGCCCGTCGCGAAGACCAGCTGGGTCGGATGCAGAGTCAGCGGGGCGCCATCGCGCTCGATCTCGACGGTCCAGGTGCCGGATGCCTCGTCGAAGGCCGCGGAGGTCGCGGTCGTGTTCGACCAGTACGGCACCTCCATGACCTTCACGTAGGACTCGAGCCAGTCGCCGACCTTGTCCTTCGGGGCGAAGACGGGCCAGTTCTCTGGGAACTTGATGTACGGCAGGTGGTCGTACCAGACCGGGTCGTGCAGGCAGAGCGACTTGTAGCGCCCGCGCCATTGATCTCCAGGGCGCGGGTGCCGGTCGATCACGAGCGCAGGGACGCCGAGCTGACGCAGCCGGGCGCCGAGCGCGATGCCGCCCTGTCCGCCGCCGATGACGAGCGCGTAGGGCTGGGTCTCGGTGCCCAGCGACGCCTCCTCGGCCTGCCGGCGCTCCAGCCATGACACGCGGTCGCGAAGGGCCCCGTGCTCGGCGCCCTTCGGGCGTCGTTCGCGCAGGGGCTCCTCGTGTCCCTTGAGCTCGTACATGGTGGTCAGCAGCGTCCACGCCTTCGGGCCATCCTCGTCGACGATCCGGACGAGACCCCGGCCACGGCCCACGGCGGTCTCGAACTCGAACCAGGCGGACGTCACTCCGTCGGCGGTCTCGGGCTCCTCGGTGAACCGGAAGCCGTGCGGGGCGGTGCCCTCGAGCGTGGCGGTGAGGAGGTCGGCGACGCCCGCGGGGTTCTCGACCGTGGTGATGTTCCAGGAGAAGGCGATCAGGTCGCGCCAGAAACTGGTCGCCGCGAAGAGCCCGGCGGCGCGCGCGACATCGCGGGCGAGCAGGGCATCCTCGAAGGCCGCCAGCCAGGTGCGGGCCGGATCGTCGGATGCGGTCATGGTCGGCATCGTCGCCGACCGCTCATCGAGTTGGGTCATGCGTACAGTGCACTCGGCCGCGCTCGCGCCGTGAAGCGTTGCACGGTGTTGCAACGTGGCCCGGGATACGCTCCCCGCCATGGCAACGCCGCCTGATCTCGCAGACCTCGCCCGTCGTCTCGTGCGTGTGCACGATGCCGTGCTCTCCGGCAGCGCGCCTCCGCAGCATCCGCGGGAGGTGGTCGCGCGGTCGTGGCGCCGCACGATGAGCCTGGGCGTGGATGCCGATGCCGTGCGCCGCGCCGAGCCGATTGCCGCCTCGGCGCTGGAGGATCTGCGGCGTCGTTCGCGGCTGTCCGACGTGATCGACGAGCTGCGCGCCCCTCTGCTCGCCGCCGCCGACGCGTCGTCATACCTCGTCGTCGTGACGGATGCCGACGGACTGGTGCTGTGGCGCAGCGGCGCGCCGAGGGTGAAGCTGCACGCCGATCGGCTCGGCTTCGTGGACGGTGCGCGATGGACGGAGAGCGTCGTGGGGACCAACGCGATCGGCACCGCGCTCGTCGAGGATGCGCCCGTGCAGCTGTTCTCGGCCGAGCACTACGAGAACGCGCAGGTGCCCTGGTACTGCACCGCCGAGCCGATCCATGACCCGATCGATGGGACCCTGCTCGGCGTCGTGGATGTCAGCGGCCCTGCACTGACGCTGCATCCCGCCATCCGCGCGCTGGTGTCGGCGGCAGCGAGGATCGCCGAGGCGTCGCTCTGGCGCCGGCACAGCATGCGGCTGGAACGGCTGCGAAGGGCCGCGCAGCCTCTGCTGGCCGGCGTGCAAGGACCGGTGCTGGTCGTCGACGACCACGGCTGGGTCGCCGCGCAGCAGGGGCTGTCCGCCCGGGACCGGATCGAGGTTCCGCACGCGGATCGCACCCTCGCCGTGCCGGGGCTCGGCGTGTGCGTGCCCGAGCGCCTGCCGGAGGGCTGGCTGATCAGACCCGTGGCGGACACTTCGGTGGTGGCGGTGCTCGACCTCACGGGCACGCAGGCGTGCATCGAGGTGCAGGCCGATGAATCCGCCTGGCGCGTGCCGCTCACCCCGCGGCACGCCGACATGCTCGCTCTGCTCTCGGATGCCGGTCCCGAGGGCGTCACAGCCGCCGACCTCAGCCGTCGACTGCACGGCGACGTCGATCATCAGGTGACCGTGCGCGCGGAGTTCTCCCGCCTCCGACGCTCTGCGGGCGCACTGGTCGCCGGCGCGCCGTACCGGATCGCGGACGGAGTCCTGCTGAGCGTACGGCGGGCCTAGCCGGTCAGACCGCGCGCAGCACCGCCACGACCTTGCCGAGCACGACGGCCTCGTCGCCGAGGATCGGCTCGAACGCCGAGTTGCGGGGGAGCAGCCAGGTGTGGCCGTCCCGTCGGCGGAAGGTCTTGACCGTCGCCTCGCCGTCGATCATGGCCGCGACGATCTCGCCGTTCTCGGCGTTGCTCTGCGTGCGCACGACCACCCAGTCGCCGTCGCAGATCGCGGCGTCGATCATGGACTCGCCGTTGACCTTGAGCATGAACAGCTCGCCCTTGCCGACGAGCTGGCGGGGGAGCGGGAAGATCTCCTCGACCTGCTGCTCCGCGGTGATCGGGATGCCGGCCGCGATCTGGCCGACCAGGGGGACCAGGGCCGCGTCTCCGACGGCGGGAGCGGAGTCGGCCGGATTCTCCGTGCTCGTGCCGGGGAGGTCGATCAGCACCTCCATGGCACGCGTCTTGCCCGGATCGCGGCGGAGGTAGCCGCTGAGCTCGAGCTGGCCCAGCTGGTGGGTGACGCTGGAGAGGGACTTGAGTCCGACGGCGTCCCCGATCTCGCGCATGCTCGGCGGATAGCCGTACCGGGCGATGGAGGTCTGGATGACCTCGAGGATCGCGATCTGCTTCGCGCTGAGGCTCTTGCGGCGGCGCGTGCGCGGAGCCTCGGATGCGGGGGTGGCGTTCTCGCTCATCGGTGCTCCTTCTCAGCGGCCGGACCGGGCGGGATCCGCGTCATCGCGGGCTTCCGGTTCGAATGTCGGTGGCCAGTGGTGTGCTGTCCATATCGAAACCGTATCCGAGATATCGCGGAAAACGGAAGATCTGTTCGAGCGTGTCGGCGACATTCTCGGACGGGTTTCGAAGAATTCTTGACAGATGTTCGATATCGAAGATAGATTCGGAACACAGCTTCGCATCCGGCGTCCCCGGCCGGGTGCCGGATGCGAAAGCTGTACCGGTCCCGCCGATCGACGGGAAGACGAAGAGGAGCCTCACATGAGCACCATCAGCATCCAGAGCCCCGCGATCCTTCGCGCCTCCGTAGGTGCCGCCTCCGGTGCCTCCACGCGTGCGGTGCGCTCGACGAAGCTGCGCCTCACGGTGCGTGGTCGGCGCGTGCTGGCGGCAGTCGCCGCAGCCCCTCTCGTCGCGGGCATCGCATTCTCGGTGCTGGCGGGCGGTTCGGCGCTCGCCTCGGGTGAGCAGAACGCCGGAGTCTCCTTCGAGACCGTGACGGTGCTCCCGGGGGACACCCTGTGGTCGATCGCGTCGGAGGTCGCACCCGGTGTCGACCCGCGGGATGTGATCGACGACATCATGAGCCTGAACAACCTCAGCAGCGGTGCGATCCAGGCCGGCTCCGAGATCGCGATCCCGACGCAGTACTCGCACTGACCGTCATCCGGGGACTGGCCCGGATTCCGCGCTCTACCATGGGAAGAGTGACCTCTCTCGACGAGCTGCCTCTCCGCGACGATCTGCGCGGGCTCACACCCTACGGCGCTCCGCAGGCTCCTCTGCCCGTGGCGCTGAACGTGAACGAGAACACGCATCCGGTGCCGGAGTCGGTGGTCGGGGACATCCTCGACGACATCGCCCTGGCGCTCAGTGATGTCAACCGCTACCCCGACCGCGAGTTCACCCAGCTGCGCGAGGCCTTCGCCGCCTACCTCGGCCACGACCTGACCGCCGACCAGATCTGGGCGGGAAACGGCTCCAACGAGGTGCTGCAGCACATCATGCAGGCGTTCGCAGGGCCGGGCCGCACGGCCTTCGGCTTCGCGCCGACCTATTCGATGTATCCGCTGATCACGCAGGGGACCGGTGCGCGCTGGATCGCCGGCACGCGCGAGGACGACTACACCATCTCTCCGGAGGACGCGGCTGCGCAGGTCGCAGCAGCCGACCCCGACGTCGTGCTGCTGTGCTCGCCGAACAACCCCACCGGAACGCCTCTCGGGCTCGATGTGGTCGAAGCCGTGTACGAGGCGGCACGGGGCATCGTGGTGGTCGACGAGGCGTATCACGAGTTCGCGCCGAAGGACGCGGCATCCGCTCTCTCCCTGCTCCCCGGGCGTTCTCGGCTGGCGATCTCCCGCACCATGAGCAAGGCGTTCGCCTTCGCGGGCGCGCGGGTCGGGTACCTGGCGGCCGACCCCGCCTTCATCGACGCGCTGCGACTGGTGCGCCTGCCGTACCACCTGAGCGCCCTCACGCAGGCGGCCGCGACGGCCGCACTGCGCAACTCCGTGACGATGCTGCAGATGGTCGACGAGATCGTCGAGCAGCGCGACCGGATCTCGGCGACCCTGGAGGCGCTCGGCTATGCACCGCACCCGTCCTGGTCGAACTTCGTGCTCTTCGGCGGGATCGACGACCCCAAGGCGGTGTGGCAGGCGCTCTACGACCGGGGCGTGCTGATCCGCGACGTCGGGATCCCCGGCCACCTGCGGGTCACGGCCGGCACGGAGGCCGAGACCACCGCCTTCCTGGACGCACTCGCATCGATAGGATCACCAGCATGACCGCGCCCCGCACCACTCAGAGCCCTCGAACCGCGCAGCGCACTCGCAGCACGTCCGAGTCGACGGTCGAGGTCGAGCTGAACCTCGACGGCACCGGACGGAGTGACATCAGCACTTCCGTGCCGTTCTTCGACCACATGCTCACGGCTTTCGCGAAGCACTCGCTCACCGACCTCACGGTGCGCGCGACCGGCGACACGCACATCGACGCCCACCACACGGTCGAGGACGTCTCCATCGTGCTCGGCCAGGCGATCCGCGAGGCGCTCGGCGACAAGTCCGGCATCTCGCGGTACGGCGACGCGCTCGTGCCCCTCGATGAGGCCCTCGCGCAGGCCGTCGTGGACATCTCCGGCCGTCCCTTCCTCGTGCACGAGGGTGAGCCCGCAGGTTTCGAGATGCACCTCATCGGTGGGCACTTCACCGGCTCGCTCGTGCGGCACGTCTTCGAGGCCATCACCTTCAACGGCGGCCTCACCGTGCACGTGCGCGTGGTCGGCGGCCGCGACCCCCACCACATCGCCGAGGCGGAGTTCAAGGCGTTCGCACGCGCGTTCCGCCAGGCCAAGGCCCTCGACCCGCTCGTCGACGGCGTCCCGTCCACCAAGGGCGCGCTGTGAGCACCGGCCCCCGCGTCGTCGTCTTCGACTACGAGTCCGGCAACGTCCACTCGGCGGTCAAGGCCCTGGCCGCCGCCGGAGCGGATGTCGAGCTCACCGGTGACCGGGATCGCGCGCTCGAGGCCGACGGGCTGTTCGTCCCCGGCGTCGGCGCGTTCTCGGCCGTGGTCGACGCGCTGCGCGCGCACGGCGGTGACGAGATCATCGACCGCAGGCTCGCGGGCGGCCGGCCGGTGCTCGGCGTCTGCGTCGGGATGCAGGTGATGTTCGAGCGCGGCGTCGAACGCGGGCTGAACACCGAGGGGCTGGGGGAGTGGCCGGGCACGGTCGCCGAGCTCGACGCCCCGGTGCTGCCGCACATGGGCTGGAACACGGTCGAGGCGGGTGAGGGCAGTGTGCTGTTCCGTGGTCTCGAGCAGGAGCGCTTCTACTTCGTGCACTCCTTCGCCGCGAAGACCTGGGGGATCCAGGTCGAGCCGCCGTTCCCGCAGCCGGCGCTGACCTGGGCGACACACGGCGAGAGGTTCCTCGCGGCCGTGGAGAACGGCCCGCTGTCGGCGACGCAGTTCCACCCGGAGAAGTCCGGGGAGGCGGGCATCCGGATGCTGCGCAACTGGGTGGAATCGCTCGGCTGAGCGTCACCCGACGCCACTCATGTTGAACCGCGCACAGGCGCGGACTAGTGTCTTCTCTCGTGTCCGCACGTCGCGGACATCCCCGAACCAAGGACGTCATGAACGACTTCGCACAGTCCCCCTCGCTGATCCTGCTGCCCGCAGTCGACGTCGCGGGAGGGAAGGCGGTGCGTCTCACCCAGGGTGAGGCAGGCACGGAGACCAGCTACGGCGACCCGATCGACGCCGCAGGCGAGTGGGTCGACCAGGGCGCGCAGTGGATCCACCTCGTGGACCTCGACGCGGCCTTCGGACGCGGCAGCAACGCGCCCATCCTGCGCAAGGTCATCAAGCAGTACCGCGGCGTGAACATCGAGCTCTCCGGCGGCATCCGCGACGACGCCAGCCTCGAGGCCGCGCTCGAGTCCGGCGCCAACCGCATCAACCTCGGCACGGCGGCGCTGGAGAACCCCGAGTGGGCGGCCGACGTCATCAGCCGGTACGGCGAGGCGGTCGCTGTCGGGCTCGACGTGCGCGGCACCACGCTGGCCGCACGCGGCTGGACGAAGGACGGCGGTGACATCTGGGAGGTGCTGGAGCGCCTCGAGGAGGCCGGCTGCAGCCGTTACGTCGTCACCGACGTGACCAAGGACGGCACGCTGCGCGGCCCGAACCTGGAGCTGCTGCGTGAGATCACCTCGCGCACGCCCAAGCCGGTGATCGCGTCCGGCGGCGTCTCGAACCTCGACGACATCGCGGCTCTCCGCGAGCTCGTGCCGCTCGGCGTCGAGGGTGCCATCGTCGGCAAGGCGCTCTACGCCGGGCAGTTCACGCTGGCAGAGGCGCTGGATGTCGCCGGCCTCTGACGGCGCCTGCGACCACGGGGACGCCGAAGGCAACACCGCAGACTCCGCCGGCGTGCCCTGGGCCGGCCGGAGCTTCGAGCCGAACACTCGCGCCGCGGATGACGGCTCAGCCGACCCCGCGCTGCTGGACGCGCTGCTGCGCTTCCGTGCCGGCACTGCCTCCCAGGCAGAGGTCGTCGACGCGTTCCGGCCTGCGCGCGTGCTGGTGCCGCTGGTCGCCGAGAAGGGCGACGAGGGCATCGGCCCGACGGGCCTGAAGGTCGACAAGACGCAGGAGCTGTCGATCGTCACCGTCGCCGCGCCCGACGGGCGCCGGGTTCAGCCCGCGTTCTCCTCGGTCGACACCATGCGCCGGTGGGATGCCCAGGCTCGTCCCATCCCGGTGGAGGCGGCGCGCGTGGCGCTGTCGGCCGCGGGCGAGGAGACCGACCTGATCGTGTTGGATCCGGCATCCGACACCGAGTTCGTGATCCGTCGCCCCGCGGTGTGGGCGATCGCGCAGGGCCAGCCCTGGGAGCCGAGCTTCCTCTCGCCCGAGGTCTTCACGGCGCTCCGCGAGAGCATCGCGCACGAGCTGGCCGTGATCGACGTGTCGGTCGCGCCAGGGGACCCGGATGCCCGGATGCGCGGCCCCGAGCTGATCGTGACGCTCGAGCTCATCGACGGCCTGGACCGCGAGACCCTGGACGCCGTGCTCGCGCGGCTCGCGCAGCGCTGGGCCGCCGACGACCGCATGGCGGTGCTGGTCGACTCCCTGACCGTGAAGCTCACGCGCTCCGCCGGCTGACCCTTCTCGCCTCTCCTCATCCAAGGTCGGATACCCTTGGAGCGCGGGGCCGCAGGAAGGTTCCCGGAGCGAGCATCGGGAGGGGCCCGCGCAGCGGGAAGGAACCCGCTCTGCGAGCGAAGGGAACCTTCCGGAGGCCGTCAGAGCAGAGGGCTCAGGTGACCGGGCCGGTCCACTTCTCGCCCGGACCCTTGCCGATCGGGTCCTGGATGGGGGAGGCCTCGCGGAAGGCGAGCTGCAGGGAGCGCAGGCCGTCGCGCAGCGGGCTCGCGTGCGCACTGCTGATCTCGGGGGCTCCGGCGGTGATCAGGCCGGCCAGTGCGTTGATGAGCTTGCGGGCCTCGTCGAGGTCGAGCTGCGCGTTCGGATCGTCCGCGAGCCCCAGCTTCACGGCGGCCGCGCTCATCAGATGCACGGCGGTCGTGGTGATCACTTCGACGGCCGGAACATCGGCGATGTCGCGCGTCGCGGCGGCTGCGGCTTGCTCCTGCTCCGCCCAGCGCTCGTGGCGGTCATCGGCGTGCTCAGCAGGAATCGTCACTTCGGGATGCTTTCTGGTAGACTTCTGCGGGCTTCAGAGTGTCATGCTCTGATACGAAAGAGGATTCATTCCCACCCGCGCTTGCCGTTCCAGGCTACCGGGTTCCACACCCCGCCGGACTCCGGTGGAAAGGGTGTCACAAGCCGGTGCTTCTGAATGCGTCGGCGGGTGGGGAGACTCCGATTTCGCTCCGGAATGCAGACAGCATCCGGATGGCCGAAACCACGTCTAAGGAGCTCCGCATCAGCGATCCCCGTACCAATGAGCGCATCCGCGTCCCCGAGGTCCGCCTCGTCGGCCCCGCGGGTGAGCAGATCGGTGTTGTCCGCATCGAGGCAGCGCTGCGTCTGGCCCAGGAGGCAGATCTCGACCTGGTCGAGGTCGCCCCGAATTCCAAGCCGCCCGTGGTCAAGATCATGGACTACGGCAAGTTCAAGTACGAGGCCGCGCAGAAGGCGAAGGAAGCACGCCGCAACCAGGCGAACACCATCCTCAAGGAGGTCCGCTTCCGCCTGAAGATCGAGGCTCACGACTACACGACCAAGCTCAAGCGCGCCGAGGGCTTCCTGAAGGCCGGCGACAAGGTCAAGGCCATGATCCTGTTCCGTGGTCGCGAGCAGTCGCGTCCCGAGCAGGGTGTGCGTCTGCTGCGCAAGTTCGCCGAGGATGTCGCCGAGTTCGGCACCGTGGAGTCGAACCCCACGATCGACGGCCGCAACATGGTCATGGTCGTCGCTCCGCTGAAGAACAAGTCCGAGGCCAAGGCCGAGCAGAACGCCGTGCGCACCGCCAACAAGCAGGCGGCCCGCGAGGCGAAGAGCAGCACGGGCGCGGCATCCGCCGAGTCCACGGACGAGACCGCGGCGTAAGCCGCCCCACAGCTCCCGCTCCTGGCGGGTAACCCACCGTCGCCCGCCAGGGCGCCACACGAAGGAAGAGAAGATGCCGAAGCAGAAGACCCACTCGGGTGCGAAGAAGCGCTTCAAGATCACCGGCAGCGGAAAGCTGAAGAAGCAGCAGGCCGGCATGCGCCACAACCTCGAGCACAAGTCGAGCCGCCAGACCCGTCGCCTGAACCAGGACCAGGTCCTCTCCAAGGCCGACACCAAGGTCGCCAACAAGCTTCTCGGCCGCGGCTGAGCGCCCGAACGCAGGAATAGGAACACAGGAAAATGGCTAGAGTCAAGCGCGCGGTCAACGCGCACAAGAAGCGTCGCGTCATCCTCGAGCGCGCCTCGGGCTACCGCGGTCAGCGTTCGCGTCTGTACCGCAAGGCGAAGGAGCAGGTCACCCACTCCCTCGTCTACGCGTACCGCGACCGTCGTAAGCGCAAGGGCGACTTCCGTCGTCTGTGGATCCAGCGCATCAACGCCGCTGCCCGCCAGAACGGCATCACCTACAACCGCTTCATGCAGGGCCTCGGCCTCGCCGGCGTGCAGGTCGACCGTCGCATGCTGGCCGAGCTGGCCGTCACCGACGCCGCCGCGTTCGCCACGCTGGTGGACGTCGCCAAGAAGGCGCTTCCCTCGGACGTCAACGCTCCGAAGGCCGCTGCCTGATCTGAACGATCCTGAGAACGGGCGTCTCCCTGCGGGGAGGCGCCCGTTTCCGCATCCCGGCCCCCGATAGAATGGGCCCGTGCTCGAGAACCCCCGCTCTCCCCGAGTCCGTGCCGTCGCCAAGCTGACCAAGCGCAGCGCCAGGACCGAGACGGGACTCTTCCTGCTGGAGGGACCGCAGTCGGTCCGCGAAGCGCTGAACTACCTGCCCGGCGCGATCGTCGAGCTGTTCTCCACGCCGTCGGCGTGGGAGAAGCACTCCGATGTCCGGGCGCTGGCGTCGGAACACGGCATCGATGTCGAGTACGTCACCGAGCAGGTGCTCGCGGCGATGGCGGACACGGTCACGCCGCAGGGCATCGTCGCGGTCGCACGGCAGACGCCCACCTCTGTGCGCGAGATCTTCGCGGCGGGGCCGCGGTTGATCGCGATCTGCGAGGAGGTGCGCGATCCCGGCAACCTGGGCACGATCATCCGTGCCGCGGATGCCGCGGGAGCGGATGCCGTGGTGCTGACCGGTCGCACCGTCGACCCGTACAACCCGAAGGTGGTCCGCTCGACCACCGGTTCGCTGTTCCACCTGCCGTTCTCGGTGGGCGGTGACCTGAACGACGTCGTCTCGCGCGCCCACGACGCGGGCCTCCAGGTGCTCGCCGCTGATGTGAAGGGCGACGACCTTCTGGCCGCGCGTGCCGAGGGCGTGCTGGAGCGTCCCACCGCATGGCTGTTCGGGAACGAGGCGCGCGGGCTCGAGGACGACATGCTCGACCTCGCCGACCGGGCGCTGAAGCTGCCGATCTACGGCCGGGCCGAGTCGTTGAACCTCGCCACCGCGGCCAGTGTGTGCCTGTACGAGAGCGCGTTCGCGCAGCGCGTGGCCGGATGATCCGATGCGCATCCTGATCGTCGAGGACGACGATCGTGTCGCCGAGGCGCTGCAGGCCTTCCTGAACCGCTCGGGCTATGCGACGGTCCGCGCCGTCGACGGCGCTCAGGCGCTCGGGCTGCTCGGCTCCGACACGGAGGTGGTGCTGCTGGATCTGGGGCTGCCCGACATGGACGGCATCGACGTCTGCCGGCGCATCCGTGCGCAGAGCGGCGTGCCCGTGATCATCGCGACCGCGCGCAGCGACGTGCAGGAGCGCATCCGCGGTCTGCGCGCCGGTGCAGACGACTTCGTCGTGAAGCCGTACGACGTGCGGGAGCTCCTCGCCCGCATCGAGGCGGTCACGCGCCGGCTGCATCCGCTGGACTCCCACCATCCGGCCTCGGGCGACCGGTCGCTGATCGAAGTGGGTGACGTGAGCATCGACCTGGTCGCGCGGCGGGTGCTCGTCGACGGCGCCCCGGTGGAGCTGACGCGCAAGGAGTTCGACATCATCGCCGTGCTCGCCCGCTACCCGGGCGTCGCCGTGCCCCGCGACCGGCTCATCCGTGAGGTGTGGAACACCGACTGGCAGAGCTTCGCCCGCTCGCTGGAGGTGCACGTCGCCTCGATCCGCCGGAAGATCGGGCGGGCGTCGCTGATCGAGACCGTCCGCGGCGTCGGGTACCGCCTGGAGGGCTGACCGTGCGCCGCAGGCTGATCGTCGTCTTCCTCGTACCGCTGGTGCTCGTGCTCATGGTGCTCGGGGGAGCGTACGCGTGGAGCGCGGCGCGCAGCGTGCAGCAGGAGTTCTATGCCGAGCAGCTGGGTGATCTCAGCTACTTCACGACCACCGCCCGCCAGGCGCTGCTCTCCGGCAGCGCCGAGGTGTTCGACGGCGAGGCGCAGCGCTATCGGGAGCTGTACGGCACCCGCGTGGTGATCGTGGACCGCGCCGGCCGGCCCTGGGCTCCGTCCACCGCGCAACCGGTGTTCGACAGCCCCGAGATCGAGGCGCAGATCAAGCTCGCGCTTTCGGGCCGTCGGGGCGAGTTGCCGCAGAACGCGCTGCCGTGGCAGTTCTCCGACCTGTCGCTGGTGGAGCCGGTGTTCGACGGCGGCGACGTCATCGGGGCGGTCGTCATGTCGGCGAGCGTGGACGTGCCGCGTGCCGAGATCGGACGGCAGTGGCTGCTGATCACGGCGGTCGCCACCCTTGTGATCGCGGTGGGTCTGCTCGTGGTGTTCCGGCTGGCGGGCTGGGTGCTGCGCCCGGTGCGGCGTCTGGACCGGGCGATGGAGGCGATGGAGCGCGGTGATATGGAGGCCCGGATCGCGGACGATACGGGCCCCGCCGAGCTGCATCGCATGATCCTGATGTTCAACCGTATGGCCGACGAGATCGAGCGGGTGGTCGCCCGCCAGCAGGAGTTCGCCCTGAACGCCTCGCACGAGCTGCGCAATCCGCTGAACGCACTGCTGCTTCGGGTGGAGGTGCTCGCCGCCGACCTCGGCACGGCGGGTGCTGCCGACGTGGAGAAGATCCGCGAGGAGGGGCAGCGGATGACGCGGATCCTCGACACCCTGCTCGGCTTCGCCCGGGGTGCGGTGCGAGCATCCGACTTCGAGGACGTCGATCTCACGGCCCTGGTCGCCCGGCGGGGCGAGGCGTGGCGCGAGGTCGCCGCGCGTCGCGGTATCCGCTTCGGCGTGCACGAGGCGGAGGAGGTGCGATCCCGCGTCGACGAGGCGATCGTGGAGAGCGCCCTGGATGCGGTGATCGACAACGCCGTGAAGTTCTCCCCGGACGGCGGCCTGATCGAGCTGTCGGCCGTGACCACCGAGGAGGGCGCCCGCATCGCGGTGCGCGACCACGGACCGGGGCTGGACCCCGACGAGCTCGAGCAGGCCGCCGACCGCTTCTGGCGCAGCGCCCGCAACCAGAACGTCCCCGGGTCGGGGCTCGGGCTCGCGATCGCGATGGACCTGCTTCGCTCCGTGGGAGGGCGGCTGACCGTCGAGTCGCCGGACGGCGGCGGCCTGAGCGTGTCCTTCGACCTTCCCGCTCCGGGGGAGAGATGAGCCGCAGCGGAGCGATGAGGGCGAGACGGATGATGGCTGTCGTCGCGGCAGCGCTGATCGCGCTCGGCGTCGCCGGGTGCGCGCCTTCGCGACCGTCGTGGACCGAGCATCCGCTGCGCATCGCAGGTGGCAGTGTGACCGGTGTCTACTACGACTACGGCACGCAGCTCGCGAAGGTGCTGCGGAGGGATCTCGACGTCGACGCGCAGGTGATCGAGACCAACGGCTCGGTGGACAATCTGCATCTGGTCGGCGCGGGGCAGGCGCAGCTCGGCTTCGCGCAGAGCGACGCGATCGCGGATGCCGTGGCCGGGACCGGCGACTTCGATGAGCCTCTGCCGATCCGCGCGGCCGCCCGGCTGTACGACGAGTACGTCCACGTCGTGGTGCGGGCCGACTCCGGCATCCGCAGCGTCTCGGAGCTCGCCGGGCGCACGGTCTCCCTCGGCGGCACCGGCTCGGGCGTGAGCGTGGTCGCGCGCCGTGTGCTGGAGGCGTCGCAGGTGCCGGCCGGGAGGGTCCGGGATGTCGGGCTCGGGCTGGACGCCTCGATCGCGGCGCTCACCGACGGACGCATCGACGCGTTCTTCTGGGTGGGAGGGCTGCCCACCCCCGGCATCGCGAGGCTCGCCGGGCGCCTGCCGATCCGGCTGCTGTCGATCGGTCCCGACGTGGTGGAGAGAGCGGATGCCGCGCATGCCGGCGTCTACCGCTCGGCGGAGTTCCCGGTCGGCACCTACGGCAGCGACGAGTCGACGGTCGCTATGACGGTGCCGAACTACCTGGTCACCTCCGCAGATGTCCCCGACGCGCTGGTGAGCGACGTGCTCGCCGAACTCTTCTCGGCGCGTGCGGAGGTCGCCCGCAGCGTGCCGGCCGCCGCGCTGCTGGACCGGCGGCTCGCGATCTTCACCGATCCGATCGAGCTGCATCCGGGAGCGGGGGAGTACTACCGCGACTCGCGGCGCTGATTCTGCACCACACTCAAGAAACACTCAAGGGACTGGTCCGGCCGCGCATCCGTGCATAGTCTGAACGGGTCAGCGGATTCGATGGGGAGCTCTGATTCCAGCTGTGCTCCCTTCGACCGGTCGGTCCCATGGGAGGCACAATGAGCACAGCCGAATCGCTGGTCGTCGTCGAGGGCGTCCAGAAGCACTACGGCGAGTTCCACGCGCTGAAGGACATCAACCTCACGGTCGACAAGGGCGAGGTGGTCGTCATCATCGGTCCCTCCGGCTCCGGCAAGTCGACGCTGTGCCGCACGATCAACCGCCTGGAGACCATCACCAGCGGGTCCATCCGCATCGACGGCAAGCCGCTCCCCGCCGAGGGCAAGGGGCTGGCGAACCTCCGCGCCGAGGTCGGCATGGTGTTCCAGTCGTTCAACCTGTTCGCGCATCTGACGATCCTCGAGAACGTCACGCTCGGCCCGATCAAGGTGCGCGGGGTGAAGAAGGCGGATGCCGAGAAGGAGGCCATGGCGCTCCTGGAGCGCGTGGGTGTCGCGCAGCAGGCGTCGAAGCTCCCCGCGCAGCTGTCCGGCGGTCAGCAGCAGCGTGTCGCGATCGCCCGCGCGCTGGCCATGCATCCGAAGGTGATGCTCTTCGACGAGCCCACCAGCGCGCTGGACCCGGAGATGATCAACGAGGTCCTCGACGTCATGGTCGGCCTCGCCAAGGAGGGGATGACGATGATCGTCGTCACCCACGAGATGGGCTTCGCCCGGAAGGCCGCCAACCGTGTGGTCTTCATGGCCGACGGGCAGATCGTCGAGGAGTCGACGCCCGAGGAGTTCTTCACGCACCCGAAGAGCGACCGCGCCAAGGACTTCCTGTCCAAGCTCCTCACCCACTGACCTTCCCGCGCGGAGATCCCGCGCACCCACAGCACACGAAGGAGAACACCATGCGACGCACGAAGGCACTCGCAGGAATCGGCATCGTCGCCGCGGCGCTGCTCGCGCTGACCGGCTGCAACAGCGGAAGCCCGTCCAACCCCGGTGGCGGCGGTGGCGACAACGGTGGCGGGGACAAGCCGCTGTTCGAGGTGGCCAAGGACGTCAAGCTCGACGGCAGCCCCACGTTCGACGCCATGAAGAAGCGCGACGGCGTGGTCATCGGCGTCAAGGAGGACCAGCCCGGTCTCGGCTACCTCGACGCCACCACGGGTGAGCGCACCGGTTTCGACGTCGACATCGCCCGTTGGATCGCCGCATCGCTCGGCTTCGACGAGAAGCAGATCACGTTCAAGCCGATCGCCTCGGTCAACCGCGAGCAGTCGATCGTGAACGGCGACATCGACTACTACGTCGGCACCTACTCCATCACCGACAAGCGCAAGACGCAGATCGACTTCGCCGGTCCCTACTTCGTCACCGGCCAGGGCCTGCTGATCCGCAAGGGAGACCCCGACGCCGACAAGCTCGAGGACTTCAACGGAAAGACCGTGTGCTCGGCGACCGGCTCCACGCCGATCCAGAACATCAAGGCCAACTTCCCGCAGATCAAGACGCAGGAGTACGACCTGTACTCCGCCTGCGTGCAGGACCTGCTCGACAAGAAGGTCGATGCCGTGACCACCGACCAGGCCATCCTGATCGGCTTCGCGGCCCAGTACCCGAAGGACCTGAAGGTCACCGGCGGTCTGTTCACCGAGGAGCGCTACGGCGTGGGCCTGAAGAAGGGCGACACCGCGCTGCAGCAGCACATCAACACGCTCTTCACCGACGGTCACGACACCTGGCAGAAGATCTTCGACAAGAACCTCGGCAAGTCCGGCATCAAGGTCGAGCAGCCCAAGGTCGACTGACCCGGCCGCTGTCCATCAGTGATGGGCGGCCCCGGCACCACGGGGTCGCCCATCCACGAAGGCATCGTCACGAAGGAAGGGTGGCATGAACGTCATCTTCGGCAACCTCGACCTGTGGGGTGAGGCCATCGGGAACACTCTGCTGGTGTTCTTCGTCGGCGGCATCATCGCGCTGGTCCTGGGCATCATCGTCGGCGCGATGCGCGTCTCGCCGGTGCCCATCGCCCGCGCCGTCGGCACGGTGTACGTGAACCTCATCCGGAACACACCGCTGACGCTGGTCTTCTTCTTCTTCGTGTTCGGCTACCCGCAGCTGGGTCTGCCCGACCTGTCGAACACCGTGCTGGGCATCCTCGCGATCGGCATCTACACGGCGACCTACGTCGCCGAGGTCCTGCGCGCGGGCATCAGCACCGTTCCCGTCGGCCAGGCCGAAGCGGCCCGCGCGATCGGGCTGCCGTTCGGCCAGGTGATGACCCTGGTCATCCTCCCTCAGGCCTTCCGCACGGTGGTCCCGCCCATGATGAGCGTGTTCATCGCCCTGCTGAAGAACACCACGGTGGCGGCCGGCTTCTCCATCGCCGAGCTCGCGGCGCTGCGCGCCACGATCAACGACGCACCCGACCGCCCGGGCAACCCGATGGAGGTGCTGCTCTGGGTCGCGGTGGTCTTCGTCGTCCTGGTGATGGTCATGAGCACCATCCAGCGGCATCTCGAGAACAAGTGGAGGATCGTGCGATGAGTTCCGTGCTCTACGACGTCCCGGGCCCCCGGGCGATCGCCCGCAACCGCATCCTCGCCGTCGTCACCGTCGCGGTGGTCGCAGCAGTGGTCGGCTTCGTGGTCTACCGCATGGCGGCCACCGGACAGTTCACCGCC
>Ga0308169_10001388_pt1 | contig 28525 bp, 53 predicted proteins | sample PhyBR1_2_FD_202139 | JGI IMG/M metagenome (GOLD analysis project Ga0308169, IMG submission 202139) | Phyllosphere microbial communities from UC Gill Tract Community Farm, Albany, California, United States - DLSLSB.R1 | ecosystem: Host-associated > Plants > Phyllosphere > Unclassified | place...
CAACTGGCTATGGAACTTCGGGATCGGCTACGCCACGCCCTACCTCGTCAACGCCAGCACGCCAGAGGTCAAGACCGCAGGCTTGGGTGTCAAGGTCTTCCTGATCTGGGGATCCACGTGCCTGGCTTGCATCGCCTTTACCTATCTCCTGGTCGCCGAGACCAAGGGCCTCACCCTCGAAGAGGTCGACGAGCTATACCGAAACTCGTCAATCGTCCGCTCGAACGCCTACAGGAAGAAGCTGCTCGCCGCTCACGCCAATCACCAGCAGGATGTGCACGCCCGGATCGCGGAGACCCATGGACAGGACGCTATCCAGACCGCCACCGAGGACGAGATCAAGGAAGATATCATGCATGTTTCCAAGGTGTGAGACAGGGTTCAGGAAGGGGCATGAAAGCGGGACGAAAAAAGTGGCACCAAGTCTGGATGATGTTTTCGCAAAGGGCAGGCGAGGCAGCTGGGCGCGACGCGGAAGAGACTGGACGCCTAAAGGGCAATGAGAGAGTGATACTTTGCGAGTGGTAGTCAGTGATACTTTGCGGGTGGTAGTCAGTGATACTTTGCGGGTGGTAGTCAGTGATACTTTGCGGGTGGTAGTCAGTGATACTTTGCGGGTGGTAGTCAATGAGTCTATGATGTCGGTGATTGTCGCTTTACGCAAGCTGTCCCATTTGAGCAGACTTCTTGGGGTACACAGCCACAACCATACCCCTGTTGATCGTTTCGCTTGCTGGTCTCCGGCGAACTATTTCCCTTCGCTCGTGTCCATTGGCTGCCCAGATTGACCCACAGCCAAAGGCTATGCAACACATTGCACCGGGTGACTGGGTACCGCTTACAATACGACGAGTACAGTGTTTGTTGTGCGGTCTGAGCATTCGTCGAAGGCGGGACAAACCCGGTGGCTGGGCTTTTGGAAATCTGGTGATCCTGGGGTCCTTTAGGATGACGATGAGGACAGAAACGGTGATCCGGGCATCGCTTTCATCAGCGACGGTCAAGTGATCAGTCACCAACTCGACCACAACGACATAGCTTATCAACCCCCAACCCTGCCCACCCGAACCTCTCACCGTACCCACCATGGCACCAATAATCATCACCACCACCCTCGAGCACATCCGCAAACAATCCTCCAGCCTCAGCAACCGCAGTAGGGTCAAAGAAGCCTCGTCGTCAAGTGAACTCCCTCCCTCACCCGTCAACCCACAGCTTCTCTCCGTCTCCCGTCCCTACTCAGGCACTCCCACCGCCACCCTCGCGACCTTGTCTCGCAACATCGTCATCCTCCTCGACGGCACGGCCAACAAGTATGGCGACAAGAACAGCAACGTCCTCAAGCTCATGTCGGTCATTGGGGCGGACGAGGAGAACCAGATCGTGTACTACTCATCTGGGTTTGGTGAGTGGCAAGCGCCGTCCTGGGTGCTCGCTGCCCTTACATGCTCAACGCTCTTGACAGGTACGATCCTTCCAGACGGGACGAGCACATGGGGCAAATTCAAGCAGAAACTTGCAAAGGCGGCGGATATGGGCTTCGCGTGGTGAGCTGCACAGCATTCCCTTTCCCACCACCTGTGCCCAACACACCGGCGTCCCCCCGTGACATCAGACCATGACTCACCGGCAGGAGCTTCGAGCAACTCGTGTGCGATGCCTACCGCTTCTTGATGGACTTTAGCAAGAAGGGCGACAAGATATTCGTCATTGGGTTCTCGAGGGGCGCTTACGCGGCTAGAGCTCTGGCTGGAATGCTCGAGCGAGTGAGTGGGTCGCGGCCTTCTGCTGAATCAATCCGATAGCATAGGAGCGATGAGTGTCGCGGAACCATCTTCTACGGCGAGACAGTCTGTCCGAGTCCGGACCCCCCTCATCATGCTGACGTCAGGTCGGACTGCTAAATCCCGGGAATCACAACCAAGTTGCTCTGTACGTATGCGACTACTTATCTTCCGTCCGGCCTTTGACTTCCCTCTCACTCCTAGCGCATACGAAGTGTACACCAAGTCGATGTACCGAAGCAAGGAGGATGCTGACAACGACCCAATGGTGCTATACCGACGCATCTCTGCCCGATCTCGTTCGGTCTCGGTGGAGTTTCTGGGTGTGTGGGTGAGTGGGTCTGAAGGTCCGGGCGAGAGTTCTTGGTCCTCGTCCTGGCTGGGCTCGGTCCCATTCTTTCCGAGAGAAGACGCTGACGGTAGGACACGGTGTCAAGTCTGGGTCTCTTTGCCGGCCGCCGTGAGTGCTTGAACCCCATCCCGAGAACAAACTGTCTTCTCCGCATCGGCATCCCTAGTCGTCTGCATTCTCCCGGCTCTCTGCCTGGCCTCGGCTCGTATGACTTACCCACCCCGCTCACCAACAGCCCTCCCCTTCGCCTCCGCCTCTCAATCTACCAAGTTCTTCCGCCGGGCACTGGCGCTGGACGAGCCCCGCGGGCGCTTCACCCCGGAGTACTGGCGCGATGGACCCGAGATGTCCCGCTCGAAGAGAAACTACATGGAGGTCGTCCAAGATATGATCCTCTACGGCTCGTCCGCGGGAGAGATTCACAAGAGGCTCGAGGAGGTAGAGCTCGAGCTCGCGCAGTGGGCGCAACAGACCGAGTTTGCGGATAGTTGGGGCAGAGACATGGCCAAGCAGAAAGAGTGCTGGTTCATGGGGTGTCACAGCGATGTTGGTGGGGGGAACACCCTGAAAGGGGCCAACAGCCTGAGCAACATTCCCTTCAGGTGAGTGCTAGGCGCAAAGGCACGTGGGAGGGAAGACGTAGGCGTGGCAGTGGGGCCGGATCTTCGCCGCAAGACCCGCTTACCCGCAGGTGGATGCTGCGCGAAGCGGTCCGGTGCGGTCTCCTCCTCGGCGCTCAAGGCGTGTGCCTCCAACCGGCGCTCAAACCCCCTACATCCCTTCCCAATCCGATCGAAATCTCCTCGACCCTGGACCGCCTGCACAAACTTGAGGGATACCTGCGCCTCAAAGAGCGCTCGATCAAACGCAACTCGCAGCCCGACCTCGCCATCGATGGCCTCTTGCGCGAGATCAAGCAGGAAGACCTGGCGGCGTTGGTTGAGTACATGGTGGGGCTCGACTCGAGTGGAGCACCTCACGCCATGGCGAACGAGGGGGCGTTGTTCGAGGATACGGCCCACATGATGCACGAGAGCCTGACGCTCGGGTGGAAGGTATTGAGCTTTGTGCCGATGAAGCCGCAGAGGTTCAGACGGGCGGAGATCAGAAACCCGGTGTAGTGAGTGCGATCTTCGATTGCAACCAGGCGTCCGGGGGAAGCCCTGGGGTGCCCAAAATGCTTGTCCATATGCAGTGTTTCACTCACCCCAGCGACAACCTTTGGCGCGGCCGCCAGATGTTTCCGGACCAGAAGGTCCATTGATCAGTGCAGATACGCCTGTTGCACGACCATCAGCACCTCGACGCCAAGAACAAGCGCCGATACGTCCAGCCGGCGGCCAAGGTCCCCGTGGGCCGAGCGAGCTGGACTCAGGTGGCTCGGGGTATGCTTCATGGCAACGAGGCGTTCTGGGAGGACTAGGAGATGCGGGTGGGAGGATAAGCCTCGTTTCCGACGCCTTCGTTATGGCCTGGCCGTCTCGGCGAGGGTCGATACAGCGGTGATATGATTCATGAGGGAGGCGAGTGCTACAAGGACAAAGGCGACGTCACGGACGACGAGGAGCCTATTTTGTAGTATAACGATGATCATGATCCTGTGCAATGAGTCCAGCCTTGCAGTCTTAAATGCAGGTCGAAATACGTCCTCACACTGGGTTTCTCTACAGGCGCATCCACCGGGCACATCGTGAAGTCGCCGGATGGCCGATAGCACTACCAGCTCATAGCCCTGTTGCTCCACCTCCTCCGCGCCGGGGAGTAGAGACGAATCGTCCACCTGAGTTCGCCCCGTGGCGCCCGCGCGCCAGCCCAGCAGCTGGGTCTACCCAGGCGTCTGCCATACAGCACCTCCAAGGTGCGATGCACGCCCGGAAGCAGATCGGGCGCTCACACCCAGGCTGCGCTCGACATCGCCCTCTTGAAGCTACACAACCAGCTCAGGCCCCAAGGCTTCACCATCCTCTCCATCGCGCCGTCTTGCGTGCATACGCTCGAGAGCCTCGGAGCCAACCCCCTGGACCAGATCAGTCAGGCGCGGTCGTGGGGATGTGGGCGACTGAGGATAAATGGATCTGAAGAGGCCCCGAGGGGCCAGGGAGTAGGAAGGCGAGGTTGCGTGAAGTCTGCGACGAGTTTGTGCTCCTCCCTTCAGATGGGACATCCTTTCAGGTGAAGAGAGGAGCTGGTCAGACCTCTGCAAGCTTAGCCCTACATCCTTACCCACTTTCACATAGGCCACTCTCAGCAAATAAACCGATGCTAGATTTGAACAACAAAGACAGAGAGCTCCCCGAGAAGGTCCTCGCCGCGGAAAGCATACCCGCGCTGACCGACGATCCGGTCCATGATGCCCTGGTATCGGCCTACTTCCGGGCCGACTCCACACGGAACGCCCTCGTACTGTCCTTGTCTCAGCTGCCTGCGGTCGAAGACTGCGCTCAGAGCGTCGACAGGAATACGGTGGGCACTCGGGCTCGGATCACCGGCACCGAAGAGCTTCGCCAGGTTCTGAAGCGCCTTATCCTGCACTGTCGCGGTAAGCCGGTGCTTTGTCCATGTCACTGACGGTGACTGACCGTCGAGGTAACGCCCGCGACATGCTTGCAAATCTGTCGAACGCAGACTTGAACATCGGCCTGAATGTCCTGCGGGCCACTCATGTGGCTTGGGGAGGCCGAATGAAAGCTCACGCCGCAATCGAGCCTCCCTCCTTACGAGCTGAGCGGCAAAAGAGGCTCGATGCGCTCGTGGAGGCGGCTGACGTCGTCGCAGAGTTTCTGTACTCGGGGAGAAGAAGCGGAAGGACTGTTTCGGTTCCTATCGCGCCGGAAGACCCCGCGCAATCACAGCAGACGCAGCGATTGTCCGACGTCGTACAACTCGAGTCGGTCACGGGCGCCGCCCACGTGAAAGTTTCCGCGGGGAACACTCCACCTCTGCCCCTCGGTCATGGAACTGAAAGCAGCGTGTCATTCTGGCATGGTAAGTCGAAATTGCAGGGCCCCGCTGAGGGCCAGAGCACCGAGCGGCAATACTGTCCCGATTGGGCCTCAACCCCGCGAGGGAGGATACTCACTCGTCCCTCGAACAGGTCTTCTCGACGTTGATCAGGACGGAGCTTCGCATCGAGGATGTCAAAGTGCTCGCGGTGATACACCAGTTCAGCCTCATCGCCTCTTTGTCGTATACTGCGGAGACGTTTCACCCGGTCCCAGAGCCCCCTGGCTGTCCCCTGTTTCATCAAGGCAGGGAGGTCCTTGTGAAAGACCGGGAACAGCTGGTCAGGACAGGGGCCGCGGAGGCACGAGGGGGACCTGTCGAGGGGAGCCTCAAGAACGACTCGCTCCTGGAGCATGAGCTATGCCGGTTGGCGCAGATGTCAAAGGCATTGATCTGGCTCGGACGTGAGTCAGGTCCAGACTGTTCATACCAGAAGATGACATGACAGACCACGAGCGGGTGGCTACCACGCCCGATTTCCAGACGTACCTCACCTCGCGAGCCAGGGTTTCCAGCGTGCTTAGCATGCTTGAATGCTTGAATGCGTTGTGATGCTCGTGGAGGAGATCTCAAAAGTGCAGGGAACTTGCCCCGAAGATTGCCAGCTGTACAGGGTGCTTCACGGTCAGATTGCCGCAGTGGAGGGGCGATGAAGCGAGACAGCGAGGAAGGGGGAGGGGACGTGCAACCACAGAAGGATGGTGTGGCAAGGGACAGACAGACCTCGCATTCCTCTTGGACCGGACACTCTGACCTGAGCATCGTTCGCATTCCGAGAGCGTGCTGTACAATCGTGCTGTACAATCGTAATTACATCTATGACGACCGCCCTGTACCCAATGCAGGACTCCCTAGTTATGAACGATGGCGTGTTGCCTCTCCGTCTACGAAGAGCCAGTTCGAATGCCCAGGCATCACTGAACCTGATACACTGCATTGTCAGCTGTACTGTCTAGGTCTAATGACACGCTACGTCTGCCCCTGCCGATATCGAGTACAAGTATCACCCACGGAAGACAGCCCCAACGCAGAAAGGATCAAAAACTCACCAGATGCACCGTTGCTGGGCTCTGTAACGAAGATTGCATCGTCCAGTGCCGTTTTTGACAGCGTCCCGTACGGGGTGTAGGACGAAGCCAACCTGGCCATGAAGGCAGGGGCATCCACCGTCCGGATCAGAGAGATCACCGCGCCGCCCCAGCCTCCTCCTGCATGTCAGCCTCACTTCAAAAGGCGCAGGCAGGACTCACCCATTTGCCGCGAGCCTAGCGCTCCGTGTTGCAGACATAACCGCTGCAGCTCGTCCACGGAGGGCACAGTGGCTTCGTACAGGTCTCGAAGGGATTCATGTGTGGCAGAGATGAGCCGACCGAGTTGGCGGACTTGACAATCTTCTTCGACCTCGGAAGCGGAACCGTCGCGTGGACTCGCTTCTTGCAGAGATCGACATATCCTCACGAACTCGGCCAGGCGCAAGACCTCGTCGTACGTGTGCTGTGCACGCTTCCTCAGATGAAACTGCGGTCGATCTATACATGTCAGCTTACGCTTCATCGAGGGCACAGGGACACGTGGCGACGACGATGACTCACCGCAGGGCAAGGCCGGGAACGATGGGGCCGGACAATCGGCTCTGGCCTTGAGACACCGCTCGAGGATCTGCTTTCCGGACCAGCCCTGCGAGGCGGGGCCCAAGACCTCGCCGAGCTTCCCCACAGCACATCGCACGTCGTCCTCCTCGTTTCCGCTGGCGAACCCCGCCTGAAGCACAACGTCGCGGAGGGTCAGACGTTCCCCAGCATCCCGATGCTCTCCCCATGCATTGTTCAGGAGCACTGCCGCAAGCGTCACCTCTGCCACGCGATGGTTGTAGCCCGAGGTCGAAGAGTCGGCGAGGGTGTGTTTCGTCAACGAGTTGGAGATGACGAGGGAGAGGGATGGAGGCAGCAGGACGGGTGTTGCGGTGAGTGTGGGCAGGAAGTCGAGGTGGGTCAGGCATTCGACGTGGGACATGACCGAGGCAGAGTGCTGAGTTGTCAGCTACACTGTGTGAACCCGGTGGCTCACGTCAAGACCGCCGTTGTTCAGACCCATGCGGTGCTCCGCAGCGAGCGCGATGGCCACCAGCTCCCCCTTGTTCATTCGCTCGAAATTGCCCGTGCCGCAGAGGAACGCCATGACCATGCTCACCACGAGCGCGGCGGAGCTCTGCACTGGTCAGCTTGATCAGTTTTGACTGGCAGGGGCCAAGCTCACACTCAGCCCGGCGCCTTGAGGGAGATTCCCGGTGACCAGCCAGTTCATCCCGCCAGGAGCCGACTCCGATGCTTGAGGGAAGAACCGCTCCAAGCATTCCTGTACGGCGCTCAGCGCATAGGCCCCCCATTGCGACCTGTCATCCGCCACGGCCAGCCATCGCCCGCTCGTATCCGCCTCGAGACTGATCCGGACATCCTGGAGCCGGTGGTCTGTGTTGGAGATGGTGATCACCGAGTCCTGGCTTGGCCCCAGGGCAATCACCGTATCTTGCTGGGTCGCAGCGGGAAGAACGGGCTGTCCTTGTTAGCGCAGCTCCTGTCGGGACCTCGCGGCAACTCACAAAGAGCGAGTAGTCGATGTGCTCGCCCAGGACATTCACCCTCCCCGGTGCCCGAGCGCAATACAGAGGTCGGGCGTGGAACCTCTCCGCAAAGTCCTGACACAATGAATCCCAGCGCGTCCTGAGGCCTATCAGCTTCGGCTCCGGTGAAGGCGCCGGACGTGCTCACAGCTCGCTCGCTGAGACTTGCTTGCCGTAGACGTCATGTACGGACGTGTACCGCGGGACGGGGGCCGAGGCTGCCGGCGTTGTGGGGATCATCGTGTGCGGCGTTGTGGGTGGTGTGGACCGCAGAAAGGTCGCGTCTATCTGCAGGTGGTGGTACGTTGTTGAACCCCCAGTCTTCAATCAGCACTCACGTCCACCTCGACATCGCTCTGCATGCTGTTAATGCCCAAGCCCCCATTGCACAGTCAGAAGCGCTGAATCTTTCCACCGAGATGGACGATGCGGGATCCGACGGACGATTACCAGATTAATCCTCCGCGTCCGGACCGGCTGGCCCCGCGCCGAGTGGATATGCTTGCGTCGACATTCTTCCGCCAGGCGATGCGTGTGCTGCTATTGTCCACACGTGGGGCACAGGCTACCTCGTTACCCCGACGGAGAGTTGTTAGCCTAATTGACAGCGTGCTTGCAATATGACATCAGAATCCTCCGGAGACAAGTTTTGACCGCAGACTGCGCGGGGGGTTCGAGGATGCAGTCGGATGTTGCCCGGATATACCACAGACATACCAGTCAGTATCACACCTGGGGTCGCCCAGCATGCGTTCTCACTCATACGGCTGGTACACGGCGGTGCAGTGTGGTACGAGAGGCGCAGAGCAGGGCCTCTTCCGCATGCGCCTTATAATGTCCGGTCCTTGTACAGACAGGCGCGCCGTTGAGCCCAGCAGCATCCGGTATCGGCGAATCTGACCGGCTCGCCTTCATAAACCTAGAATACATTGCGCCCAAAGTGTACGACCGAAGTCACAGAGTGATCCTTGAAACTCATGCTACGTACGCGCTGTCATTCTGCACCTGGAAGCGCCACAGATCCTCGCACATCTCGTCCAGCCCTCGCTTCGCCTTGAAGCCAAGTTGCGCCTCTGCTCGAGAGGGATCCGCAGTGAGGTTCGTGACGTCTCCGGGGCTGCCATCAGCTCGATGTCCTTCCGAGATCTATCTGCACCTACCGCCTGTCTTCCATTATGTACTCCAGCTTCTTGCCCGTCGCCTTTCGCATCGCCTCGATCATCTCCAATACTGTCAACCCCTGCCCGCGACCGAGGTTGTACACCCTGTAACGCTTCTCGTCCTCGTCCTGCAGTGCCGCCAGGGCTAGCACATGGCCCTCGGCGAGGTCCATGATGTGAATGTAGTCCCGGATACAGGTACCGTCCCTGCTGTCAGAAGGGGCTGGACGGCGACCACTGCGACTGCAACAGACTCACCGAGTTGGGTAGTCGCTCCCGAACACTTGGAAGCCGGTGGTGATGCGCCCTGTAGCTACTTGAGCCAGCAGGGGAAGGAGGTTGTTGGGTCGGCCGACGGGGTCTTCGCCTAGACGTCCAGAGGGATGAGCCCCCGCTGGGCTGCTCGTTAGCGCTGGCCATCCCGTCGGTACTCGCGTGTAACGTACTTGAAGTACCTGATGCTGATTGCCCGCAGACCAGACGCCTTGCTCGACGCCTGGATGATATCCTCGACGACGGCCTTGGTCGCGCCATAGGGCGACTGCGGCGAGATCTTGCTCGTCTCGGGGATCGGAACGATCTCGGGGTCGCCGTACACCGTCGCCGAGGAGGAGAAGACGAGGCGACTGCATCCGTGTTGCTCCATGGCCTGACATCAGCCTCCGGCCTCTCAGCCACGGCAACGATCGTACCTTTAGCAGAGCAATGGACCCGCCCACATTCACGTCGTAATACTTCAGCGGAATCTCCGTAGACTCGCCCACAGACTTCATCGCTGCCAGGTGGATGACTCCCCAGACGGGGGCGTTCTCCTCGAAGACCTTGTTCCACGCGTCTGCGTCCCGCACGTCGCAGTTGTACAGCTTGGGCGATGGCACGGAGCACCTGTACGGGGTCAGCCTTCAGCGTCGCAAACATGCTTTTGCCGGCTCACCCCAACGCCGCTGAAGCGATCTCGGTGCATGCCGCTACAACCCGGGGGTGGGCGTTATGGCAGTTGTCGACGATGATCGGCTCGTACTTGCCGGTCTCGAGGAGCGAGACGACGACGTGGGATCCGATGTAACCGAGCCCACCGGTGACGATCACCTAGTGGTTAGTCCAGGACCATCACGGCGTGGTCGACGGGTCGTCACCTTTTGTTTAGGCACTGAGGGGACGGCGATGGTCATGCTGGAAGGAGTCGCTGGAAGAATAAAGGTCGGTGTAGTATCTCGAAGCAGTTGCTCAAGTTGGTGCAGCCGGGTGAACGGCTCGAAGCACCCCACCTGCTTTATGTCGCCATCTCCCGCGGACACAGCGCCGCCCATGCATACCCCACAAGCCGCTCGAGGCAAATGACAAAGTCGTCTTTCGCCCACATTCCCGTTCGAAGAGAGCACGTTTGCCAACGACACGCCACGATTCCCGTTCGAACTCGTCGGTCGATCTCACGGCGAGCCTACATTCCCGTTCGCAAAATCGTCCGCCTCGGGGCATTAATCATCCGGTTTGTCACCCAAACGTCCGCTCCTCCCGTTTGGTTATGAACCATTCCCGTTTTGCACGCCTGTGTCCGGCTGAGGTCCGCATGCATCGCGATGATGAAAAGCCCTGCGTGCATGGTCATCTCTCAGCTCACTCCACGACCCGCACAAGCGCTTCAAACTCACCATGGCTCCCATCTTACCCTCGTCCACGCCCGAAGGTGTCCACAGGCGCCGTGAGTCACCCGAGTCCGGGCCAACGCGTCTCCACAGCTGAATTTCAGTAAACATATTGACCGGAAAGCATGTCCTGGTGTCCCCGCACCGTTCAAAGCGGCCGTGGAATGTGCGTGCACCCCCAGTATGCCCTTCGAAATCGCATCGCTGATCGGCAGGGCCAAGTCGAATCAAATAAGCAGGTCCAGGTGCCAGACTACGACCCGGCCTGTTACCTGTGTCCGGGGAATCAGCGAGTAGGGGGAGACAAGAACCCCGAGTACAAGAAGCAATACGTGAGTCTGGGCACTGGCGGCAGGAGCGAGGAAGGCACGGGAAGAAGACGGGGACCGTGGTGGTGGATGGGGTGGGCGAGGACGAAGCAGCACAGGGCCGGCCTGGAGCTATTACTGAGCAGCAGATCTTCGGCAACGATTTCCCTGCCCTCGTTGCGCCTTCCGAATCGTCCGAATCACCGAGAGAGAGCGAGGCTGGCGCGATCCAAGAAGTGCATGGGTGCTGCAAGGTGCTATGTTACCACCCGCGGCATGACATCACCATGGCGGGAATGTCGGAGAGCGAGTTGGGGGAAGTCATCGAGGCCTGGAAGGAGGTGTACGAGATCACCTCGGGGGAGCTGCAGGCGATGGAGCGGCCCCAGGGTCCCTCAGAGAGCCACGTGATGATCTTCGAGGTGGGCGCGGGACATCCTCCATTGGACGAGTGCGACACGTATTGACGGGCAGAACCGAGGGGCCGCGATGGGAGCCTCAGCCCCACACCCGCATGGACAGGTCTGGGGTACCAGCTTGTAAGTATGCAGCGGCTCGGAGAGTGGTTCTGACCCCGTCAGCATCCCCGACGAGTTGGAAACGGAGTTCGACCTGTTCGCACGGCATCGGAGCCGGTCAACGACCAGTCGACACCTGCTGTTGCAATACGCCGAAGAGGAGCTGCGAGATGGGAGTCGGGTGGTCGCGCAGGACGCGGCGGGATGGATGGCTGTCGTGCCGTTCTGGGCCACCTGGCCCTTTGAAGTCCTAGGTGAGTCCCAAGGTGTTCATTCTGGCCCACGGCTTGGACTGTCCGCTACAGGCCGACTCGCACGCGGCCCGCTTCGCTGCCAGTGCTGATCTCCAGTCCTTCCCACCAGCGCTCAAATACCGTCTCTGGTGGATCTTACGACAGCGCAAGCCGAGGGGCTCGCTCGCGTCCTGAAGCAGGTTCTCGGGATGTACGACTCGCTGTTCGAGTACGTTCGCGCCCCCTCACATGGCCACGGCCTGTCCCATACATGCGTGTGTCGGGCACTGACGTGGCAGCTGTCCCTTCCCTTACTCCATGGGCATCCATCAAGCCCCGACATCGCATGGGTCAAAGCGCGACGCCCAGATGCACATCCACTTTTACCCGCCCCTCCTTCGCAGCGCCACTGTCCGGAAGTTCATGGTCGGTTTCGAGCTCCTCGCCGAGGCGCAGCGGGATCTAACGCCTGAACAGGCCGCTGAGAGACTCAGACAGGCTCGTGTAGTCGATGAGCCGAAGGCGAACGGCGTTCATTAACGGCAACGATGTCAGGACGGGATCGAAGCGATAGTGACCCTCTCTCCGGCTCACAAGACACGGCACTTCGTGGTGTCCGGGTCTGCCCGATAAAACGCCAGACCTGCCAGGCGCCGAAGAGTGGACCGGATAGAACAATAGCACTGCATGTTAGGCCATAATCTATATGCACGGCTCAATACCGCCGACCAGCGCGGAACATTAGCATAGACCTCTAACGCATGCCCCTCCGGAGGTCTTCTTGGAGAACCGCACTGACTCCGACGGCTCTGCCGTTGTTTGATATGCCTTCGAATGTGAGAACTTGCGCGCTTCTTGAGGGCCTGGGCCCATCGAGTTCGGGAAGCCGTACGCTCCCTTGAGCCCTCGCATTCGACGTGCTTTCGCATGCGAGTCCTCTAACCGAAGACAAGTGGATAAAACGGCCGCCCCCTGCCCGTTTAAGCTGCCCAATCACCCCGCCAAGCTTGGATACCTGCTCTCAGGCAGAACCAGGCGTACACTAATTGCAGGGATGAACCAAGGTACGAAGTCAGCCGTGGAGGAGCTCTTGGACGCGGAAAGCCTTCTGCCCACCACCGATGACCCGGTCAGAGATGCAGTGGCGCAGGCTGGTCTTCGGGCCAGGTGGAATTGGACCGCCCTGCTGCAAGAAGAGGCGCTACTCCAGCGCAAGCTCAACTCCGCGCAAGGCGCGACCTCGGCAAACGAATCCGAGCCCTCAGAGTCCGATCGTCACCTTCGTGGGTGTCAGGCGAGAACAAAGGGTGTCAAGCTGCTGACGGATGTGCTGGGTGCCTGGCACCAGAAGCGTTGCAGTGAGCGGGCTGCCAGTGATGGCAGGATCGGGCGAGTATCAGGCTCGGCAACTGACCTCAGGTGACCCTTCATACCTGTCCGAGAGTGATTCCTTGCCCAAAGACCTGATGGCCGTCGCGAATGTGCTCGAGGCCTCTTGTACAGCTCGGCACCGATTGGCGGAGAGGCAAGCTCCGGTGGAGCCGGGGATGCTGAGGAGTCACCGGTCCAGCCGCCTCACAGACATCCACCGCTCCGCCGCACTTTTGACAGGACGAGCCAAAGGGCTCGTGCAAGAGCGCTTACGGGACTCAGAAACCAGCTCCAATCACATTCACTTTGCTGACGAGACCTTACAGGACGCAGCGTCAAGGTGGGAACGCCTCACCTCCCCACCAGATCAGAGAAGCAGATGGGAGGGCAGCAGTGAGTTTCAGGATCGGCGCAAATGACGGCCCCGTCCTCACTCCCAGACTGTCCGGATAGGCTGTACAGCTCCGAGTTCAAACGGGATCCTTTGGCCCTGGGTGAACGGCTCAGTCGCGAGAGGAGGGACCTAGTGACGGCGATGCCAACCGACTCTTCACGGGACCGGGACGTGGAGCTATCGGTCCTCACATTCTGGGAGATGATCGTATCTTTGACAGTCGATGGGGAAGAGGCGGCGCGGACCCTGTCGGGCGGGCTTGGGCCGACCTTGCAGAGCAGTCATGCTCGTTTGACGACTCGACAAGCCCGCATGTGGAAGCGCATGAGCCAGGCAACGGAGCGTGCTTTGGTAAGGAACTGCGAGCCTGCCGCGGAGCTCACAGCGGCGGGCATGCAGGCCATCTCCGCTGACACGACCTCGCTCCACAGGTTCAAGCGCTTGGCTGAAACAAGGGCACTGTTGACGTGGCTTGGGCGTGAGTTGAACTAGAGAGAAACTGCCCCTGAGCGAGCAGACAAAGAAGGCATCCTGACGGGACCGGTTTCGGACCTGGAAGTCCCGCTTCAACTTCCCCGCTGGTTCGCGCCAGAGGAGGAGCAAGCAGCCAACCGCTTCGGCACGGCCGAACGGGTGTCCGATCTTTTGAGGAGCGTCGAAGTCAAGCCGAAACGAGTCGACCTTCTCGTGCGACGATACCAGTCGCTATGTTCTCTATCCTTGCCCACTTCTGAGAGAGAAAACGAGGCCGAGAGAGAGCAAAGGAGTGACAATGGCCGTGAGGCGGTCGGTAATCAGCCGTCCACAGAACACCCCTCTCTCTGAATAAGGCGTACAGCGTATTCGCCACTCGACAGGAGCGTACCTCACATCGGTCAAATACAACACGTTGCATCGTCCGTTTTCCTGCTTCAGCTACAAAAGGTTTCATGCCTTGCTCAGGATCCTCTTTTGCTCCGCTTCGAACAATGATGAGCTGAAAAAGGGTGAATTCATATAGCTCAGTCTGGCACCTAAAGGATACGTTCTGCACAAGTCGTGTACAAAGGGTAGAAGATGGTTTCAAGTCGCTCGTTCGGTTCACGGCAGCCCCCATGGATACAGATCGTCCTCCGAGATCGACGTAGTGGGTTCCTGCGGCCCTCCATGCCAGTGCGTGACAAGCGACCAGGCGCTTGCACAGTACTGCTGACCCATCTGCAATGCGTAGTCAGGCGGGGCCACTCCGTTGACTGTTTGCTCGTCTTGAAAAGCCGTGTCGACTGGATCCGCCGCGACGCCTTGCTGTTCGTCGTAGGAACCCCGACCAGTGTGAGACGGATGGGCGAGGAAGGATGAACCACCTGTGAGGAATGGAGGCATCCTCGACTCCTCCTGAGACGATAAAGCCATCCCCTCCGTGCTCCTCCCTTCTGTCCTGGCAGCAAAGGGGGCAGTCGTGAGAGCGGAAGCGGAACGAGCCTGTGCCCAGGCCGCGCCCTCCGAAGGGGCGCTGACCGCCAGTGACACATCCTCCCCTTGGTCCTCGTGCCACTGTAAGTCTTTCGCCTTCTCCCGAGCTGTATCAATCAAGCCGGGTCTGTAGCTTCGTGTTGTCAGGTATGACCCCTTGTGCCAAGAGAGGGTTTCCCGCCCCTTTTCATTGACCGACCTCCACACTTCCTGTGGGTATGTGGTCATACGCCTGGCTTGCTTCCTGTTTCCCGGGAGGGGGAGATGCTCGATGATCGCTCTGAACTCGTCAAGAGGCATCAGCGAGCCACGATGATTTGATTTGAACGCTTCCCAGGACTTGGCTGTGTCTGTGCGCCAAGCCCACTGTTTCCGAGTGGTCCAGGCGTCGCAGTCCTCTTCTCGCTTCTGGCTCCTCTGGTCGACGGGCTGAGGCTGGGTAGGCATGGTAGCAAAGATGCAGAGAACGATAATTGTTGGGAGTGCGGCGTCGTAGGAAGGGGAGTGGAGTACGATGTTATGCGCGGTGAGGAGAAGACGCCTTGATAATCCGTGAGTCTCTGGTCGCATCTGGGGGGGATTCGAGCTCGACTAGCGTGTTCATCGTCGGGCGTGGTCTTGCACGAAGGCGGGGGAGCGAATGGAGGTGAGACAGGCTCCACCTGCAAAGATCTAGGTCACAAAGGTTCGCCGCTCGACGGCGTTACTTGCGTCGAAGGCGGTCATGGGTGACAGTGGCTGCTTGATCACTGGATGAGTGCCACACAGGATCGGCAATGGCCCCACCCAAACTCGCATGGGCAGGTCGTTCTTGGCCAGACGGGATGTTCCTTGTACAGTCGCATCACCACCGAATACTAGGACGCACATCTGGCACGCAGATAGTGAAGATGGAAGCAGGCCGTCCCTGCGGCGATTCTGTGATGCCTGAACTACGATGTATTCACATGTGTATTCTTTGCATTGTCCGTGGCATATCCAAACATCGCCATTGCACTCACGTCCACACGGTTCAAGTCCCACATCCCGCTCTGTACCCTGAGAGCCATGTTCTGCACCTGCTCTGAGCCTTCATCCTCCCTACGCCTCAGCAGCACCCGCCTCGCCCTGCTTGTACACTTCCTGCCTTACAGCCTCCGCCCGGCCCTGCACCAGCGCCCGCAGTGTCCTCACGCCCATCAACACCCCCTCATCTGGTCCTTCGCCCTCTACCAGCCTCGTGTGCGCAAAGTCAATCATCTTGAGCGTCACCGGCGGGCACCTCCTCGCTCTCCTCGCGTCCGCCGCAGCCCCATCATCTTCATCGTCGTCTGAGCTCGTTGACGAATCGTCGTCTTCATCGATATCATCGTAGTCGTCTTCGTCGCTCTCGTCTTCGGAGGGCGCGGCAGCAGCGATGAGCGCCTCTCGCGCTCGTTTGGCCTCCCTCCGGTCCAGCGCTGACTCGAGTCGGGTGGGTTCGCCCTCGTAAACGATCAGGACACTTGCGCCAATGAAGCGGGCCTCGAGTCGCAATAGAACGGCTTCGAGCTCGGACAGGTTGTGGTCGACGAGGGCGAGCACGCGCAGGAGCGTTCGGGGCGGGATGGCGTGCGAGGTGTACTGGTCCGGCGCGGCCACTGACTTGCCCACGATAGGCGATTCGGTAGCGTTGTTGGAGCCAGTGATGGGTGTAGGGGGGGTGAGGGATGTCGATGGGTGGTCCGAAGACGGCAGGGGCAAGTGCGGGACCTGAGTCGAGGTGATCGGGGTGGCTGTGCTTGATGAAGCTGGGGGTGTAGGTGGGGGCATGATGGACTGGACCACGTCGGAGGGGAGGGGGAAGAACCGGGTCAATCCTTCAGGAAGCTGCGCCGCGGTGATGCTCTTTCCGTAAGACTTTGGCGTGAGGATGTAGCTCTGCGAGGGGGCATGCCACGTCTGCTGTCAGTTCCCGTATACCGACGGGGCTGAAAGGAGGGGCGGTAGAGCAGCTAGCACCTCAAAAGCTGATAACCGGAGAAGACGGGTGACCCACCTGGCTCCCCGTCAGACGGATGCCCGTCTCCCACGAGGTCGAGTTCTTCGCCTGCGCCTCCATCCTCGCCTGCTTCTCCGGCGTCGCGTCCGGCCCGGCGAGGACCGTGCCGAGCTTGACGTCCATGATCGACGGGTGGGTGTACAGGTGCGCCAGGTTCTCTAGAACGACGCTCTGGGTGTGAGCGATACCCTGCAATGCGGGATGGTGGTGGCTCCGTGCCGCGCCCGCCGCGACTCACCTCGGGGACATCGTCCGGCTTCAGTCCCTCGGCCGTGATCCCGCCTTCACTGTCCAGTCTGCCTTCCAGCCTGAGCGTGCCGAAGAACTGCGGCACGAGAGGTTTGAGCTTGTACACGGGTGCTGACCTCGATGCCGAATTGAGGAGGTGGTAGAAGGCTATCTCGCGGGGGAGTGCGGGCTGGCTGTCAGCGATGATCAGGCGGACACGAGACGCACCTTGATGACCAGCGAGCCAGAGGCGTCAGAAAGCACATTCTGGTGGCCCGCGACTTGGTTCGCGAGAGGCGTGGAGCCAGCGTGCGGGTCGAGGGAGAGGGGCGGTGGGGTCATAGCGGCTGCGAGGGTTTGGGTCGTGATGGGGGTCACGGCAAGGTTGAAAACGGGCTGCTGGATGCGAGTGGCGAGGTGTGTGCAGACTGCTGAGGCGATGCTGACGATGATCCTCGGGACGTGTGCGGCAGAGGCTGAAAGGATGATGGAGAAGGCGAGAAAGAAGCCGGACACGACCAAAGATGCTCGTCCTCGTCGTCGTCATTGGGTCAACCTGAAACGCGTCGGAACCGGCTAAACACCATCACGGCGATCGCCGCCCCTTTCAACCGGGCTAGGATACACAAATGCTTCAGAGATGATCCATGGCCTGCGGGGCGGTACGACATTGAGTCTGACGGCACTGCGCTGGTGCAATTGCTCGTCCGCGCGAGGTATGAATTGCTTACGCTGCGCCCGACAATTGTAGCCGGGAGCTTTTCGAACACTTGTGCCGTCATAGAAAAACGCGCGCTCAGCGGCATCAAGTCTCAAGAGATATTTGCGACGACGCATAGGTCCCCCTGTTCAGCGCAACCCGCTTGGGATATTACGGCTCGCTTTATTGCTGGAGTGGGGTCGCGGTGCCTGCTGGTACTGTACCTGCAGGATACGTCGAGAGAATGCCTAAGAATAACTTTGCCTCCGGGTGTGGCTTGACCTGGCAGGCCGTTCTCCCCGATCAGCCGGGGTCGGTGGAACGTCCCAGGGTGGGATGGGTGGAGCTGGGAATCTTCATTGCTGCGCACTACTCGCTGGATCTCCCTCCTGTGTTGCTGCTGCGGTTGGCGGTTGAGGGTCAGGCGGGTGATCGGCGCGAGGTGTGGTTGGGAATAGCCCGAATGGGCCAACATCAACAAACACGTGAAAGACATAAGTCAGGGGCGGTACGGGCCAAGCCAGCCAAGGGGGGCCGTCGCTCATCGTCGCATGTATGTCATCCAACCCTTCCTCCATTGTTGTGTCATACTCTGTGTCGCCCCTTTCATCTCAGCCCGGATATCAGACCAGCGCGCGCTATTTGTGGACACGGGACTATCCGACCTCGCACCAGCGCACGTTCATCTTTGGCCCATCGCAGGCGCATACAAGACTGCGACCATTCGAGCGACGGCCACCGTGTGACTGCCTGTCTACCGTCACCCACTCTGACCGCGCGACCAGGCCCCATACCTTCCTCGGCTGCAACGATCAGGCCGGCCGGTCGACGTAGCCTCGACGTGACCTCGACATAATGGCGTTCGGAATAACATTACCCGGGACGACAGGCTCGGACGAGCATGGTCGTGTGACCCCGCGCGCACGGCACTGGCGCATATTCTGGAGCTACCTGCCCGACTGGTGCTTGACCATCTTTCTATGGGTGCGTCGTAACGCCCGTTTCAGCAGGGTTGATGCTGATCCCAGGGCATATTCTACCTGCTCGACAAGGTGGGCAATCTGCGTCGTGCACTACGACGATAGGTCCCTGGTCTGCACGCTGACTCCAGATCGACGGGTACCGCCGCGTGTTCTCGGTGACGGACACGTCGCTCGCGCACCCGTACGCCGACCCGGAGCGCATCAAGGTCTGGCACCTGGCCATATACACCGGGATCATCCCTGCGCTGATCATCATCCTGACGGGGTGAGTCGCCCGTCGGTCCGATCGTCGGCCGGGAGATCCTGCGTCGCGCGACTCCCGCTGACGCAAAGGGCATTCGTGCGCAGATCGGTGTGGGACGTGCATGCAGGCATCCTTGGACTGTTGTTGTGCCTCGGTCTGACCGTCACATTCACCAACATCATCAAGGTGCGTGCGCTGTCCACTTCTACGGCCCCTGCTCGCGCCTGGTCCACTGCGTCTTCTTTTATCCAACGGCTTGCGTCTGTCCGCACTGCTCCCTGTTTTTCACCCTCTTTGCTTGGATCGCCCCCTCCCCGGCCCCGCTGACACCAGATCACGGCCGGTCGCCCCCGCCCAGACCTCTTTGACCGGTGCCAGCTCCCCGCCGACCTCACCTCCAACCCGGTGCACGGCCTCGTCGACTGGCGGGTCTGCACCCGCACCGACCTGCTCCAAGAGGGATTCAGGTCGTTCCCGAGCGGGCACAGTAGTTTCGCGTGGGCGGGGATGTGGTACTTGGTCCTGTATGCCGCTGCGAGTGAGTCGGACTGGCTCTTTTTGTCTCGGTCCGGCAGGCAGGCCTGCGCAAGTGCAACTACAAGTGACAGGGCACGAGGCGTGCGGCGGGCAGGACGATCTTCACCGTCGTGCGCTCGACTCTTACTTGCTGAACACCACAACCGATAGCGCGACCCATGCCGTGGCGCCCGCTGACGCGCAGAAATGCGCATCTCGAACCGAAGAGGATACACCTGGAAGTCGTGGATCCTCCTTGCGCCGATCAGCTGCGCGGCGCTCGTGTCCGTCTCGCGCACCATGGACTACAGGCACCATTCGACTGATGTGCTCGCTGGGGCGATCGTCGGGATACTGGCCGCTTGGTTTGCGTATCGGCAGTTCTACCCTGTGAGTGCGGTACGACGGCGTCATGGCTTCGCGCCTGAAGCGTGATCACTGTTCCGTCTGCATCTCTGTCCCCATCCGCTGAGCGTGCGGCTGCTGCGTCACCGAATGCTTGCCTCCCGAATCGTCTGACTCCCGGCACCGGAGACGGATCACCGAGTTGCTTCGCTGACAGCAGCCCCTTGGCCACCCGCAAGCGTACAAACCCTACTCCCCGCGCGTGCCCAAGGACGACGACATACCGCTGCACCATTCCCACCGCACCTCAACCCTCACCGGCCGGCCATCCGTCGACGTCGGCCCGCAGACTTCGCTCCTGCCCACCCAACCGCCTGCAGCGGTGACGCCCGCCTACGGCGCTCACGGATATGAGGGGTATCCGCCCTCGAACCGGGGATACACTGGCTCGGATGGAGTCGTTGCCAAGGAGAATGGGACTGCCTCGAGATACGGCGTACAGGGTGCAGAGAATGGGTTCGGCGGACCGCATGGGAGCTATGGTACGGGCGTGGCGGGGTCTGGCGCCCGTCAGGGCGACAGCGAACTGACGGAGACGGTGCAGAGGTAGATGTGAGCGGGATCCCGGGCGGCGAGTGAGTGCGAGAACGTTCAAAGGGGCCGCACACCTGAAATCACGGGAGGTGAGGGGCACTTAGCACACTGGAGCAGGCGCCATACGCAAATTAACGCGTGGATGCATTTTGTGTAACGAACAGCGCCCATTGCGCCTGGCTGCAGTCGCACAGAAGGACCGCGGGCGGGGTCTTGCGCCGGTGAAACAATCTTCACTCGCAGCTCATACAGACCGCGGGAACGTGGTCATGACCGGCTAACCACGATAGACGCCCAGAATAGATTCAGGCCAGGGAAGACTGGCCCGTCCCTCGCCCTTCACCTCAGGATAGGGGCGGCGACGAGTTCTTTTCCGCTGGTGGTCCGCGTACTGTTCATCTGAACGGGATGTATGGCCGGTCGGGCAGTGGTCGAGCCCGGGACTTGGCGTCCATACATGACGTGAAGCGTACCATCGTTATCCGACTCCCACATATCCACGCCCCCTTCACCGTGACGCGCTGCACGGCCTGATCCACACCACCACCCCGACATCCCGGACCGGCGAGAAAGGATAGCCAGGACGAGCCCGTATAGGTGCGGGCGGGACTTTGGGGCCAGAGCCGTCGCTGGACATCAGGCCGCAAATCGTATACGCCTCCCCGACTGATTCGCTCCTGCGGCGTCGCGCAGGCATCGGCAAGGACCACGCAGCGACGAGCATGCTCGACATATTGGCCTCGTCCCTGGTGGCCGGGGTGCTGGGCGATGTGCTGGCCGTTGTGATGGTCTACTTTGCAGCCCACCAGGTATTGCAAGTGAGTGCAGAGTCATTCAGCGCAGGAGTTTTGCGAAGCGGTCGCGCGCCTGTCCGGCGGAAAACTCATGGGTCATGAGTAGCTGGTAGGACTCGCTGACCGCGATGCAGGAATACATCGCCCTGTCGTCTCACATCCCGTCGAGGTGGTTTGTCCCTTACGAGTCAGACGACCCGTTCGGCCGCCCGGAGGAGCTCGAGCAGGTCAGGGCTGCGCTGTGGGGTGACGCGGACGCGGCTGGTGGAGGGGCACATGGCGAGGCGGCTGTGGTAGGTGTCAAGCCCGCGGACGAGGGGGCGCGAGCGCTAGCAGGTAGCCGGGAGGACGCGTACCAGCTAGATCCGGGGCCGCCTCCGAGTGGGCAAGGGGGATCTGGGAGTGAAGACGCCCGCGGCACCGGGAGAGCGAGATGGTCGATATGGAGGAGGAGACTGTTCAACCCTTTTGTGGTACAGGCGTACGTCTTGGTGCTGCTCTGGCCCGTCGTACAGGCCATACTGTGGGGTGTTGGCACGGACAAGCCCGAGCATGTCGCTGCGGACCTGATCGTCGGGACGGTATGCTTCGTCTTCACCTCGTTCGGCTTTGGCATGGTGCGTGGTGCCTGACCAACGATTGGATGCCCTCTAGCTCACAACAGGCCACAACGCTCATACACCCCAAGCTCCTCGCTTACGCCCTGCGCCGTCCCCGCAGCACACTGACCTACTCCATCCGAACGATCAACCTCAACCCCCAGGGCGTCCGTAAGCGGACAGACCACCTCCGCCGGCTCGCCACGTACCTCGCCGTCCTCGCGGTGTTCGCGGGCTCGTACCACGGCATCACGCTCCTGCAGGCGGTCGTACCGGCTCTGAGTGTCTACCTCGCCCTGCGGCTCTTTCGGCCACAGAAGCAGCAAGTCAAGGGGATGGCTCAGGGTATGATGGGCATGGTGGTGAGTTCTTCTCCACTGCATAGCCAGCTCGCGGAAGCAGCGGTGGAGAGTGCTCATGACCAGCTGTTCGGCGCCGCGGTGGGCATCTTCGGGTACTGGAGAGATGGCCCTGGATCACCGGACGATGCGAGCGGGGAGGAGAGGCCGATCAGCGCCTGGCTCGCGGGTTTGGTCGGGATGTGCGTTCTTCCGTTGACGAACGTCGTCGTCCCCGCTGTCATCGTACGTGCCCCGGTCCAGGTCTACCTGATCCCATATCCGCCAAAGATCCCGACAGCCACTGGCACTGCGCGCTGAGTAATGCACTCCAGCTGACACCAGGTCCTCCTCAACCTCCGTTTCGAACACTCCCTCGTCCACACACCCCTCCGGACGCTCCGGCAACCCGTTGCCGTCGTACCCAGCCCGCGCTTCCCGAAGCCCGTGTTCCACGCGTCGATCGTGGCACTGCTGCTCTCCCTGGGGGCCACGCACGTCATCGGAGGCTCGTTCGAAGCCTGGTGGTTCGTTCCTGACGGTATGGGCATGCTCATGTTTGGATGGTTTGTCACTGTCCCGGCCGTGGTGGGGACCAGCTGGGCTGTGGCGCGGTGGCGCGGGGTGGACAAGGAGTGGTCCGCGTATGATGAAGTGTGCGTAGCTTTCAAGTTTCGTTTCACCTCGCCGACCTCGGTCTGTGAGGAGGTACCGTGTGCAGAGCTGACGCGCAGCTGGCTACCGACTTTCGAACAGGTCAAGGACATGGATGGGGAGTAGGGTCTTGGCGGATATCGGTAATTTCATCATGTTGCATGTACAGGTTTGGCAGGGCGTTATCGACGCCACACGGCGATCGCCGATGATTCCAGCTCGGGTGATCCTGTCAGCCGGTCCCGATCACCACTTGCCCAACGTAGCTCGTGTCCTTATCGCCTGTAGCTGCATGTCCCGCCATCCCTTCTCGGTCCTACCATCGCTTCACGCTGCCCCCATGCACACCAGCGATGTGACACAGAGTCGCCGAATGCCCGCCTCTGATCTGTAGCACCACCGTACCACCTCGTCCATCTTGTATCTCGATCCTGTTGTAATTCGATTGTAATCGCCGGATACCGGTACCCTTCCGCTACGCCTGCTTGCCCTCGCCTCCCCTCCTCGCCAGCGCGGGACACCTCGCGGCCCCTTCACCGCCCACTCGTCCCTGCACCCCGCGGATCCGACCGTCCGCCGCATCCACCGCACTGCAGCCCAGCACCATGTCAGCGCCATCTACATCCGCCCCGGAGCTGATCACGCGCGACCGGTCCGACACGCTCGACTCGGCCATCTCGGGCTCGTCCTCCTTCCTCCTCCAGACCCCACCTACCCCAGCGATCCTCGACGTCCTCGCTTCGGCGTCTCGCGCTCATTCGCATGCCAAGGCAAAGACCATCACTCGACCCCGCCTGCACTCGGCTTCCACCTCGCCGTCGCCGTCGCCGTCGCCGCCGTCGCGGGTCGCGGATGGCGCGGAGGAAGCACACCTGGCGAGAGATCGCGCCTTGAGCGTCGGTTCGAGCTCGAGTCGCATGTTCTTCATCGACCTAGACGAGGCCGACACACTCAGGGACTCGCCTCCGCCCATTCCCCCTTCCGCTCCCGAGGGCTCGAGCGGGGGCGGAACACCCAGCGCGGCCGCGCCTGCTGGAATTGCCGAGTACCCGTTCCCTCCCATCCTGGGACCGCCCGTCCAAGCCCCTTTGACAGATGATGGCTCCGAGTCGGGTACGAGGGCGCGCGCGGAGACGGCCGAAGTGGATGGTGGCGTCGCGAAGAAGGGGATGAAGCAGGCCATGCGGGCCAAATTGGAACGTTCCCGTTCGTCGCTGCGTTCCTTGTCTGTCAAGCTGAAGAGCGGCGAGGAGAGGGCGGGGGAAGACGTCACGCCACAAGGAATCAACAGCGGAACGGATCCGTCTGTATCGAAGAGACTGGGGCATGCGCGACTTCGATCCTTGTTTGCTTTGTCGTCCAACTCAACCTCGAGGTCAAGATCAGGCTCAGTGGCATCGACAAGATCTGCGATCTTGCCGCCGGTGATACCTACACCTCCGTCAAACCACGATGGCCAGCCGGGTTCTGGTCCACCCGCTCTCCCTCCGCTGACAGCGGCGCAGGCGCAGCTGTCCAGCGACGACGTCCACGGCGCTATCGGCCCGCTGCCATTCATTGCCCCCAGCTCGCCCGATCTCGTCGAAGCAACGTTGGTACCGGAGTCTGGGGCCCTTGTTGTCCTGCCGGCGCTCCATCGCCCCAGAGCTGCCTCGGAACCAGTCCGCCTGGGCACCCTCTCGGGCACTCTCGCCGCAGCCGCACAGGTGTCTGATACGGCTCCTGCATCAAAACAAGCCCGGGCGGTGTCAAAAGCACGCCGTCGGGATATCGACATGTTCGGGACGATGTTGCCGAGGGAGATACAGGTCATGATATTGCGCAGGGTGGCCGAGGCTTGCACGACTCGCAGTGGCGCGGCGGGGATGACGGCGTTCAAGGGGAGGAAGGAGCTGATCAAGCTCACGCGGGTGAGTCTCGCCGGCCCCGCCTGATCCCTCTTGTCTTATAAATCGTATCCCCCCCGCCCAGGCTGCAACCGGTTCCATGGATTAAGTGCTCACGCGTAGGTATCCAAGCAGTGGCGCTCGCTATGCCTCGACGGGCAACTATGGTCCACCATCAACCTGATCCCCCTCACGCCCATAATGCACCCTAACACTCTCGAGGCGATCCTGTCAAACACTCGGCGATGCATCCGCACGCTGTCCCTCCGCGGCCTGGACGCCGCACCTCCATGGAGCATCCTCCACTCGTTACGCCCCACGCACGGCGGCCAGCTCCCCGGTCTGACTTCACTCGACCTGAGAGGTTGTCGCTCCTTCACCGACAGCGACCTGCTCCACCTCCTGCGGATCGTCCCGAACCTCCGCTGCGTGAACATGAAAGGCCTGCAGAGGGTCAACCGGGCGGTGCTCAAGCAGCTTGCGACTGCGCGGGTCGTCGAGAGAGTCGACCTGTCGCGGTGCGGGGTGGACATGGATGGCCTGGGCAAGTACCTGTCCCGCCTGGACACGGAGCAGATGGCCAGGATGAAGGTGTTCCGGTGTGCGGGGGTCAAAGGGCGCGGTAGGGCCGTGCGGGACGTGGCGGCCAGCCTGGGTCAGATGCGCAATTTGGAGGTGCTCGATCTGGGCGGGACGTCGCTGGACGACGAGTCTGTGCATGCGTGGATAGACAGCTATACAGCCGGCCGGAGCATTCAAGGCGCGAGCGGGCGTTCCGCCGACGACGACCTCGTCACGCTCGACCGGCTGCGTCATCTCCGCCTCACCGGCTGCGACCACCTCAGCCCCGCCGCCCTCAAGGCCCTCACGGGCAGATTACCGTGTCTCGAGTCGTTCGAACTCGCCGCCGTGCCCAAGTTCCTCCGCAGTGCACACACGCACGACCACACCGCCTCGCAGACCAGGCACCAGCTCGCGCGCGACCGGCAGGCCGTAGCGAGCTTCTTTGCGTCGTGCGAGGGTCTCCGCCGTGTGGACCTCGACGACTTTGGGACGCGCGACGGCGGCGTCTCGAACGAGATGCTCGAGGCGCTGGAGGGAGAAGTGATCGAGGAGGTGCACATCGCGGAGAGTGGCGCGGGCGTCGATGTGGAGTGCATGGTGCGGTTTGTGCGGAGGTGTAAGCACCTGCGGGTGTTTAATGTCGATGTGAGTTGGCTTGCGCCGGGCGGATCGTGTCTCTTTCTGTTGCGTCATTCTTCCATTCCACCAACTCGCCGCCCGCTGTGGCACTCGCTGTGGCGACCGCTGAGCAATGGTTGTGCAAGCGCCGGCGGCCATGTCGGCAGGTCGGGCACACGGTCGCACGATCCGTCGCGGAGGGGTCGTGTTCACTTGCTGACGCCAGTCAACCGGCGCAGACGATCGCGTCCTCACGGAATGGCATAAACACCGCCACGGCCCGAACACATGCTTGTCCATGCTCGACTGCCGGGACGTCACGGCGACGCGGTATGCCGAGGTCGCGCAGGATTCGCGCACACGCGAAGGACGGGGCGGGTACGAGTATGCCCCGTTCGTGTATTGCGAGGGGGAGGTGGAGTCGCAGCGGGCCGCCGCTCACGCATCGTCGGGACGCCGACGCGCAGGCGGAGTGGAGGATGAGGAAGACGACGACGCGGTGGGTGAGGGGGCTTCTGCGATCCTGCGCGGCGCAGCGGAATACCACGAAGCAGGTGACGGGCATGGCGGTGCTGGTACCAGCAGCGTCGGCAGCAACTGCGAGGGCGGCGGCGGGTCCGTCGGTACCGGTTTGGCCGACAACGGCGCCCGGGACAAAGGGCTCATCAAGACTGCCTGGGCGTGGAAACGGATCGGCGTGGCGAGGCCATGGCGCGAAGAACGCGACAAGGCGCGCCGGTCGGACCTCGATCGCGCCGGCGGGTCTGGCGGGTCCGAGGCCGGAGGAGGAGAGGACGCGATCCAGTGTGCCGGCGCGACGCGCCCGGGCCGGGGACGCAGGAGACGCAGGGGCAGCTGGTGGACTGCCAACGGCTCGCTCGGCGCCGCACGGGCCGACGGGCTCGATGCCGAGGTGGACGTCGGCGGCGCCTGTGTCGTCATGTAGCGCTGGCGCTGATTATGTATCTCGTGTCTCGGATGGGCTTTGAGCCGGGAGCGCGGACAGGATGAGGTCGTGCGATGCGTGTTGGTGGGCGAGGTCCGCTTCGGTGCCTTGTCGGGGTATACTGAGCCGTTGCGGGCTCGGCTGCGGCCAGCGTGTACCCGGAACGGCTCAGCTCGCGTCGCGGCCCTGAGTTCAAATGCGAGCGCTGGAACTGGAGACGGAGGTGTGGTGCGCTGACACCGCTCCTATGGCTCAAGAACAGACAGAGCTGCGGGACGGCCAATGCCCAATTCATCCATCACTTGGCGTGTGCCGAGCGAACGGACCATCCTCCACGACGACATGCCGTCGGTGCGCGGGACGGTTGTGGATGCTCCCAAAATATCCGAGCTGCATGCGTGATCAATCTATAGTGTAGATCTATAGTGTAACTACCAGAATTGCGTCAGATCAGGGTGGACCTCGTCCCGAGATCGCAGCAGGACGATGTTGGAGCTCGTCGTCGAGAACTGGACGTCAGCGCAGCACCTTACCCCGGGGCCCAGCGCCGCCCGGGACCGGGACCCCACCACACTCACGCCGTTGCCCACGAACACGCCCGCCCGCCGCGCGACCTCCATGTCGACCGCCACGCCCACCTCGTGGTCCTGCCAGGCGGGGTACAGGTCCTCGCGGCCGACCCAGACCTTATCCCACCCCTCGCTGAGCAGCCACATGCGGACCTCCTCGGCCCACGCGCGGTCCGCGTCCGTGAGGATGTACACCGACTTGAGGAGCGGGTGGTTCTTGCGCATCCGGCGCGCGCGGGCGATGATGTCGAGGATCTGGGGGTCGCACTTTGCGCGGTAGAGACCGACGCGGGTGGCCTCGACCATGTCGGGCGGTGGAGGAATGTTCTCGTTTCCGGGAAGACGGGGGAGCTTGTTGAATGCGACGAAGGGGCTGGGGTCAGCGCGACGGACGACAGCGCCGGCAGAGCCGGCAACTACTCGAGATAGGGACGAGATGACGCCGGGGTCTTGGCCAAAAGTGGGAGACGCGGTGCGGCCAGTGCACGAGACGTAGGCGTACCGGCGCCTCGCGGTGCCGAAGAAACAAAATCCAGACGCGTGCTCGCCTGTGTCCAAGCAGAGGCGCCAGCGCACAAGGGAACAGATCAAAGAAGGGCCGTGGACAGAGATCAACAGCGACTCGCACTCACGCAGAGATCTTCCCCCGCTCATCGCAATACTCGGCCCACGCATTCCCCTTCCGCAGATGCAGCGCCAAGACATGCCGCCACGCGCCGCCCCGGCCCATCCGCTTCGGCTCAGCCGACACGGACGTGTCGGCCCGTTGCAGGTCGTACAGCGCCGAGTCGGGCGCCAGCTGCGGCATCACCCGGTTGATGATCCCCAGGACGGTCGACGAGAAGGTGAACTGCGCGAGCACGGGCGACTTGGAGAAGGACTCGTACATCTGCAGGGGGGCTTCCGAGTCGAACCACCTGGGAGGGTGAGCGCTGCACCATCGGTCTACTCGCACAGGGGTTGGGCCGGAGAGGGAGATGCGAGGTGCAGGACCAAGGCAGAGATGACGAGGGAGGGGTTGTGTAGGATGATACGACCCCGTCCTGTGTGCACGCTAACCCAAAGATGGCTTCCGCGGCTGTGGAC
>Ga0308169_10001389_pt1 | contig 28519 bp, 26 predicted proteins | sample PhyBR1_2_FD_202139 | JGI IMG/M metagenome (GOLD analysis project Ga0308169, IMG submission 202139) | Phyllosphere microbial communities from UC Gill Tract Community Farm, Albany, California, United States - DLSLSB.R1 | ecosystem: Host-associated > Plants > Phyllosphere > Unclassified | place...
CCCTCGGCCGCACGACAGATCCACTGACTCGATGGCCGCGTTCGCCTCACACAGAACGGCTCCGGCATGTGCAAGGCTGGCTTTGCCGGCGACGACGCGCCCCGTGCCGTGAGTCGTCCGCTTCCCCTTGTTGTCCTCCACCCTCTTCCTCCCCCCTGCCCCCGCGCGAAGCCGAGAGGCTCGGGCGTTCCGCCTCGCGCGCTCGTCCGCGCCTCTTCGGCCTCGCACGGGTCCCTCGACCTCGATGCGACGCTCTGCGCTGCTCGTGCGCACCCACAGAGCCGCACAGCTGCTGACCTCGCATCGCTATCGCGCCCTCTCGATCGCTCGCAGGTCTTCCCCTCCATCGTCGGCCGTCCCCGTCACCAGGGTGTCATGGTCGGCATGGGCCAGAAGGACTCGTACGTCGGTGACGAGGCCCAGTCCAAGCGCGGTATCCTCACGCTCAAGTGTGCGTCCCTCCTCCTCTCGTCCTCCGCGCCGTTTACCCCACGATCCGAGCCTGACCCTCTCTTCGCCTCTCGTTCCTCCCTCATGCAGACCCGATCGAGCACGGCATCGTCACCAACTGGGACGACATGGAGAAGATCTGGCACCACACCGTGCGTCCTCGCGTCCCTCGCCGTCGTCGGCGCCCGGTCGACAGTCGGGGAGCGAGCGCGCAGAGACTGACCCTCGCTTCTACCGCCCGCAGTTCTACAACGAGCTCCGCGTCGCACCCGAGGAGCACCCGGTCCTCCTCACCGAGGCGCCGCTCAACCCCAAGGTCAACCGCGAGAAGATGACCCAGATCATGTTCGAGACGTTCAACGCCCCGGCCTTCTACGTCGCCATCCAGGCCGTCCTCTCGCTGTACGCCTCGGGTCGCACCACCGGTATCGTCCTCGACTCGGGCGACGGCGTCAGCCACACCGTGCCCATCTACGAGGGCTACGCGCTCCCGCACGCCATCCTCCGTCTCGACCTTGCCGGCCGTGACCTTACGGTGCGTCCCTCCTCTCGCCCTCTTTGTAGAGAGCTCTCGACGTGCAAGGCGTCCTCGAGGGCGGCGGCGCTGACTCTCTGTACCCGACCTCGCTCGCAGGAGTACCTCGTCAAGATCCTCACCGAGCGCGGCTACACGTTCACGACCACGGCCGAGCGCGAGATCGTGCGCGACATCAAGGAGAAGCTGTGCTACGTCGCGCTCGACTTTGAGCAGGAGATGCAGACGGCCGCCCAGTCGTCGACGCTCGAGAAGTCGTACGAGCTGCCCGACGGCCAGGTCATCACGATCGGCAACGAGCGGTTCCGCGCCCCGGAGGCCCTCTTCCAGCCGTCGCTCATCGGCCTCGAGGCGGCCGGCATCCACGAGACGACGTACAACTCGATCATGAAGTGCGACCTCGACATCCGCAAGGACCTGTACGGCAACATCGTCATGTCGGGCGGCACGACCATGTACGCCGGCATCGCCGACCGCATGCAGAAGGAGATGACGGCCCTCGCCCCGTCGTCGATGAAGATCAAGATCGTGGCGCCGCCCGAGCGCAAGTACTCGGTCTGGATCGGTGGCTCGATCCTCGCGTCGCTCTCGACCTTCCAGCAGATGTGGATCTCGAAGCAGGGTGCGTCCTTCCCTGCCACTCTCGTGTCCTCGACGGTGCACGGCGGCGCTGGCGGTCGTGTCGGCGTCGGCTTCGGCCGTCCTCCTCGAGAACGCGCACTGACCCTCTCCTTCCCCCCTCTCCTCCCTGCCTCCTCGCCTCGCCTCTCTCTATCTCTCTCTCTCTCTCCCGCACCCTCTCCTCGCCTCGACCTAACCCCACGCCGACCTCGCCGTTCACGTCGTCCTCCTCCTCGCCGCGCCCTCGCCTTCCCCCTCGTCCACCCCTTCCTCGCCTCGCAGAGTACGACGAGAGCGGTCCCAGCATCGTCCACCGCAAGTGCTTCTAGGCGCCTCGCGCCGTCGTCGGTCGAAACCCTCGCTCGCCCTCGCCTCGAGGGCGGTCCGAGCCCCTGCCGCACCCCTCGTCCTCGTATCTCCTCTCCTCCTACACGAACGTTGTCGTCCTTCCCTCCCTCAAGTCTTTTTCCACACCCCATCTCTCTCTCAGAAGCTGTGTCGCGCTGTCGAAATGCAACCGTCCCAAACCCACTGGCTCATCATCGTGCAAGAGCGACGAGCGAGCGAGCTCTCCTCGCTCGTTACCACGGCTTCGGCCTGCTGCTCGCGCTTCCTCTGTAGCATGGTTCTCCCTCCAGTCGCGACGCAGCGTCGTACCCGCCGGGCGACTGCTCGCAGCCGGACCTTTGCGCACTCGACGCAGCGCGCTCGCACCCCTCGAGCTGCGGTCCGCCGTCTCCCTCTCCGGCTTCCTCGGCGTTCGACCGCACGAGCTCCTGTCCGGCTGTGGGACGCCTCGGATCGAACGCCGCCGAGTCCGCGGATCTCTGCGGAGACGTACGAGCGGCGCTCGGTCTTTCTGCTGCGCCTTGTCGCTGGCGCCGTTCGGTTCCTTCGCCTCGCTCTCTCTCGAGCGCTCTCACACAGCTACTCGTACTATAGCCTGCTCGTGCTCGAGTCCGCCTCTCGCTCGCCATGCCGCCGACCAACTCCTCTCTCAGCGCGCGTGCGTCGTCGTTCCCTCCTCTCCTTCTGGCTCGCTCAGCACTCGGCTGACTCTTCTTCCGCAGCTTCGGGCCGCCTTCGCCGCCGTGAGCCTTCACCTCGGCCCGAGACTGCAGGAGAAGAACGAGCTGCTAACTCTCCGCCCGTGCAGTGAGCTCGAGCCTGTCGATGCGCCGGCGAGCGCACATCCACGCGTCGCAGCACGGCCCGCGCGACATCATGGCCGATGCGGTCGGCGGCCACTCGAACACGTCGAAATGTGCGTCCCGATCTCCCTCCCTTGGCGCAGAAGAAGCGTAGCTCGTCCGCGCACTGACCCTCGGCTCCTCTCGCCTCGCAGTGCAGCGGGCGGGTCTCGGCGACGCCAGCAACCTGAGCTTCCTCGCCGCGGCCCTCGAGAGCCTCCTCGAGGACGTCGAGATTGAGAGCCCGGTCGTCACACGCCGGTGGAGCTTTGCGATTGCTGGAGCAGGAGGTGCGTCTCGAGCGCCGTGCACGTTCCGCCTCTGGTCCTCTCGTTCACCTCGCCCTCTCTTCCTCGCTCGCAGAGAGCTTCTCCAAGCCGCTGCACCAGAGCTTCGAGATCTGGGTGTGGCCCAAGACGGCGAGCGACGAGGTGCGGCTGCCGTTCCACCGCGACCGAGGTGCGGTTCAGCTCACCCGATTCTACAGTGCGTCCCTCTCCCCTTCCCTCTCCTCTTCTCCCTCCTCCCGGTGACTACTTTTGCTGAAGTCCTTCCGACGCACAGGAGAGATCGACGATGGCCCGGTCGCCGTCCTTGCACCCCTCGACCGCATCCACGCCGGCGACACGCACGTTCACGCCGCGCTCTGGCGCATGTACGCCGACGACGCCTCGACCGGGTACGTCGACGAGCTCAAGGAGGCGCGCAAGCACGTCGAGGGCAAGAAGGCGGCGTACAGGTGGTTCTGGTTCGACCGCCGCGCTGCGCCAGGCGCCGCAGGGTCGCTCGCGCCGCTGACCGAGTCGCAGATGCGGCACGAGCTGACGGCCGTCTTCCCGGAGAACATCGAGCTCGTCGGACGCAGCCCGGGCGGCTCCCTGTACCCGCTCGTCGACGACTGCATCGTCGTCGTCTTTTTCGAGCAAAAGCCGTCGCGCATCCCTTGAGTTGCTTAGCCGCCCTGTCGCTGTAATCCTGAACCCTTTCCGTGCGAGCCTATCGAGTGCGTGTGAGCGATCGTAGAGACGTGCGACGCTCGTCGAGAACGTAAAGTGCTCGTTGAGAAGAGGCTCGAGCGAGGGCGCTGCAGCAGCAAGCTAGCGCGCTTGGCGCCGAGCTGCCGTCCTTGGGCAGTCGGGCGTCCTCCATCTTGAAATAGGGAGCTGTGGGACGCCCATGTGCGCTCACAAGAGGCTGCGAGAACAAGGCACGGCGACCTGCGACTTGGGAAGGCCGCAAGGCTTGAGAGCGCTCAGACTGCTCCCACCGCCAGGTCTCGCGCACACGAGCTCAAGTGCGCCCTTTTGGGACGACGAGTATAGCAAGCGTAGATGGTGAGAGCCGCCGCGCGCCTTCGAAGAGGTGCCGCGGCCTCGAGAGCGTGCTCGAGTATGCGCGAGCGCTCAGGACAGTCGCCATCCTCACCATGCACGAGTCGCACGTCGCTCAGCAGAAGGGAGAAGTGCGACAAGGAAGGCGCAAGATCCTGATTCGTGCGCGTCGTCGCGAGCAGGAGGAGCGCAAGAGCTCGAGCGAGGAGAAGGCCCGAGCGACGAGCGAGGACCATACTCTCGCCGCGACGGAGGGTCGCCGCGCAGAGATCGGTCGAACCAGTTCTCGAGGGAGTGCGAGGAAGAGCAAGTAGCGGGAGAGAGCGGAGGAAGAGAGCGAGAGTGGGGACGCACGCGCGCGTAGCCGACGCACAAGTGGAGGCGCAAGCCGCTCGGTGGTCGCGGCACCCGCAGCGAGCCTGCTCTGGCTGCTCTCCGCGCTCTCCGGCCTCTCCCCTTCTCCTCTAGCTCAACTCGCACTCGATACAGCACAGCACCAGTATGTCGGACACTCAGGGCAAGGTGCGCTCACAGTCCTCTCGCTCAGCTCCCACCCAGATCCCGTCCCCGCTCGACTCGGCCGCCCGCATCATCATCATCCTCGCCCGGCACCCGCTCACCGTGCTGACCTCGCCCTGTTGCACGCACTCGCAGGTCATCACCTGCAAGGCTGCCGTTGCCTGGGAGGCGGGCAAGCCCGTCTCGATCGAGGAGATCACGGTCGACCCGCCTCAGGCGGGCGAGGTCCGCATCAAGGTCCTCTACAACGCGCTCTGCCACACTGTGCGTCGAGCGGCTCACTCTCGGTCACTCCTGAGCTCGCGTTGACTCTGCTGCACCCTGCAGGACCTCTTCACGGTGCGTGCCCGACTCGGCGGCTGTTTGGTTCAGCCGGACGATAGGAGCTGACCCTCCTCCTCCTCCTCCTCCTGCCCGCAGCTTTCCGGCGACGACCCCGAGGGCGACTTCCCCGTCGTGCTCGGCCACGAGGGCGGCGGCGTCGTCGAGTCGGTCGGCGAGGGCGTCACGGACGTTAAGGTTGGCGACCACGTTGTGCCGGTGAGCTCCTCCCTCCTCCTCTCCCAGGCGCTCCCTCCCCTCCTCCGAGCCTCGTGCTGACGCCCTGCACACACAGCTCTACACCGCCGAGTGCCGCGAGTGCAAGTTCTGCAAGTCGGGCAAGACCAACCTGTGCAGCGCGGTGCGTGCGACGCAGGGCAAGGGCGTCATGCCCGACGGCACCAAGCGCTTCAAGTGCAAGGGCAAGGAGCTCCTCCACTTCATGGGCTGCTCGACCTTCTCGCAGTACACGGTCGTCAGCAAGTACTCGGTCGTTGCCATCACCAACGAGGCGCCGCTCGACAAGGCGTGCCTCCTCGGTTGCGGCCTCACGACCGGCTACGGCGCGGCGTGCGTCTCCTCTCTCCCCCTCTCCAGTCACGCCGGACTTCGTCGACGGGCGAGCTGACGCTCCTCGTCCTCCTCTTCGCAGAACCAAGACGGCCAACGTCCAGGAGGGCGACAACACGGCCATCTTCGGCCTCGGCGCCGTCGGCCTCGCCGTCATTCAGGGGTGCAAGGTCCGCAAGGCCAAGCAGATCATCGCGATCGACACCAACAGCGGCAAGGAGGAGTGGGCTCGCAGCATGGGCGCGACCGACTTCATCAACCCGACCCAGCTCCCCGAGGGCAAGACGATCGTCGACGTGCTCGTCGAGAAGACGGACGGCGGTTGTGAGCACACCTTGTGCGTCGAGCTCTCTCTGAAGCGCTCCTCTCCAGCTCAGGTGCACGGCGCCGCAGGCGGTCGACGTCGAGCTGACCTTCCCTCTCGCTCCTCCTCCTCTTCCCCAACTCGCAGCGACTGCACGGGCAACGTCAACGTCATGCGCCAGGCCCTCGAGGCGTGCCACAAGGGCTGGGGCGTGTCGACCATCATCGGCGTCGCGGCGGCGGGCAAGGAGATCCAGACGCGCCCCTTCCAGCTCGTGACGGGCAGGAAGTGGCAGGGCTCGGCGTTCGGCGGCGTCAAGGGCCGGACCGAGTGCGTCTCTCTCCCGCTCTTCTCTTCGATGGACCAGTTTCCTCGAACGCCGGCTGACTCGGTCGACTCGCTCTCTCGCGCGCAGGCTCCCCGGGCTCGTCGACGACTACCTCGCAGGCAAGCTCACCGTCGACGACTACGTCACCCACCGCGTACGTCCTCTCCTTTCTCGTCCTCAGTCAGTCACGCAGGTACTGACGGTGCCTCCTCTCCCTGCAGACCTCGCTCGACGAGATCTCGAAGGGCTTCGACTACAGTGCGTCCTCTCCCCCTTCCTCGTGCTCTTCCACCGCCTCGAGCGCGCTCCTGACGCTCTCTCTCGCTCGCAGTGCACGGTGGCGACTGCATCCGCTGCGTCGTCGACATGTGGGCGTAGATGCGCGGGTTCTGCTGGACTGAAAAGGAGAAAGAGCAGTTTCTTAGCCAGTTGCCCAGCGTATGAAGTGGGCGCTGCAGGGCAGTTTGAGTCGAGGACCGAGAGAAAGCTACGCACTCGATAGCGAGCAAGCGGAAAGGTCTGAACGCTTCGAGCTGGCGCCGTGAGCCCGCGAGACTGCGAACGAGCACTGGCAGGCGGAGCGAGCAAGCAGGTCCGTGAGCAATACAAGCACGGGTGCTCTGGCGGGGGTGCGCAGGCGCAGCATAGGCTCCACAGTAGTACCACTGCTTCCAAGGGCACCCGGCGTGGCCATGTGAGCGCTGAGCGAGAGGGTCGAAGAGGCGGAGAGAGGGCGAGCGGAGGAGGTGCCTCTCGCTCTCGCAACACAAGGCTCTCCGGTGCCGAGCTGGTCTGCACAGCACAGCAGGCAACCTCAAGCTCGCCCACCGCGCCGCCGCACCGCACCAACCTCGCTCGCCGCCTCCTCCTCCCTCCTCATCTCCACTCCCCTTACCACTCCGAGCCGCCACCTCGCCCACTCCGCCAGACGGCTGCGCGACCGGTCAGCATGTCCGACTCGACCAGTGACGAGATCCGTGCCGCCCAGGCGCAGCGCCGCGAGGCCCGCCTCGCCTCGTCCGCCAACCAGCCCGACGCCGGCCTCTCGACCGAGGTCGCAGCACCCGAGGCGAGCAAGAAGAGCCGCTCGAGCAAGTTCGACACCGAGATCGACGCCGGCACCGGTGCCGACATGGACCTCGACGACGAGGGCGGCCCCAGCCAGGTCCGCCTCCTCGACTCCTGTGCGTTCTCTCTCTCTCGCTCTCGCTCTCCACCGCTCGCCCCCGAACGAGCTCGCTGACTCTCTCCTCTCGCAACAGTTACCGCCCCGAAGCACCTGCTCAACGAGTTCGCCGACGTCGACGCCGAGGACCCGTTCGCCGAGACGGCAAAGAGCCGTCAGGTCGCAGCCCGTCAGTCCGAGTACCACGCCCGCCGCTTCGACCGCGAGGCCGGCGTCTCGTCCGACGCGTTCGGCAATGGCGCCGACGGCGGCGAGGGCGAGTCGTACGTCGACAAGATGCGGCGCGCCGAGATCGAGCGCGAGGAGCTGCGCGTCCGCCGCGAGCTCGAGCGCCGCGAGCAGGAGGGCACCGACGCCGAGGGCGAGCCGATCAAGGCGGTCGAGGCCGTCGACCAGACGCCGCGCCGGAAACGGTGGGACGTCGCCGAGCCGGCTGAGCCTGCTCGCGACTCGGCGATGACGGACGGCACCTCGGCGGGCAAGGAGCGCGGCGGCGAGTGGGACGAGGCCAAGCTCAAGGGCAAGGCGGCTGCCGCGCCCGAGGAGACGCCGAGGCGCAAGCGCAGCCGGTGGGACGAGACGCCGGCGGGCGTGACGGCGGGTGCACCGGGCGAGACGCCCAAGCGCTCGCGGTGGGACCAGACGCCGGTCGGCAGCGCGTCGGCGACGCCCGTCCCCGGCTCGCTCATGCCGTTCAACATGACGCCGACGATCAACACGGTGCAGCAGGGCACGGCGGGCGAGGGCTTCCTCCTCGTCGGCGGCGTCATGGATCGGCGGGTGCGCTACCTCACCGACGAGGAGCTCGACGCCATGCTCCCGAGCGAGGGCTACGAGATCGTCGAGCCGCCGCAGGGCTACGCGCCCATCCGCACGCCCGCGCGCAAGCTCACCGAGGCGCCGCTCGCCGACACCGGCGGCTTCATGATGCCCGAGACGGGCGTGAGCGCCGAGGCGCTCGGCATCACGACCGAGCTCCCGACCGACATCGAAGGCGTCGGCGACCTCCAGTTCTTCAAGAAGGAGGACGCGCAGTACTTTGCCAAGGTGCGTGCACGCTCCCCCTCACCTTCTCTCCCCCCCTCCAAGGCCTCCCCTCCTCGCTCACGCACTGACTCGACTTCTCCTTGCCCTGCAGATCTTGACGAACGAGGACGAGGCGGCGCTCACGGTCGAGGAGCTCAAGGAGCGCAAGATCATGCGCCTGCTCCTCAAGATCAAGAACGGCACGCCGCCGATGCGCAAGTCGGCGCTGCGGCAGATCACCGACAAGGCGCGCGACTTCGGTGCCGGCCCGCTGTTCGACAAGATCCTCCCCTTGCTCATGGAGCGCACGCTCGAGGACCAGGAGCGCCACCTCCTCGTCAAGGTCATCGACCGGGTCCTGTACAAGCTCGACGACCTCGTGCGCCCGTACGTGCACAAGATCCTCGTCGTCATCGAGCCGCTCCTCATCGACGAGGACTACTACGCGCGCGTCGAGGGCCGCGAGATCATCAGCAACTTGTCCAAGGCGGCCGGCCTCGCCCACATGATCTCGACCATGCGTCCCGGTGCGTCCTCTCCCCCTGCTCTCGCCCTCCTCCCTCCTCCCTCGTGACCTTCCTGCTGACTCACTGCTCCACTCTGCGACCGCAGACATCGACCACGCCGACGAGTACGTCCGCAACACGACCGCCCGCGCCTTCTCGGTCGTCGCCTCGGCTCTCGGCATCCCCTCGCTCCTCCCCTTCCTGCGCGCCGTGTGCCGCTCGAAGAAGTCGTGGCAGGCGCGCCACACGGGCATCAAGATCATCCAGCAGATCGCCATCATGATGGGCTGCGCCGTCCTGCCGCACCTCAAGAACCTCGTCGAGTCGGTCGCGCACGGCCTCGAGGACGAGCAGCAGAAGGTGCGCACGATGACGGCGCTGTGCATTGCCGCGCTCGCCGAGGCGGCAGCCCCGTACGGCATCGAGTCGTTCGACAGCGTGCTCAAGCCGTTGTGGACCGGCATCCGCAAGCACCGCGGCAAGGGCCTCGCCGCCTTCCTCAAGGCGATCGGCTTCATCATCCCGCTCATGGACCCCGAGTACGCCAACTACTACACGCGCGAGGTCATGGTCATCCTCATCCGCGAGTTCCAGTCGCCCGACGAGGAGATGAAGAAGATCGTGCTCAAGGTCGTCAAGCAGTGCGCCGCGACCGACGGCGTCCAGCCGCAGTACGTCCGGGAGGAGATCCTGCCCGAATTCTTCAAGAACTTCCTCGTGCGCCGCATGGCGCTCGACCGCCGCAACTACCGCCAGGTCGTCGAGACGACGGTCGAGCTCGCCAACAAGGCGGGCGTGTCCGAGATCGTCGGCCGCATCGTCAACGACCTCAAGGACGAGAGCGAGCCGTACCGCAAGATGTGCATGGAGATCATCACCAAGGTTGTGTCGAACCTGGGCGCCGCCGACGTCGACGAGCGCCTCGAGGTACAGCTCATCGACGGCATCATCTACTCGTTCCAGGAGCAGACTGTCGAGGACAACGTCATGCTCGAGGGCTTTGGCACCGTCGTGTCGTCGCTCGGTGCGTCCCTGTTCCTCGCCTCTCTCGTCTGGGTCGTCGCTCGCCGCTCTTGACGCTGACTCCTCCCTCCTCTCCCTCGTCGACAGGCATCCGCGTCAAGCCGTACCTGACCCAGATCGTCTCGACCATCCTCTGGCGCCTCAACAACAAGAGCGCCAAGGTGCGGCAGCAGGCGGCCGACCTGACGAGCAAGCTCGCCCTCGTCATCAAGCAGTGCGAGGAGGACACGCTCCTCTCCAAGCTCGGCATCGTCCTCTTCGAGCAGCTCGGCGAAGAGTACCCCGACACGCTCGGTAGCATCATCTCGGCCATCGCCGCCATCGCCAACGTCGTCGGCATGACCCAGATGAGCCCGCCCGTCAAGGACCTGCGTGCGTCCTCCTCTCTCTCTGGCTCCTCCTGATCCTGATCCCTCAGCTGACGCCCTCTCCTCGTCGTACGCAGTCCCTCGCATGACGCCCATCCTGCGCAACCGGCACGAGAAGGTGCAGGAGTCGTCGATCAACCTCATCGGGCGCATCGCCGACCGCGGCGCAGAGTTCGTCTCGGCGCGCGAGTGGATGCGCATCTGCTTCGAGCTGCTCGACCTCCTCAAGGCGCACAAGAAGGCGATTCGACGCGCCGCCGTCAACTCGTTCGGCTACATCGCCAAGGCCATCGGCCCGCAGGACGTCCTGAGCGTCCTCCTCACCAACCTCAAGGTCCAGGACCGCCAGTCTCGCGTCTGCAGCACCGTCGCCATCGGCGCGTCCCCTTCCCTCTCTCGCTTCCTGCCGCCGTCGAGGACGATGACTGACGCTCGCTCGCACCCCTCCCACAGCCATCGTCGCCGAGACCTGCGGTCCGTTCACGTGCATCCCGGCCGTCCTCAACGAGTACCGCACGCCCGAGCTCAACGTGCGCAACGGCTGCCTCAAGGCGCTCTCGTTCCTGTTCGAGTACATCGGCGAGATGGGCAAGGACTACATCCACAGCGTCCTCACCTGCCTCGAGGACGCTCTCACCGACCGCGACCAGGTCCACCGGCAGACGGCCGCCTCGATCGTCAAGCACCTCGCGCTCGGCACCGCCGGTCTCGGTGCCGAGGACGCCAACCTGCACCTACTCAACCTCATCTGGCCCAACATCTTCGAGAGTGCGTCCCTCCTCCCCCTCCTCCCCTCCTTCTCGCCCTGCGTGCTCGGGCTGACCCGCGCCTGCCGCCCTGCAGCTTCGCCGCATGTCATCAACTCGATGCTCGACGCCATCGAGGCGATGCGCGTCGCGCTCGGGCCGGGCATCGTCCTGCAGCACGTCCTCCAGGGCCTCTTCCACCCGGCGCGCAAGGTCCGCGAGGTGCGTCTCGCTCTCTCTCTCTCTCTCTCCCTCTCTCCCTCTCATCCTCATGCTGACGCTGCTGCCCGACTCGCAGGTGTACTGGTCGATCTACAACTCGCTGTACCTCGGCTCGCAGGACGCCCTCGTCGCCTTCTACCCCTCGCTCGAGCTTTCGGACGAGCGCAACGTCTACGAGCGCGACCACCTCATGATGTTCATCTGAGCGCGCTCGCTCCTCTCTCGCCGTCGTCGTCGTCTCCTGTCCCTGTGTAGCGATGTAACCCTCGAGCTGTTCCTCCCTCTCTCTCTCTCTTTCGCTCGCGAGCGCTCCCCCTCGACCGAGAGCTGCTCTCGCTGGATCACGGCAAGGACGAGTGCAGTGTGCGAGAGACTGCTACCAAAAAGGACTGAGCGAGAAGGAAAGGAAGCCGATGGCTTCGCTCAGCGAGGCTCGGACGCAAAGAAGGTGACGAGGATGTAGTCATCCGACGTCTCGTACACAGACTCGCTCGTCGGCAGGAGCTTGACCGTCCTCGGGTAGACCTTGAAGACGCAGCTCTTCTCGTCCTGAGCCGACGCCGGCGGCGGGTCCTTGGGCTCGAACCAGTGCCAGCGAAAAGCGACCGACGTGCGAGCGGCCGGCACGCTGCCGTCGTACGTTGGCTCGGCGAGCTCGGTCCACAGCGACGCCTGGATGTGTTGAGGGTCGCGGTCGGCTGCGGGCGAGGGGAGACGAGAGAGGAGGGTCAGGTCGTCGTCGACGCACGGACCCTCGAGGAGAAGGAGGACGAGTTGGACGAACTCGGGGCCTTGATCGGGTACGCCCTGGATGGGTCGCTGAAGGCAGGGAGCCTGACCCCCTCGCTGGACGAGACCGGCCAAACCTGAACGTGGAGGACGTCTGCGAAGCGGCGCGCGCCCCTCGCTGCGAGCGCGAGAGAAAGGATGTCAGGCTCGGCTCGGGTCCCCTCGAGAGCTGGGAGAGGCGAACGGCTGGAGAACGCACAGTTGTCGTCATGGACGACGACCTTGAAGCACCAGCGGCGCGCGACGTCGTGCTCGTGCTTCTGGATGTCCTCGAGGAGCGAGCGGATCGCGTTGGCGACCGACTGGAGCGCGTCGAGGTCGACGAAGCCGGCTTGCCGGACTGCGTGCAGGGTCCCACAAGGTCAACGTTGTTGCTTCGAGGCTGCAGGATCGCTGGAGAGAGGAGAGAGGGACGCACGGCGCACAGTGTTGCCGCGGGTCCAATCAACCCTGATGCCGCTCGTGCCGCGCGAGGGCGGGTTCTGGTGCCGGTCCAGGCCGCTCGCCGCTGCCGATACTGCGAGACGAGGGGGGTCAGTCTTGTCGGCGCACACCGTCTCGCAAGCTGGGCTGGAGCTGACCGAGGTTGCTGAAGTGAAAGGCTGCACTGGCGAGAAAGTTCAGCGCGACAATCAGGGCGAGGAGGACGAGGAAGGAGGACGCGCGCATGAGGAAACAAGCCGGTGAGCCGACGAGACAGAGCCGCAGCGAGAGAAAGAAGAAGCGAAGCGAGTGCAGCGGGCGGGAGTAGCGGACGAGGCGCCGGCGGTGTCCGTAAGCCGGATCCTCCGTGGATCGTCCGCCGAACAGGGGCTCCTGATGAGCTCCCCGCGCCCGGATCGTCACGCGCGAGCAAAAGTAGCGCCGTCGAGCTGCGAGAGGGAGAGAGAGAGGAAGAAGGAGATCCGAGCGGCGAGGACGAGGCAGTGCTACCGAGCTCACCCGACGGCAAGCTAGAGCGGCTGCGAGAGCGGAACGGCTTGCTGGTACAATGCATGGCGAGGCGAGAACGACTAGGTGTGCGAGAGACGAGGAAGTACAGCGGTCGAGGTCAAGTCGGCTTGGAGGGGAGGGGAGCGGGTTTCGGGACGGCGCCCTCCTGGAAGAACCGCCGCTTTGCTGCGTCGAGCTTCTCCTCGGACATGCTGCGGGCACAGGGACGGGCGCAAAGGTCAGCTCTAGGGCCCCGATCGCGAGGAGAGGGGGGCGGAGGAGAGGGGGAGGGACGCACTGGGGCGACATGCAGCGCTGCATGGCCTTGAACTGGTCGCGGCAGGCCCAGGTGACCGAGATGGTGCGTCCCTCTGAGCAGGCCGAGAAGTCTGTCCCACACAGCGGGTCAGCGGGGAGAGAGGCGGCGAGAGAGATGAGGAGCGAGACGAGGACGAGACGACTCACTCGAGACGTCAATCTCGCACGCGCGCAGTGCCTCTGTCCGGCAGAGCGAGATGATGGCCTCTTCCTCCTTCCTGCTGAGCGCAAACCTCGACATCTGAGCGGTGGGAGAGGGAGAGCAGGACCCGAGCCGGCTGGCCTCGTCGTCCCTGGTCCTCTTGGTCCTCGACCGCTCGCCTCGCTCGCTCGCACCCAGGGACTGCAGTACAGCCACACGAGCTCGCACAGGTGCGTCCGCTCGCCCTCGTCCAGTCAGCGCGTCCATCGAGCCAACTCTCGCTCCTCTGCAGCCACCAGCAATTCCTCCGCCTCGAGGCGAGCCAGTGCCACGACCCGCCGAGCAGCGCGCATGATCGTCCGAGGCTGCCGCGCAGGCCTCGTACCTCGCACGCACGCAGCCGCACGCGACGTCGCCGCCGCCCTCGCCCAGCTCCCACCCTTCCTCGTCCCTTCGTTCGCCGCCGACCCTCAACCCGCACCTCGCCGCGGCACCGACGCACCGACGGCTCTAGCAGGGCCGAGAAGGAGCGTCACAAAGCGGGCCAACGGTACGTCCCGCTCCCTCGAGCGTCGCCCGCACACAGAACTGACGTTGCCCTCCTGCACAGCCGCACCCGCCTCGACCTCCTCCTCCCTATCTCGTCGCTCGACCATCTACGACCGCCCTCTACCACCTACGTCCACTCGCTCTCGACCGAGCACCCCTCCCGGCGCACCTCAGCGACGGCGCGCCTCCACCCTCGCCGTTGCTCGACAACCTCATCCGGCGCCGGCAGCACGACCGGTCCAGAAGGGCAAGGAGCGGGCCGCTCAGAGCGAGGCACCCGAAGATGAGGGTCCGGGCGTCGAGGAGCGACGAGAGCTCGAGGGCGGAGGGCCGACGGTCGGCGCCTCGGCGGGAGAAGACTCGCGCCGGTCGGCGTCGCCGTCGTCGTCGAGCCAGGACGGGCAGCGCGACGGCGTCGAGCGAGCGCCCGCGTTTTCGGGCGCATCCGCAATCTCGAGGGCCGTCGACGAGCCCGCGCCGCCGCCGAGCGGCCGCAAAGAGCTCATGCGCATCGCCACTGAGCTCCCTCGGCGGCCCTCTCGCGACCAGTTCCGCGACGCACGGGCGCAGCTCAAGGCGCTCGACGCACTCGACGACACGGCCGTCGTGCGGGCTCTCGGCGCGGCCGCGATACGCGCGCGGCTCGACAACGACGCGCTCCGCCTCGTGCACGAGTGCGCCAAGCTCGCCGCCGCACGCCGACCCGCCGAGGCCAAGTCGGCAGTCGTCGCCATGTACGAGCAACTCGTCGCCGCGCTCGAGCGTGCGAGACGATGGGACTCGGTCGTCGCCTTTACCAACGACGCCCTCGCGCTCGGCGTCGTCTCGCACTTCGTCCTCGCGCGGCGCATCCGGGCCCTGCACGAGGCGCGCCGCTACGTCGACGCCATCGCGACGTTCGAGCTCTTTGCGCCGCATGGACTCGAGCCCGACTGGCGCGACTACGACGAGGTCATCAGCGCGCACCTCCTCAACGGCGAGCTCGCCAAGGCGCAGGACCTCCTCGCCGACAAGGTGCGCAAGGGCCTGCGCACCACGGCCCAGACGTGCCTCGTACTCGTCGGCGGCATGGTCCAGTACGGCGGCAACCGCGTCATGGAGGAACGCCTTCTCGAGCTCGCGAGCGAGGACGACCTCGCCAAGCGCAGGGCGATGCGGCAGGACCCGCGCGTCCTTAACAAGATCCTCTCGGTGCGCGCCGCACGCGGTGCTCTCGCCGACGCCCTCGCCATCCTCTCTCGCTTCGACCTCGCCCAGTACCCGTCCGACCTCGTCGACGCCCTCCGCTCCCTCTCCCCCTCTTCCTCCGCCGACGAGCTCCGCCCATCCGCCTCGAACGACTCGCACTGGCGTCCCGAGCCCGACGCCTCGACGATCGTCACCCTTGTCGGCCTCGCCCTGCGTCAGCAGCAGCCGCAGCTCGCGCGCCGCCTCCTCGTCAGCTCGCTCGGCGCTGGGATCCGGTTCAACGACTTCCTCGCCGCCGCCGTCGTGCGCACCTTGCTCGCGCAGCACAACCTCGACTCGGCGGCGAGCTTCGTCGAGGCGCTCTCGCAGGGCACGGCGACGCTCGGCGGGTCGGCCCTCCCGGCGCTCGAGCCGTCGGTCAAGGTCTACGAGCTCCTCCTCGGCGGCATGCTCCGGTACCGCGGCATCCCCGGCGCCAACGCCTGCTTCGAGCGGCTGTCGGCGTTGCGCGGCAGCTCGATGCAGGTCTCCGAGGGCATGACTAGGGCCCTCGTCGACCACCTCGCGCTCGACTCGGAGAGCGAGGTCGGCGTCTCGTCGAGCGTGCTCCTCAAGGTCAAGCAGATGACGAGCAACAAGACGCGCCCGTCGGTCGCGCACCTCAACACGCTCTTGCGCGCGGCGTGGACGCGCGAGCGCCGGTGGCAGCACGACCTCGACGCGCCCGACACGCCGCTCGAGTCCGAGTTCCCCATGCCCGACGAGCCGCTGCCGCCCGAGCGCACCAAGCTCGAGCGTGCGCCTCCTCGGCCCGAGGCGGCGGCGTCGTCGTCGCAGTACGTCCCGCGCGAGGCCGAGCTCCTCGTCTCGTCCGGCGGCCGGCACGAGTCGAGCGTGTCGCGCCTGCGCGCCTCGCTCGCCGACCGCGACGTGCGGCACGACCGCGACACGTCGAGGCACATCCTGCGCAACGACTATCTCATCCGGTACATCGCCGCCAAGTGGGAGTACTTGCAGTCGCACGTCGTCGACCTCGGGATCCGCCCGAGCTTCCACCACGTCGCCGTCCTCATGCGCGCCTACCTGCGCCTCGGCGACGCCCGAGGGGCACGCCTCGCCATGCAGTACGCCGTCGACGACCTCGGCCTCGAGCCGCACCAGGCCTACTATACAACCCTGATCGGCGGCCTCTCGCGCCTCGGCGAGTACGGCGACGCCGTCAGCGTCTACGCCGAGTTCCGCAAGACCGGCCTCGCGCACGACCGCAACCTGTACGCGGCGCTCGCCATGCTGTACGCGCGGCAGCGGGACGTCAAGGGCGTCGAGCGCGTCTTTGCGCTCATGCAGGAGGAGGTCCGTGCGCGGGCGCTCGTCCCGCAGCTCCAGGCCCAGTCGCTGCGCCTCTCGAGCGCGGCGGGTCGCACGACGCCCTCCTCATCGTCGGCGTTGTCGTCGGCGCCCTCGTTGAGCGGCAGCGGCACCGGCGGGAACGACGTCGGCGCCGGCCTCCCCTCGACCCTCCTCACGCCGTACGACCCGACGCTCGACGCCCTCTTCCTCACCATCCTGTACCGCACGCTCGTCAGCACCAACGAGTACCTCGCGGCGCAGCAGCGCGTGCACGACGCGTTCGGCCGCGGCCTCGTCCCCGACCGGCTCCTCCTCCACGCGCTCCAGCGCACGCGCAAGTGGATCAAGTGGAAGGAGAACGCGTCGCAGCGGGTCGGCGGCGTGCGCACGAGCGCCGTCGGGCGCGGGCGCGGCGCGGGCGCCGGGCTCGGCGGCGGCGAGGGCGAGCTGTCGATCGACGAGCTCGCCAAGGTCAAGCACCTCAACGCGCTCAACATCACGCACGCGCGCAAGATGCTCAGGCGCATGAAGCCCGTCGTCGAGAAGAAGGAGCTGCGCGGCATGCTCGACTACTGGCGGCGCGCCGAGAAGGAGCCGAGGCCGCTCGGGTTGGGCTCGAGGCGGGACGAGGAGGACGAGGACGAGGACGACCTCGACGGTCGGCAGCACGAGGACTAGTCGCACCCGCACTTGCAGTACATCCGTAGCACCCGCAGCAGCAGCTCTCTTTCGCACTTTCTGTCCATCCCTCGCACTCGCAATTACTAGATCTTTCCGCTCTCCTCGCTCGCTCGCTGGGCGGCTCGTGCACGGCAAAGAGAACCTCGATGCAAAGATGACGCTTCGGCGAAGGAGATACAGGCGAGAGAGGCAAGACGCAGAGAGCTCGAGAGGAGGAACTGCACAACAAAGAGGGAGGAGGAGAGAGACGAGGGAAAGCGGATCTCTAGAGGACGACGGCGCGCCCTTTTCGACGAGCGAAAGCTCGCCCCGACGTGCGCGGCGAGTACACCTAGTGCCTGAGCGGCCCACCTCGTGCGACGGCCCGGTCGAGCAAGTCGAGCGCCTCGTTGACGGCGCCGCGCTCGACCGTGAGGCGCTTGCGCGCGCCCGTGTCGAGCGACTGCAGCGCCGAGTGTGGGACGAGCTCGAGGCGGGGGCGGCTCGCGGCGTCGGTGCTATCGGTGTGAGCGGGGAAGGTCTCGGACGTGAGGCCGGCGGGAGGAGGAGGAGTGCTGCAGACGGGGCCGCCGCAGAAGGTGCGCTTGGCGACGACGTCGGCGAGCATTTGCAGGTCTGCGAGCATAGCGAACAGGTCAGGACGTTGCTCGAAATAACAAGACTGAGCTCGAGGAGCGAGAGAGAGAGAGAGAGAGAGAGAGGAGCGCACCGGCAAAGGCGATGTTGGGGTGCTGCTTGAGGGCCGTCCACGCCTCGTTGCACGGGACCGTCTCGACGCCCGGCGCTACCGACGCGCTCGAGTACCTCGAAGAGCTGCTGTGCGGCGCCGGCGTGACGACGGGCTCGGCGTCGCCGCTCGGCTTGCACGTGAGCGAGCCGCAAATGCGCGGGTCGCCGCAGCACGGCAGGTCCGTGAGCGACTCGAACAGGGCCGCCTCCTCGTCGGTCGTCGTCGACGGCGTCGGCTCGGGCGGCGGCGTCGGGATCTTGCGCGCGCCCGAGTGCGAGGGGCAGTTGGAGCACGGCTGCGTCGAGCAGACGGTCGACGACAAGGCGTTGCAGAAGGCTTTGCCGAACCTGCAAGGGCACGAGTCAGCGACGGCGACTCGAGAAGAGTGCAGGGGAAGAGGGACGCACGGATCGTCCGAGCAGGCAGGGCAGTTTGACGGGTCGCCGCTGCAGACGGCCTGAGCGCCGACGAGGACCGAGCGCTTGACCTGGGCGACGGCGGCGCGCGGCGACTCGATGGCCCACACGGTCGACGCCTTGTTGCCCGACTTGCGCAGCCGCAGCGGGACGGCGGGCTCGTACGCCGCCTCGTGGAAGAAGAGGTCGTCCGGGTCCTCGAGCTTGATCTGGGCGGCCGGCGACGACGCGGCGGCGAGGAGGGCCGTCGTCTGGAGCGGGAGCGGCGACGGCGCGATCTCGTAGCCGACCTGGGCGCAGAAGCAGTTGTCGTTCGAGGGGCAGAAGGTGCAGCGCTGGTGCTGCGACGACGCCTGCGTCGTCGTGCTCGGGGCGAGGTGCGGGTGGTGGTGGACGTGGCTGCTGCCGCTCGGCGAGGCGGGCCCGTCGTGGAAATCGTTGAGGGGCGAGTGCACGTAGGCCGAGTGCGCCGACGAGCTCGAGGTGCCGGCGGGCGAGAGCGCCGGGACGGGCGACTCGGCGGCGGCGGCGACGGGCGGGTAGTGGAAGACGGGCGACGAGCCCGTTGCCTGGGCGACGACGGCCGAGGCCCGAACGGCGGCCGACCTCCTCGGGCGCTTCGAGGGCCCGGGCGAGGCCGAGTTGTGGAACTCGGGCGGCGCGGCGCGACCTTTGCCCTTGTCCTTGCCACCTGCGGCTCGTCCGGCCGGCGTCGCCGCGGCTCGTGCGCCCTGAGCGCGCTCGAGCTCGCACCGCAGCTGCTCGATCTCCTTCTTGAGGACGTCGTTCTCCTGCTGGAGCGCGACCGTCTCGGTCTTGGCCTTCTGCGCCTGCTGCTGGTAGAAGACGCACTTCTCGCCCTCGCCGGCCTCGAGCTGGCGGACCTTTTCCTCGAGCTCGGTGACGTATTCTTGGCGACGCTCGCGCACGGCCTTCTGCGTGGTCTTGCTGCCGCTCTTCTGCAGGGAGGAGACGGGTGTCAGCGTGCCGACCGTGGATCCGGGCGACGGGCGGCGGAGGATCGGGATCGAGGACGCACAGCTGCAGAATCGTCCTTCTTGGTGCTCTTGCGACCAGGCTTTGGCCTCGGCGGGACGACCCACTCCTGCGCGCGCCGGATGGAGAGGGTTAGCGGGTGCAACTCGGCGGTGCTCGATGCTGGATGCCAAGAGCTGGGTGCGGTGGCGACAGGCTCTGCGGGCGTGCGCTCGGGCTGGACGCGTCTGTGAGGGTCTCTGCGAGGATTGAGAGCACCACCAGGGGTACTCGGTCGAGCGCGACGCTGTCGCTTCATCTCCTCGGGCGTGAGCGGGGAGAGCTCCCTCGCGCTTGCGACACCACCTGGAGGGGCAGCATGCGCGTCGCTGCCACCGAGAGCAGTACCGAGAGGCTACGCCGCGAGCCCTCTGCCCCACCGCTCCAACCTGGACGAGGCCGCCCCGAGCGAGGACGAAAGCCGAGGAGACGGACCTTTGAGGGCTTGACGAGGCACCGCGGCTCTGATCGGTCGGCTGGCGGCGCGCTCAGCATGACGGGCGGCATGGTCGAGGGCGAGCCGGCGGCGTCGGAGCGCGATGGCGAGTCGAGACGAGAGGAGCGAGGAGAAGGACCGGGCCAAGGCAGCGCGCGAGGCGAAACCCTCCGGCTCGCAGCCGCCCTCGCTTCTTTGCGCGATCTGACTGGTTCGAGCTCCCTGCGAGAGCGTACTCATGAGCCCCGAGAAGCTCGGCAAGCGCCCGGTGGCCGCGATGGCTCCGTGACGCCGGCCATCTGATACCGTTGCCGCAGCTCGTCGCAGCGTTTCACACTTTCCATCGTGCCGCCTCTCCTTTCCTTTTTGTCGCTCGCACCGCCTTGCTCTATGAAGGAGAAGCGACGCCGCCCCGCACAGCAAAGAGGGGAAACGCTGCGCCGGGGCTCGCTCGACTGCCTGGTCCGCGACGCTGAAGCGCAGTACAGGCTCGGTCGGAGGGACTGCCGCGCGCGCATGAGCGTCGTGTAGGACGCACCGTATAGCTCGCTGCTCTGCAAGCTGCTTCGCGCAGGATGTCAACGGGCGATACGGAGCACGAGCCAAAGCGGCGCAGAGCAGGAGAAGCCGGTCCGGGAAGGTGCGCGCCGTGACAGCCTGTCAGGCGGACCGCTCCGGCGGGACCGGCTTGAGAGCACGAGCGAAGTCTATGGCTCGTCCACTCGAGCAAGAGGACGGGGACGAGGCGGGAGAGCGCCGGCCGGAGGTGGCAGGCTGAGCGGGCGTCGAGCCGGCCTCGTACCGCCCGTACAGAGCTGCCCCCGGGCTGCACAGCCGAGCGAAAGCTATGTCGAGGCCGCAGCGACGAGCACGAGGTGCTTGCGGCGAGGTTTACCTTCATCGGGGCGCGAGAACGAGAGGCCGAGGAGGACGAGGCGAGAGGGGCGGGGACGTCGATACGGGTGACGAGGCATGGCTGGGAGGTCGGTGCAGAGTACAGGAAGCAGTCGAGCAGCAGCACTAGCTTGCTCGACGAGGTGGAGCGGTGCTGTGGGAGGCAAGCCTCGTCGTCCTCCTCGGTCGGCTCTCGGCTCCACCTGCGCTCTCTCACCGCGACCTCGAGTGCTTGCCGGTTAGCAGCATCCAGCCACACCAGCCGAGCACATCACCGCGCCGACCGCACGCCCGCACTCGCCCACCGGCCGCCTGGCTCGACCCCCACCTCGCTCGCTCGTCACCCCCGATCGCCTCGCTCGTCCTCACAGGTGCGCACGCTTCCAGAGTGTGTGGGTGTACCTCGGCTGACCCCGTAGCCCCTGCAGGACCTCCCTCGCCTAGCCCGCCCGCGACCATGTGCGCCTCGCCCTCTTTCGCAGCTCGTCGCTCGACCTCGTCGTGCACCGCCCACTCAAGCCCGCCGCTGACCCACCTCGTCCCGCTGCGCGCCCAGGTTCGGCTCTCGCAGCCGTTCCAACACGGCCACCGCCACGTCCGACTACATCGACCGCGACCGCGACGACTACGACTCGCGCCCGTCCAACGTGCCGCACAACCCGACTCGCCCGGTCGACAAGGAGAAGGCCGAGGCAGAGCTCAACAACGCCATCAAGAAGGCCACCAACCCGGACGAGACGGCCCCAAAGCAGAAGCACGTCCGCAGTGCGTCCACTTCCCGCTCCCCTTCACCAACTCGACTGGTCGAGGCAGGCCCAGTGCGCCGGCCTGGTCGGCCTCGTTCCCTGGGTCGATCCTCGAGACTGACGACTGGCTCTCTCGTGCACGCAGAGGCGATCGTCTACACGTGGGACTACCGCTCGTCGGCGAGCATCTGGGCCGCCCTGCGCGTCCAGCCCATCCTCTCGGACGAGGTGCAGACGTTCAAGGGCCTCATCACCGTCCACAAGATCCTCCAGGAGGGTCACCCGATCGTGCGTTCGCCTTTCTCTCGCTCGTGCTCGGCGCCGCCAAGGAGATCGAGCCTGACGAGTGCTCCTCCCCCTCCGCCCGCAGACGCTCAAGGAGGCGCAGCACCAGACTTCGTGGCTCGAGACGTGTGCACGGACAGTTGGCGGCGACGCGACTCGCGGTGCGTCCTCTTCGCCCCCTGCCTGCCCCACCAGATTGCCTCGCTGACTCTCGCTCTCCCTCGTCTCGCCGCAGGGTACGGCTCGCTCATCCGGGCCTACGTCAAGCTCATCCTCGCCAAGCTCAAGTTCCACCGGCACCACACGGCGTTCAACGGCCTGTTCGAGTACGAGGAGTACGTCGCGCTGCGAGGCATCGACGACCCGAACGAGGGGTGAGTCGCTCTCTCTCATCCTCTCTGCTCGACTCGCTTCGAACACGCTCTGACTCCTCTTTCTTGCCCTCTGCTACAGCTTCGAGACGATCATGGACCTCATGAACCTGCAGGACGACATCGACGCGTTCCAGAAGCTCATCTTTGCGCACTTCCGCGGCTCGGCCAACAACGAGTGCCGCATCTCGGCGCTCGTGCCCCAGGTCAAGGAGTCGTACGGCATCTACCGGTTCATCATCAGCATGTTGCGCGCCATGTACCGCCGCACCGAGTCGATGGACGCGCTCGAGCCCCTTAAGGACCGCTACGACCACCAGCACTTCTCGCTCCGCAAGTTCTACTACGAGTGCTCGAACCTCAAGTACCTCACGGGCCTCATCAACGTGCCCAAGCTCCCCCAGGACCCGCCCTCGCTCATCGACTCGGGCGACACGCCCGACCTCCCGCGCCGCCCGCCGCCGCAGCAGCAGGCCAAGAAGCCGACGCCGCCGCCGGCCCCGCCCTCGGACGGCATCGACATCGAGGAGCAGCGCCGCGCCCTCGAGGAGTACGAGCGCAAGCAGGCCGCGCTCGTCGCGCAGCGCGACGCCGACGCGCGCCGCCTGCGCGAGGACCAGGAGCGCCAGGAGCGCGAGTTCGCCGAGCAGCAGCGCCTCCAGCAGCAGCGCGAGCGCGAGGCGCAGGAGGCGCTCGAGCGCCAGCTGCGCGAGCAGCAGATGATGGGCATGAGCCAGGGCCGCATGGCCGAGCTCGAGCGCGAGATCCTCGGCCTGCGCGGGCAGTGGGAGCGGGACCAGATGATGCTCGAGCGGTACGATGCGGTGCGTCCCTCTCCCCCCCTCTCTCTCTCCCTCGACCTTCCTCATTCCTGAGTGCGCGAGCTGACGTCGCTGCGCGTTTCCTGCCTCCTGCAGCGCGTCAAGGCGCTCGAGGGCGAGCTCGCCAACGTCTCGGCGACGATCCAGCAGCAGCTCATGAGCAAGGACCAGATGCTCCAGCAGCTGCAGGACCAGGTGACGCTCTGGCGCAACAAGTACGAGGCGCTCGCCAAGCTCTACTCGCAGCTGCGCAACGAGCACCTCGAGATGCTCGGCAAGTACAAGCAGATGCAGCTCAAGGCCAACTCGGCGCAGGAGGCGATCGACAAGATGGAGCGCATGGAGCGCGACGTCAAGGCCAAGAACCTCGAGCTCGCCGACATGATGCGCGAGCGCGACCGCGCCCGGTTCGACCTCGACCGCGTCAAGTCGAGCCAGAAGGACGAGGTCGAGCGCCTCAAGCGCGACCTGCGCTTCGCCGAGGAGCGCTTCGAGGACGCGTCGCGCAGCAAGGGCTCCGAGGTGTCGTCCGTCATGAGCAAGTTCAACCGCCAGATCGACGAGCTCGAGAACTCGCTTCGGGTGCGTCTCGCTCTCCCCCTTGTCCTCCTTCCCCTTCCTCGTGTTGGCCTGCACACAGTCCTGACTCGCTCCCCTCCTTCGTTCCTCGTCTGCAGAACAAGCAGGACCGCATCGACGAGCTCCTCTCCAAGCTCGACGACCAGCGCGGCGAGGCCGACCGAGTGCGCGACGAGAAGGACCAGGAGATCGCCATCATGCAGGAGGGCATGGACGACACGATCCGGCAGCTGTCCGAGCTCCAGGTGACGCAGGGCGTCGCCGACGAGGCCGTCAACGCCCAGATCGACACGCTCGTCCTCGACCAGGAGCGCAAGTTCAACGACATCATCGACTCGATCCTCCAGGCGTGCGCGCACAAGGTCGACGACGCCATGTACGAGCTCGAGTCGCCGATGCACGACGGCAACCAGAACTCGACGCCCGAGTACACCCTGTCGATGATCGAGAAGGCGACGACGAGCGCGACCGAGTTCGCCATGGTGTTCGACCTCTTCCTCTCGCGCGACAAGGGCGGCGAGCACGTCGAGGTCATCAAGACGGCCAACAACTTTGCGCAGGCGCTCGCCGAGGTCCTCACCAACACCAAGGGCCTGTCGCGCCTCGCACCCGACGACGCCGCCATCGACGCGCTCACCCAGACGGGCCGGGTCCCGGGCACGGCCGCCCTGCGCTTCTTCAACGCCGTCCAGTCGTACCGCCTGCAAGGCTCGCAGCCCGACGCGCGCAAGGAGGTCGTCATCCGCAACAACATGGAGGTGCGCAGCGCGCTCCAGAAGCTCGCGGCGTCGGTCGAGGGGCTCAAGCCCAAGGCCGGCGCCAACAACCTCGCCAAGGCGAGCGGCGACCTCAACGACCTCGTCGAGTCCGAGATGCAGGCCGCGGCGCGTGCGATCGAGGAGGCGACCAAGCGCCTCCAGGCGCTCATGGCTCGCCCGCGCGACTCGCGCCAGTCGGCGACCGACCTCCAGGTGCACGACGCCATCCTCGCGAGCGCGCTCGCCATCACGAACGCCATCGGGCGCCTCATCAAGGCGGCGACCGACTCGCAGCAGGAGATCGTCGCGCAGGGCAAGGGCTCGAGCTCGTCGACGGCGTTCTACAAGCGCAACCACCGGTGGACCGAGGGCCTCATCTCGGCGGCCAAGGCCGTCGCGCGCGCGACGACGTTCCTCATCGAGACGGCCGACGGCGTCATCAGCGGCACCAAGACGCTCGAGCAGCTCATTGTCGCGTCGAACGAGGTGGCGAGCGCGACGGCGCAGCTCGTCCAGGCGAGCCGGGTCAAGAGCGAGCTCATGTCGCAGACGCAGGAGCAGCTCGAGCGCGCCGCCAAGGCCGTCACGGACGCGTGCCGCGCCCTCGTGCGCCAGGTCAAGGCCATCACCGAGGAGCAGCTCAAGCGCGACGGCGACGACGTCGACCCGGACGCGCTCAACGCGCACGAGTTCAAGATGCGCGAGATGGAGGTCCAGGTCGAGATCGTCACGCTCGAGAAGAACCTCGCCGACGCGAGGAGGCGACTTGGAGCGTACCGCCGCTCGCACTACCACGCCGAGGAGTGAGCGAGCGGGCGCGTTCTCTCGCAATGTTAACAAGGTTCTCTCATGCGTGCTGCTGCAGTCCTCTCCTGAGAGCGTGTGCGAGCGAGAGAAGTGCGCGAGGAGGAGTTGCGCCGAGGTTCGACTGTCAGCCCCGCTCGGACCTCGTCACCTCGCCGCCTCTGCTTGCTGCCTCCCTCGCGACCTGCGGACTTTCCGCTGTGCGTTCGTCGACCGTCGAGCGCGGTTGTCCGTGCGAACTCATGATCGGGTGCTCGCCGAAGTGCGGAGCGACGCTCGCTCCCCCTCCGAGTCGGCGGCCTCGCGTCCGCTTCTTTCTTTCGCTCTCTCCTTCCGCAGGCTTCAGCGCTCCGCCTCGGCTCGCTTGCTCAGTTCTCGAGCAGCCATGAGCACCTCTGCCGACGAGCCCTGCGCCATCTGCGACAAGCCCGGCAAGCTTCGCTGTGGGGCGTGCAAAGCCATCGTCTTCTGCTCGGTCATGTGTCAGCGCATCGCGAGCTCCACTCTCTCAGGGCTGCGTCTGCCCGTACGCGCGAGCTGACACGCCTTCTTGCGCGCAGCTCTGGCCCGTGCACAAGACCCTGTGCGGCCGCGACCCAGACGTCTTCTACTTCCCGCCACTGTCGCCGAGCGAGGTCGAGCGCCTCGAGAACGTCAAGCACAATCGCATCTCGCCCAGTGACCGATACTGCGCGCGAGTTTGTCCACCTCGAGATTCTTGCGCTCGAGCGCGGGCTCGCCGAGATCGAGCGAGCCGACCTGCCGCCCGGGACAAGGGAGCACGCCCGGGCGTCGTTCCGGCGCACGCTTGAGCATTGGCAGGGGACTCTACGGACCGCTGACCAGCTCCTGGGGCGGCCTGTGCAATGAGACGCGCTTGCCGTTCGACCTTCTCAAGTACGGCTTCCTCGAGAGAAGGTTGCTCGTGCGACTCGCTCTACGGCTCCTAGCGCTCGCTGATTCGGCTCTCGGCTTCTCTAGGTCGAAAGAAAGCGAGGGAGACAAAGACGAGGTACTCGAGTTGCAGCGAGAGGACCCGAGAGAGTGTGCGAGAGGTCGAAGCAGGGGAGGGGAGCGCTCAGGTCGACACCGCAAGCAGCTTGGTCCTGTCGGAAGTGCGAGCGTCAGTGAGAGGTCTCGACGGTCACCGGAGCGAGAGAGAGACGCACCTTGAGCTCCCAGCCCTGCTCGAGTCACCGCGCACGGTCCTCCTCCCCTCCTCTCGGTCGGCGCCGTGCACCGTTGCCGCTCTGCGCCCGCCTTCGGCCTCGCACGCACTCGCTCAGTCGAGCGAGTGATCGGCAGGCGCAGGCGCCTGGTGGAAGGACGTCTCGGCGCTGTCGGGCCCGAGGAAGAAGCAGAGAGGGTCGGCTTGCTCGATCGTGTAGCGAGCGGTCCTGCGAGCGAGAGGGGCGAGTCAGCGAGCTCTCTGAGAGCCAGGGAGAATGTCAGAGGAAGAGGTACGCACCGAGAAGGGAACGAGCCCGGCTGTGAGCGTGTCGAGGTTCGGCTGCAAGAGGTGCGAGCGCGAGGTCAGTCTGGGCGCTTCTCGGGCGAGGTGCGCGAGGCGCTGGGCAGAGACGTGCTGCCGAGGTGCCAAAGGAGGGAGAGGTCGGCCCTGCAGGCGATCGAGGAGAGAAGAAACTGAGAAAGAGCAGCGACCGAGCGAGACGAACGGCTTGAGCCGGCCGACGTCGCTCAGAAGAGCAGCTCGGCGCCGAGCACAAGACGGATGCTCCTCACCAGGCGTAGACGACGCCAGGAGGCCGCGCGAGGAGCATGAGCACGATCGCTCGAGCGGGCTAGGGGCCCGAGCGGGGAGAGCGCGAAGCGAGCGACGAAGCGCTCAGCCTCTCTCTACTCGCCGAACCGACGGCGAACGACGACGGCGTGTTCATTGCGGCATGTCGTGTGCGTCCAGGCGCTGACCTGGTGCGCAAGGTCGAGCTGAGGCGCGAGGTCGCGCTCGAGCGAGGTCGTGACGGCGGTCGTCCTTTGTCGAGCGGCGGATCTGGATCTGCGCGCACACACTACATCAGCGACTCGATCGAGGGCACGTCCTGAGAGAGGAGAAGAGGACGCACCGTGCATGGGTCGATGCTCTTGTTCTTGATCGCCGCCGGCGCAGCTCGTCGTGGAAGGTTGTGCGAGGGCTCCTCGCCCTCGTCTCCTCCTCGCAGCTCACCGCACCTCCTCCATCTTTACATCTCCTCCACCATTGACCGTACCGTGCTCAGCGCTCGTGCCGTTAAGCGCAGCCGGCACGGCGGCTGCAGGCGGCTCGTGCACGACGAGCGCCGACGAAGGAGCGGGTCGGGGAGCGCTCGTCGCGGCGACGTAGTCGGCGAGGTCGGGGAAGGCGTCGCCGAGCTGGGCGCGGAGGAGGTCGCGGTAGTCCTGCGAGTGGGAGGAAGAACGGCGTGAGCTCGAGCGAGCGAGCAAGGGAGAGGCGCGAAGAGAGGGCGACGACGCACGGTGACGGCCGACAGGATGCCGTTGGTATACATGTTCTCGCCCGAGAGACGCTCGATGTAGTTCTTCGTGTGCAGGTGCGGGTTCTTGCCCTGGTCGACGAGGCTGCGGGCGCGGGGTCTGGGTCAACGAGGGGGCGACGAGGAGGGCGACGAGGACAAGGAGTGAGCGCACTTGATGACCTCGATGGGGATGTTGACGTCGGCGACCGTGTCCTTGAGCGAGTGAAGGCGAGCGAGCTGCTCGATCGTCTGCTGCCTGCGGTTGGCGAGAGAAGGAGGCGGTTGTCAGGACGAGGACGGCTGCAGGGGGAGGGGAGGGAGAGAGGGGACGCACGTCTTTCTGCCGACGAGACCACCTGGAGTGCCGCTCGCTACGCCGTGGGGCGAGCTCTCGAGTGCGGTTTCCTGGACGTCGCTCGCGCCTGACGAGGGTGCGGGGAGGCGAGGTCAGCGAGGATGACCAGGGGCAGGGACTGGAGGGAAAGCTGGACGGACAGATGCCGAGTTCGAGGAGGGTCTGAAGGAGGTGTTCGAGGGTCTGCTCGACCTGGACGCGAGGCGGGGCGGGTGGTGGTGGTGCTGGTGCCGGAGCCGGGGGAGGGGGAGGAGGAGGGGCAGCCGGAGTCGGGGCGGCGGTCATGGCGCGTCGGTCGGGTGTGCAGTGACTCATGTGGTGGACAGAGCGGCGGCTAGACTCGCACGGTGGCCCGGCTGGTGAGCGAGACGAGCAGAGGAGCGAGCCCAAGCGAGGAGCTTCATCTCGTCTCGAGCCACCACCACCGCCCTGCCTCGGCTGGGCACACTTGCTGTGCAGCCACAGCCACCAGTCGAACCTGCTCGAGCTCACTCAACCGACCGTCCACCACCCGAGCCGTCGTGTCGCCTCGTCGTCCTCGCCCGCGCCGCCGCCTCAAGGTTGACCGACAACAAGCTCGCTCTCCTCAAGCCCTCGCACCAGTCCAGCCTGCATCTTC